>Ga0207868_1000473_pt1 | contig 42776 bp, 38 predicted proteins | sample Passage237B_FD_187370 | JGI IMG/M metagenome (GOLD analysis project Ga0207868, IMG submission 187370) | Cellulose adapted compost microbial communities from Newby Island Compost Facility, Milpitas, CA, USA - Passage2 37B (SPAdes) (version 3) ... | reverse complement strand
CGCGCACCCTGCTCGTCGGTGTCGTCATCATGGCCGCCGCGCTGTCCGAGGGCGCCGCGAACGATTGGCTGTCCATCGCGGTCGTCGACGGCTTCGGTCGCACCGAGGCGGTCGGCGGCGTGGTGCTCGCGGTCTACGTCGCGGCGATGACCGCGGTCCGGCTCGCGGGCACGCGGCTCATCGACCGGCACGGCCGCGTCGCCGTGCTGCGCGCGTCCGGCCTGGTGTCGATCGTCGGGCTGCTGCTGTTCGGGTTCGCCCCGTCCTTCGCGCTCGCCTCCGTGGGCGTGGTCCTGTGGGGCTTCGGCGCCGCGCTCGCCGTGCCGATCGGCATCGCGGCCGCGTCCGACGACCCCCTGCGCGCCGCCGGTCGCGTCGCCGTCGTCTCGTCGTTCTCGTCGGTCGCGTCCATCGCCGCGCCCCCGCTGCTGGGCCTGGCCGCCGAGCACATCGGCGCGCGCCAGGCGCTCGCGCTCATCGCGGCGGCGATGGTGGCGAGCGTGTGCCTCGCGCGCCAGGTCGCGCCGCCGCAGCCGCCGTCCGACGAGCGCGCGGCCGCCGATGAGCCTGCGGTCGCCGACGAGCACGCGGTCGCCGACGAGCACGCGGTCGCCGACGAGCACGCGTCGACCCGCCCCGGCGTCCTCGCGGTCCCGACGCCCCGAGCCGCCCCGGAGGCGCGCCTCGTCGCGGCCGGTGCCCACCACCCCGACACGTCCACGTCCGGCGGCACGACGCACCCGGACCGGCACCCGAGCCCCGAGAAGGAGCGCGTACCGTGAGCCGCACGCGACACGACTGGAGGACCGACGCGTGAGTGCACGGCTGCGAGGGGGCACCCCGGTCCAGGCCGCGTCGTTCGCGGTCTTCGCGACCTTCTTCCTGTCGGGCTTCAACTTCGCGAGCTGGGCGTCCCGCCTGCCCGCGGTCCGCGACGGCCTCGACCTGTCCGCCGCGAGCATGGGTCTGCTCCTGCTCGTCGGCTCGGTGGGCTCGCTCGTCGCGCTGCCGCTGTCCGGGACGATCATCGAGCACATCGGCGCGCGCCGGACGGTGCTGTACTCCGCGGCGCTGAACGCGGGCGGCCTGACGCTCGCGGCGGTGGGCGTCGCGCTCGGCTCGCCGCTCGTCTCGGGCCTGGGCCTCGTCGTGTACGGCGTGGGCACGGGCGTGTGGGACGCGGCGATGAACGTCGAGGGCGCGGTCGTCGAGCAGCGCCTGGGGCGCACCGTGATGCCGCGGTACCACGCCGGGTTCTCGCTCGGGACGGTCGCCGCCGCGGGCGTCGCGGCGGTCGCGGCGTGGCTGCACGTGCCCGTCGTCGTGCACCTGCCGCTCGCGCTCGGGCTGTCGATGGTCGCGGTGGTCTGGTCGGTCCGTCTCTACCTCACGGACCACGCGGCGGAGGCCGTCGTCGAGCACCACGACGAGGGTGCGGGCGAGGGTCGGGCGCGCCGCGCGCTCGCGGCGTGGCTCGAGCCGCGCACGCTGCTGCTCGGGCTGGTCGTGCTCGCGGCCGCGCTCACCGAGGGCGCCGCGAACGACTGGGTGAGCCTCGCGGTCGTGGACGGGTTCGAGACGCCGCACGCGGTCGGCGCGGTCGCGCTCGGCGTCTTCCTGGCGTCGATGACCGGCATGCGCTGGTTCGGCACGGCGCTGCTCGACCGGTACGGCCGCGTCGCGGTGCTGCGGCTGTGCGCCGCGCTCGCGCTGGTCGGGCTCGGGCTGTTCGGGCTGGCGCCGACGATGTGGCTCGCGCTGGTCGGGATCGTCGCGTGGGGCGCGGGCGCCGCGCTCGGGTTCCCGGTGGGGATGAGCGCCGCGGCGGACGACCCGCTGCGGGCGGCGGCGCGCGTGAGCGTGGTGTCGACCATCGGGTACTCGGCGTTCCTCGCGGGGCCGCCGCTGCTGGGCCTGCTCGCGGAGCACGTGGGCTACCGGCACGCGCTGCTGGTCATCCTCGTGCCGGTGGCGCTCGGCATCGCGGTCGCGGGGACGGCCGCACCGCTGCGTGCCGCGGGCTCGTCGGAGGCCCCCTCGGACGCCCCCTCGGACGCCGCCGTGCAGGACGCGCACGACGACCCCGCCGCCCGCCCGTAGCCTGGGGGCATGACCGTCGGCACCGCCCCCCGTCTCGCTGACCTCACGACGCTCGGCGTCGGTGGGCCCGTCGCCCGCTACGTCGAGACGACGAGCGAGGCCGAGCTCGTCGACGCGGTCCGCACCGCCGACGAGGCCGGCGAACCGGTCCTGGTGCTCGGCGGCGGCTCGAACCTGCTCGTGTCCGACGAGGGCTTCGACGGGCTCGTCGTGCGCGACACCCGCACCGGCATCGACGTGCCCGACCACTCGGCGTGCGCGGGCGTGACGTACCAGGTGCCCGCCGGCACGCCGTGGGACGACGTCGTCGCGGAGGCGACGTCGCACCGGCTGTACGGCATCGAGGCGCTGTCCGGGATCCCCGGCTCGACGGGCGCGACGCCCGTGCAGAACGTCGGCGCGTACGGCCAGGAGGTCGCGCAGACCATCGCGACGGTGCGCGTGTGGGACCGCGAGCGCTCGCGGGTGCGCACCCTGCCGCTGGTGGACCTGCGGTTCGGGTACCGCACGTCGCTGCTCAAGCGCTCGATGCTCGCGGCCGACGACCCGCGCCGCGACCCCCGCGACCCGGCCGACGAGCGCGCCCCCTGGGGTCCGACGCCCCGGTACGTGGTGCTCGACGTGACGTTCCAGCTCCGCCAGGGCACGCTGTCGGCGCCCATCGCGTACGGCGAGCTCGCGCGCACCCTCGGGGTCGAGGTGGGGGAGCGCGCGCCGCTGCTCGACGTGCGCGCCGCGGTGCTCGAGCTGCGGGGGCGCAAGGGCATGGTGCTGGACCCGGCGGACGCGGACACCCGCAGCGCGGGGTCGTTCTTCACGAACCCGGTGCTGGACGCGACGGCCGCCGCGCGGCTGCCCGCCGAGGCGCCGCGCTACCCGGCGGGCGACGGCCTGGTGAAGACGAGCGCGGCGTGGCTCATCGAGCGCGCGGGGTTCGCGCGCGGGCACGGCATGCCCGGGCCGGCGGCGCTGTCCACGAAGCACACGCTCGCCCTGACGAACCGGGGCGGCGCGAGCAGCGCGGAGGTCGTGGCGCTCGCGCGCGAGGTGCGCGACGGCGTGCGGGCGGCGTTCGGCGTGACGCTCGAGCCCGAGCCGGTGCTCGTCGGTCTCGCGCTCTGAGGCTCAGCGCGGCAGGACGACGCCCGTCAGCGCCGCGAGGCGCTCGAGGAGCTGCTCCTGCAGCGCGACGTCGGACGCCTGCGGGTTGGCCTCCAGCACCTCGAACCGCTTGAGGTAGCGGCCGGTGACGCGCGCGGCCTCGTCGTCGGACGTCGCGAGCCACACCTGCGTCGCGGCGCCGTCACCGACCTCGTCCCACGCGTCCGGGCCGCCGAGCTTCGTCTTGATCCACCCGGGGTCGACGGCCGTCGACAGCACGTCCGGCCACAGGCGCGCGACGGCGAACGCGAGCATGACGTCGTACAGCTTGGAGTCCGAGTACGCCTGCATGCCGTCCCACGGGCGGTGCTCCCAGTGCAGGTCGTCGAACGCGGCACGGCCGTCGGACTCCAGCCCGGAGGTGAGGTGGACGAGGCGACCCGGGCGCGGCATGAGCGCCGTCAGGACGTACGGCGCGACCGTGTTGACCTGCAGGATCCGCTCCATGCCGTCCGCGGTGACGACGCGCGGCGAGCCGCCGCCGACGCCCGCGTTGTGGATCACCGCGTCGTACGCGCCGCCCGCGGCACGCGTCGCCGCGTGCGCGAGCGCCGTGGTCTGCGCGAGCGACGTGAGGTCGCCGACGACGACGTCCCGCAGGCCCGGCAGCGCGCGGCGCACGTCCTGCGCGCGGGCCTCGTCGCGCGCGTGCGCGACGACCTCGTGGCCGTCCGCGAGGAGCCGGCGCGCGGACTCCAGGCCGATGCCGTCGGTGGAGCCGGTGACGAGGACGAGCGACATGGGAGACCTCTCGGGACGACGCGGGGACGGACGGGCCGGGTGCAGCCTAGGCGTCCGGCGCGGCCAGCCACGCGTCGACGCCGGCGAGCAGCCGGGTGCGCGTCGCGTCGTCCGCGCGGCTCGCCCGGATCGACGCGCGCGCAAGGTCGGCGAGCGCCGCGTCGTCGAACCCGTGCACGTCGCGGGCCGCCTCGTACTGCGCGACGAGCCGCGCCCGGAACAGCAGGGGGTCGTCGGCGCCCAGCGCGACCTGCGCACCCGCGTCGACGAGCGACCCCAGCGGCACCGCGGCCGTGTCCGGGTACACGCCGAGCGACACGTTCGACGCCGGGCAGACCTCGAGCGCCACACCGCGGTCGACGACCTCGTGCAGGAGGCGCGGGTCCTCGCCCGTGCGCACCCCGTGCCCCAGCCGGTCCGGGTGCAGGTGCGTCACGACGTCGTGCACGTGCTCCGGGCCGAGCAGCTCGCCGCCGTGCGGCACCGCCGCCAGACCGGCGCGGCGCGCGATCGCGAACGCCGGTGCGAACTCCGCGGTGTCGCCGCGGCGCTCGTCGTTCGACAGCCCGAACCCCACGACCTCCCCGGGGCCGTCGCCCGCGTACCTGGCGGCGAGCCGCGCGAGCGTGCGGGCCTCCAGCGGGTGGCGCATCCGGGACGCGGCGACGACGACCCCGACCGACACCCCGTGCCGGGCGCTCGCGGCGCGCGCCTCGTCGAGCACGATCTCCAGCGCGGGCGTGATGCCGCCGACGAACGGCGCGTACGACGTGGGGTCGACCTGGATCTCCAGGCGCCCCGAGCCCTCGGCCGCGTCGTCGGCGACCGCCTCGTCGACGATCCGGCGCATGTCCGCCTCACCGCGCACGCACGCGCGCGCCGCGTCGTACAGGCGCTGGAACCGGAACCAGCCGCGCTCCGTCGCGGGCACGTGCAGCGGGTCGGCGTCGAGCAGGACCGCCGGCAGCCGCACCCCGTGCCGCGCGGCGAGGTCCGCGAGCGTCGAGGGGCGCATCGAGCCCGTGAAGTGCAGGTGCAGGTGCGCCTTGGGGAGCCGGGCCAGGTCGCGCACGGCGGTCAGTCTGCCACTCGCACAGGTGATTTCGGCCCGGGGTGGACGAAACCGCTCACGCGCGCCCGTTTCGTCCCCCTAAGGTGGCCTGTTCGTCGTCACCGCGACGCACCCGATCGACAGGGGGTTCCATGACTCACGACCCGACGTCCGCTGCACTCGACGACCCGACCACCTCAGCCGCCGAGCTCGCGCGGATCGCGGTCGACCGGCCCGACCTGCGGGCCCGCATCGCCGCGCACCCCGCGGCCTACCCCGAGCTGCTCGGCTGGCTCGTCGCGCAGGGCGACCCGGCCGTCGCGGCCGCGGTGGCCGCCCGTGCCGCCGCGCAGCAGGCCGCGACCCAGCCCGCCGCGCCGCCCCCGGCGCCCGCACCCGCGCCGGCCCCTGCCCCGCAGGCCGAGCCCGTCGCGCAGCAGCCGGCCGCCCCCGCGCCGACCGCTGCCGTGCCGACCGCTGCCGAGCCGGCCGCGCAGCAGCCCGTCGCCGAGCCGGCCGCCGAGCCCGCGGCCGCCCCGCCCGTCGCGCCGGAACCCGTCGCGGCCGAGCCCGCGGCGCCCGCGGCCGAGCCCGTGGCCCCGGCGACCGCAGCGCACCCCGTCGTGCCCGACCCGGCGGCGCAGCCCGCCGCGCCGGTCGCCGCGCAGCCCGAGCCCGCGGCGCAGCCCGCCGCGCCCGTCGCCCCCGAGCCGGTGGCGGCGCAGCAGCCGGCGGCGCCGGGGCCGGTCCCGCCGCCCGTCACGCCGGTCGCGCAGCCGGCGGCCCCGCAGTCCGGCGTGCCCGCGCAGCCGTACGCCGCGCCCGCGCAGCCGTACGCCACGCCCGCCGCGGGGTACCCCGGACAGCCGGGCGGGCCGGTCGACCCGCTCGACGCCGAGTACGCCCCCGTCGGGGAGCAGCCGAAGCCGCGTCGTCGTGCCGGCCTGTGGGTCGGCGCCGCGGTCGCGGCGGTCGCGGTCGTCGGCGTCGGCGGCTACGCGGTGTGGGCGAACGTCCTGAGCAAGCTCGGCGGCGCCGGGTCCCCGGACGCGGCGGTCACGCAGCTCGTCGAGGGCGTCGCGGACCGTGACGGCGTGGCCGTGTACGGCGTGCTCGCGCCGTCGGAGGTCGCCTCGTTCCGGGACGCGTTCGACGGCGCCTCGGACCTGGCCGACGACTCGCAGATCGACCCGGACAAGCTCAAGGCGGCGCTCGACGCGCTGTCCGTCGAGATCAAGGACCTCGACCTGGACGTCGACGAGGTCGACGAGGGCCTCGCGAAGGTCACGATCGCCGGCGGCACGCTGACCGTCGACGCCGACGCGGAGGAGATCACGGACCTCACGATCGAGGCGTTCGAGCCGCTGCTGGAGGCGCTGGGCCAGCCGGTGCCGACCGGCGACGCGCGGGACGAGGCGATCCAGCAGGCCGACGACGCGCTCCCGTGGACGCTCGACACCAAGGACCTCACCTGGGACACGGACGCGGGCACGCAGCGCCCGTTCCTCATGGCGGTCGAGGAGGGCGGCAAGTGGTACGTCAGCCCGCTCATGACGATCGGTGAGTACGTGACCGTCGCCCAGGGCGGCAAGCGTGGCTCGATGCCGTCCGACGCGGGCCCGGAGCTCGCGTCGCCCGAGGACGCGGGCACCGCGTTCGTCGAGGGCCTCGCGGCGATCAGCGACGGTGACCTCGACGAGCTCACGTCGACCCTCTCGGTAGGTGAGCGGCGGTTCATGGAGGTCTACGTCAAGGCGTGGGCCGGGGACGTCTCCGGCGGTGAGGGTGTCGACGTCGACGACGCGACGTTCACCGTGCGCGACATCGGCACGGACCGCGCGCTCCTCGTGCCGGACAAGGTGACGCTGCGCAACAAGGACGACGAGACGGTCTCGATCGAGGGCACCTGCTTCGAGAACAACGACGGGTACGGCACGGAGCGCGCGTGCGTCAAGGACGTGCCGGGGCTCGTCGAGCTGGGCCTCGAGGACAGCCTCGGGCTCGTCGCCGTCAAGGAGAGCGGCACGTGGCGGGTGTCCGTGCTCGGGACGTTCGCGTACGTGTACGGCGAGATGCTCGAGAACCTCGTCCGCCTGCAGAAGGAGGGCAAGCTCGAGGACCAGGAGTGGATGCAGGAGAACTTCGGGGACCTCGGCTCGGGCCTGTTCGGCGGCCTGTCGGGGCTGGGTGACGTGCCCGACCTCGGCGACCTGGGTGGCAGCGGCGGCGGCTTCGGCCCGGACCTCGACGAGTGGCCCGGGACGGGCCCCGGTTCCGACGACGGCGGCACGGACGACGGCGGCACGGACGACGGTGGCTCGGGCGGCGACACCGGCTCCTGGGCCGACGACGACGGCGACTGGGACTGGGACGACAACGCCTGGGGCGCGCGCTCGGACCTGTACACCCTGGGCGTGGAGGTCTCGCTGCACTACATGGCCGGCGGCGGCGACCTCACGCCGAACGCGCTCGCGATCAAGAGCGGGAAGTACTTCCTGACCACGAAGGACAGCACGAAGGAGCTCACGAAGGTCTCCGAGGGCGTCGAGGGCGTGCGGTTCGTGCCCGGCTCGAACGACGGGCTCGACTTCTGCGTCGAGCTCCAGGTCGCGGACGGCGCGTGGTCGTACACCCCGCAGGACGGGGCCGTCGAGAAGACGTGCCAGGGCTGACCTGACGTCGCCCCCGCCCCGGGGCGACGGACCCGACCGGCTGCTGCCGCCCGCCTGCGCGTCAGGCGGGCGGCAGCATGCCGCGGGACATCGCGACCGTGACGGCGTGCGTGCGGTCGTCCACGCCGAGCTTGGCGAACACCCGCAGCAGGTGGGTCTTCACCGTCGCCTCGGAGATGAACAGCTCGGCGCCGATCGCGGCGTTCGACAGCCCGCGGGCGACGGCCGCGAGCACCTGCGTCTCGCGCGCCGTGAGGCGCTCGCCGGTGCCGCGCACCTGCTGCACGAGGCGCCGCGCGACCGACGGGGACAGCGCGGCCTCGCCGCGCGCGGCGGCGCGGACCCCGGCGACGAGCTCGGCGCGCGGCGTGTCCTTCAGCAGGTAGCCGGTGGCCCCGGCCTCGACGGCCCGCAGGATGTCGGCGTCCGTCTCGTAGGTCGTCAGGACGAGCACGTGCGTGCCGGGCAGCTCCGCGACGATCCGCGCGGTCGCGCCCGCGCCGTCGAGCCGCGGCATCCGTAGGTCCATGAGGACGAGGTCGGGCCGCAGCTCGTGCGCGAGCGCGAGCGCATCCTCGCCGTCGGACGCCTCGCCGACGACGTCCACGTCGGGCTCGACGCCGAGCAGCCCGGCGATGCCGGACCGCACCACGGGGTGGTCGTCGGCGACGAGCACGCGGATCGCGGGGGTGTCCGAGCGGTCGGCGGTCATGCGTGCGGCTCCTTGCGGGCGGCGGTGGCGTGGGCGGGGGCGTCGACTCGCTCGTCGGCCTCGTCGGCCTCGTCGGCCTCCTCGGGGGCGGGGGAGGCGGTCGGCAGGCGCAGCACGACGCGCGTGCCGCCCCCGGGCGTGCCGGTCAGCTCGAGCTCGCCGCCCACGGACCGTGCGCGCTCGCGCATGCCCCGTACGCCGTTGCCCTCGGGGTCGTCGGCCCGCACGCCCCGCCCGTCGTCGACGACGAGCAGCTCGACGGCACCGGGCAGCTGCCGCAGGCGCAGCGTCACGCGCGCGGCACCGGCGTGCCGGCGGACGTTCGCGAGCGCCTCCTGGGCTGCGCGCAGCAGCGTCACCGCGGACTCCTGCGGCAGGTCGCCCACGTCGTCGGTCTCGACGCGCACGTCGAGGCCGGCCTGCGTGCGCAGCGCCTCGCCGAGGCGGTGCAGCGCCGGGGTCAGGCCGTCCTCGAGCGCGGGCGGCGCGAACGCGGCGACGAGCGCCCGCGCCTCCGCGAGGTTGTCGCGCGCGACCTGCTCGATCTGCGCGAGCCGGTCCCGGGCGGCGTCGGGGTCGCCGGTGTCGAGGTGCGCGGTCGCGGTCTGGGACAGCATCACGACGCTCGTGAACCCCTGAGCGAGCGTGTCGTGGATCTCCTGCGCGACCCGCGCCCGCTCGGCGAGCACGCCCTGCTCGTGGTGGCTCGCGGCGAGCGCGGCCTGCGCGTCGCTCAGGTCCTCGAGCAGGACCGCGCGCTCCTCGCTCTGCTCGGCCACGTGCGTGACCCACAGCCCGAGGCCGATGGAGAAGACCATGCCGAGCGTGGCCTGGCCCGCGATGGACGGCAGGTCCGTCACGTCGGCGCGCACGCGCAGCGCGGTCGCGACGACGATCCCGGCGGTCTGCACCAGCGTCCACACGACGCCCTGGACGCGGGACAGCGCGAAGAACCAGATGTGCGAGTAGGCGACGAACAGCAGGACGACGCCGAGCTCGGCCGCCCAGGTCTCGAACGCCATGACGAGGACGAGGACGACGAGGTACGCCTGCGTGCGCCGCGCGTCGGCGGTCCGGGCGCCGCGCCGGCCGAGCAGGTGGTAGGCCGCGGCGAGGACGAGGAACCCGGCGAGCGACTCCGCGGACCGGCCCGCGGTGCCGGCGGTCGGCACCGTGAACACCGCGCTGGTCGCGAGCATGACCCAGAACGCGACGTCCCAGGCCCGCATCGACCGGCGCCAGAACTCCTCGCGTCGGCCGGAGGGCGCACCCGTGCCGGACCTGCCGGCGGCGCGCGCCGACGGGCGGTCCGGCGGCACGCCGCGACCGCCCGTCCGCGTCGGGTGGGTGCCCACGCTGTCCGTCACCCGTCGTCCCGCCGGCGCCACCGGAACGTCCGGATGCCGACGACGAGCCCGACGACCAGCCACGCGAGGAGCACCGCGGCCGTCGCCCCGTGCTGCCAGGAGCCGCTGACCTCGACGTACCGCGCGGCCTCGTCGGGCAGGAACACCGACCGCATGCCCTGCGCCATCCACTTCAGCGGGAACACGGAGGCGACGTCCTGCATCCACGACGGGAGCTGGTCGAACCGGAAGAACACGCCGGAGACGAACTGCAGGACCAGCACGACGGGCGTGACCACTGCGCTCGCGGACCGCCCCGAGCGCGGCAGGGACGAGAACGCCACGCCGCACACGGCGCCGGTGGCGGTGCCGAGCAGCAGCACCCAGGCGAACGTCGCCCAGTGCGCCGCGTCGTCGGGCATCGGCACGTCGAACGCGAGCGCGGCGACGACGAGCAGGATCGCCATCTGCAGCGTGCAGTTGACGAGGACCTGGCCGATCTTGCCGAGGAAGTACGCCGAGGCCGGCAGCGGCGTGGCGCGCAGGCGCTTGAGCCCGCCCTCGTCGCGCTCCACGGAGATCGCGATCGCGAGGTTCTGGAAGCTCGTGAGCATGACGCCGGTGGCGACCATGCCCGGCAGGAAGTACTGCGCGAACGGGACGTCGCCGCCGGGCAGCTCGATCGACGAGTCGTCCTGGCCGAACACCGTCGCGAAGATCGCGAGCATGATGACGGGGTACGCGAAGATGAAGATCACCGCGTCGCGCTCGCGGAAGAACGAGCGCAGCTCGTAGCCGGTGCGCGCCAGCCCGAGCGTGAGCGCGCCGGGCAGGGCGGACCGGGTGGGGGCGGTCGTCGTGCTCATCGCAGCGCCTCCGTCCGGGCCGGGGCGACGGGGACCGGGGTCGCCCCGCCGATCAGGGACAGGTACACGTCCTCCAGGCTGGGCCGCAGGACCTGCAGCCCGGGGACCTCGCCGTACCGCTCCGCGAGCTCGCGGACGAGGGCGGTGGGGGTGTCGGTGCGCTCCTCGCGCGGCCCGTCGTCCCCGGTCCACCGCACGACGGCCTGCCGCGCGGCGCGCCCGCCCAGGTCGGCGGGGGTGCCCTGCGCGACGACGCGGCCGGCGTTCACGACGACGACGCGGTCGGCGAGGTGCTCGGCCTCGTCGAGGTAGTGGGTGGTCAGCAGGATCGTCGTGCCGTCGTCGCGCAGCCCGGCGATGAGGTCCCAGAAGTCGCGCCGCGCCTGCGGGTCGAACCCGGTGGTCGGCTCGTCGAGGAACACCAGCTCGGGCCGCCCGACGATGCCGAGCGCGACGTCGAGGCGGCGGCGCTGCCCGCCGGACAGCTGCCGCGTGCGGGTGCGGACCTTCTCGCGCAGCCCGACCGCGTCGATGACCGCCTCGGGGTCGCGCGGGTCCGGGTAGTAGCGCGCGAAGTGGTGCACGAGCTCGCCGACCGTGGCCTCCGCGAGGTCGTCGGTGCCCTGGAGCACGACGCCGATCCGGGACCGCCAGTCGCGCCCGGCGTGCGCGGGGTCCTCGCCGAGCACGCGGACGTCGCCGCCGTCGCGTGCGCGGAAGCCCTCGAGGATCTCGACGGTCGTCGTCTTGCCGGCGCCGTTGGGCCCGAGCACGGCGACGACCTCGCCGCGGTCGACGACGAGGTCCAGCCCGTCGACCGCCTTCTTCTGGCCGTAGGCCTTGCGCAGCGCGCTCACCTCGACCGCGGGTGCGGAAGTCATGGCTCAAGCCTGGCGCGTCCCCGCCCGGCACGACAGCACCGTCGGACGGGACCGCGTGTCAGTCGACCGGTGGACACGCGCGTCCGACGAGCCACCGCCCCGCCGGGCGGCGCCGGGCGGGGCGGGGCGCGACGGGTCAGCGGGCCTCGGCCAGCAGCGTCTGGATGCGCGACACTCCCTCGACGAGGTCGTCGTCGCCGAGCGCGTACGACAGGCGCAGGAAGCCCGACGGGCCGAACGCCTCGCCCGGCACGACCGCGACCTCGACCTGCTCGAGGACGAGCGCCGCGAGCTCGGCGGACGTCGTCGGGGTGACGCCGCGGATCGTGCGCCCGAGCAGGTCCTCGACCGACGGGTAGGCGTAGAACGCACCCTGCGGGGCGGGGACCGTGATGCCGTCGATCTGCGACAGCATCTCGACCATCGTCCGGCGGCGGCGGTCGAACGCGGTGCGCATCTCGTGCACGGCCGTGAGGTCGCCCGTGAGCGCGGCGATCGCGGCACGCTGCGAGACGTTGGCGACGTTCGACGTGAGGTGGCTCTGGAAGTTCGTCGCGGCCTTGACGACGTCGGACGGACCGATCATCCAGCCCACGCGCCAGCCGGTCATCGCGTACGTCTTCGCGACGCCGTTGAGCACGATCGAGGTGTCGACGAGCTCGGGGACCGCGCGCTGGATGGGGGTGAACACCGCGTCGTCGTACGTGAGGTGCTCGTAGATCTCGTCCGTGATCACCCAGATGCCGTGCTCGAGCGCCCAGCGGCCGATCTCGGCGGTCTGCTCGGGGGAGTAGACGGCGCCGGTCGGGTTCGACGGCGAGCAGAACAGCAGCACCTTGGTGCGCTCGGTGCGCGCGGCCTCGAGCTGCTCGACCGTCACGAGGTAGCCCTGGTCGACGCCCGCGAACACCTCGACGGGCACGCCGCCCGCGAGCCGGACCGCCTCGGGGTACGTGGTCCAGTACGGGGCGGGCAGCAGGACCTCGTCGCCCGGGTCGACCACGGACGCGAACGCCTGGAACACGGCCTGCTTGCCGCCGTTGGTGACGAGCACGTCCGCGGGGCTGACCTCGTAGCCGGAGTCGCGCAGCGTCTTGGCGGCGATGGCCTCGCGCAGCGCGGGCAGGCCCGCGGCGGGCGTGTAGCGGTGGTTGGCCGCGTCGCGCACGGCCGCCGCGGCGGCCTCGACGATCGGCTCCGGCGTCGGGAAGTCCGGCTCACCCGCGCCGAACCCGATGACGGGGCGGCCGGCGGCCTTGAGGGCCTTGGCCTTCGCGTCGACCGCGAGCGTCGCCGACGGTGCGATCGCGGCGAGGCGCTTCGAGACTCGGGGGCGGGGCTGCGACGTCTGCTGGCTCACCCGGCCATAGTGGCAGACGTCACGCGCCGGGAGCGCGTCCGTACCGCTGCCCGGACGCGCCCGGGCGCCTGCCCGGCGGGCCCGTCCGAGGGGCGTCCCGAGAAGGCGGTTCGACCCGGGGCGCTCCGTCCCGTATGGTTGTCCACCGGCGGTTGACGTTCGCCAAGATGAGCCGTGCCCGCACGGTCCCCGCGAGGGGGTTGCGGGACGAGGAGTCCTGGTCCGTCCGCCGCCGTAGGGCAGTGGCGCAAGTGGTAGCGCAGCGGTCTCCAAAACCGCAGGTTGCAGGTTCGAGTCCTGTCTGCCCTGCGCAATCTCCCTGCCCTCAGGGAGACGTCCGAGTACCGACGAGATCAAGAGGCCGACACGTGAGCGAAACCGCAGCCTCCGCGCCGAAGGTCAAGTCCGGCGAGCGCCGCGGCCTCTTCGCGCGCATCGCGCTGTTCGTGCGCCAGGTCGTCGCCGAGCTCAAGAAGGTGGTCCGCCCGACGCGGCAGGACCTCATCACCTACACGTCGGTCGTGCTGGTGTTCGTCGCCGTCGTCATGGCGTTCGTCACCCTGGTCGACCTGGGCATCGGCAAGGTCACCTTCTGGGTCTTCGGAGGCTGACCTCCGCGGCCCGCGTGGCCCGCCCGGCTCGGTCGAGCCGCACCCCCGCACTTCCGAAGAAAGCAGGTTCGTACGTGTCGCACGAGTCGTCTGAGCCCACCCCGGCCGACGTCGAGCTCTCCGACGCCGTCGAGTCGGTCGAGGCCGTCGAGGCGCCCGCCGCGGACGAGCACGACGACGCCGTGACGCCCGACGCCGACGAGGCCGCCGAGGCGACCGACGAGGTCGACCCCGACGAGGACCCGGTCGCGGCGTTCAAGGCGCGCCTGCGCAGCCTGCCCGGTGACTGGTTCGTCATCCACTCCTACGCGGGCTACGAGAACCGCGTGAAGGCGAACCTCGAGAACCGCACGCAGAGCCTCAACATGGAGGACTTCATCTACCAGGTGGAGGTCCCCATGGAGGAGGTCGTGGAGATCAAGAACGCGCAGCGCAAGGTCGTGCGCCGCGTCCGGATCCCCGGCTACGTCCTCGTCCGCATGGAGCTGACCGACGAGTCGTGGGGCGCCGTGCGCCACACGCCCGGCGTCACCGGCTTCGTCGGCCACACGCACCAGCCGGTCCCGCTCACGCTCGACGAGGTCTTCTCGATGCTCGCCCCGACGCTCGAGGCCAAGGCGCCCGCCGCGCCCGCGGCCGCGGCCAAGGCGGCGTCCGCGATCGAGGTCGACTTCACCGTCGGCGAGTCGGTCACCGTCACCGACGGCCCCTTCGACACGCTGCCCGCGACGATCTCCGAGATCAACGCCGAGGCGCAGAAGCTCAAGGTGCTCGTCTCGATCTTCGGCCGGGAGACCCCGGTCGAGCTGTCGTTCAGCCAGGTCGCCAAGATCTGACCGGACGGGCCCCGCACCGGGGTCCTGCGTGCCCGCGTCCGCGGGTGCGCACTGCAACCGGGTCATCGCCCACGGCGTCGGCCCACGAAACACGAGAGGTGGCGTCATGCCCCCCAAGAAGAAGGTCACCGGCCTGATCAAGCTCCAGATCAACGCCGGTGCGGCCACGCCGGCCCCGCCGATCGGCCCCGCGCTCGGTCAGCACGGCGTGAACATCATGGAGTTCTGCAAGGCGTACAACGCGGCGACCGAGTCGCAGCGCGGCAACGTCATCCCCGTCGAGATCACGGTGTACGAGGACCGCTCGTTCACCTTCATCACGAAGACGCCGCCGGCCGCCGAGCTCATCAAGAAGGCCGCGGGCGTCGCCAAGGGCTCCGCCACGCCGCACACCGTCAAGGTGGCGACGCTGACGAAGGAGCAGGTCCGCGAGATCGCGACGACCAAGCTCCAGGACCTCAACGCGAACGACCTCGACGCGGCCGAGAAGATCATCGCCGGCACCGCCCGGTCGATGGGTATCAAGGTCGAGGGCTGACCCTCACCACCCACCCCTAGTGGCAGGGCCATGTGCGGCCCGTTCGACCACGACTGCGAAGGAAGAGAAGCAGATGCCCAAGCACAGCAAGGCGTACCGCGCCGCGGCCGAGAAGATCGAGGCCGGCAAGCTCTACAGCCCCCTGTCGGCCGTCCGGCTGGCGAAGGAGACCTCGGTCTCCAAGTTCGACGCGACCGTCGAGGTGGTCTTCCGCCTCGGTGTCGACCCCCGCAAGGCGGACCAGATGGTCCGCGGCACGGTCAACCTGCCGCACGGCACCGGTAAGACCGCCCGCGTCATCGTGTTCGCGAACGGCGAGCGTGCCGAGCAGGCCCGCGCCGCCGGCGCCGACGAGGTCGGCGGCGACGAGCTCATCGAGAAGGTCGCCGGCGGCTGGACGGACTTCGACGCCGCGGTCGCGACCCCGGACCTCATGGGCAAGGTCGGTCGCCTCGGTAAGGTCCTGGGCCCGCGTGGCCTCATGCCGAACCCGAAGACCGGCACCGTGACGATGGACGTCGCCAAGGCCGTCGCCGACATCAAGGGCGGCAAGATCGAGTTCCGCGTGGACCGCCACGCGAACCTGCACTTCATCATCGGCAAGGCGTCGTTCTCCGACGTCCAGCTCGTGGAGAACTACGCCGCGGCGCTCGACGAGATCCTGCGTCTCAAGCCCGCCGCGTCGAAGGGCCGCTACATCACCAAGGCGACCATCTCGACGACCAACGGCCCGGGCATCGCGCTCGACCAGAACAAGACGCGGAACCTGACGGCCGAGGACGAGGACTGAGTCCCGCCGGCACAGCCGTGACGGACCGCTGAGGTCCACCCGCACGAAGGGCCCGACCCCCGCAGGGGTCGGGCCCTTCGTCGTCCCGGTGTCAGTCGCCCGGCCCGCGCCCCCCGGCGCGGACGCCTGCCCGGAAGCCGGCACGGAAGGCGCGGTCGGCCGCCTGCCGCAGCGCGGTGCGTGCCCGGTGCGTCAGCGCGGTCACCGCGGCCCGGTACGCGGCGCGGTACGTCGCGCGTGCGACCTGGCGCACCGCACGGTGCGTCGCCGCACGCCCCGCCCGCAGCCCGGCCGCGTGCCCGGCGCGCGCCCCCGCGAGGTACGCGGCCCGTGCCTCTGCGGCCGTGCGACGGCGACCGGCGGCGTACGCCGCCCGCAGCTGGCCGGCGCCCGTCGCCGCGCGGGCCCCCGAGAAGGCCCCCGTGAAGGGCTCGGTGAAGGGCTCGGTGAACGGTTCGGTGAACGGGTTGGCGCCGAGGGCCTCGGTGAACGGCTCCGTGAACGGTTCGGTGAAGGGCTCGGTGAACGGGTTGGCGCCGAGGGCCTCTGTGAACGGCTCGGTGAACGGCTCCGTGAACGGCTCCGTGAAGGGCTCGCTGAACGGTTCGGTGAACGGGTTGGCGCCGAGGGCCTCGGTGAACGGCTCCGTGAAGGGCTCGGTGAACGGCTCCGTGAAGGGTTCGGTGAACGGGTTCGTGCCGAGGGCCTCGGTGAACGGCTCCGTGAACGGTTCGGTGAAGGGCTCGGTGAACGGGTTGGCGCCGAGGGCCTCGGTGAACGGCTCCGTGAACGGTTCGGTGAAGGGCTCGGTGAACGGGTTCGCGCCGAGCGCCTCGGTGAACGGCTCCGTGAACGGCTCGGTGACGGGCTCGGTGAACGGCTGGGTCGACGCCCCGGCGAGTCGGGACGCCCCCTGCGCGTCCCGCTCGCCGGAGCCGTCGCCCCGGGCGCCCGCGGCTGCGGCCGTGCGTGCGCCCGTCGCCCGCAGGTGGTCGCGCCACGTCCGGGGGGCCACCGCCACGGAGACCCCGAGGGTGTCGAGGACGACCTCGATGGGGCTCGCGACGGAGAAGCTGCCGTCGTCCTCTCCGGCCCACAGCAGGCCGATGACGACGCCGTCCTCGTCGACCACGACGGATCCCGAGTCGCCGCCGGCGGAGAACCGTTCGTAGCCCTCGAGGGGCTCGACGCGGATCTGGTCGCGCAGCGTGCGGGTCCCGACGCCGGGTCCGAAGTCGACGGCGGTCGTGTAGTCGGTCGACACGACCCGGCCCACGGTGAGCCCGGTGGTGCGCCCGGCCTTGCTGACCGTGGACCCGAGGACCGCGGGACCGGAGCCGGTCACGGCGCCGATGCCGACGATCCCGGGGACCCAGGACGCGCCGGGCGCGAGCGCGACGACGGCCGCGTCCATGCGGTCGGTGACGGCGCCGCGGACGAGCGCGCCGATGCGGTCGACGCCGGCGCGCCCGCCGTCGGCGAGGGCGGGCTGCAGCCACGGCGAGCCGACGTCCTCGCGCCCGTCGCCCGCGGCGACGTGCCAGTTGGTGAGGGCGAACGCGCGGCCGGTGTGCCGTTCCCGCACGATGACGCCGAGCGTGCCGTTGACGCTGCGCAGCTGGGCGCGGCCGTCGACGGCGATGGTCACGGCGTCCGACGGGCCGATGCTCACGCCGCCGGCGAGGGGTCGCACGCGGCCGGCGTGGCCCTCGGCGGCCCGGCCGCCGAGGGCGGCCAGCGGTGACACGCGGCCGCTGACGACGTCGGTGGGCACGCCGCCGACGTCGCCCGGGATGCGCTCGTCGTCGGACAGCTCGTCCAGCGGGCGCTTGCGCTCGACGTGGACGACGATCGCCTGGTCGCCGGTGGGGCGGCCGTCCGACCACTTCTCGGCGATGTCGACCCCCACGACGCCCGGCTTGGCCAGGAGGACGTCCTCGATACCGCGCTTGGCGGGGCGGATGCGGGCGCGCTCGTCCGGGTCGGGCGTCGTGTCGGTGCGGGGGTCCTGCTCGGTCATCGGGCGACTCTCCTCACGGAACGGTCCTGTCGGTGGCCAGCGTGGCTGGGCCGCTGGTCAGGAGCGCGCTCGGCGGGTGCAGATACATCGCGTCCGTGGTTCGTCGCGCAACGGTCGCGAGTGCCGGGGCGACGTGCTCGTCGCCGTCGTCGTGCGTCGCCCCCGGGACCGACGGTAGACCGCCTCTCACCCGTCCGGGTGAACTCGGTCCGGATCTCACCCGGTGGGTATCTGCGGCGGCGGGCGCCGCTCCTCGACCACGACCCGTCAGGCGCACGCGCGCGGTTCTTGTCGGGTTTGTCCGGACCGCCCTAGTGTCGAGGGACGGTCGGCCGACGTCGACCGGACGAGTGAGGGGCCGATGATGAGTGACGACCTGGTGGAGCCGGTGGACACCGCGCTCCGCGGCCAGGGGGAGGGGCTCGCCGACCAGGCGGCCCAGGCCGTGCTGGCGTACCGCGAGGGCGACCCGGCGCCCCTGGCTGCTCTCGTGCAGGTGATGACGCCGCTGCTGTGGCACACCGTGCGCGCGCAGGGCGCCGGTACGGAGCAGGCGCAGGACATCGTGCAGAACGTGTGGCTCGCGCTGGTGCGAGAGATCGACACGATCCGGGACCCGCGCGCGACGTTGCAGTGGACGCTCGTGACCGCGAAGCGCGCCGCCTGGCGCGCGGTGCGCCGGTCCCGCGAGGAGGCGGCGCGCACGGACTCGGACGAGGCCGCGACCCTGTGGCTCGCGGCGCCGGCCGACGAGCTGCCGGACGCCCGCGCGGTGCGCGACGAGCGTGACGAGGTCCTCTGGGAGAACGTCCGCAAGCTTCCCGAGCGGTGCCGTCGCCTGCTCGGCCTGGTCGCGATGGTCGACCGCCCTGACTACGCCGTCGTCTCCCAGGCGCTGGGGATGCCGGTCGGCAGCATCGGACCGACCCGGGGTCGATGCCTCGCCAAGCTGCGCGCCGCTCTCGCTGCCGATCCTTCCTGGAGCATGCCATGACGCCTGACGACGTGACCGTCGCACTTCTCGCCGAGGGGGCCGTCGACGACGTCGACGTCGAGATCCTCGGCCGCCTCGCCGCGCTCGTCGACGCGGCCGACCCGGTCCCCGAGGGACTGGTCGACAGCATCGGCCTCGCCCTGACCATGGAGGCGCTGCACGCGGAGCTCGCGGAGCTGCACCTCGTGGGAGAGCCGGCGCTGGCGGTGCGGACCGACGAGACGAGCATCGAGGCGGGCACGATCACGTTCACGACGGACGTCCTGACCGTGATGATCTCGATGCACCACGAGAACGACCTGGTCCGGGTCGACGGGTGGGCCGCGCCCGCCGGCGAGCTGGCCGTGGAGCTGCACCAGTCGGGTCACGTCACGACGACGACGTCGGACGAGGACGGGCGCTTCGCGTTCGTCGACCTGCACCGAGGGCCCGCGCGGCTGGTGCTGCGGCGGTCGTCGGACCCGACGATGCCGGTCGTGACACCGCAGATCGAGCTCTAGCGGGCCGCCCATGACCGAACGCTCCGGTCCGGTCGCCGCAGGGCCGCCGCCGGGCGAGGACGACCACCGCGCCGCTCTCGAGCGGGTCGCGGTCGAGGTCGCGCTCGCGGAGGCCGACAACGCGGAGGGCCACCCCGGTCAGGCGCGGCGTCGGCTCGTCGCGGCGCTCGGGCGGCTCGACCGCATGCCGGGCGACGACGAGCTGACCGACCCCGTGCGGGTGCGGGTGCGCGCGCGTGCGCTGATGGAGCTCGCGAAGTGCGAGTTCGAGACGCGCGGGGGCCCGCAGGCGGCGCTGGCGCAGCTCGACGGCCTGGTCGCGGCGGGTGCGGCGCGCGCGTGGCCGGGCATCGTGCCCGCGGCCGCGGGGGTGCGGGGCCTGCTGGCGCTGCGCGGCGGCCGGCAGGACGAGGCCCTCGCGGCGCTCGACGCGGCGGTCGCGCAGATCGACGTCGCGGACCCGGTGGACGGGTGCCGTGCGCTGCTCAACCGCGGCACGCTGCACAGCGAGCGCCGCGACGTGGCGGCGGCCCGCGCGGACTACTCGGAGTGCGCGCGGCGTGCCCGGGAGGCGGGGTTCGACCTGCTGGTGTTCAAGGCGGAGCACAACCTCGGCTACGTGTACTTCCGTGAGGGCCGGCTGCCGGAGGCGCTCGCGACGATGGAGGCGGCGGCTCGGAGCCTGCCGGGCCCGGTGCGGCCGACGGCGCTGCGCGACCGCAGCGAGGTGCTCCTCGAGGCGGGCCTGGTGGGCGTCGCGGACGCGACGCTCGCGCAGGCGGCGCAGATGTTCACGGACGAGAGGCTGCCGCGGGAGGTCGCGGAGTGCGAGCTCGGCCGCGCGGAGTGCGCGCTGCTGCGCGGCGACCCGGTCGCGGCGCGCACGTGGGCGTCGAGCGCCCGGCGCCGGTTCGCGCGGCGCGGCGACGAGGCGTGGGTGGTGCGCTCGTCGCTGCTGGAGCTGCAGGCGGACGCGGGTGTGCTGGCGCGCCGTCCGGCGGGCCGGGCGACGCGCAGCGGCTGGGCGGGCGTGGCCCGCCGGGCGGCGGAGGTCGAGGAGCTGTGCCGGGCGACGGGTCGCCCGACGTGGCAGCGCGCGGCGTCGTACCTGCGCATCGAGGCGGACCTGGCGCGGGGTGTGGGCCCGGACCCGGAGCGGGTGCTCGACGGCCTGGGGTCGGTGGCGGCGGACGAGCCGCTGACGCTGCGGCTGCACGGGCGCCGGATCCGGGCGCTGCTCGCGGTGGCGGCGGGGCGCCCGCAGCGGGCGGCGCACCACGTGCGCGCGGGGCAGCGGGACCTGGCGCTGTACCGCAGCCGGTTCGGGTCGCTGGACCTGCGCACGGCTGGGGCGGTGCACGGCACGGCGCTCGCGGACCTCGACATGCGCCTGGCGCTCGACACGGGGGACCCGGAACGGGTGCTGGAGAGCGCGGAGCGGGTACGCGCCGTGATGGGCGGGGCACCGCGGGTCAACCCGCCGTCCGACCCGGGCACCGCCGAGCTCCTCACGCAGCTGCGGCGCCTCGTCGCGGGCAGCCGCCCGGTGACGGGCCGCCCGGCGGCCGACCCGGAGCGGCGCCGGCTGATGGCGGAGGCGCAGCGGCTGAAGCTGGAGATCCTCGCGCGGTCGTGGCACGAGCCGGGCAGCGCGGGCGACGAGCGCGAGGGCCGGGCGCACGAGGTGCGCGCGGTCCTGGACCGGCGGCCGCACACGCTGCTGCTGGACGTGATCGACCACCAGGACCGGCTGCTCGCGGTGAGCATGGACGTGCACGGCGCCGCGCTCGCGGACCTGGGGGAGACGGCCCCGGTCGCGGAGCTCGTGCGCCGCGTGCACGCGGACCTCGAGGTGATCGCGAACCCGCTGGTGCCGGCGGAGCTGCGGGCCGCGGCGGACCGCTCGATGCGCGGCGGGCTCGAGCGGCTCGACGCTGTGGTCCGGCCGGTGCTGGACGGTGCGGACGAGGTCGTCGTCGTCGCGGGCGGGTGGCTGGGCGTGCTGCCGTGGGCGCTGCTCCCGTCGCGCCGCGGGGCGCCGACGGTCGTCGCGCCGTCGGTGCACCACTGGATGCGCAACGCGGGCGCGGGCCTGCCGGAGGCGCCGGTGACGGCCGCGGCGGGGCCGGACCTGCTGCACGCGGCGGACGAGGTGCGCCACGTCGGCAAGCTGTGGCCGGGGGCGCGCGTGCTGGTGGACGACGAGGCGAGCGTCGCGAGCGTCGCGGACGCGCTCGCGACGCCGGGGATCGTGCACCTGGCCGCGCACGGGCGGCACGAGCCGGACAACCCGCTGTTCTCGTCGGTGCGCCTGGCGGACGGGCCGCTGTTCGCGCACGAGCTGGACGCGGGCGGGCCGGTGCCGGACCTGGTGCTGCTGTCGTCGTGCGAGGTGGGTCGCGCGACGATCCGGGCCGGGGGAGAGGCGCTCGGGCTCGCGTCCGTGCTGCTGCGCACGGGGGTGCCGTGCGTGGTGGCGGCGATCGCGCCGCTGCCCGACGAGACGGCGATGCAGGTGATGACGGCGGTGCACGAGCGCATGCGCGCGGGGGTCCCGGTCGCGGCGGCGGTCGCGCAGGCGTGCGGCGACCACGAGCGCGCGGTGGGGGACCTGGTGCCGCTGGTGTGTCTCGGCGCGCCGGTGTGACGAGCGGCTCGTCCGCGGGGTGCCGTGCGGATTTGGTCGGGGCGGGGGCGCTGCCGTAGTCTCGTGGGGCCCAAGACCGCCGGTCGTCGTGTCCGCTCGTCGGAACGACCGAAGTCCCGCAGCTCGCGGAGGCCAGCGCAGGTGAGAGTTCGCACGATGGTACGGCGTGTCCGTGCCGGCATGCCGAGCCCCGCGCCTGCGCGGGGCTCTTCGTCGTTCTGGGGGACCGACCGGCACCACCATCGGAAGGATTGCCATGGCGAGGCCGGACAAGGCAGCCGCCGTCGCGGAGATCGCGGACAAGTTCCGTGCGTCCAACGCGGCCGTGCTGACCGAGTACCGCGGGCTCACCGTGGCGCAGCTCAAGACGCTGCGTCGCGCGCTCGGCGGCAACGCAACCTACGCCGTGGTGAAGAACACGCTGACCGCGATCGCGGCCAAGGAAGCCGGCCTGACGGGCCTCGACGACGCGCTCAAGGGCCCGTCGGCGATCGCCTTCGTCACCGGTGACCCGGTCGAGGCCGCCAAGGGTCTGCGTGACTTCGCCAAGGCGAACCCCGCGCTGGTCATCAAGGGTGGTGTCCTCGACGGACGCGCCCTGACCGCCGCGGAGGTCACCAAGCTCGCGGACCTCGAGTCCCGTGAGGTCCTGCTGGCCAAGGCGGCCGGTGCGATGAAGGCCAAGCTCTACCAGGCTGCCTACGTCTTCACCGCGAACACCGCCCAGGCCGCTCGTGTCATCGATGCCCTGCGTCAGAAGCAGGAGTCGGAAGGTGCGGCTGCCTGACCCTGGCTCCGGCCTGGTCAGCGCTCCGCGCATCACCCCACATCCCGCTTCCGGCGCACGACGCGTCGCGGAGCACCGAAGAAAGGAACGCCTCTCATGGCGAAGCTCAGCACCGAGGAGCTCATCGAGCAGTTCAAGGGCCTGACGCTCATCGAGCTGTCCGAGTTCGTGAAGGCCTTCGAGGAGGTCTTCGAGGTCACCGCCGCTGCCCCCGTCGCCGTCGCCGCCGCGCCGGCCGCCGGTGGTGCGGGTGGCGACGCCCCCGCCGAGGAGGAGAAGGACTCGTTCGACGTCGTCCTGACCGCCGCCGGTGACAAGAAGATCCAGGTCATCAAGGAGGTGCGCGCGCTCACGTCGCTCGGCCTCAAGGAGGCCAAGGACCTCGTCGACGGCGCGCCGAAGCCGGTTCTCGAGGGCGTCAACAAGGAGACGGCCGACAAGGCGAAGGCGCAGCTCGAGGGCGCCGGCGCGACGGTCGAGCTCAAGTGATCTGACTCCGCCCGGGACCTGCTCCCGGAGCGGAGGCGCTCACGCACGAAGGCCCGTCACCCCCACGTGGGGCGGCGGGCCTTCGTCGTGCTCGCCGGTCCTGGGTGGTCCGGTGGGTGGTCCGGTGGGTGGGCGTGGGGGACCTCTCCGCTTCCTCCGGGTGCGGCAGGTGTGCCACCATGGCCGCGGCGACGACGAGGTCGCCCGTCCGGCCGGAGGGCCGGGCGCGGCAGCGGACCGCACGTGGTCCGGCTGGAGCGGGCGCGACGAGAGCGCGCCGGGCTCGCCGGAGCGGGTGGACTTCCGTGCCAGGACCGAGTATGCTAGCGCTTTGCGCTGGCCTGTGCCCGCGATCTCAGATATCCCGAGTCGGCCTCGACGTACGTGCGCGTCGAGACCGTCGTCGAGGCCGGGGATCGCGCCCTGCCAGGCAGCGCAGCGTGCTCTCGACCGCAGGGAAGGACCCCTCTTGGCTGCCTCGCGCACCCCTTCTGCACCGACCGCCGACGCCATCGCGAACCGCACCGCCTCTCGCCGCATCTCCTTCGCCAAGATCCACGAGCCCCTCGAGGTCCCCGACCTGCTCGGTCTGCAGACCGAGAGCATGGACTGGCTCCTGGGCAACGAGCGCTGGCAGGCGCGCGTGGCGGCGGCCGTCGAGGCCGGGCGCAACGACGTCCCCCAGACCGCCGGCCTCGAGGAGATCTTCGAGGAGATCTCCCCGATCGAGGACTTCGGCGGCACCATGTCGCTCTCCTTCCGCGAGCACCGCTTCGAGCCGCCGAAGTACACGGCCGAGGAGTGCAAGGAGAAGGACTTCACGTACGCGGCCCCGCTGTTCGTCACGGCCGAGTTCGTCAACTACACGACCGGTGAGATCAAGTCGCAGACGGTCTTCATGGGCGACTTCCCGCTCATGACCGAGCGCGGCACGTTCATCATCAACGGCACCGAGCGCGTCGTCGTCTCGCAGCTCGTGCGGTCGCCGGGCGTCTACTTCGAGCGCACCGCCGACAAGACGTCCGACAAGGACATCCTCACCGCCAAGATCATCCCGAGCCGCGGCGCGTGGCTCGAGTTCGAGATCGACAAGCGCGACAACGTCGGCGTCCGCGTCGACCGCAAGCGCAAGCAGAACGCGACCGTCCTGCTCAAGGCGCTCGGCATGACCGAGGGCGAGATCCGCGAGGAGTTCGCGGACTACCCGGCCGTCATCGAGACGCTCGAGAAGGACCACGTCCAGACGCAGGACGAGGCGCTGCTCGACCTCTACCGCAAGATCCGCCCGGGCGAGCCGCCGACGGTCGAGGCCGGCCGCGCCCTGCTGGAGAACTTCTACTTCAACTCCAAGCGCTACGACCTGGCGAAGGTCGGCCGCTACAAGCTGAACAAGAAGCTCGGCCGCGACGCCGCGCTCACGGACTCGGTGCTCGCGCTCGAGGACGTCGTCGCGACGATCAAGTACCTCGCGGCCCTGCACATCGACGCCACGACGCTGCCCGGCACGCGCAACGGCGAGGCGATCGAGGTCCGCGTCGAGACGGACGACATCGACCACTTCGGCAACCGCCGCATCCGCGCGGTCGGCGAGCTCATCCAGAACCAGGTCCGCACGGGCCTGTCCCGGATGGAGCGCGTCGTGCGCGAGCGCATGACGACGCAGGACGTCGAGGCGATCACGCCGCAGACCCTGATCAACATCCGCCCGGTCGTGGCGTCGATCAAGGAGTTCTTCGGCACCTCGCAGCTGTCGCAGTTCATGGACCAGAACAACCCGCTCGCGGGCCTGACGCACAAGCGGCGTCTGTCGGCCCTCGGCCCGGGTGGTCTGTCCCGCGACCGCGCCGGCATGGAGGTCCGTGACGTCCACCCGTCGCACTACGGCCGCATGTGCCCGATCGAGACCCCCGAGGGCCCGAACATCGGTCTGATCGGCTCGCTCGCGTCGTTCGGTCGCATCAACCCGTTCGGCTTCGTCGAGACGCCGTACCGCAAGGTCGTGAACGGCCGCGTCACGGACGAGGTGCACTACCTCACCGCCGACGACGAGGACCGCCACGTCATCGCGCAGGCGAACGCGCCGCTCAAGGAGAACGGCGAGTTCGAGGAGGACCGCGTCCTCGTCCGCACCAAGGGCGGCGAGATCGACTACGTCCCCGGCGACACCGTCGACTACATGGACGTCTCGCCGCGCCAGATGGTGTCGGTCGCGACCGCGCTCATCCCGTTCCTCGAGCACGACGACGCCAACCGCGCGCTCATGGGCGCGAACATGCAGCGCCAGGCCGTGCCGCTGGTCCGCTCCGAGGCGCCGCTCGTCGGCACCGGCATGGAGCGCCGTGCGGCCGTCGACGCGGGTGACGTCATCGTCGCGTCGAAGCCGGGTGTCGTGACGGAGGTCTCCGCGGACCTCATCACGGTCGCCAACGACGACGCGACCACGTCGACGTACCGCGTGGCGAAGTTCCGCCGCTCGAACCAGGGCACGTCCTACAACCAGCGCGTGCTGGTCGACGCCGGCCAGCGCGTCGAGGTCGGCTCCGTCCTCGCGGACGGCCCGGCGACGGACGAGGGCGAGCTCGCGCTCGGCCGCAACCTGCTCGTGGCGTTCATGTCGTGGGAGGGCCACAACTACGAGGACGCGATCATCCTGTCGCAGCGCCTCGTGCAGGACGACGTGCTGTCCTCGATCCACATCGAGGAGCACGAGGTCGACGCGCGCGACACGAAGCTCGGCCCCGAGGAGATCACGCGGGACATTCCGAACGTCTCCGAGGAGGTCCTGGCGGACCTCGACGAGCGCGGCATCATCCGCATCGGTGCCGAGGTCGGCGCGGGCGACATCCTCGTCGGCAAGGTGACCCCCAAGGGTGAGACCGAGCTGACCCCGGAGGAGCGCCTGCTGCGCGCGATCTTCGGCGAGAAGGCGCGCGAGGTGCGCGACACCTCGCTCAAGGTCCCGCACGGCGAGTCCGGCACGGTCATCGAGGTGCGCACGTTCTCCCGCGAGGACGGCGACGAGCTGCCCGCGGGCGTCAACGAGCTCGTGCGCGTCTACATCGCCCAGCGCCGCAAGATCACCGCGGGCGACAAGCTCGCCGGCCGCCACGGGAACAAGGGCGTCATCTCGACGATCCTGCCCGAGGAGGACATGCCGTTCCTCGAGGACGGCACGCCGGTCGACATCATCCTCAACCCCATGGGTGTCCCGGGCCGTATGAACGTCGGCCAGGTGCTGGAGGTCCACCTCGGGTGGATCGCCGCGCAGGGGTGGGACATCTCGCTCGCGACCGAGGGCGACCTGTCCTGGAAGGACAACGTCCCCGCGAACGCCGCGCGCAGCGAGCCCGGCAACCCGGTGGCGACGCCGGTGTTCGACGGCCTGCAGGAGGACGCCCTCACGGGTCTGCTCTCCAGCACGCTGCCGAACCGCGACGGCGAGCGCATGGTCGGCCCCGACGGCAAGGCGCGGCTGTTCGACGGCCGCTCCGGCGAGCCGTTCCCGGAGCCGGTGTCCACGGGCTACATGTACATCCTGAAGCTGCACCACCTCGTCGACGACAAGATCCACGCGCGCTCGACGGGTCCGTACTCGATGATCACGCAGCAGCCGCTGGGTGGTAAGGCGCAGTTCGGTGGTCAGCGCTTCGGCGAGATGGAGGTGTGGGCCCTCGAGGCGTACGGCGCGGCCTACACGCTGCAGGAGCTCCTGACCATCAAGTCCGACGACGTGCCCGGCCGTGTCAAGGTGTACGAGGCGATCGTCAAGGGCGAGAACATCCCCGACTCGGGCATCCCGGAGTCGTTCAAGGTTCTGCTCAAGGAGATGCAGTCGCTCTGCCTGAACGTCGAGGTGCTGTCCTCCGACGGCGTGTCGATCGACATGAAGGAGAACGACGACGAGGTCTACCGCGCTGCGGAGGAGCTCGGCATCGACCTGTCGCGTCGTCCGAACGCGAGCAGCGTCGAGGAGATCTGACGTCGAGCGGCTCGTCGTGCCGCTCCCGTGACCCACGGTGACAGCGCACGACGAGCCGCCCGCACCACCCCTTGCACCATTCCGTCCGCCGGCCCGACCCGGGCCCGGCTAGCGAAGGAAGTAGGACCCCCTTGCTCGACGTCAACGTCTTCGACGAGCTGCGAATCGGCCTGGCCACGGCCGACGACATCCGTGCCTGGTCGCACGGCGAGGTCAAGAAGCCCGAGACCATCAACTACCGGACCCTGAAGCCGGAGAAGGACGGTCTCTTCTGCGAGAAGATCTTCGGTCCCACGCGGGACTGGGAGTGCAACTGCGGCAAGTACAAGCGCGTGCGCTTCAAGGGCATCATCTGCGAGCGCTGCGGCGTCGAGGTGACGCGTTCCAAGGTGCGCCGTGAGCGCATGGGCCACATCGAGCTGGCCGCCCCCGTCACGCACATCTGGTTCTTCAAGGGTGTGCCGTCGCGTCTGGGCTACCTGCTCGACCTGGCGCCCAAGGACCTCGAGAAGGTCATCTACTTCGCGGCCTACATGATCACGTGGGTCGACGAGGAGGGCCGCCAGGAGGACCTCCCGAACCTCCAGAACGAGATCGACCTGGAGAAGAAGGAGATCGCGGACCGCCGCGACAACGACATCAACGCGCGCGCCGCGAAGCTCGAGGCCGACCTGGCCGAGCTCGAGGCGGAGGGTGCGAAGGCCGACGCGCGCCGCAAGGTCCGCGACTCGGCCGAGCGCGAGATGGCGCAGATCCGCAAGCGCGCGGACGCGGAGATCGAGCGTCTCGAGCAGGTCTGGGACCGGTTCAAGAACCTCAAGGTCGCGGACCTCGAGGGCGACGAGATGCTGTACCGCCAGCTCCAGGACCGCTACGGCAACTACTTCGAGGGCTCGATGGGCGCCGCGGCGATCCAGAAGCGTCTCGAGGCGTTCGACCTGGAGGCGGAGTCCGAGGCGCTGCGCGAGATCATCCGGACGGGCAAGGGCCAGCGCAAGACGCGTGCCCTCAAGCGTCTGAAGGTCGTCAACGCGTTCCTCACGACGAACAACTCGCCGACGGGCATGGTCCTCGACGCGGTCCCGGTCATCCCGCCGGACCTGCGCCCGATGGTCCAGCTCGACGGTGGCCGCTTCGCCACCTCGGACCTGAACGACCTGTACCGCCGCGTCATCAACCGGAACAACCGCCTCAAGCGGCTCCTGGACCTGGGCGCGCCGGAGATCATCGTCAACAACGAGAAGCGGATGCTCCAGGAGGCCGTGGACTCGCTGTTCGACAACGGCCGCCGTGGCCGCCCGGTCACGGGCCCCGGCAACCGTCCGCTGAAGTCGATCTCCGACATGCTCAAGGGCAAGCAGGGCCGGTTCCGCCAGAACCTGCTCGGCAAGCGCGTCGACTACTCGGGCCGTTCGGTCATCGTCGTCGGCCCGCAGCTCAAGCTGCACCAGTGCGGCCTGCCCAAGCAGATGGCGCTCGAGCTGTTCAAGCCGTTCGTCATGAAGCGCCTGGTCGACCTGAACCACGCGCAGAACATCAAGTCGGCCAAGCGCATGGTCGAGCGCGCCCGCCCCGTGGTGTGGGACGTGCTCGAGGAGGTCATCACCGAGCACCCGGTGCTGCTCAACCGTGCGCCCACGCTGCACCGTCTGGGCATCCAGGCGTTCGAGCCGCAGCTCGTCGAGGGCAAGGCGATCCACCTGCACCCGCTCGTCTGCGCCGCGTTCAACGCGGACTTCGACGGTGACCAGATGGCCGTCCACCTGCCCCTGAGCGCGGAGGCGCAGGCCGAGGCCCGCATCCTCATGCTCTCGAGCAACAACATCCTCAAGCCGTCGGACGGTCGTCCGGTGACCATGCCCTCGCAGGACATGATCATCGGCCTGTTCCACCTGACGTCGGACAAGCCGGGTGCCGAGGGCGAGGGCCGGTCGTTCAGCTCGGTCGCCGAGGCGATCATGGCGTTCGACCAGGGGACGCTCGACCTCAACGCGGTCGTGAAGATCCGGTTCGACGACCTGGTGCTGTCCGACGAGCAGGCGCCCGAGGGCTGGGAGCCCGGCACGCCGCTGCTGTTCGAGACGACGCTCGGCCGCGCGCTGTTCAACGAGCTGCTGCCGGTCGACTACCCGTACGAGAACGGCGTCGTCGACAAGAAGCGCCTGTCGGTGATCGTCAACGACCTCGCCGAGCGCTACCCGAAGGTCGCCGTCGCGGCGTCCCTCGACGCGCTCAAGGAGGCCGGCTTCCGCTGGGCCACCCGCTCGGGCGTGACGATCGCGATCTCCGACGTCGCGACCCCGTCGGCGAAGGCGGCCATCCTCGAGGAGCACGAGGCGCGCGCGGCGAAGGTGCAGGGCCAGTACGAGAAGGGCCTCATCACCGACGACGAGCGTCGTCAGGAGCTCATCGAGATCTGGACGCAGGCCACCGACAAGGTCGCCAAGTCGATGCAGGAGAACTTCCCTGCGCGCAACACGGTGTTCCGGATGGTCGGCTCGGGTGCCCGTGGTAACTGGATGCAGGTCCGTCAGATCGCCGGTATGCGCGGTCTCGTGGCGAACCCGAAGGGCGAGATCATCCCGCGCCCGATCAAGTCCAACTACCGCGAGGGCCTGTCCGTCCTCGAGTACTTCATCGCGACGCACGGTGCCCGCAAGGGTCTGGCGGACACCGCTCTGCGGACCGCCGACTCGGGTTACCTCACGCGTCGTCTGGTGGACGTCTCGCAGGACGTCATCGTCCGCGAGGAGGACTGCGGCACGGAGCGCGGCCTGACGATGCCGATCGGCGTCCCGGGTGCGGACGGCCGGCTGCGCCGCCACGACAAGGTGGAGACGAGCGTGTACTCGCGCACGCTGGCCACCGACGTGGAGGTCGACGGCGAGGTCGTCGGGCGTGCCGGTGACGACGTCGGCGACGTCCTGCTGGACCGTCTGCTCGAGGCGGGCGTCGACACGCTCAAGGTGCGCTCGGTGCTCACCTGCGAGTCGCGCGTCGGCACGTGCGCGAAGTGCTACGGCCGTTCGCTGGCCACCGGCAAGCTCGTCGACATCGGTGAGGCCGTCGGCATCATCGCGGCCCAGTCGATCGGTGAGCCCGGTACCCAGCTGACGATGCGTACGTTCCACACCGGTGGTGTCGCCTCCGCGGAGGACATCACGCAGGGTCTGCCGCGTGTCCAGGAGCTCTTCGAGGCCCGTACCCCCAAGGGTGAGGCGCCGATCGCGGAGTTCTCGGGTCGCGTGACGATCGAGGAGGGCGACCGCTCGCGGCGCATCGTCCTGACGCCGGACGACGGCTCGGAGGAGATCGCCTACCCGATCACCAAGCGCTCGCGTCTGCTCGTGAACGACGGCGACCACGTCGCGGTCGGCACGCAGCTGGTCCAGGGTGCCGTGGACCCGAAGAAGGTCCTGCGCATCCTCGGCCCGCGCAAGACGCAGGAGCACCTGGTGGACGAGGTGCAGGAGGTCTACCGCTCGCAGGGCGTGGACATCCACGACAAGCACATCGAGGTCATCGTGCGGCAGATGCTGCGGCGCGTGACGGTGCTCGACTCCGGCACGACCGACCTGCTGCCCGGCGAGCTCGCCGAGCGCGGGAAGTTCGAGGACGCGAACCGCAAGGCGGTCGCCGAGGGCGGTCAGCCGGCCTCGGGTCGTCCGGAGCTCATGGGCATCACCAAGGCCTCGCTGGCGACGGACTCGTGGCTGTCGGCGGCCTCCTTCCAGGAGACCACCCGCGTGCTCACCGAGGCCGCGATGTCGGGTCGCTCCGACCCGCTGCTCGGCCTCAAGGAGAACGTCATCCTCGGAAAGCTCATCCCCGCCGGCACCGGCCTGCCGCGTTACCGCGACATCGCCGTGGAGCCGACGGAGGAGGCGAAGGCCGAGCTCTACCCGACGTTCGGCTACGACGAGATCGACTTCCCAGCCCTGGGCTTCTCGGGCGACGCGATCCCGCTCGAGGACATCGACTTCGGCGACCTGCGCTGACGTCGGTCTCCTGACCCGGCCCGAGGGGGTCCACCGCACGGCGGTGGGCCCCCTCGGTCGTCCGACGGTCGTCCCACGCTCGCCCCACGGTCGTGAGGGCGTGGTCCCTCGCGTACCGTGGCGGGGGAGCGTCACACCGGCGTCCTTTGACGGTGTCTGGACGGGCAGGTAACGTTGGACACCGTGCCCGCGCCGTCGGGCCCTCGCGCGTGCACTCGCACGGTCGCTGTCCGGTTCGCCGGAGACGCGGCACGACGAGTGCGGCAGGCGATCCCCCGCCGCTCCCCAGCGGTACTCGAACCCCCGGCTCCTGCCGGGCTCGTGTGCCGGGGAGGACCGGGGCGACACGCCCGAGCGCGGGGGTCGGTGCGGGAGGAAAGACCAGGCGATAGCCGTGCGACGGGCGGCGACTCGCGCACTTGCCGGCCGTCCAGGGTGACGGGGTCCGGTCGACCAGAGCTCACCTACCAGACGGAGACGTAGTGCCTACGATCCAGCAGCTGGTCCGCAAGGGCCGGCAGGCGAAGACGAACAAGTCGAAGACGCCTGCCCTCAAGGGCAGCCCCCAGCGTCGTGGTGTGTGCACCCGCGTGTACACGACGACCCCCAAGAAGCCGAACTCCGCGCTGCGGAAGGTCGCCCGTGTGCGCCTGTCCTCGGGCATCGAGGTCACGGCGTACATCCCCGGCGTGGGCCACAACCTCCAGGAGCACTCGATCGTGCTCGTCCGCGGCGGTCGTGTGAAGGACCTCCCGGGTGTCCGCTACAAGATCGTGCGCGGCGCGCTCGACACGCAGGGCGTGAAGAACCGCAAGCAGGCGCGCAGCCGCTACGGCGCGAAGAAGGGCTGAACCGATGCCTCGTAAGGGTCCCGCCCCGAAGCGGCCGCTGATCGTCGACCCCGTCTACGGCTCGCCGGTCGTCACGCAGCTCATCAACAAGATCCTCCTCGACGGCAAGAAGACCGTCGCGGAGTCGATCGTCTACGGCGCGCTCGAGGGCGTGCGCGAGAAGACCCAGTCGGACCCGGTCGTCGTGCTCAAGCGCGCGCTCGACAACGTGCGTCCGTCGCTCGAGGTCAAGTCGCGCCGCGTCGGTGGCGCCACCTACCAGGTCCCGGTCGAGGTCCGTCCGGTGCGCGCGACCACGCTCGCGCTGCGCTGGCTGACCGACTACTCGCGCGCTCGTCGTGAGAAGACGATGACCGAGCGCCTGATGAACGAGATCCTCGACGCCTCCAACGGCCTCGGTGCCGCCGTGAAGCGCCGTGAGGACATGCACAAGATGGCCGAGTCCAACCGGGCCTTCGCGCACTACCGCTGGTGATTCCAGCCGGTGCGGCCGGCTCGCCCTCGTGCGGGCCGGCCGCACCCCACCAAGCCAACCGACAAGGGGCAGACCAACGTGGCACTTGACGTGCTGACGGACCTCACGAAGGTCCGCAACATCGGCATCATGGCGCACATCGATGCCGGCAAGACGACGACCACCGAGCGGATCCTGTTCTACACCGGGGTCAACTACAAGATCGGTGAGACGCACGACGGTGCGTCGACGATGGACTGGATGGAGCAGGAGCAGGAGCGCGGCATCACGATCACGTCCGCCGCGACGACCTGCTACTGGAAGAACAACCAGATCAACATCATCGACACGCCCGGTCACGTGGACTTCACCGTCGAGGTCGAGCGCTCGCTGCGCGTCCTCGACGGCGCCGTCGCCGTGTTCGACGGCAAGGAGGGCGTCGAGCCCCAGTCGGAGACCGTGTGGCGCCAGGCCGACAAGTACGACGTCCCGCGCATCTGCTTCGTCAACAAGATGGACAAGCTGGGTGCGGACTTCTACTTCACGGTGAAGACCATCGTCGACCGCCTCAAGGCCAAGCCGCTGGTCCTCCAGCTGCCGATCGGTGCCGAGAGCGACTTCATCGGCGTCGTGGACCTCATCGAGCAGCGTGCGCTCGTCTGGCGCGGTGAGACCGCGCTCGGCGAGAAGTACGAGGTCGAGGAGATCCCGGCGGACCTCGTCGAGAAGGCGGCGCAGTACCGCGCCGAGCTCATCGAGGCCGTCGCCGAGGCCGACGAGACGCTGCTCGAGAAGTACCTCGGCGGCGAGGAGCTCACGGTCGACGAGATCAAGGCCGGCATCCGCAAGCTGACGATCGCGTCCGAGGCGTACCCGGTGCTGTGCGGGTCGGCGTTCAAGAACAAGGGCGTGCAGCCCATGCTCGACGCCGTCATCTCGTACCTGCCGTCGCCGCTCGACGTCCCGGACGTCGAGGGCCACGCGATGGGCAACGAGGAGGAGCACGTCACGCGCCCCGCCTCGGCCGACGCGCCGTTCTCGGCGCTCGCGTTCAAGGTCGCCGCGCACCCGTTCTTCGGCAAGCTCACCTACGTCCGGGTGTACTCGGGCAAGGTCGAGCAGGGCGCCCAGGTCCTCAACGCGACCAAGGGCAAGAAGGAGCGCATCGGGAAGCTCTTCCAGATGCACTCCAACAAGGAGAACCCGGTCGGCGAGGCCCAGGCGGGCCACATCTACGCCTTCATCGGCCTCAAGGACGTCACGACCGGTGACACGCTCACCGACCCGAGCGCGCCCGTCGTGCTCGAGTCGATGACGTTCCCCGAGCCCGTCATCGACGTCGCGATCGAGCCGAAGACCAAGGGCGACCAGGAGAAGCTCTCCGTCGCGATCCAGAAGCTCGCCGAGGAGGACCCGACGTTCCGGGTCAAGCTCGACGAGGAGACCGGCCAGACCGTCATCGGCGGCATGGGCGAGCTCCACCTCGACATCCTCGTCGACCGCATGCGTCGCGAGTTCAAGGTCGAGGCGAACGTCGGCAAGCCGCAGGTCGCGTACCGCGAGACGATCCGCCGCACGGTGGAGAAGTTCGACTACACGCACAAGAAGCAGACCGGTGGCTCCGGGCAGTACGCGAAGGTCCAGATCACCTTCGAGCCGCTGCAGTCCGACGAGGGCGAGCTGTACCAGTTCGAGAACGCGGTCACCGGTGGTCGCGTCCCGCGCGAGTACATCCCGTCGGTCGACGCCGGTATCCAGAGCGCGATGCAGCTCGGCGTGCTCGCGGGCTACCCGCTCGTGGGCATCAAGGCGACGCTCATCGACGGTGCGGCGCACGACGTCGACTCCTCGGAGATGGCGTTCAAGATCGCCGGCTCGATGGCCCTCAAGGAGGCGGTCCGCAAGGCCGACCCGGTTCTGCTCGAGCCGGTCATGGCCGTCGAGGTCCGCACCCCCGAGGACTACATGGGTGATGTCATCGGCGACCTGAACTCGCGCCGCGGCATGATCCAGTCCATGGAGGACGCGACGGGCGTGAAGGTGATCCGCGCCCTGGTGCCGCTCTCCGAGATGTTCGGGTACGTGGGCGACCTGCGGTCGAAGACCCAGGGTCGTGCGGTGTACTCGATGCAGTTCGACAGCTACGCCGAGGTTCCTCGTAACGTGGCCGACGAGATCATCAAGAAGACCCGGGGCGAGTAAGTCCCACAGGTCGAAACCTGTAGTTCCATCACACAAACCGACCCGTGGGACCGCACGTCCTGCCGGTACCTTCCGGAACCGGCAGCCGGGCAGTCTCTACCAAGTCCTGAGGAGGACACCTAGTGGGCAAGGCGAAGTTCGAGCGGACGAAGCCGCACGTCAACATCGGGACCATCGGTCACGTCGACCACGGCAAGACGACGCTGACCGCCGCGATCTCGAAGGTGCTGCACGACAAGTACCCCGACCTGAACCCCTTCACGCCGTTCGACGAGATCGACAAGGCGCCGGAGGAGAAGCAGCGCGGTATCACGATCAACATCGCGCACGTCGAGTACCAGACCGAGAAGCGTCACTACGCGCACGTCGACGCCCCCGGTCACGCCGACTACATCAAGAACATGATCACGGGTGCGGCGCAGATGGACGGCGCCATCCTCGTGGTCGCGGCGACCGACGGCCCGATGGCCCAGACGCGTGAGCACGTCCTGCTCGCCCGTCAGGTCGGCGTGCCCTACCTGCTGGTCGCGCTGAACAAGTCCGACATGGTCGACGACGAGGAGATCCTCGAGCTCGTCGAGGTCGAGGTGCGCGAGCTCCTCTCCTCGCAGGGCTTCCCGGGCGACGACGTCCCGGTCATCCGCGTCTCGGGCCTCAAGGCGCTCGAGGGCGACCCGCAGTGGGTCAAGTCGGTCGAGGACCTGCTCGACGCCGTCGACGAGAACGTGCCGGACCCGGTGCGTGACATCGACAAGCCGTTCCTCATGCCGATCGAGGACGTCTTCACGATCACCGGCCGTGGCACGGTCGTCACCGGTCGTGTCGAGCGCGGTCAGCTCAAGGTGAACGAGGAGGTGGAGATCGTCGGCATCAAGGAGAAGGCGATCAAGACCACCGTCACCGGTGTCGAGATGTTCCGCAAGCTCCTCGACTACGCCGAGGCCGGTGAGAACGTCGGTCTGCTCCTGCGCGGTACGAAGCGCGAGGAGGTCGAGCGCGGCCAGGTCGTCGTGAAGCCGGGTTCGATCACGCCGCACACGGAGTTCGAGGGCCAGGTCTACATCCTCGCCAAGGACGAGGGTGGCCGCCACAACCCCTTCTACACGAACTACCGTCCGCAGTTCTACTTCCGCACGACGGACGTCACCGGCGTCATCACGCTGCCCGAGGGCACCGAGATGGTCATGCCCGGTGACAACACCGAGATCCACGTGAACCTCATCCAGCCCATCGCGATGGAGGAGGGCCTCGGCTTCGCCATCCGCGAGGGTGGCCGCACCGTCGGCTCGGGCCGCGTCACGAAGATCATCAAGTGATCACCGCCCTCCGGGGCTGATCGCATCGGGCAGGGCCCGGGAGCCGTCGCTCCCGGGCCCTGCCTGCGTCTGCGGACGTCCCCGACGGCCGGCCGGCATCCGCGGGCAGGGGCTCGGGACGCCACCCGGGGGAGTGGCGGCGTTCACCCGCGCGGGCGCCGAACGTGCCGGTCGCGGGCGCCGAAACGTTTCACTCGCCGCCCGTTTCGTCCGAAGCCCTCGCCCCCCGCGCGGGGCCGCGATTAGCGTCCTGCGCATGTCCGCAGAGCTCCCCGAGCCGCACCACGCGGCCTCCGGCCGTCGCGACGCCGCGACCGCCGTCGAGACACCCTCCTCTCCCTCCTTCGACTCGGTCGTCGACCGGTCCGGCGCCGGTGCCACGCCCCCGGGGCGGGGCAAGGTCCTCGGCTGGGTCGTCGGGCTGGCCCTCGCCGTCGTCGTGGGCATCGGCGCGTACGCCGTGCTCGGCGGCGGCTCCGACGACGCCGAGGCCGGCGGCGACGACGGCGGCGGTGCCGCGGTCGCCGGGACGAGCGCCTCGGTGGCTCGCGGCGACGCGACCGCCGCCACGCTCTCCGTCGAGGGCTCCGTGGGCTCCGTCCGCCTGACGGCCGACGCCCCGGCGGACCAGCTCGTCGCCGCCGACGCGACCGGTGCCGACGCGGCCGCCCAGGCGGCCGAGGGCGACCCGGTGGTGCTGACGCTCGCGGGGGAGGGCTCGACCGTGCAGGTGGCCCCCGACGTCGAGTGGTCGGTCGTGCTGGGTGCGCAGACCGACTCCGTGACCGCCGACCTGGTGGCCGCGAAGGTGGCCCGGGTCGAGGTGGTCACGGGAGTGCGGTCCGTCGAGCTGCGCCTCGGCGAGCCGGCGGCGACGTCCGCGGTCGACCTGCAGGTCGGCCTCGGCTCGTTCGTGGCGTACGTGCCGGAGGGTGTGGGGGTCGAGGTCGTCGTCGAGGGCGGCGCCGGCCAGGTGATGATCGACGACGCCACCGAGAACTCCGTCCAGGCCGGCACCACGCTGACCAGCAAGGACTTCGACGCCGACGCGCCGCACTACACGTTCACGGTGCCCGGCGGCATCGGCTCGATGATGATCCACCGTCTCTGACGCACGCACGCACGCGCGCGAGGAGCCGCCCACCCCGCCCGGGTGGGCGGCTCCTCGCGCGTGCGGCGCTGAGTCGGAGGTCACCGTCGGCGCGGTTGGAGATCGGGCGTGCCGTCTGGCACACTGTTCAGGTTGCCCGCTACGGGTGTGCCCTTGTGCGCGCTCGAGGCCGGGCGAACAGACGTGGCGGACCGCGTCAGCCCCGGGTTCCACCCGGTGGTGGCGGTCCGACGACAACCACCGATCCTGTACCGGCACGGTACGCAGCGCCCTGGTGCGTCGCTCAACGCGACACGCCCGAGCGCGGGGGTCGGACAGGACTGGTTCGAAGAGAGAGAAGTAGAGGACGCCATGGCGGGACAGAAGATCCGCATCCGGCTCAAGTCCTACGACCACGAGGTCATCGACAGCTCGGCGCGCAAGATCGTCGACACGGTGACTCGCGCTGGTGCGTCGGTCGTGGGTCCGGTGCCGCTGCCGACGGAGAAGAACGTCTTCTGCGTCATCCGGTCGCCCCACAAGTACAAGGACAGCCGCGAGCACTTCGAGATGCGCACGCACAAGCGGCTCATCGACATCATCGACCCCACGCCGAAGGCCGTCGACTCGCTCATGCGTCTCGACCTGCCCGCGGACGTGAACATCGAGATCAAGCTCTGATCGCTGGGAAGGAACTGATCCTCATGGCTACCCAGCAGAACGCGCGCCCCGTCACGGCGCTGCTCGGCCGCAAGCTCGGCATGACCCAGCTCTGGGACGAGGCCGGTCGCCTCGTGCCCGTCACGGTCGTCGAGGTCGGCACGAACGTGGTGACGCAGGTCCGCTCCGCTGAGGCTGACGGCTACGCGGCCGTCCAGCTGGCCTTCGGCCAGATCGACCCGCGCAAGGTCACCAAGCCGCTCAAGGGCCACTTCGAGAAGGCGGGGGTCACCCCCCGTCGGCACGTGGCCGAGATCCGTACGCCGAACGCGGCCGAGTTCACGCTCGGCCAGGAGCTCGACGTGACCGTCTTCGAGGCGGGCCAGCTCGTCGACGTCATCGGCACCACCAAGGGGAAGGGCACCGCCGGTGTCATGAAGCGTCACGGCTTCGCCGGCGTGAGCGCCTCCCACGGTGCGCACCGCAACCACCGCAAGCCCGGCTCGATCGGTGGCGCCTCGACGCCGTCGCGCGTCTTCAAGGGCCTGCGGATGGCCGGTCGGATGGGCGTCGCCCGTCAGACCACCCAGAACCTGACCGTGCACGCGGTCGACGCCGAGCGGGGCCTCCTGCTCGTCAAGGGTGCCGTCCCCGGCCCCAAGAACGGCGTCGTCGTCGTGCGTACCGCTGTGAAGGGTGCGTGACCTCGATGAGCGACACGCTGACCGTCGACGTCCTGGACCCGAAGGGCAAGAAGGCCGGTACGGCCGAGCTGCCCGGCGAGGTCTTCGACGTCCCGACGAACGTCCCGCTGATCCACCAGGTGGTCGTGGCGCAGCTCGCCGCGGCCCGCCAGGGCACTCACGACACCAAGACGCGTGGTGAGGTCCGCGGTGGCGGCAAGAAGCCGTACAAGCAGAAGGGCACCGGCCGCGCCCGTCAGGGCTCGACCCGTGCGCCGCAGTTCGCCGGCGGTGGCACCGTCCACGGCCCGCAGCCGCGTGACTACTCGCAGCGCACCCCGAAGAAGATGAAGGCCGCGGCGCTCCGCGGTGCTCTCTCGGACCGCGCCCGCGCCGGTCGCGTGCACGTCGTCTCCGGCTTCGCGCCGGGTGAGGCCCCGTCGACGAAGGCCGCTCTCGCGGTGCTCGACAACCTCACGGTGCGCCGCCACGTCCTCGTGGTCGTGGAGCGCTCCGACGAGATCACGTGGAAGTCGCTGCGCAACGTCGAGCGGGTCCACCTGCTCGTCGCGGACCAGCTCAACACCTACGACGTCCTCGTCTCGGACGACGTCGTCTTCACGCAGGGCGCGCTCGACGCGTTCCTCGCGGGCCCGGCCAAGGGCGCGAAGGCGACGGCGACCTCGACCGAGGCCGAGGAGGAGTCCAAGTGACCAACGTCGGCAAGGACCCCCGCGACATCCTGATCGCGCCGGTCGTCTCCGAGAAGAGCTACGGCCTGCTCGACGAGGGCAAGTACACGTTCCTCGTCGACCCGCGGGCGAACAAGACCGAGATCAAGATCGCCGTCGAGCAGGTGTTCGGCGTGAAGGTCGACTCGGTCAACACCGCCAACCGTCAGGGCAAGGCCCGCCGGACCCGTTTCGGCATCGGCCGCCGCAAGGACACGAAGCGTGCGATCGTCACCCTCCGCGAGGGCACGATCGACATCTTCGGTGGTCCGGTCGGCTGAGAAGGACTGAGGACTCATGGGTATCCGTAAGTACAAGCCGACGACGCCGGGTCGCCGTGGCTCGAGCGTGGCCGACTTCGTCGAGATCACGCGCTCCACGCCGGAGAAGTCGCTCGTCAAGCCGCTGACCAAGTCGGGCGGCCGCAACAACACGGGTCGCGTCACGACGCGTCACCACGGTGGCGGGCACAAGCGCGCCTACCGCGTGATCGACTTCCGTCGTCACGACAAGGACGGCGTGCCGGCCAAGGTCGCGCACATCGAGTACGACCCGAACCGCACCGCGCGGATCGCGCTGCTGCACTACGCGGACGGCGAGAAGCGCTACATCATCGCGCCGAACAAGCTGTCGCAGGGCGACGTCGTCGAGGCCGGTCCCGGCGCCGACATCAAGCCCGGCAACAACCTGCCGCTGCGCAACATCCCGACCGGTACGGTCATCCACGCCATCGAGCTGCGGCCCGGCGGCGGTGCGAAGATCGCCCGCTCGGCCGGGACGTCGGTGCAGCTCGTCGCGAAGGACGGCCCGTACGCGCAGCTGCGCATGCCGTCCGGCGAGATCCGCAACGTGGACCTGCGCTGCCGCGCGACGATCGGCGAGGTCGGCAACGCCGAGCAGTCGAACATCAACTGGGGCAAGGCGGGCCGCATGCGCTGGAAGGGCAAGCGCCCGACCGTCCGCGGTGTCGCGATGAACCCGATCGACCACCCGCACGGTGGTGGTGAGGGCAAGACCTCCGGTGGCCGCCACCCGGTGAGCCCGTGGGGTCAGGCCGAGGGTCGCACCCGCCGTCCGAACAAGCCGAGCGACAAGCTCATCGTGCGCCGTCGGCGCACCGGCAAGAAGCGCTGATAGGAGCCCGGGAGAATGCCTCGCAGCCTCAAGAAGGGCCCGTTCGTCGACGGCCACCTGCAGAAGAAGGTCGACGCGCAGAACGAGGCCGGCACGAAGAACGTCATCAAGACGTGGTCGCGTCGTTCGGTCATCACGCCGGACTTCCTCGGCCACACCTTCGCCGTCCACGACGGTCGTAAGCACACCCCGGTGTTCGTGACGGAGGCGATGGTCGGGCACAAGCTCGGCGAGTTCGCCCCGACGCGGACGTTCCGCGGCCACGAGAAGGACGACCGGAAGGGCCGTCGCCGCTGACCCCCGGGTCAGCAGGTGACGCCCTGACGGCAGAGACAGGAGCAGACACGATGGAAGCCATGGCGAAGGCGCGGTTCGTCCGCGTCACGCCCCAGAAGGCCCGACGCGTCGTCGACCTCATCCGTGGCAAGCAGGCCGGGGAGGCCGTGTCGGTGCTGAAGTTCGCGCCGCAGGCGGCCGCTGAGCCCGTCCTCAAGACGGTGCAGTCGGCGATCGCGAACGCGGTCGAGGGCGCCAAGCGCAACAGCCAGCGCCTCGACGAGGCCAACCTCTACATCTCGGAGGTCTTCGTCGACGAGGGCCCGACCCTGAAGCGGTTCCGGCCGCGTGCCCAGGGCCGCGCCAGCCAGATCCTCAAGCGCACGAGCCACATCACCGTGGTCGTCGCGGAGCGTGAGACGAAGGGACGGTCCTGACAGTGGGGCAGAAGGTCAACCCGCTCGGGTACCGCCTGGGCATCACCACCGACCACCGCTCGCGGTGGTTCGCCGACTCGACGAAGCCGGGTCAGCGTTACCGCGACTACGTCCGCGAGGACGTCCAGATCCGCAAGCTCATGAGCACGGGTCTGGAGCGCGCGGGCATCGCGAAGGTCGAGATCGAGCGCACGCGTGACCGCGTCCGCGTCGACATCCACACCGCCCGCCCGGGCATCGTCATCGGGCGTCGTGGCGCGGAGGCCGACCGCATCCGCGGCGAGCTCGAGAAGCTCACGGGCAAGCAGGTCCAGCTCAACATCCTCGAGGTCAAGAACGCCGAGCTCGAGGCCCAGCTGGTCGCCCAGGGCATCGCCGAGCAGCTCGCGAGCCGCGTGTCCTTCCGCCGCGCGATGCGCAAGGGCATCCAGTCCGCGCAGCGCGCCGGCGCCAAGGGCATCCGCGTGCAGGTCTCCGGCCGTCTCGGCGGCGCGGAGATGAGCCGCACGGAGTTCTACCGCGAGGGTCGTGTGCCGCTGCACACGCTCCGCGCGAACATCGACTACGGGTTCTTCGAGGCCCGCACGACGTTCGGTCGCATCGGCGTCAAGGTGTGGGTCTACAAGGGCGACATGACCGAGAAGGAGTACGCCCGCGAGCAGGCGAACGCGGCCCCGCGCCCGTCGCGCGGCCCGCGTGGCGACCGCGGTGACCGTGGCCCTCGTGGCGGCGGCCGTCGTGAGCGCGAGGCGCAGGCTCCGGCCGCTGCCGAGGCGGCTCCGGTCGAGGCGAAGCCCGAGGCGACCCCTGAGACCGGAACGGAGGCCTGAGCCGTGCTGATCCCGCGCAGGCTGAAGCACCGCAAGCAGCACCACCCGAAGCGCTCCGGCGCGGCGACCGGTGGTACCACGATCGCGTTCGGCGACTACGGCATCCAGGCTCTCGAGCCCGCCTACGTCACGAACCGCCAGATCGAGGCTGCTCGTATCGCGATGACCCGCCACATCAAGCGTGGCGGAAAGGTCTGGATCAACATCTACCCGGACCGCCCGCTCACGAAGAAGCCCGCCGAGACCCGCATGGGTTCCGGTAAGGGTTCCCCCGAGTGGTGGGTCGCCAACGTCAAGCCGGGCCGAGTGATGTTCGAGCTCGCCGGCGTCCCGGAGCCCCTGGCGCGCGAGGCCATGCGCCGCGCGCAGCACAAGCTCCCGATGAAGACCCGTTTCGTGGTTCGCGAGGGTGGTAACTGATGGCAATCGGAACCAAGGGCCTGGCGCCCAGCGACCTGGACGCCTTCGACGACGAGAAGCTGGTCAACGAGCTGAAGAAGGCCAAGGAGGAGCTGTTCAACCTCCGCTTCCAGTCGGCGACCGGTCAGCTCGAGAGCCACGGGCGTCTGAAGGCCGTGCGCCGCGACATCGCGCGGATCTACACCATCCTGCGCGAGCGTGAGCTCGGCATCCGTACCGCGCCGACCGCGAGCGAGTGAGGCTGGACATGACTGAGAAGCACACCACCGCCACGGCTGAGCACCGCGCGTACCGCAAGACGCGTCGTGGCTACGTCGTGAGCGACAAGATGGACAAGACCGTCGTGGTCGAGGTCGAGGACCGGGTCAAGCACCCGCTCTACGGCAAGGTCATCCGCCGCACCTCCAAGGTGAAGGCGCACGACGAGCAGAACACGGCCGGCATCGGCGACCTGGTCCTCATCATGGAGACCCGCCCGCTCAGCGCGACCAAGCGCTGGCGCCTGGTGGAGATCCTGGAGAAGGCCAAGTAAGATCACTCGGCTTCGGCTGCGTGAGAACGACCGCCACCCGGCGGTCACCACAGTTGCCCACGGGCGGCGGGGAGGCCGGCT
>Ga0207868_1000466_pt1 | contig 43136 bp, 43 predicted proteins | sample Passage237B_FD_187370 | JGI IMG/M metagenome (GOLD analysis project Ga0207868, IMG submission 187370) | Cellulose adapted compost microbial communities from Newby Island Compost Facility, Milpitas, CA, USA - Passage2 37B (SPAdes) (version 3) ... | reverse complement strand
CGGGGAGCCAATCAGGCACGGGATACGAGCCAACAGTCGTGGTTAGAATGCGAGGTTTGGAGGGAATCTTGGAGGCCATGGAAGTGGAAGCGGACCAAAAACCGGGCGCGAGAACGAGAACAAATCGCGGCCGGGCTGGTTTCGTGGATTGGGTTAGTTGGTCTTTTCGCCGAGCAGTTCTTTGATGCTTTCGCCAATCTTGGCGAGCGGCGTGGTCTTTTCGAGGTAGAGGTTAACCATGTTGCGGATAACTTGCTCGACCACCTCGGCGTCGAACAGGACGCCGGTGAGCAGGATTACAGGCAGATCGGGCTGCTTGCTTTTGACGCGCTCGATGATTTCGAACCCGTCGCCATCCTCCAGTTGGAGGTCGGAGATAAGTAGATCGGGCAGCTCTTTATCTGCGAGGCGGATCGCCTCGTGCACGCTGGAGGCGGCGGTGACTCGATAGCCGTTGGCGGTGAGATACCCCGTGAGCAATTCACGGATGGTGACTTCATCGTCCACGATCAAAATGTGCTTTTTCATGATGCTTAAAGTAATTGTTGGGTTGGTCTTGTAGCCGCGCTCCGCGGATCAGGATGCCTTGGTTTGAAGGGTAATAATGCCGCCGATGACCTTGTTTTGGTCTCGGAGCGGATAGAGGGATAACTTGGCTGTGGTTTCTCCCTGAAGGCTGGTGATAATCACGTTTTGATCTCGCAGGTCGCGGCCTTCCTTCATGGCAGCGAGCACGGGATCGATCGTCTTCTCGTCCGGGAAACGAACAACGTGCGAGTAGGGCTGCTTGATCAAATCTGCGGTGGCGCGGCCGGTGAGTCGCAGCGTGGCCGTGTTGACGCGGGTGATGGTGCCGGTCTTGGTCAGCACGATCACGAGGTCGCTGATCGAATCCACGATGCTGTAATTGTAGTGCAGCTGGTGTTCGAGTGCTTGGTTGGCCCACTGGCGCTCGATGTTTTCAAGTGAGAGTTTTTCGTTGGCAGCAACGAGTTCGGCGGTGCGTTCGCGCACCTTGGTTTCGAGTTGGGCGTTGGCCTCGGCAAGCGCGTTGGCCGCGCGGCGGCGAGCGGCGAAGTTGTCTCGGAGGAGCAAGCCGGCGCCGGCGAGAAGAAGGAAATTCACCACCACGCCGGTCCAGATGATCCAGCGCGTGCTATGGGCATAGACGTAAAACTCGGAGTCGCGATCGCTGAGAATTTCCAGCTGCGTTTCTTTCAGTTGCATCAGGCGCCGCTGGATTTCGTTGCCGGTGGAGTCGGTCGTGAACGCCATCAATTGCGCGCGCAGCCCGGTGCTGTCGCCGGTCTGCTTGGCGGTGATGATCTGGCGCATGGCGTCCACCCGTTTTTCAACCAGCGCGGTAATTTCGACGACCTTGGTGTTGGTCTCCGTTTCGCGGCGAGTGAGCGCGTTGGCCAGTTCCATGCTGCCGATGAGGTCGGATGAGGCGTCGATGAACGTCTGCAGGTCCGCCTCCTCGCCGGTGGCGGTGTAGGCGCGCATGGTGGCTTGGGCGCGAAGCTGCGCGTTGAGGGCCTGATCAATCCGGTCAATCACGGCGTGCGTGTGATTGACCCAGTCGTTGGTTTCGGTGGAGCGGCCGATGGTGCGGACCGATATCACCGCTATCGCGACGAGCACGATGAGAACGAACAGGAAGAACAGCAAAATGCGTCTCAAGGTCGTGTCATTCATTTGGTAAGCGGGGTGGTGGTTAGTTGCGGCTGGTCTGGAAGTCGGGGTCGGTTTCAGGAGGATCGGTTTTCACCACGGTGTAGACGGCGCGCTTTTGGTAGGAGTCGTAGTCGAACGTGAACTCCTGCGCAAACGTCCAGTTGGCCTTGAGCGAATCGGCGATCTTCGTGGCGATGTCGCGCAGACGGGGCTTGGACTTGGTGAGGGTGAAAAAGTATTTGCGGTTGTTGTAATCGAGATAGACGCCGTCATCGACGACGTAGCAGACGGCATGGCCGACGTTTTTACCGACCAGTTCCACCCGCACGAGCCGGGTTTTGTAACCATGGTGGGTCAAAACGTAGTCGGCGAGCACGGCGTAATCGATGCAGTCGCCGGCCTTGCGCGAGAGGAATTGGCGGGGGTTGATCACGTCGAACGCATCGCGCTGGAACGCGAAGTCCTCGAAGTAACTGGCGAACCGCTTCGGCGTCATCTTCGGGTCGTTGAGCAACTCTTCCATCGTGACGGCCCGGGCTAGGGGCATGACCGATCCGATCACGATCAGCAAGGCGATGACCTTGCGCGCAAACGGGCTCACGAACCGGGACGGCATTAGTTGATTGGACCGATTCCGGAGTTTGATTTCGAGTGTTTTGTTTCCCGCGACATTGCTTTGGGCGGGGCGGACGATATTTCCGAATCATGCCCACGCCCCGTTTTGCCACGCGCACCCTTTATGCCCCGGCCCATTTCGGCAACAGCTACGAATGCCTTGGTGATAATGAATTTCGCGCCCTGCTGACGACGTGGCGCGATTGGGGCTTTAACGAATTCGCCGGCTGGTTCGATCCGGCCAACTGCATCGATCCCTGGCACGAGGATCCGTATTCGGAGCAGCTTTATGATTTCAGCCGCGCGCAACGCGACATGAACGTGCGCCGGTTTCAAGTCGCGCAGTCGCTTGGTTTGCCCTGCGTGAGCGTGCTCACGCCCAACACCGTGTTTCAGGATCAATGCCGGCCTGACACTAACGCGACCAAAGGCGGGCGGATATTCGGTCCGCTGGTTTGTCCTTCCTCGGCGCCCGGTCGCGAAGCCATTTTGCGCAATCACGAAAACTGGTTTCGCACGCTCACGCAGGGTGGGGTGAAGCTGCGCGCGATCGCGGCCTGTCCGTATGATTTTGGCGGTTGCTCCTGCGAAAAATGCCAGCCGTGGATTCTGACCTTTGCCAAACTCTGCCGCGAAGTGCATGCGACGGCCGAACGTTATCATCCCGGCGTTGAAATGCGCATGGTTGGTTGGTGGTGGTCGGCGGAAGAGCATGATATGTTCGCCGATTGGGCGGACGCTCACGCGCCGGGCTGGGTGAAGAGCATCACGCTACACATTCCTTACAGCGAAAGTGATGTGTCCGGCGTGCGTTTGCCGAAAGGCTGCGATCGCCAAGCCTTCGTGCACATCGGCTACGCCGACGCGGCGGAGCCGCGCGATCTATACGGACATCTCGGCCCAGTGATCGCGGCTGCGCGATTGGAACGCACGTTGGTTGCGTTGGAAAAACGCGGCTGCACCGGTTGGATGGCATATTCCGAAGGTGTCTTTGACGACGTAAATAAGGCCATCGTTGCGAAACTGTCCGCAGGGTTGGCGGGTTCCGCCGATGAAGCACTGCAGAGTTATGTTGCGGACGAGTTTGGTGTGAACGCGGAGGCGGCTGCGGCGTGGTCGAAATGGCTGCGCGAGTGGGGACTACCTTACGATCGCGACGCGAATGCCGCGCTGGCTGAACTGAAAACGCTCAAGGCCGGAAAACCCTCGTGGCGTTTGCGGCAGTGGGAATTGAAGACCGAGCTGCTGCGGCATCATCGTGCCGCGGCGGCCGAAGTGGATTCTCCAGCGCGCGCCGCGGCACGTGCAGCTATCGATGCCGTGCAGGAAATTCTGCGCCGCGAGGTTTACGCACTCGGTCCTCAGCGTTTCATTTTTGCACGGAATTTCTCGCCGATAGTTTGGCAACGCGCGTTGCCGACCGAGACGCGAAAAGAAGCCTAAACGAGCGGTGCGCAGCTGATTGGCGAAGGGCACGCTGCTAAGTGCCCGGTGGGCTTGACTTAAATGTTTTCCAGTCTACCTGTTCAGTATCTTGAACACGAATACGCCACAGAATTTCAATTTCTGCGCCCGCCTGCAAATGGCGGCGGGCTTGGTGTTGTGTATCTTCCCGGGGCAACCCGGGGCTGCCAACTGAGGGTGAACGCGAGTTAACTCGCACTCACAAACCTCAGAGGCGGTCACCGGGTAATTAAGAACATCCCCTGTCGCGGCATGTCCGGATGTTGGCGTGCGCGCGAATTACCCGGTTACGGCGTCGTCCGTCCTATCCGGTTTTCCCACCGATAATCCCCATCCTTTGGCGCGTCCGCGTCACTTCATTCGTTGCACCTGTCTTGCCCAATCCTGCCATGACTATCCTACACGTTTCCGATTTTCACTTTAACCGGCGCTGGTTCAACTGGCTCACCGAAAGCGCACCTGCGCATGATCTGTTGGTCATCGCGGGTGATTTGTTGAACCACACCGACGACACCACACGACTGGGTAAGCAGGTTGAGTGGGTCTCTGATTGGATCAAAGCCTATCCGCGGCCACTCTGCGTTTGCAGCGGACCGCACGATCTCGAATGGAACTCGACGGTCGGTCGTTGGACGCCGGCGTATTGGCTGCGCGAAATCGATGATCCGAAAGTCTGGGCCGATAGCCGGCGCATGAATCTCGGCAACCTTTCGGTTCTGAATATCGGTTATACGACGCGACCGAAGGGCGGCGAAGCCGACATCTGGGTGGTGCACACTCCGCCCAAGGGCACCGCTGTGGCGACGCATCTCGACGGCCGCGATGCCGGCGATTCGGAACTGGCTTTGGCCGCGAAGCATTATAGCCCGCGACTGATTCTTTCCGGCGGCGTGCACGATGCGACAACGTGGTGTGACGAACTGGGCTCGACGATATGTCTCAACCCGGGACACGAGCCTGACGCGCCGTATCCCAATCACATCGTGATAAACACGACAGACATGAGCTGCCGGTTTGTCAGCGCGACTCGCCAAGGCGCACACGCGGATGCCGATTCTGCCGTCTCGCGCACGCCCGCCGCCGTGCTGGCGTGATGCCATTTCTTTTAACGACGACTTTGCCCCTGCGCGTTTCTGCGGGGGTGTTCCTCAAAAATCAAAACCCACAATTACCTATCATGAATAATTCACCGATTTATCTCACTTGGGCTGACCACTCCAAACTCCGTCAGCTCCTCGCGACCATGGTTGGCGCGCGACCCAGTCCTGCGCTGCAAAAGTTGAAGGAAGAGGTCGACCGCGCAGTCGTGGTCGATCCTTCGGGCCTGCCGGAAGGCTATGTCACCTTGGAATCTGAGGTCGAATACGAGGACCTCGAAAGCAATGAGGTCGAGAGCTACATCATCACGCTCCCGGAGCGCGCGAACATTGACGAGCGGCGTCTCTCCGTGCTCGCGCCGATCGGCACCGCGCTGATCGGCTGTCGCGAAGGCGATATCGTTCGTTGGAACACGCCTGGTGGCAGCCGGCAGTTGAAGATCCGCCGCGTCACGAGCGCCGCTGCCTTGGCGGCTAACGGACCGGCGGTCCCATCTTGGGGCTAACCCCACAACTCTGTGCCGCCATGATGAATCGTCGTAAATTCGGTCGCACCGGCCTGCATTTGTCGGAACTGTGTCTCAACACGGAGTCGTTCGGCTGGATTAACGACGACGCGCTGTCGCTCGAACTGTTAAACGCTTATCACGATGCCGGCGGACGCTTTGTGCAAACGGTCGGAGGCGCGACGCCTCCGGCCGGAACGCCAACGCCAAGCAGCGTGAGGTCTGAAGAACTCGTCGGGCAGTGGCATCGCGAGCGCAAGATCTCGCGCGACGGTTTTGTGTTGGCGACGCGAATCGCTTTCCCGCGTCCGGCGCATGGCGGTGGCGTGACTTTTGCGAATTTCATTCGCGAGAGTTGCGAGCAGTCACTGCGGCGATTGCGCAGCGATCACCTCGATTTGCTGGTCTGCGAATGGGACGACGATTTGGTGCCGGTGGAGGACGCGGTCTCCGCGTTCGACATGTTGATTCGCGCCGGACTGATTCGTCATGTGGTCGCGTCGGAGTTTCCCGCATGGCGAGTGAATGACTCTTTACATCGCTCGACGGCTCGCAACCTCTGCCGGTTCGAAGGATTGCAAATCGAGTATTCGCTGATGGCCCGCCTGCGATTTGAAACGGAAGAACTGGTCATGGCACGCGAACACCGGCTGGGCTTGATTGTGCGTTCTCCGCTGGCCGATGGCTTCATTTCCGCATCGCGCGATTCGACGCTTAACTCGTCAAGTGGCGATCACGGTTGGTTGAATGAGTGTTACGGCACCAGCCGCGGCGACGCGGTGAAATCAACTTTAACGGAGATCGCTCAGCAGCGCGAGGCCACTCCGGCGCAGGTCGCGCTAGCGTGGGTGCGGCGTGATCCTCAAGTCACCTCGGCGCTGATTTCTCCCGCCACAACCGGTGAATTGGCCGAGCTGATTCATTCCCTCCGGCTGACACTGACACCCGGCGAGATCGTAGCGTTGGAGACGGCCTCCGCCGTGCGGCCATCGCGAATCGAACTGCGACACGCCTGATTCATGTAAACTCAACTCAATCTCTCTCTGTCATGCCTTATTCCAAACTCATTTTCGATTTTACCATTATCCCCATTGCGGCGGGCGGGATTGTTTGGACCAAGGTTGTGATGCACTTCGTGACTGTTGTGCCGCTGTTGGCGATAGTGATCGCGCTCGGCTCGGTCGCGGTGGCCTATTGGTTGTCCGACGGGCATCACGTGACGTGGTCGCTGCGGGGCAAACGCTGGCTCGGCAAAGTGACGGCGGCGTATCGGGATTGGTTTGCGTTGTTGCGCGGCCGGCCTTTCCGCGCGCCGGTGTGGAGATTGCTGCGCCCGCGCATCGGGCAGGTGGCGCTCGAAACGATTTTTGTCAGCGGCTTGCTGATCTTCTCCGAGATGTTGCTGAGTTACACCGTAAAGCTGGAGTTCATGCAGCGGTTCGCACCGACTACTGTGGCTTATGGTTTCTGGTCGATCGTGGCGTTGGTGACGCTCGCGCCACTCGTGGCGATCTGGCGCAATTGTTCGGCGCTTTCGATGCTGCTGTCCGAGGTGTGGGAAACGCGCTATCTGCCGCGCGGCGTATTGGAAAGTTTGTTCAAGTCGGCGGTGTTTTTGCTGATGGTCGCTTGGATTTATGTGCTGCTGCCGGATGCGCCCTTTGCGCGCTGGGGTTGGTTGATCATCGTTGCCGGAGCGGCGCTGATTGTCGCGCGGTTCTCACGAGAACTGGTTTACTGGCACAGTCATGTGCACATCTCGATGCGCGAAGCACTGACAGATCGGTTTAACCTGTGGATGAAAGTTCCGGTCTTGGTGGGCGTAACGCACATTCGCAATCCCGCGCGGGTAGAAGTCACCTTGCCGGCGAAGGCATGGGCCGCAGGACAAACACTTGCGGCGCTGGGTTTGGCTGCGCGCCAAAATTGCTCGGTGGTCGCGATTGAACGCGCTGGCGTTTTGATGAATGCACCGTCGGGTGACTCAGTGCTTTGTTCGGGTGACAAAGTGCTGCTGGAAGGATTGCCCGAGAAAGTAGCGCAGGCGCGTGAGCACTTGCAGGCCCACCGGCGCGACCGGTTTTCGCGTTCCAATCCTCGCGATCGGGTAGGACAGACGATTTCACCATGAACAGTTTCTTCGAGTGCCGGATCTTCCATGTTCAGGCCGGCCCGTTCTCCATCGGCGCGTCGCGGTTGATAACAACCGCCGGCACCGGCCGGTGAAACGCGGCCCGGCTTGAATTACCTGCCGATCTCCGACCCGAGAACGATTCCGTCGGAGTCAACTCCATGCCCGCTGCCGGCCGACGAGCCGTCAGCCGTGGCAATGCCTTGTCTTCAACCGGCGTCGCAGACGCCAACCGCACCTAATCATGAATCAACAACCCAAATCATCCCTTAGTAAGAATAACCTTCGCCGCCTGCACGGCTGGGCCCGCGCCATCTATCCCACGGAATGGCATGATCGCAGCGCTATCGTGATTGAATACCTCTCCCAGCAAGACGACGAAGCCGTCGCTGTGCTCCTTCGCAAAGGCTGGGCGGAAGTTTTCGCCACGGCCGAACGCGAATGGCCGGAAGCCTTTGCGGTCCTAAACCCCGTATCGGCGTCGTGATTGGATAGTCACGCAAACCACACGAGCCCGCCAGAAATGGCGGGCTCGTGATTTGGTGGCGGCGTTTGCCTAGAGGAAGTGCCGTTTGGCGAAAGTCTTGCCTGAACCGCTCTTGAGATATTTCTCAAAAGCGAGCGCCTTCTGTTCCGTAGGAAATGCGAAATAGCCGGCGATATCCCAAGGGCGGTGTGCGGCAGTGGAGGTATTTTGACCCGCGTTGTGGCTGGCAATGCGCGTCTTTAGATCATGCGTAAACCCGACGTATCGCTTCTGCGGCTCATTGCGACTACTCAGAAGGTAAACGTAATACATGTATTGAAGAATGCCGCGTAGGCCCTCTTCCGCCAAGCCTACAGAGGGCAGCCTTCGCGTAAACAGCTTCGCGAGACTTTCGTCTTCGTTGAGCTGGCCTGCCAGCCGTAGGCTTGGCGAAGGCTGGCGGAGAGGGAGGGATTCGAACCCTCGGTAGGTTTCCCTACACCCGCTTTCCAAGCGAGCGCGATAGACCACTCTGCCACCTCTCCGGGTTGCCCCTCAGGCCGCCCTTGCGGCGGCCGATTAGTTGGCGAAAGGGGAGGAAAGCGGTTTCAAGCCGCTTTGGTCAATGGCAAATCCGCAACGTTTTCAGTCATGCGCAACTTTTTTGGAAAATGCCACTTGCACGGTCTGGGCGCGACCATAACGCTGGAAGGGATTTTGTTCAGCACGAACTGTGAATAGCTCATGGTAACTTCCAACACAGAACTGGCCTACAACAGCAAGGTAGAGGGCGAAGCCATCGTCACTCGCGCCGATGCGGTGATTAATTGGATCCGCACGAACTCCATGTGGCCGATGCCCATGGGCTTGGCCTGCTGTGCGATCGAACTGATGGCCGCCGGCGGCAGCCGCTTCGACATCGCGCGCTTCGGCGCCGAGGTCATGCGCTTCTCGCCGCGTCAGGCTGACTGCATGATCGTGGCTGGCACGGTGACCTACAAGATGGCTTCTTCGCTGCGCCGCATCTACGATCAGATGGCCGCTCCGAAATGGGTTATCGCCATGGGCGCCTGCGCCTCGTCGGGTGGCATGTATCGCAGTTATGCGACCTTGCAGGGCGTGGATCGGATCGTGCCGGTGGACGTTTATATCAGTGGTTGCCCACCGCGGCCCGAGGCACTGCTTGACGCTTTGATGAAGCTGCAGGCCAAGGTGAGCAAGGAACGCTCGTCCAAGAACCTGTTGACCGCTTAATCGTCCCGCTTACGCGCAAAATGTCTGCTACCACCACCGCCGATATTACGGCCCAGATTCAGCAACAATTTCCCCAAGCCACGCCTCGTGCCAGCTTGGATCACCCTGCGCTGGACGTGCCCGCTGGCGATGTGCTCGCGGTGCTGAAAACCCTGCGCGACACCCACGGCTACGATATGTTGGTGGATGTGACCGCGATCGACTGGGCCGAAGGCGCTAATCCGCGTTTCACTGCGGTGTATCACCTTTATTCCACCACGAGCCACAACTACGTGCGCATCGCGACGGCTTGCACGGGTGATGATTCCGCGCCGGTTGCTCCGAGCGCCACCAGCTTGTGGCCGGCGGCTGATTGGCACGAGCGCGAGACCTACGACATGTTCGGCATTCGCTTTGAAGGCCACCCGGACTTGCGCCGCATTTTGATGTGGGAGGGTTATCCCTATCATCCTCTCCGCAAGGAGTTCCCGCTGGCCGGTATCGAGACCGAGCTTCCCGATCCCGAAGTCGCCGCCGCGACCAAGGTTCAGGTCAAGCCTGCTCCTATGGCTGGCGGCCCGTTCGTTGCCTCGAGCGGTGAAATCAATCTGACCGAAGCCGAGCCCCGCGCCAAGGACGAGAGTTGGAACGAAGCCAACGAGAAACCCGGAGCCTGACCCAGCACATGGCCACTGAATTTGCTTTTCCTGACGCCACCGCGAAGAACGCGACTGGTGAATTCGAGACCGAGAAGATGTCCCTCTCGATGGGTCCGTCGCACCCGTCGACGCACGGTGTGTTGCGCGTGCAGATGGAACTCGATGGCGAGGTCGTGATTAAGGCCGACCCGATCATCGGTTATCTGCACCGCGGTGACGAAAAGATCGCCGAGAACATGACTTACAACCAGTTCGTGCCTTACACGGACCGGCTGGACTACCTCGCGCCGCTCGCCAACAACATGGCCTACGCCATCGCGGTGGAAAAACTCGCCAAGCTCGAGGTGCCGGAACGCTGCCAGGCGATCCGCGTGATCACGGCTGAAATGGCACGTATTTCCGCTCACTTGCTCGGTCTCGGCGCCTTCGGCATCGATACCGGTGCATGGACGGTGTTCATGTATTCGTTCACCGAGCGCGAAAAGCTCTACAAGCTCTTCGAAGAGCTCACCGGCGCGCGCTTCACCACCAGCTACACCCGCATCGGCGGCGTGGCTCGTGATGTGCCCGACGGCTGGACCGATCGCGTGAACGCGTTTTGCGACCAGTTCCTGCCGATTCTGGAAGAGATTCTCTCGCTGCTCACCCGCAACAAGATCTTCATGGATCGCACCGTCGGCATCGGCGTCATTTCGAAAGAAGACGCGATTGCTTACGGCCTCACCGGCCCGAATCTCCGTGGCTCCGGCGTCGCGGCTGATCTCCGCAAGGACCGTCCTTACAGCGGCTACGAGAAATACGAATTCGATGTGCCCGTCGGCACGACCGGCGACTCTTACGACCGCTACCTCGTGCGCGGCGAAGAAATGCGCCAATCCGTTCGCATTATCAAGCAGGCCATCAAGTCCTTCCCGGGCGGCGACTGGTATGCGAAGGACGCCCGCAAGATTTTTGCTCCGCCGAAGGACAAGATTCTCACCTCGATGGAGGAGTTGATCCAAAACTTCATGATTGTGACCGAAGGCCCGCAGATGCCGGCCGGTGAAGTCTATTTCGAGGCCGAAAACCCGAAGGGCACGCTTGGTTTCTATATCGTGAGCAAGGGCGGCGGCGTGCCGTATCGCCTGAAAATCCGCGCCCCGTCGTTCTGCAATCTTTCCATTCTGTCCAAAGTTTGCACCGGAGTCATGATCTCCGACGTCGTTTCTATTCTCGGCTCGCTCGACTTCGTGATGGGTGAGTGCGACCGCTAATCTTTACCGCCTGATGAATCTCAAGCCCGAAACATTGCAGCGCATCGACGAGGTAATCACGCATTACCCGCAGAAGCGCAGCGCCACGCTTCCGCTCCTGCACCTCATCCAGGAAGACATCGGTTATCTGCCGCCCGAGACCACCGAGTGGGTCGCGGCCAAGCTCGAGATTCAGCCGATCAACGTTTACGAGGTGATCACGTTTTACCCGATGTTCCGCCAGAAGCCGATCGGCCGGCGGCACATTCGTGTTTGTCGCACGCTCTCTTGCGCGCTCAACGGCGGCTACAAGACCTGCGACGCGCTCAAGAAGGAATTTAACACCGATCTGAACGAGATCTCGCCCGACGGCGAAGTGACCATCGAGTTCGTCGAGTGCCTCGCCAGCTGCGGCTCCGGCCCCGTTCTCATGGTGGACGACGAATTGCACGAGCACGTGGACTGCGCCAAGGCGAAGAAGATCGCCGATCAAATCAAAGCCGAAGCCGCCAAACGCTGAACGCCATGCCCGAACAACGACGCATCATTTTCAAGCACATCGACGAGGCCGGCTACACCAACGACATCGATTGCTACATTCGCAACGGTGGCTACGAAACGCTGAAGAAGGCCGTTGCGCAAAAGCCGGAAGACCTGCGCGAAGAGGTTAAAAAATCCGGCCTCCGCGGTCGTGGCGGCGCGGGCTTCCCCTGCGGCGTCAAGTGGTCGCTCGTGGATCGCAAATCCGGCAAGCCGATCTACCTCATCGTCAACGCCGACGAATCCGAGCCCGGCACGTTCAAGGACCGCTACATCATTCACCAAGACCCGCATCAGTTGATCGAAGGCACGATGATCTCGTGCTTCGCCAACGGCGTGAAGCAGGCCTACATCTACATCCGCGGCGAATTCCCGCACGGCGCGCGCATCCTTGAGAAAGCGATTCAGGAAGCCCGCGACAAAAACCTCGTCGGCCAGAACATCCTCGGCACCGATTACTCGTGCGACATCTTCGTGCACCGCGGCGCCGGCGCTTACATTTGCGGTGAAGAAACCGGTCTCATCGAATCGCTCGAAGGCAAGCGCGCCAATCCGCGCATCAAGCCCCCGTATTTCCCCGCGGTTCTCGGCCTCTATCAGTGCCCGACGATCGTGAACAACGTGGAAACGCTCTGCCACGTGAAGCACATCATCGACATGGGCGGCGACGAATACGCGAAGATCGGCACGCCCGGCAACACCGGCACCCGCATCTTCTGCGTCTCCGGCCACGTCAAGAAGCCCGGCTATTACGAGTTCGAGTGCGGCAAGATCACGATGGGCCAGCTTCTCTACGAAGTTTGCGGCGGTCCGCGCGAAGGTCGCACGTTCAAGGCCGTCATTCCCGGCGGTTCCTCGGCCAAGATCCTCAAGTTCGGCGAACGCTTCAAAGGCAAGACCCGCGCTGGCGCCGAATATGATTGGGGCGTCGAAGACGTGCCGATGGATTTCGATTCGCTCGCCATGATTGGCACGATGGGCGGTTCCGGCGGCGTCATCGTCATGGACGACACCGTCAACATGGTCGAGGCGCTCGCCAACATCAACGCCTTCTACTCGCACGAATCTTGCGGCCAGTGCACGCCCTGTCGCGAAGGCTCGCTGTGGATGAAGAAAATCTCCTCGCGCATGGTGCACGGTGCCGCCCGCAAGGAAGACGCCGCGCTGCTCAAGAGCGTGGCCGACCAGATTCCCGGCCGCACCATCTGCGCGTTCGGCGAAGCCTGTTCCTGGCCGACGCAAAGCTTCCTCATCAAGTTCAAAGACGAGTTCGAGGCTTACGCCGAGACCAAGAAGTCCAAGCCCGCCGGTTCCCTCGAATTAGTCTGATTTCCATCAACCACGAATGAACACCAAGCGACACGAATCATTCCTGACTTCACCCGTCTCCGGACATGGGTGTGCGTTCGTGTCCATTCGTGGCTAAACAGTATTTTTCGCAATGATTCAGCCTGCTAAACCCGACCTCGTCACCGTCAACATCGACGGCAAGGAGATCGCCGTGCCCAAGGGCACGAATGTGATCGAGGCTGCGCGCCAGATCGGCGTCGACATCCCGCACTATTGCTATCACCCGAAGCTCACGGTCGTGGGCAATTGCCGCATGTGCCTCATCGAGATGGGCATGCCCGCCGTTGATCCGGCCACGAAGGCCCCGATCATGGACGAGGCCACCGGCAAGCAGAAGATCAACTGGATCCCGCGTCCGCAGATCGGTTGCGGCACGAATGTTTCGCCCGGTCTGCACATCAAGACCAACTCGCCGATGGTGAAGGACTGCCGCGAGGGCGTGATGGAGTTCCTCCTCATCAATCACCCGCTCGATTGCCCGATTTGTGACCAAGCCGGCGAATGCAAGCTGCAGGAGCAGGCCACCGGTTACGGCCGCGGCTACTCCCGCTTCATTGAGCAGAAGAACGTGAAGCCGAAGCGCACGCAGCTCGGTCCGCGCGTCACGCTCGACGACGAACGCTGCATTCTCTGTTCGCGTTGCATTCGTTTCTGCCGCGAAGTCGCCAAGGACGACGTGCTCGGTTTCGTCGATCGCGGCAGCTATTCGACGCTGACCTGTTTCCCCGGCAAGGAGCTGAAGAATAATTACTCGCTCAACACGGTGGACATCTGCCCGGTCGGCGCGCTCACCTCGACGGACTTCCGCTTCAAGATGCGCGTTTGGTTCCTCAAGCAGACCAACAGCATTTGCACCGAGTCTTCCGTTGGTGCCAACACCGTGGTCTGGTCGCGCGAAGGCGTCATCTACCGCATCACGCCACGTCAGAACGATGCCGTGAATGACACGTGGATGACCGACTCCGGTCGCATGCTCTACAAGCAGGTGCAGGCCGCCGATCGTTTGAAGAGCATCACGGTCAACGGCGCTAGCAGCGCGCTCGACATCGCTGTCAATACCGTCGCCTCGCTGGCGCAAAACGGCGGCGTGGCCATCGTTGGTTCCGGCCGCAGCACGGTCGAAGAACAATTCCTCACCAAGAAACTCGCCGCCGCGCTTAAAGCTCCGGTGTCGCTGGTCAGCCGAGTGGGAGAGGGCGACAAGCTGCTCCAATCCGCCGACCGCAATCCCAACGTTCGCGGCGCGCTCGTCACTGGCCTCATCTCCGCTTTGCCTGAGCAAAAACTCGCGGCGCTCGCGGCCGACATCGATGCCGGCAAGATCAAGACCGTCATCTCGATGGGCGAAGATCTGACCTCCGCGGGATTGACCGCTGCGCAACTCGCGAAAGTTTCCGTCGTTTACCTCGGCACCCACGCCAACGCGACGAGCGCGGCCGCCAAGGTCATCATCCCGACGCTGACCGTTTTTGAAAAGTCCGGCACGCTGGTGAACCAGCAGTTCCGCATCCAGAAGTTCGTGAAGGCCGTGCCCGGCGTTGCTGGTGCGACCGACGATCTCGTGGCGCTCGCCAAGCTCGTCACCGCCGTCGGTGGCGGCGAAGTCGCCGGCGAAATCAACGCGCTCTGGACCACGATCGCGGCCGAAGTGCCCGCGCTCGGCACGATGACTTACAAAAACATTCCCGACGACGGTCTGCTGCTCGACAGCACTCCGTTTGCCGCGTTGCCCTTCGTCGAGGGTGAAACGCTTCACTACAAACCGGCCGCAGTCGCCACTGCCTGACCGTCATGATCGAATTCTGGAACAATCTCCATCCGCTCGTGCAAGGGGTCGTGAAAGGCCTCGCGGTGATCGCCGTCATCTTCCCGCTGGCCGGCGCCTGCTCGCTCGCTGAGCGCAAGGTCTCGGCGTGGATTCAAGGCCGCCCCGGCCCGAATCGCGCCCGTATCTGGGGTCTCGGTTACATTCCGATCATCGGCCCGATCCTGCAGCGTCTCGGCGTGTGGCACTTGCTGGCCGACGGTCTGAAATTCCTCTTCAAGGAAGACCCGGTTCCCGGTCACGTTAACAAATTCTACTTCTTCCTCGCTCCGGCTATCGCGCTGATTCCTGCGCTGACGACCGTTGTGGTCGTGCCGTTTGGTGCGTGGCTCGATGGTGAAACGGTGCAGCCGCTCATGCTCGCCAATGTCGACGTCGGCCTGCTCGCGGTCTTCGCGGTTTCGTCGCTCGGCGTTTACTCGCTGATTCTCGCCGGTTGGGCATCGAATTCGAAGTATCCGTTCCTCGGTGGCGTGCGCGCCTCGGCCCAGCTCATCTCGTATGAACTGGCGATGACGGTTTCCGTTCTGCCGGTGTTTCTCTGGATCAATGCCCCGGGCATGTCCGGTTCGCTGAGCCTCGCCCGTGTCGTTGAGTTTCAATCGCAGCCCGGTTTCTGGGGCGGCGCGTGGTTCGTCTTCACGATGCCGGTTTGCGCCATCATCTTCTTGATCGCGCTCTTTGCCGAAACGAATCGTCAGCCGTTCGACATGCCGGAATCCGAAGCCGATCTCGTCGGCGGTTTTCACACCGAATACGGTGCGTTCAAGTGGTCGATCTTCTTCGTCGCGGAATATTCGCACATGATCATCGGCTCCGGCGTATTCGCGCTGCTCTTCCTCGGCGGCTGGAATCCCTTGCCGTGGGTCACACTGGCCGACCTCGCCAATCTCATCGGTATTGCCGGCAACCCGCTGCTGGTCGGTATCGTTTCCATCGCCATCTTCCTCGGGAAGATCGTGGCGCTGCTCTTCTTCTTCATGTGGGTGCGCTGGACTGTGCCGCGTTTCCGTTACGACCAAGTCATGACCCTCGGCTGGCAAAAACTGCTGCCGCTCGCGATCGCCAATCTGTTCGTCTACCTCGTCGCGATCGCCCTCCTGCAACCCAAACTCTGATTACCGCGCCATGGCTGTCATTAAAGTAGAACGCAAACCGCTTTCCTTCGCCGAGCGCACGTATCTGCCGCAGATCGCGAGCGGATTGAAAACCACGCTCAAGCGTCTCTTTGCTCCCAATGTCACGCTGGAGTATCCGGAGGTTCGTCCGGAAATTCCGAAGGGCTACCGCGGCGTGCCCACGTTGGTCAAAGATCCCAACGGTCGCGAGAAGTGCGTGTCCTGCCAGCTTTGCGAATTCGTTTGTCCGCCGAAGGCCATTCGCATCACCCCGGGCGAAGTGCCCGAGGGTAGTGGCCGCGAGCACGTCGAGAAAGGTCCGCAGGAATTCGAAATCGATATGCTGCGCTGCATTTATTGCGGCCTATGCCAGGAAGTCTGCCCCGAGGAGGCCATTTTCCTGCAGAACCAATTCTCCATGACCGGCTACACCCGCGAAGAGATGGTCAACAACAAGGCCAAGCTCTACGAAATCGGCGGCACGCTGCCGGATAAGCATTTCAAGTGGGACAAGAAGAAGGCCGCCGAAGAACACGGCAACGCCCATTGAACCGACGACCATGCTCGACTCGCTCTTCTATTTTCTCGCGTGCTTCTCGGTGATCTTCGCCGTGGGGGCCGTTACCAGCCGCAACGCGGTTAATGCCGCGATGTGTTTCCTGCTATGCCTCGTGGGCGTTTCCGGTATCTTCGCGCTGCTCGAAGCCTACCTGCTCGCCGTGCTGCTCGTGCTCGTTTACGCCGGCGCAGTCGTCGCGCTGTTTCTCTTCATCATCATGCTGCTCGATATGAAGCGCGTTTCGTCCTGGCACTTCAAAGGCGTCTCCGGTCTCGCGACTGTGATCGGCGCCGGGTTGTTGATCAGTGGTGTCGTGGGTATCGCTACGCGCGGCAAACTTGAGTCGCTGCCCTTGGCTGATGTGCCGGCTTCCGGCGCGAGCCTCAAGGCCTACGGCGAAGCGCTCTTCACGACTTATCTCCTGCCGCTGCAGGTCGTGGGCTTCCTGCTCCTGATCGCCATGCTCGGCGTCATCGTGCTCAGCAAGAAATTCACCGCGGAGGAAGTGCAATGATCACCGTCGGACTCAATACCTGCATTCTGCTCAGCGTCGTGCTGTTCGCCATCGGCTTCTTCGGCGTGCTGCTGCGCAAGAACACTCTCGTCATCTACATCAGCCTCGAACTGATGCTCGTGGCCGCCATGTTGCTGCTCGTCGCGTTCTCGCGCTACAACGGCACGCTCGATGGCAACATCTTCGTCTTCTTTATTCTCACCGTCGCCGCGGCAGAAGTCGCGGTCGGCCTCGCCATCATCGTCGCCTTGTTCCGCCAGCGCGTGACGATCGAGGTGGACCAACTCAACGCCTTGAAGAACTGACGCCATGACGCCGGTCCAACAAGCCCTCTTCATTCTCCTTATCCCGCTCGCTTCGGCTGCGATCATTGCGCTGTTCCTGCGCCGTAAAGGCGCCATCGCCACTGCGGTTTCTGTGACCGCCGCCGCTGCGCTCGCCGGACTTTCGCTCGGCCTGATCTTCGGTGGTGACCGCTTCACCGCTTCGATGGAATGGCTGCGCTTCGGCAGCTTCAGCATCTCGCTCGGCTTCAAGTTCGACGACCTCGCCGCGCTGATGCTCTTCGTCGTGAGCTTCGTCGGTTTCTTCATCCATCTCTTCAGCACGGGCTACATGCACGACGACAAGGCTCGTGCGCGCTACTTCGGCGGATTGTCCATCTTCATGTTCTCGATGCTCGGCATCGTGTTCGCGGACAATCTGTTCATGATGTTCATCTTTTGGGAGCTCGTCGGTTTCAGCTCCTACCTGCTGATCAACCACTACCACGAGAAGCAGTCCGCCGCCGATGCCTCGAAGAAGGCATTTATCACCAACCGTGTTGGTGACTTCGGCTTCCTGCTCGGCATCATCCTTTGCTACGCGACTTACGGCACGGTTAATCTTACCGAGCTCAGCGCTATCGGTGACGCTGGCGGTTTGGTTTACAGCCGTCTGATTCCGCTGCTGCTGTTCTGCGGCGCGGTCGGTAAGTCCGCTCAAATGCCGCTGCATGTGTGGTTGCCCGATGCGATGGAAGGCCCGACGCCTGTTTCCGCGCTCATCCACGCCGCCACCATGGTCGCCGCCGGTATCTACATGCTTTGCCGCATCGAAGTGCTGATGGTCGCCGAGGCGCTTAACATCATCATGTGGATCGGCACAATCACCGCGCTTTACGCCGCGCTTTGCGCCATCGTCCAAAGCGACATCAAGAAGGTCCTCGCATACTCCACGCTCTCGCAACTCGGCTACATGGTCGCTGCGTTTGGTTTGGGTTCGATGGCCGTCAATCATGGCGGGCATGAAATGGTTATCGCGGCCGGTGTCGGCGCCGCGATGTTCCACCTGACGACCCACGCTTTCTTCAAGGCGCTGCTCTTCCTCGGTTCCGGTTCTGTGATTCACGGCTGCCACCATGAGCAGGACATTTTCAAGATGGGCGGGCTCGCGAAGAAGATGCCGATCACGTTCATCACGTTCACGCTCGGCGTCTTCGCCATCATCGGTTTCCCTGGTCTGGCTGGTTTCTTCTCCAAGGACGCGATTCTGCTCCTTGCTTTCCAGAACAACACCGCGGTCTTCGGCATCCTCGCGTTCAGCGCGGTGCTCACCGCGTTCTACATGATTCGCATGTGGAAGATCGTGTTCTTCGGTTCCGCCCGTTCCGAGCACGCCGCGCATGCACATGAAGGCGGCTTCTCGATGACGATTCCGCTCATCGTCCTTGCCGTCCTCGCAGTCATCGGCGGTTACACCGGCATCTACGGCAAACTCGCCGGCGGCATCGCCCAACTCATCCCTCATTCCGACGCGGCGCACACGACCATCCTGATCACCAGCTTGGTGGTCATGATCCTCGGCGCCGGCGCGGCTTGGCTCTTCTACAAGCCGTCCGACATGGACACGCTCGAGCAAAAGTCCACCGGCCTGTTCAACGGCCTGTCGGCGCTCAAAGAGTCCTTCGATGTAATTTACGGCTACTACGTGGCCAAGGTGCAGCAGCGTTTCGCGATGCTGCTCAACTTCTTCGAACAGATCTTCCTCGCGGGTCTCATCATCCGCGGTTTCTCGGGCTTCGTCGGCCTGCTCGGTCTCGGCGCGCGTGCGCTGCACACCGGCAGCCTGCATGCCTATGTTTACTGGTTCCTGCTCGGCGTCGTGCTGCTCTGGGCCTTGATCACCGGAATGTTTTAACGCAATGAGCCAACTGCCATTCGATCCCCTTTTGCTGGCCATCGTGAGTCCTCTCGCGGTGGCGCTGGCCATCGCTTTGGGCCTGCCGAAACGCTGGTCCGTGAAGCTCGCCTACGTTGGCTTCGGTCTGCCGGCGTTGCTCGCGCTGCACACGTGGTATCACTTCCCGAGTCAGGGTGGTGCTGACTACTTCTTCACTTCGGAATATTCCACCGGCCTTGAACGCTTCGGCATCGCTTTACACCTCGGCCTCAACGGCATTTCGATGCCGATGTTCGCGCTCGCCGGCATCGTCGGTCTCGCGGCCGGTCTCTACGCCATTCAATCCGGCGCGGAGCGCTTGAAGGTTTACCTGATGCTCCTGCTCATCATGCAGGGCGGCCTCATGGGCGTCTTCGCGAGCGTGGACGTGTTCTTCTTCTACTTCTTCCACGAACTCGCGCTCATCCCGACCTTCATCATGGTCGGCATCTGGGGCGGACGTGACCGCAACTACGCGGCGATGAAGATGACGATTTATCTGACGCTCGGCGCCATGTTGTCGCTCATCGGTCTTATCGCCATCTACGTGAAGAGTGGCGCGAACAGTTTCGATCTTATCGCTCTGCGCCATGCGCTGGCTGAGCAACCGCTCGCCGCTGGCGTGCAAAAATACGCCTTCGGCCTGCTGATGTTCGGCTTCGGTATTCTCGTTTCGCTCTGGCCGCTGCACACGTGGGCACCGTTGGGCTACGGCGCTGCGCCGAGCTCCGCTGCGATGTTGCACGCGGGCGTGCTCAAGAAGTTCGGCCTTTACGGTCTCATTCAAATCGCGCTGCCGCTCTTGCCGGTCGGCGCCAGCCAGTGGGTCACCGTTCTCGCGACGCTCGCTGCAGTGGGTAATGTGCTCGTCATTGGTTTCATCACCATGGCTCAGCGCGACCTCAAGCAGATGGTCGGTTACAGCTCGGTCATGCACATGGGCTACGCGTTTCTCGGCATCGCCTGTTTGAGCAGCGTCGGCGCCGGTGGCGTGGTCCTGCTGATGGTGGCGCACGGTCTGTCGGTCGCGCTCATGTTCCTGCTCGCGACCAGCATCCATCACCGCACGCACACGTTCGACATGAACGAAATGGGCGGTCTCGCGCAAAAGGCTCCGGTGCTCGCCGCGTTCTTCGTGGCCGCCACGATGGCCGGTATCGGTCTGCCGGGCTTCGCCAATTTCTGGGGCGAACTCACGATCTTCGTCGCGCTGTGGAAATTCTCCCACGTGTTCACCATCATCGCGGTCTCGGGCATCATCATCTCCGCGATCTACGGATTGCGCGCCGCCGCCAAGGTCTTCTTCGGTTCTACGACCGAGGAGTTTGCCAAGGTCTCCGCTGAACATCCGCCGGCGGATCTGCGTTGGGCGGAAAAGATTCCGGCCCTCGTGCTGTTGGCCGCGCTGCTCTTCGTCGGTTTCTGGCCCAAGTCCGTTTCCGATCCGGTCAATCAGGCGCTGCATTCAGCGTGGCCCGCGATGGGCGCGCTGCCGGCCTCAACCTCCGCCAAGTAATTTTACGCTGCCATGAGTTTTGAACTGCTTCAGGCCGCCGCCGACTCCAATCAGTGGAGCGCCATTTTTCCGGAAATCGCCCTTGGCGGTCTCGCGCTTGCGCTGCTCGTGCTGGAAATGATTCTTCCGCGTGCGTCGCACCGCATCATCCCCGGCATCGCCATCGTCGGCCAGCTCGTCTTGCTCGGTTGTCTGGTCGTTTGCTTCAACGCGCCGTATCTCGGTTCCGAGACGTTCAACGGTCTGCTCCTGCACACGCGCGACAGCCAGTTCATGCGCGTGTTCTTCCTTGCGTCGTCGCTATTGGTGAGCCTGCTCGCCACGGTCAGCCTCGCGAAACAGCAGCTCCCGCGCATCGAGTTTTACCACATCGTCATGGTCATCAGCGCGGCCATGATGCTGCTCGCGCAGAGCAATCACTTTGTGTCGCTGTTTGTGACGCTCGAAACCGTCACGGTTGGTTTCTACATTCTCGTGAGCTATTTCCGCGCCAGTCCGCTTTCGTTGGAAGCTGGTCTCAAATACCTCATCACCGGCGCGCTCAGCTCCGGTCTGCTGCTCTTCGGTATCGTGCTGCTCTACGGCGTCGCCGGCAATCCGCTGCTTCCGGGGCACACCGGTCAGGGCATGGCCTTCGGTCCGTTGCAGGAATTCCTTGCCGCTAACCCCGGCAACTTCCTCGCCAGCCTCGGCATCGTGCTCGTGCTTTCCGGTGTCGCGTTCAAGATCGGTGGTTTCCCGTTCCAAATTTGGGTGCCCGATGTTTATCAGGGTGCGCCGACGCCCGTAACGGCCTATCTAGCCGTGGCCTCGAAAGGTGCGGGTTTTGCCGTTTTGCTCGTGCTCGTTCGCACGGTGTTTGAACCCTATGCGTCGTTGACCGTGCCGGTGCTGACTTTGATGACCGCCGCCACGATCTTGTTTGGCAACATCGCCGCGCTCACGCAACACAACGTCAAGCGCCTCATCGGTCTCTCCGGTGTTTCACATGCCGGCTTCCTCCTTCTCGGAGTAGTGGCTTCGATGAGCAATACGCAGGCCATCGGCGCCGTGCAATTCTATCTCGCGGTTTACCTGATCGCTTCGTTCGCGGTCTTCGGCGTGATGACTCACGTTGCTGGTCCCAACGATGCGGAACAGGATCTCGATCATTACGCGGGCCTCGCGAAGGAACGTCCCTTCCTCGGTCTCGTGCTCGCCATCGGTCTTGGTTCACTCGCGGGTATCCCGCCGTTGGCTGGATTCATGGGCAAGCTGTTCGTCTTTATCACGGCGTTTCAAGCCAGTCTCTATACGCTGCTCGCCATCGCCATCGTCGGCGTAGTGATCTCGATCTACTACTATTTCGGCTGGATCAAGGCGGCGTTCTTCGAGACCTGGCGCGCGCCGTTACTCGAAGGCGAGACGGACGATCGTCCGAAACCGACCGCCGTGAAATGGCCGCTCGGCATCAGTCTCGGTCTGCTGGCCGTGTTGACCGTGGTGCTTGGTTTTTACCAAGGCTGCCTCGGCGACTGGTTTCTGACTCGATAACACCGCGGGGATAAACGAAGGTAATCCGTCCTTCGTTTTCACCATGACGCGTTTTCGTCCCTGCATCGATCTCCACGCCGGCAAGGTGAAACAAATTGTCGGCGGCACGCTGCGCGATGATGAGGCGGGGCTGCGCACCAATTTTGAAAGTGATCGTCCGGCGGAATACTACGCTGCGCTTTATCGCGATGATGCGCTTACCGGTGGTCACGTCATCAAGCTCGGCCCCGGCAACGACGAAGCGGCGCGGGCAGCGCTCGCGGCTTGGCCCGGCGGCCTGCAACTTGGCGGCGGCATTACCGCGGAAAATGCCGCGACTTGGCTCGAGGCCGGCGCCAGTCATGTGATTGTGACCTCGTGGCTGTTCGACGACGAAGGCCGTTTTCAAGACGAGCGACTGGCCGCTTTGGTTGAGACCGTGGGTCGCGAGCGACTAGTCATCGATTTGAGCTGTCGCGCCGATGGCGACGGCTGGGTGGTGTCGATGAATCGTTGGCAAACCCGCACAGAGCTGCGTGTGGATGAAAACACGCTGACGCTGCTCGGCGAAACTTGCGCCGAATTTCTCGTGCACGCCGCCGATGTGGAAGGGAAGTGCGAAGGCATCGATGCGAAGCTCGTTGCGTTTCTCGGTCAGTATTCGCCTATTCCCGTGACCTATGCCGGCGGCGCCTACGCGTTGAGTGATCTGCAAACCGTCGAGGATCTCAGCAGTGGCCGCGTCGATCTCACCATCGGCAGTGCGCTCGATATCTTCGGCGGTTCTGGTGTGCGCTATGCCGATTGCGTTGCTTGGAACCGACGTTCCGTCTCATAAATCTGCTATCCCACGAGTGACGCGGCTTTCTCTTTTACCCCCATGAAAAAATCACCCTCGACCCCGCCTCGTATGATTCAATGCGCCACACCGTGGGGCATGATCCGTTATCCCTCTGCGAAAAAAGAGTGGAGCTGGGAGCGCAAAATTCGCGCGATCAAAGCTGCCGGCTTCGACGGCGTGGCGGCGATTCCGGATGAGACGGTGTCGAGGTTGTGCCGCGAGCTTGGGCTCGAATTGATGGGCGGCTTGGACGGCTCCAACGTCGCCAAAGCGCGCAAGGAGATGGTGCGTCAACGCGACCTCGGCGCGATTTATCTCAACATCCAGTTGCTCGACCACGATACCGATCTCGCCAAGGCCGCGAAGACCGCCGCCGCGTTGGTCAAAGCCGGTGACGAAGTCGGCGTGAAGGTGCACATTGAAACGCACCGCGACACCTCGACCGAGACGCCGGAAAAATACGACACGATCGCCAAGCTCTTCCAAAAGCAGACCGGCCGCCTCATGCCGACGACGTGGGATCATTCTCACCTCGCGGTGGTCAAGCACCTGCAGCCCGCCGATTACGCGAAGCGCCTGCTCGTCTGGCCGAAGCTTATCCAAAATTCGAACATGTTCCACCTGCGTCCGTTCAACGGTCAGCACTGCCAAGTGCCGGTGACGAATGGGAAGGGCAAACTCACGCCGGAATTTCTCGATTACCTCGCTTTCGTCGAAGAGCTCTTCGTGTGCTGGTTGAAGGGCCCGCGGCCCAACGGCGTGCTCTGGACCTGCCCCGAGTTGGGTTATAGCCACGGCTATCACGTCAGCACTTGGCCGCATCCGTGGGAAGATGCGCAAGTTGCCCGCGGTCACTACGCGAAAGTATGGAAACGCGCGCTTAAGCGCGTGGACGGGTGAGGTTCGGATTAAATCCGGTTTGCGGTCTTTCGGACTGCAAACCGGTTTAACCGGCTGAGAAAAATCCGCCTTCGGGCTTGGCGGAACCGAGCGTTTGCGTGAAGACTGTGCGCGCCACATGAGAATCACCGGACTCGCCCTCGTTCCGCCCCCGACCGCCGCCGATTTGCCCAAGGTTACGCCCGAGTTGCTGGCCTCCGTGCTGGCCCGTTATTCGCGCAGCAACGAAGGCATTGGCACGATTCTGGAAAAGGTCGACATCACGAATCCCGACGCGTCGATCGATCGCATCCTCAAGTTCGTTGATTACGGCCACGCTTCGATTGGTGGTCTCACCGGTGGCCTCGCGATCGCACTCGACGACATCTCGATGTGGCTGGCGTATAAGATTTTTGAAATCGCGCAGATGGCCGACGGCCAGGAATCCAGCACACGCTACATCACGATGGATCCGAGCAATCTTCCTTCGCCCGCCGAGATCGGTATCCCGGAAGATTTGGCTCCGCGCTGGTCTGCGTTGATGGCGAAGTCGTTTGCCGCTTACCAAGCCGAATACACCCGGCTCGATGCGCTAGGCACCGCCGAACCTGAGCGCGTGCGCGTGCCGGCCGACGCCAAACCCGCCGTCGTTACACGTATCCGGAAAAACTACGCCCTCGATCGCGCGCGCTATTTTATCCCGCTCGCTACGCGCACCAACGTGGGCCTCGTGCAGACTTCGCGCATGTGGGCGGCGACGGTGAAGCATCTCGACTCGCTACCTCATCCCGAGGCGCGCGCCGCGGCCAAGCTCATTCGCGACGAATTGATCAAGCAGTCGCCGCGGCTCATGCGGCACAGCTTTGCGGAAAAATCCTATCAGGCGCAGGCGGAACAGGAACTCGCCACGAGCCTGCGTCTCGGTCTGGCGCGGCTTTCCACGCAACCATTGGCGGACGAAGTGTGGATCAAAGTTGATCGCGATACGCCGCCGTGGCTGACCGAGGATCAATCGATTGAGGAAGCGCTCAAGCACCGCGCCAATCGCTACGGTTACCAAGGCACGGCGACACGACGCATGCGCACCACCTTTGCGTGGAACAACATGGCGATTGCCGAGCTGCGCGATTTGAACCGCCATCGCACGGGTCATCGTTATACGCCGTTAATTCAGGCCGGTTTTTATCTGCCGGAGGAAATCAAGCACGCGGATCATCAAGCCTTGCTTGATGAACAGGCGGCGCTGACGCGCGACTTGATGGAACGCGGTTCGCCGGCCTACGTGTATTCACTTTTGCTCGGCGCGCAGACGCCGTTCGAGCACAGCACGCACGCCGACAAATTCATTTACGAAGCCGAGCTGCGCACCGGCATGGGCGCGCATTTTCGTTACGCCGAACATCTGAGCGCGGTGTTACACGAATTTTTTACACAAGTGCCGGAAGCGCGTGATTGGGTGGTGGAAGGCACTGCAGAACCTGAATAAAGATTGCCGCGCAGACGCAATATGGCTGCAATGAACACGTTGGTATGAGCCGTTTCCGCGTCCTCCAATTCAACATCCAGTTCGGGCAGGGGTGGGATGATTCCGATCCGGATCATGCGCCAATCGATTTGAACGCGACCATCGCGGAGATCAAACGGCACAACGCCGATATCATCAATCTACAGGAAGTGGAGCACGCGCGACCCGACGGCACGCATCCGCCCATTCCGCCGAATTACTCTCGTATCAAAGCGGCGCTGGATGGTTATCACAGCACGTTTTCTTTTCCGCGCCCCGACCCGCGGGAATTGCCGTTCGGCATCGGTCTGGCCATGTTTTCCCGCTGGCCGATGCATCCGGCGACTTGCATCAACCTGCCTTCGCCGCCGGTGGAGTTTGATTTTTACGGCGAGAGGAAAACGCCGACGGATCGTTTGTTGATCACGGCCGAAGTGGATATGCCCGGCCATCGCGTGCGGTTGATGAATACGCATTTGCTCGCGTTCTTCATGCTCAAATCGAGCAGCGAAGAGCACCGCATACAGCGCGACATCATTGAGCAGGAATTACGCAAGAGCACTGGACCAACCGTGCTCACCGGTGATTTCAACGTGAGCAAGCACCAGTCGTTGATCGAGCAATTCGGTCGCGCTGGTTTTAGCACCGCGCAGTCTGATAAAATCACATGGCGCCGCATGCCTTACGTGTTGGATCACATTTTCTACAACTCGCCGTTGCGCTGCGTGAATTGCGAGGTGCATCCCACGTTGTCTTCCGACCACCATGCGTTGGTGGCGGATTTTGAATTTGCCGAGTAAGCGGTAGACGAGGCACGCCTCGTTTGCGCGAGCTTACTTGCCGCGGCGCACCGCGTCTTTTTCCGCTTCGCGATCTTCTTCGAGCCGAGCTTTTTCAGAAGAGATCTGTTGGCGAATTTGATCGGCTTCGTCGGCGTTGCCTTCGGCCAGCGCGGCGTCGAGTTTCTGGCGCAGAAAGATTTCACGTTCGGCGATCTTGCCTTGGTAAACCTTGTCGAGCTCGGCCAACCGGTTCTTTTGCTCCGCGCTCAGAGGCTTGGCCGCATCCGGATCGGATTTGGCGAGACGTTCCATCGCGAGTTCGTAGGCGCTTTTCATGGTTTCGAGTGAACCCGAATAATGGGAACAGTGAAGCCGTAAAATGTTTTCATCCCGCAGTGCGATTCGGTTTATCCAAATCGCACGCCGCACAGAAAGCCGATTGCAACTACGGCGAACGGCGCCCAGAAAAACCGCTGCCAGCCGCGCCACCGCCGCGCGTAGCCGTCGATCAAAACCGCGAGTAGAACGCCGAGCGTTACCACGCCTATCCACTCGGCTTTGAATGCGGCGTTAAACCACATGGCGGGCAGATACATGAAACCGCGAATGCCATGTTCGACCAGCCACAACACAAACACAGCCGCGTGATTGGCCAGCAAGCTGCCCGCCGTAAAACCCACCAGCCCGCAGAGCAGCGAGGCAAACCCGGCGAGAATGACGAAGGACGAAGTTGGAATCACCGCGAGGTTGGCGAGCAGCGCACCCGGCGTGAAAAGTTGGAAGAATAGCACTCCGGTCACGGCGCTTACGAGCGATGCCGCCACGCCGATGCCCAGCGCGACCAGCATCCAGCGCCAAATCCAGTCTATGACGACGTGATGCCAGCGCCATGTGGCCCGAGGGAGACGAGTGAACAACGGCCACGTTTCCTGCCACTTCTCCGCCAGCGGCAATCCGATCAACAGCAACGCCGCCACGATGCCGTAGCTCATTTGAAAACTCGCGCTGAATACTTGCAGCGGATCGAAGATCAGCACGATCAACGCTGAGACCGCGAGTGCGGAGATGGGATTTCCCGGTGCGCGCAGAGTGAACGACACCAGCATCATGGCTACCATGATGAACGCGCGCACGGCTGAGGGCACGGTGCCTGTGATGTCCACATAAAGCCAAAGCGCGACGAGTTCCGTCACCAGCCGCACGATTCGCGGTATGCGCAACAAAAGCAGCAGCGCGTGCAATCCTGCCGCGATCACAGCGATGTGGAGACCACTGATGGAAAATACGTGCATGGTGCCACTGGCGCGAAACATCCAGCCTTGCTCATCGGTCAATTCGCTTTGCTGCCCCAGCAGCATCGCGCGCAGCACGCCGGTCAATTCTGGCTGTTTGGTTTCCACACCGCGCCCGAGAATTTCGCTAAAGCGTTTCGCCATGCGCGCGCAAAATTGGCGATACGCGGAGGCGGGTTGCACGGTTTCCAGAAAGCGACCGCGCGCGAATCGGTAGTTGATGCCGGCATTGGCTAGATAGCCGTCAAATGTGTCTGCCGGTGGATCGCGGGGCAGGGAAGTGATTACACCGATGGCTTCCATCAACGATGAACGCACGGGTTCGGTCTCGCCGGCACCAAGCGCGAGCGAGAAATACACCCGCTGCCCGATCAGTTCCCTCAAATGCGGCGCGGTGCGTTCGATGACAGCCATGCCGCTGATACTCTTGGCATCATTCTGCGCGAAGGTGCGGGTGATTCGCAGTCCCAACACCGCTTCGCGCGGCGGTAGCCGATCCCACACGGCCAAGCGCGGGCGTTGCAGCGCGTAAAGTGACATGCCCGCCAGAATCATCGCGCTGCATAATGCAGGCGCCCAACCGGGCCATCCTCGCAACGTGATTATCCCGGCGAGCACAACGAGCACGCTAGATCCGGTCAGTAACCACGACACAGGGAGAATTTCGCCGGCGCGGCCTACTGCTAGTCCCGCCAGCAGCGGCAGCACCAACCATAGCAACGGCGCGCGGTGTCCGAGGCTGCGGCTGGTCATGCCGCCGAATTTACCCGTCACTCGGGCTGAATCGACGCTAATCTTCCGGGGCCGGAGATAGCACGATGGCAAAGGGAGGGACGACCTATGTGTCGTCCGATTTCGCTTCCGGACCGGACGGAGCTGGTCCCTCCTATGATTTCGAGTTTAAAATTCACCGGCGCTTCTCGTGGAAAATGCCTTTTCATCGGCGCCGATTACGAAAGATTAGCGGTTCGCCATGTCCTCGATCGACCAGACCGACTTTTTTGCCGATCCGGCGGAAACTGCGTCCGCGCGGGAAACCGCGGCCAGTCAGCCGTTGGCCGCGCGGATGCGCCCGCGCCAATTGTCCGAGGTGGTCGGTCAGGACCACATCACGCGCGAGGGCAACTTGCTGCCGCGGCTCGTGGCTCAAAATCGTTTTGGCAGCCTGATTTTTTACGGCCCGCCCGGCTGCGGCAAAACCAGTATCGCTGAGTCGATCGCGGCCGAAACGAAGAGCCGTTTCGTGCGCATCAATGCCGTGATGAGCAACGTGGCTGAGTTGCGCGAAATCCTCGCCATCGCGCGACGTCGGCCCGAGGCACGCACGATTCTGTTTATCGACGAGCTGCATCGCTTCAACAAGTCGCAACAGGACTTGCTCCTGCCCGATGTCGAAGAGGGTAACGTGCGGCTCATCGGCGCGACCACGCATAATCCGGGTTTTTACGTTAATCCGCCGCTGCTTTCGCGCAGCCATCTGTTTCGCCTCGAACCGTTGTCGCCCGAGGCGATTGCCGGGGTGATGTCTCGCGCGCTCGCGGACGAAGAACGCGGTTTAGGCGCGCGCCGTTGCACCGCGGATAAAAAAGTGCTGCTCGATCTCGCGACCTTGTGCGATGGCGACATGCGCCGCGCGCTCAACGCGCTCGAAGTAATTGTGCTCAGCCTCGACGAAGGCGCGGTCATCACGCCGGCTGAGCTCGAAGTTTTCGCGCGCGAGCGTCGCATTCGTTACGACGCGAACGAGGACGAACACTACGACACGATTTCCGCGTTTATTAAAAGCTGTCGTGGTAGTGATCCGGATGCCGCCATGTATTGGCTGGCGAAGATGCTGGCCGGCGGAGAAGACCCGCGCTTTATCGCGCGGCGCTTGGTGATTTTGGCGAGCGAAGATGTTGGGCTCGCTGATCCGATGGCGCTGCCGTTGGCGGTGGCCGCACATCACGCGGTGGATTTTGTCGGATTGCCAGAAGCCGAACTCACGCTGGCGCATGCCACGCTCTACATCGCGACGACGCCGAAATCCAATTCGGCTACGCTGGCGCTGGCTGCGGCTCACGCGGCATTGAAAGATGGCACCGTGCAACCGGTGCCGCTGCCGTTGCGCGACAAAAGTGGCAAGGCCAGCAAAGAGAATCAGCACGGCAAGGGTTACAAATACTCGCACGATTATCCCGAGAACATTTCCGGGCAGGACTATCTCGAGAACCCGCTCTCGCTCTACACACCGAAGCCCGTCGGCTGGGAAGCGAAGATTGCGGATCGCCTCGCACGTTGGGCCGAGCTCAAGGCGCAGATGAAGGCGAAGCGCTGAATAGTGTAGGGCGAGAACTTCAATTCTCGCTCTGCATTACATTCCATCGGTCAAAGGGCGGTAAAAGCCGATAGCCGGCCGGATGCGGCTTGCGATGATAACACCGCCGAGTAGGGTGGCGGCATGAAGCGCCGATTTGCAGTGATGATGGCCGTCTTTGCCATGGTGTGCGGGATTTTTCCGGTTGGTGCGGCGGAGGCGGAAAAGGAGCCAGTCATCGCCGGCATCGCCATCCCTCGTAAAAGCGGCGACGGCTTTCTCGGCATCGAAATCGTCAACAGCAACTTCAAGCTCACGTTTTACGATAAGGACAAAAAGCCGGTGCGGGCCGATTTTGGCCGCGCGTTGCTACGCTGGGATGTGACTTACAAGAACGTGCAGGAACGTCTGATTCTCACGACCGACGGCGATGGCACTTACTTGGCGTCGCCGCGGGCGATTCGCCCGCCATACAACTTTCAGCTCTTCATTACTCTGATCGGCGAGGGCAAGAGTCAGGAATCCGAAACCTACGTCATTCGTTTCCACCAATAACGTGGAAGAGGCCCGTGCATTTAGGGTCGCGGTGAAATTCCCCAAGCCGCCTCCGGGTAAACCCCTTCAGGTCGGTTGACACGAAGGCGACCTCTGGCGACGCTTGCGCCCTTATGTCAGCCGTTCTGTCCGACGTTTTCGATTCCGTGGAGTCTGCGATTCAAGATATCGCAGCCGGCCGCCCTGTAATCGTAACGGACGACGAGAATCGGGAAAACGAGGGCGACCTCATCATGGCGGCCTCGAAGGTCACGCCGGAGACGGTCAACATGATGATCCGCTATGGCAGCGGTATCGTGTGCGTGCCGATGCTCGAACCGCAATTGCGGCGGCTGGGCCTCGGGCCGATGGTGCAGCGCAATCGCGAGGTGCAGCGCACAGACTTTACGGTCAGCGTGGATGCGGCCGAAGGGATTTCCACCGGCATCAGCGCGTATGATCGCGCGCAAACCATCCGAATTCTGGCGGATACCTCAGCGACGCCTGAGCAGCTTGTTCAGCCGGGCCACGTTTTCCCGCTGCGGGCGAAGCCGGGCGGTGTATTGGAACGTGCCGGCCACACCGAGGCGGCGGTGGATCTCGCCATTCTTGCCGGACTGCATCCGAGCGGCGTGATTTGCGAATTGGTCAACGACGACGGCTCGGTGAAACGCCTACCGCAACTCGTGGAATTCAAACGCGAGTTTGGTCTCAAGCTGATCTCGATCGCTTCACTCATCGAATACCGCCACCAGCGCGAGCAGCTCGTGGAGGCGGTTTGCGTGGTGCCATTCGCTTCGGAGTTCGGCGATTTCACGCTGCACGTTTTCCGCAGCAAGATGGATAATCGCCACCATCTCGCCTTCGTGAAGGGCACGCCCGGTCCCGAGCCGACGCTGGTGCGCGTGCATAGCGAAAATCTCTTGGGCGACGTTTTCCGCATGCGCGGCCTCGACACGCATCATTCGCTGACCGCCGCGCTCGATACTGTGGCGAAGGCCGGTAGTGGCGTCGTCCTCTACATGGAGCACGCCAACGGCGGGGCCGATCTCATCAAACGCCTGCAGGGCGACAACTCCGCGCCGCCCATGAGTTTTCGCGATTACGGCATCGGCGCCCAGATCCTTGTGGCGCTCGGCCTGCGCAAGATCCGCCTGCTTTCCAACAGTCACCGCAAGGTCGTCGGGCTCGATGGTTATGGGCTCGAAATTGTCGATCAGGTGACTCCCTGATTTTCAGGGTTGCGGAAAGCCGTCCTCCGGCTTCCGCTTTCCCTCCTTCTTTCTCATGAGCCTATCCGCGCCCACGCCTAGCAACATTGATGGATCCGCCTTCCAAGTCGGCATCGTGGCCGCGTGCTACAATGAGAAACTGATCAACGGCCTCTTGGTGCGCGTCCTTGAGACGCTGCATGCCTCCGGCGTGAAGGAAGAATCCATCCGCACAATTCGCGTGCCCGGTTCGCACGAAGTGCCTTGGGCCGCCGGCGAACTCGCGCGGAGCAAAGGCACCGATGTGGTCATCGCCCTTGGCGTGCTCATCGGCGGCGACACGAATCACCACGAGATGGTTGGCCAAAGCGTGTCTCATGCGTTGCAAAGCGCTTCATTGGCTACGCGCGTGCCGATTATCAACGGCGTGATCGTCACCAATAATCTGGCGCAAGCCAAAGCGCGCACGATTGGCCGCATCGACCGCGGAGCCGAATTTGCCTATGCCGCGCTCGAAATGGCCGCGCTGAGGAAGAAATTGTCGTCATGAGCAACAAAGCCCTTTTTGCCCAGCGGCGCGCCGGACGCGTCGCCGCCCTCCAGTATCTCTTCGCGTGGAGCATGAACGAGCCGAAGAACCTCGCCGAGGACCTCCGCATGTTTTTCGAGGGCAAGGACGAGCCGCGTGAGCACTACTCATTCGGCGAGGAGCTCATTCAAGGCGTGATCATGAACGTCGATGAGATCGACGCCATCATCAAGGGTCTCGTGCACAACTGGGACTTTTCACGCATCGCGCGCATGGACCTCACCATCCTGCGTCTGGCGATGTATGAGATGAAGTTCCGTAAAGACATCCCGCCGGTCGTTTCGATCAACGAAGCCATCGATCTCTCCAAGCAATTCTCCAACGCCGACTCGAAGCGCTTCATCAACGGCATCCTCGATCGCTACAAAGATCAGCTCGGCCGCGACGCGCGCAAGGCGGAGTGAAGAAGTGGTCAATCCACTAACGCGAATGGTTGTCACCGTTTTGAAAACTAGGTCGCGCGTTTGATTCGTGTGAATTCGTGCCCATTCGTGGTTAATCAATCTGATGTTCGGACTGTTTAAAAAATTCAAAGAAGGTTTCGCCAAGACGGTGGCGGCGATTGCCGACACCACGCGCGGGCTCTTCGGCGGGCGCAAGATTGACGCCGCTTCACTCGAGCAACTTGAAGAAGCGCTCTATACCGCCGACTTCGGTGTTGAGACGACGACCGAGATTCTCGACGAGATTCGCGCCGCCTACCGCAAGGATCCCGAGCTGAAGGGCAAACAAGCGGCCGAGATCGGTGCCGCCGTTTTGAAGCGTGTGCTCGCCGGCGCCGAAGGACAATTTGAAGGTAGGGACGGACCGCTGGGCCGTCCGTCTGACCCCGGCGCGCCCGGCGGTCACGCCCTACCACCCAAGCCCACGGTCATCGCCATGATCGGCGTCAACGGTTCGGGCAAGACCACGACCACGGCCAAGCTGGCGTGGATGCTCAAACAGGACGGCAAGAGCGTAACCGTGGCTGCGTGCGATACGTTTCGCGCCGCAGCCGTCGAGCAGCTCAAAACTTGGGCCACGCGACTCGATCTCGACATCGTTGCCAGCCACACCGGCGCGGATGCCGCGGCGGTGGCGTTTGATGCGATGCAGGCCGCCAAGGCCCGCGGACGTGATTTCCTGATCGTGGACACCGCCGGTCGCTTGCACACGAAGAGCAACCTCATGGAGGAGCTCGCGAAGATTCGGCGCGTCTTACAAAAGCACGACGCCGAGGCCCCGCATCATCGCTGGCTCGTGGTGGACGGCTCGCTCGGCAGCAACTCCATCGAGCAGGCACGCGTGTTTCACAAGCAGTTCGGCCTCACGGGTCTCGTCGTCACCAAACTCGACGGCACCAGCCGCGGCGGTGCGATTGTCGGCATCTGGCGCGAATTGAAACTGCCGATCTATTTCGTTGGTCTCGGCGAAAAGCCCGAAGACCTGCAGCCATTCTCCGTCGAAAATTACGCGCGCGCGGTATTTGGCTTGGATAGCGAATAACGTCACGATCCAAGCCAAGGCTGCTTAAAAACTCATCCGCACGCCGAGGTTCAGACTGCGGCCGGGAAGTGGGATGATGTCTTTGAGAAAGGACGAGTGCACGCGGGCTTCCGCGTTGCGGAGATTGGAACCACGAGCGAATAGCGTCCAGCCGACGCGACCGGCGGTGAACCGATAACCCGCGTAGGCGCTGACGAGTGTGTAGCCGTCGGTGGGTAATTCATAGTTGGCGATGCGGCGTTGGGCGGCGACGAATAGCACTTCGCCACCGAGGTTGAACGGCCCATGCGTCCAATCGAGTCCGACTTTCGCACGACGCGGTGTGATGCGAGGCAGCGGGTCGCTGTGCGTGAGGTCCTTGCCGCGCACGGTGTCGGCACCGAAACTCAGATCGAGGCTGTTCTCACGACCTTCGTGCAGGTGCACAATTACCTCAGCCTCGACGCCTTGGAATTGGGCGTCGGTCTGCGCGTAGCGATAAACCACGAGCCCTTCCTCTTCGTTGGCGCCTTCGAAGTGAAAATGATCTCCGTGAGCGACGGCGACGAGTCCGGTGGACTGCTCGAACACAAATCCGTCAAAGCGGTTGATGAACAAGGTGAGCGCTCCCGTGAGCTTGCCCGCGCGACGGCGCAGAGTGAGATCGAGCGCGGTGGATGTTTCGAGGCCGAGATTGGGCGAACCGATTTCGTAGGCGTTGGTGCCGAGATGTGGTCCGTCGGCGAATCGCTCCTGCATGTTCGGTGCGCGTTCGCTGCGGGTCAGCGCCACGCCGAGACTCCATGCCTCGGTCCATTGCCAGAGCGAGCTGACAGAGCTGCTGAACAGCGTGTCACGCCGCGCGATGCCGGAACCGTCTTGCAGTGTGATTTTCTGCGATTCGAGCCGTCCGCCGAATTGCCAAGTCACGGCGCCAGCCGGCCATTCCTCGAACAAGAATAGTGCTTGGTTGGTTGTGCGCGACGGCGGCACGAAGGCTTCTTCGCCGATTGCTTCAAAGTTGCTGCGGCTGCCTTGCCAGCCGAGCGCGCCGCTGAGTTCGGCGATTGGCTGGTGCAACAATTCCACACGCGCATCGTAACCGCGATTGCGGAAGATCGTGCCAATCTCATCGCCTTCCAATTCCTGATGGCGGTAATCGGCGGAACCGAACTTGAACTTGGCGCCGCGAAGAAAACCCGCCTCGCGTGTGATCGCACCCTGCATGTCGAAGCGACGCTGCACGAGATCGATGCGCACGTTCTCCGAGTGCTCATCTTCTTCGTGCATGGTTTCATCGTCATCGTGTTCATGCGCGTCGTGATGATGCGACCCGGAAGGCACGCCGTAGAGCGTGTTGTAGCCGCTCCAAGCAAAACCGATATGCGCTGTTGCACCGATCCACGAGAACCCGGCGGATCCGCCGTCCGACGAAATCGCGGTGTTGGGCACGCGACCATGAACTTCTACCGCATGATCGTGTTCGTGCGATTCCTCGATGGCGTGGCGGCGGGCGCTTTCGGCGTAGCCGGGAATCTTCAGGTCGCCGGCCTCGCGCTGGAAACCATCGAGGTGCCACGCGAATGAACCGACGGCGCCCTCAAGCACGAGCCCGGCGCTTTCCTCGCGATTTACGGATTGGGTGCGAACTTCGATTCGACCCACGAGCGGACTGTCGGGCAGGAGTTCGTGAATGCGATGGGTGATGACGTTGACCACGCCGCCGATTGCGTTTCCGCCGTAGAGCAATGCGGCGGGGCCGCGCACGACTTCGACGCGTTCGATGAGCAGCAGATCAAGCGACACCGCGTGATCCGGACTGGTGACTGACGCATCGATGGTGCCGATGCTGTTTTCCAAAACCTTGAGCCGGTCGCCGCCGATACCGCGCACAATCGGGCGGCTGGAACCCGGACCAAAATAGGTCGAGCTGACTCCCGTTTCGGCCGCAAGCAGTTCGCCGAGTGAAGTGGCTTGGTGCTGCGTCAATCGGTTACCGTCGATCAGTGAGACTGCTTGAGCGATGGCGTTTTGCTCGCGGGCATAGGGCGAGGTGGAAACGACAAAACGCTCGAGGTGCAACGGTTCCTCAGACGAATCGTCGGAATGATGAGTGGAGTGCGCGGCTGCAAAGCCGGCGGAGATGAGAAACAAAAGTGAAAGGCGAAATGATGGCATGAGAAGTCTGGTTGAGTGAAATGCGCCAAAGATTGGCGCAGTTGCCGCCGAAAACGGCGGAGGAAATGCAGACGCCACGCAGGGCGTCCGGTGTATCAACTCAGACTTGGGGCGGAGCGCGCCCGGGCGGCAGCCGATTGGAAACACGGCTGAGCAACAGTTGCTCGAAACCGTGGAATTGCTCCGCACGTTGCGCTTCCGGTGCGCGATCAGGCGTGATCGGATCGAGCGCCACGGTCAAGCCGTTCGCAAACCACACCACCGCGCAATCGTGCTCGGACGAAAGTGGCTGATGGTCGGTTTGCTCCGACGTGGAATCGCAGGAGTGCTCGCAAGTTTCCGCGTGCACCCATTCGTGCAAGGCCGGGCTGACCGACATGAGTCCCAGCGCCAACACCAACGCAGCCGCGCCTGCCGCCAGCAGGCGGTGCAGCGCATTAAGCGTGGATTGGCGTGAGAAGGTCATGCGGATGTGATTATGGCAAAGTCGTCAAGAGGGGCGATCCCATGTAGATTATTCATGGCGCGCGCCGAGGGTTTTCACGTTGAACAACCACCAAGCGCCGTCGCGTTGCTCGATGCGACCAAGGAGATTTTGACCGATGGGAAGCGACTCTTGGAGACCGGTATCGATTTTGCAGATGAGCGTGCCGGCGCGCATGACGCCGGGGATTTCTTCGAATTGCAGCGCGACTTGATCCACGTCCGGCCAGTCAGTGATGGTGCCTTTCACGCCGTAACCGCGTGTGGCGTTGGCGTCATCCTCGTCGCAAGGCAGACAAGGCTTGCGACCGGCGAGGGTGGAAAGATCGGGTAGTGTGACCAGCAGCGTTTCGATTTGCGTGGATTGTTTTTCTTCGCGCGCAAAGGCGACCAGCAGTTGCGCGGGCTTGGCGTCGTAATCCTTCAGCAAGGCGATTTGCGGGCGGCCGATCGCATCCGGCGCGATCTTCACGGGCGGTCCGACTTCATCCTGGGCGGAAATGCGTCGCAGCCAGAGGCCGGATTGTTCGCCGCCTTCGAGCCACGTGATGATGCGAGAACCGTCGCGCAATTGCACCACGTCGGTCTGACCGCGCGGACGACCGAGATCGATGTGCTGCGGTTGCAGAAAACGCGCTGCGGCATCGGGCGAAGCACTGGCGAGAACTTGAGCCACGCCATCCGCGCCGGTGAACCAAGTTACAGCAACCTGACCGCCCTGACTGTCGAGCTGCACGCCGTTGACCGGACAGCCTTTGATCGACCATTCATCGGCGCTGAGAATGCGCGGCTGTTGCCAAGTGCCATCGCGAAATACGCTAGTATAAATATCGCGAATTTCATCGTCGCGCCGGGCGCGGTAAGCGACGAGCGCATCACCGTTGAGAAACGCGGTGAGTGTGGTGGGACAACAATCGCACACGGAATCGTCGATTAATTGATCAGGTCCGTCCGAGTTCAGGACGCGGCCGTAAAGTCGCTGCGATTTTCCCTCGGAGTGCTTGGCGCGACCATCGAGCCAAACCGCGAGAACGCGACCATCGGCGAGCGGAGCGAGTGCGGCGAACTCCGTGAATTGGCTTTCACGCGAAAGCGGTTGGGGCTCGCTCCATGTCGAGGAGTCGGCGGCTTTCTGGCTGAACACCGCGTGCAGATTTCCGTGCGCGTGACCTTCGGGGGAAGGATTGTTGACGAACCACAGCGCGGTGAACGTGCCATCGGCCGAAAGTGCGAATTGCGGGCAGTTCAAATTGCTGACGGCCCAGTTGGTGCCAGTCGCAATCGTTTCGGCGGCCGACCAAATGCGATCGACTTGGTTGAACAGCGCGTAATGAAGCGAGGCAGTGTGGTCGGCACCGGATTCGATCCAACCTAATCCTACAACGCCATTGGCACCGCGAAAGACTAAGAGAGCGGTGGCACCAGTCGGAGCGGGTGATTCGATGCGTTCGCTGTTCAGCGGATAGCTAGGCTCCGTGTTTTCGGATTCAATCGGCAGCGGTTGATAATTTTCATCGGTGATCACGATGTCGCTCAGACGCCAGTTGCCGCGACTGCCGTGCAAAGTGGCGGTGAGGTGCACATCGGGATTGAGCTTGGGCCAATCGGTTTCCGGCACGCTGAACGCCATGGTCATGGCGCGCATGAAGCCGGGAATCTCTTCGTGCCGCACAAGCACGAGTTTGCGGTCTTCCAATTTACGCGTGACCACGCCGCGCAGCGGATGACCTTCGTCGGAGGCCAGCGCGAGATTAAACGTGAACAGTAGCGTGAAAAACAGGCGCAATGTCATGGGCGGAAAGGTAGTCATGTCGGTGAAAAGGGCGAAGGTTTAATAAGCGAAGCTCAGGCCGGCGAAAAATCCGCGGCCGTCGCCGGGCAGAAACTGCGCTTGGTCGGTGCCGTTGGCGTTTTCGATCACGCCGGTCGTGGCGGTGTATTTTTTGTCGAAGGCGTTGCGCACTTCGACGAACCACGAGAAACCGCGGCGGTGTTGCCGACCGAGGCGAAAGCCTGCGATTGCGTAATCGTCCGCCGCATAGGTGTTGCGAAAATCGATGTAGGTTTTGCGCGGCACCCATTGCAAGGTGGGCCCGGCATACCAACCGTCGCGCGTTTCCCAAGTCAGCTCGCCGCGGATGAGATGCGGCGGCAGGCCGGCGAGCGTGTTGTTGCCGTAGAGCGGGTCGCCATTGAAGCGGAAATCGCCGTAGGTCCATGCCCCGCGTAGCACGAGCCGTTGATCGGGAAGATTGTCGTCCGTCCAATCGCCGCCGAGCAGATCGATCTCCAGCGCGAGCTCTACGCCGGAGTGCATCGTGGCATCGGCGTTGATCGTGGCGGCGGCGGTCGCGGGATTGTTGTCGTGATCGAGCGTGAGCAACTCGTGGCGCAGATCGGCGTGATAGGCGGTGACATCCCAACGCACCGGACCGCGTAGGCCGCGCGTGCCGATTTCCCATGATGTAGCGGTCTGGGCTTGGCGCGCGGTGTTGAGCGTGAGCGCTTCGCTGAACGATGGCGGTTCATAACTGCCGGAAACATTGGCGAAGACCTGCACGTCGTCTCCGTCCCAACGCAGACCGACCTTGGGCATCACGCGTTCATAGTTCAGATCGTAGTCGATGTTACCGCCGAAGGTCTGGTCGTTCTTGCGTCGGTGATCGGCGGCGCTGAGGCCGAGGTGGAGTGTGAAGCCATGACCGAGGGTGAGTTGATTCTCCATAAAAGCCTCGAGGTTGGCGGCGGTTTGATCGCTGGTGGCCAGTAGAGCGCCACGTTGACCGGCGGTGTTGATGAAATTGGCGGCCTGTGTGACCCCGCGCTGATAAGTAAAACCGGCGCGCAGGCGGTTCGCACGTCCGGCGATCTCGCCGTGGTGTGTGGCGATAGCGCCGAGCAACAGATCGTTCGAGAGCTGGTCGATGACCTGGAAGATCGGGTGATCGAGGTCCTTGTAAGTCCACGCGGCCGTGAAATCCCAAACGACTTCGCCCGCGGTCACCGTGGTTTTGTTGGCAAGTCGCAGCACGTCGAAGTCGCGTCGTTGATCGAGAGAAACATTGCCGGCGGCGGCTTGCGACGGATCGGCGGCGAGCTGGGCCTTGGTGAGATTGCCGGGTATTTCGGAATCCGTGCGCACAGCGGTGAGGTAGAATCGCGTTTCGGTTCCGTTGGCGATGCGCCAACCTGCGTTGCTGAATAGACGCAGGTTGGATTGAGCCGCGTGGTCGCGGAAGCCGGCTTGGGATTGATGCGTCAGTGATGCGTAAGAGTCGAAGTCACCGGACGCGCCGCCGCCGGAAATATTTGCGCGCAGGTAATCCCACGAGCCGATTTCAACGCGCGTAGCCAACGGCGAAGCGTGCCGGCCGGTGCGCGCCACATAGTCGATCGCGCCGCCGAGCGTGGAAACGCCGGGAGCATTGGCGCCGCGCCAGATGTTAATGTAATCGGCCGCGAGCGGTTCGAGCGCCTGCATGTCGAAGCTGCCGTCGGCAAGATTGATCGGCACGCCGTCCTGCAGCATGCGAATGCCGCGGCCGTGAAAAGTTCGTTGCAGACCAGAGCCGCGAATTGACAGGCGCGCTTCATCGGAGCCAAAGCGCGACAGTGCGATGACACCCGGCGACAGCGCGAACGTATCGTCCACCGTCGAAGCGCGACCGCGCAGCCAGCGGCTCGAATCGATGGTTTCGATCGCGCCGGGCGTGAGTTTGAGTTGTTCAGTCGCGGCTTCGACCGAAGGAACAGTCAATGGCGCCGGCCGGTAGGCCGTGACATCGACTTGTTCGAGTTTAATAAAATCGGCATCGTCCTGCGCGAGCAGCACTGCCGCGGGCAGATAAGACCAAGCGAGAAGGGAGCGAAAATTCATATTGAGTCGGCATGCCAGTGGACGCGACGCGAATGGCGGGGCATGTAGCCGCAAACGCGGGCCGCCGGTTCAACGGCGGGAGTGAACAAGAGCCGGCGCCGATTCACGGCGCACTTCGGCTGTCAGTTGCGTTCGCGTCAGACGCGCGGCGGTCGCAAGGCGACCGGCTCAGTCCGCGTCAAACCGGTGCGATCAATCGCCCCCGGCCATTCAAACTCAGGAATTGAGACCACGATCGGTGTCGGAGTCTCGCAAAGCAGGAGCACCTTTTCGTTGGCGCGCTCGACTTGTTGCGCGGGTTGTTGCGCTTTCGCGTCGTCAACCACCACGCAGATTTCGCAGCTGGCGCTTCCGTCGAAGGTCTTGGCGATCGCTTTTTCGAGCGGCATCATCTGCGCGTAATCGTGCACCATTTTGCCCCAGGCGAAAACCTGCACGGCATCCCACAACGCGCCGTTGGCACAGAGCCACGCGAGGCAGAGGGAGAGAATGGAAACGGTGCGCCGCACGCGGCGAACGAACGCCAACCGGCGGGCGTTGCCAAGCCGGAAGCCGCGCTGTGCGTGCGTTATTAGCAAAACCGAAACCGTGTTGAAGCGCGGGCTCAGCGGGCGCGCTCGTGGCGGGCCTGCCAAAGTGACAGGACCAGCGCGAGCAACAGAAAGGGCAGGCAGGCGAACATCAGTCCGCGCCAGCCGAAGCTGAAAACAAACCAACCGGATGATAACGCGGCGACGGCCTGAGAACCGAATACCACGAAATCATTCACGGCCTGCGCCTTGAATCGCTCGTTCGGTTGGTAGCCCAACGGCAGCAAGGCCGTGCCGCCTAGAAACAGAAAATTCCAGCCGACGCCGAGTAGGATCAGGCTGCCCCAGAAGTGCATGAGTTGCTCGCCGGCGAGTCCGATCAGCACGACCAGCGCATACAACGCCGCGCCGACTGCCATGATGCGGCCGATGCCGAAGCGCTTCATTACCGCGCCGCTGAACACGCTCGGCAGGAACATCGCGATGATGTGGCTTTGAATCACTTTCTTCGTGTCGCCGAGATCGAAGCCGCAAACTTCGTGCATCGTCAGCGGAGTGGCGGTCATCACGAAACTCATCACGCCGAAACCGATCGCTGCGCAAAGCGACGGAATGAAAAAGCGTGGCGAGGAGACAATCGCGAGCAGCGGTCGAGGCGGTTCCGTCGACGCGACCGCGCTGACGAGGGTCTCGCGATAAAGTTGAAACAAAATCAGCGCCAACACGATCAAGCCGCCGAGCAGCAGGAATGAACCGGCGTAGGGTGGCAGCGAGGAGAATGCATAGATGCCGCGCACGCCGATTTCGGGACCGAGAAACGCCGAGAGCAAGCCACTGCCCATCATGATAGAGAGCACCGGTCCGTTGAGGGTGGGATCGGTGACGCTTTCCAGGGCCGCGAAGCGAAACTGCTGCCAAAACGCGATGGCAACGCCCATGCACACACCCGTTACTACGAGGAGTGAAAACGAGCTCTGCATCGCCGCGAAGAAACCGAACACTACGGCGGAAAATGAAAACAAGTAGCCCACCAAACTGCCACGCTTCCGACCGAACCGGCGTAACAGCAATGCGACTGGAATTGTCGAGCACGCCGTGCCGATGATGAGCGCGGCTTGCGGTAGCGTGGCGAGTTTGGGCGTAGGCGCGATTTTTGCCGCGAGCAATCCGCCGACAAGAATCATCATTGAGCCGGCTGACATGACCAACGCTTGGCACGACGCCAAAATCCAGACGTTGCGCGGCAGTCGTTGGAAAATCGATGTGCTCAAGGCCGGCACTCAATCGAAGCCGACCGAAGCCTGCAAGCTGCGCGAATTTCGATCCTAAACGGATGCTCGATCCTTAACGTTGCCGGCGTTGCAGGAAAGTTACCGTGAGCAACAGGCAGAATGACAGCACCAGCAGCACTGCGGCAAAAGCGTGCGCGGCGGGGTAGTTGAGTTTCTGCACTTCGTCGTAGAGCGCGATACTGGCGACCTTGGTCACGCCGGGAATGGAACCGCCGATCATGAGCACGACGCCGAATTCGCCGAGTGTGTGCGCGAAGGCGAGCGTCAGTCCGGCGGCGACGCCATGGCGCGCTAGCGGCACATGCACGCGCCAAAATACACGGCGCGGCGAGGTGCCGAGGGAGGTTGCGGCGTCGAGCAATTCGATCGGCACGCTGCGCAACGCAGCTTGAAACGGCTGCACCGCGAACGGCAGTGAATAAAACACCGAGGCGATGACGAGGCCGGTGAACGTGAACGCGAGTGGCGTCCCGGCGATCGCTTGCCACCAACTGCCCGGTGCATGTTGCGGCGAGAAGGCAACGAGCAGATAAAAACCGATCACGGTGGGCGGCAGCACGATAGGGAGGGCGACGAGTGTTTCGATAAACGGCGCCAATCGATGTCGCGACGTGTTGAGCCAATGCGCGAGCGGCAAACCGATGAGACCGAGAATTACGGTCGTGATGGCGGCGAGTCGCAGCGTGAGTCCCAGCGCCTGCCAGAGCGGTGTCGGCAAACCCAGAAAAGTGGCGGAAGTTTCAACCATGGGTGTGCGATTCGTCCGTGTGATTTTCCCGAAACGAAATTATTCGCGCGACGCCGGCACGTCATAGCCGTAGCGAGCGAATACGTTTCGTGCGACATCGCTGCGCAGAAAATCCATGAACTTGCGCGCCGCGGGATTGTCGGCGCCACGCTTGGTTATGACCGCACCTTGCACCAAGGGCGAATGCAGTGAGGCCGGCACAATCTGCCATGCGCCGCGGCCTGCGAGCGGAGGCGACTTGAGCGAGGACAGTGCGACAAAGCCGAGGTCGGCATTGCCCGAATCCACAAATTGCGCGGTTTGGCTGATGTTTTCCGCGATAACCAGCTTCGGTTGCAGCAGCGTCCACAAGCCCAGTTGCATCAGTGCTTGTCGGGCCGCGCGGCCGTAGGGCGCGGTGGCCGGATTGGCGATGGCGATTTT
>Ga0207868_1000465_pt1 | contig 43205 bp, 36 predicted proteins | sample Passage237B_FD_187370 | JGI IMG/M metagenome (GOLD analysis project Ga0207868, IMG submission 187370) | Cellulose adapted compost microbial communities from Newby Island Compost Facility, Milpitas, CA, USA - Passage2 37B (SPAdes) (version 3) ... | reverse complement strand
ACCTCCCAAAAGGGAACTACCATCCTCTCCAATCCTATACCTCCAAAAGTGTCACCCCATAAGCGGAACACCTGTTACCCTTGACCCCGGTCTATACACGCTGATCCCGCCTGTTGTGGAAACAATGCAGCTGTGAGTATGCGCGTTGCTTTGGCCATCCGCCCTCGGCCGATTTACGCGAGCGAATGACGGCATAAACTCGGGCTGCGAACATCCTTGTAAGCTTTGGCTGCGGCTGCGTTAAACTCGCGCGTGCATGCGGAAAAGAGTTATGGATTGGGCGATGGCGAGGTTCGTCGGCGCCAAATTATTCTCAAGGCCCTGCTGGTCGGTGTGGTGGCCGGGACGTTGGGGTCGCTTTTCCGGTTGGCCTTGGACGGAGCCGAACGGTTGCGCATCCATTTGGTGGAGAATTTTGACGGTTGGATCAGCTTGCCGATGGCGTTGGGCATCGGCGCGGTCGGTGGCGGTTTGGGCGTTTGGCTCGTGCGTCGTTATGCGCCGCATGCGACAGGTAGTGGTATTCCCAATGTGCAATCCGTGCTGAGGCGAGAGGTCGAACCGGAGTGGAAGCGATTGCTGCCGGTTAAGTTTTTGGCCGGCGTCGTGGGAGTGGGCGGTGGGCTCGCCTTGGGGCGCGAGGGACCAACCGTGCAAATGGGAGCGGCGAGCGGCTTCATGGTTTCGGAATGGTTCAAAGTGAAAGCGGGCGAAGGCGAACGGCGTGCGTTGATAAGCGCAGGCGCGGGCGCCGGTCTGGCGGCCGCTTTTAACGCGCCGTTGTCGGGACTGATCTTTGTGTTGGAAGAACTGCACGGCTCCTTCACGCCGGTGATGTTTGTGGCGGCGTTTCTTGCATCGGTGACGGCCGATGTGGTGTCACGACTCATGGTCGGGGAATCGCCGGTGTTTCATTTTGTCGGCCTGACGGCTCCGGGCGTGACGTCGCTGCCGTGGGCGGCGTTGCTCGGACTCGCGATGGGCGGGCTCGGCGTAATTTTTAATCGCGGTCTGTTGGCCACCATCAATCTGCGCGAACGGTTGTTAAAATGGAATGGCTTCGCGGTCGGCGCGACCGCGGGTCTGTTTGTTGGGTTCGTCGGTTGGGTTGTGCCGGGCCTGGCGGGTTCGGGCGGTGAATTGGTGCAGCTTTCGCTTTCCGGAAAAATAGCCATTGGGCTGATGCCGCTGTTTCTGATCGCGCGTTTTTCGCTCACGATGGTGAGTTACAGTTCGGGTGCGGCCGGCGGTATTTTTGCTCCGTTGCTCGTGCTCGGTGCGCTGGCGGGGTTGTGGTTTGGCGACGGCGTGGACCGCTACACGGGAGCGGTGGGGTTGAGTCCGCAGGTGTTCTGCGTGCTCGGCATGGGCGCGTTGTTTACCGCGATCGTGCGAGCCCCGCTCACCGGCATCATCCTGATGCTCGAGTTGACGGCCAGTTATTCGTTTATGCTGCCGCTGCTGGTCAGTTGTTTGTGCGCTTATGGCGTCGCGGAAGCACTCGGTAACACTCCGATTTACGAAGCGTTGCGACAACGCAGCATGGCTTCGGTCAAGAAAGCACAACAACAGCGCGAAGAGAAAAAAGCGGCCAAACAAATGGCTTCCGACTCGAAGCAAGTTGTAGAGGGCGAAAACTGAAAATCGAGGCTTGGGACTTGATATTAGGTGCCTCCTGCGGGACTGTGATCAGCGTGAAACCTCAACACTTAGTGTTGCCGAGCCGACAAGTGCTCACCTGACGCGGTCGTCCGCATAATTGACGGCCGCGTGGTTGATGATGCGTGGCCGAAATTTGGAACGCGTCCCAGTCAACCCGGAATGAATCCGGGCATTTTTGCGTCTCTTTGGCGGGTTTCTTCGCCTTTATCCCAACCCTCAACCCATAGTGTCATGAAAGAACAAACCCAGACTGCTCTGCCTCAACTCCGCATTTCCTCGAACGACCACCAACATCTGCGCTTGCTCGTGGATGCGATGATCAAATCGCAGCCTCGCTTGAAGGAAACGCTGCAGCCGCTGCGCACGGAACTCGAGCGGGCGCAAGTGCTCGCACCCGAGCTGATGCCGCGCAACGTCGTGATCATGGGTTCGACGGTCGAAGTCGAGGATCGCGAGAGCGGCGAGATCGATACTTACACGCTGGTTTATCCGGAGCAGGCCGACGCCGCGTCTGGACGTCTTTCGATTCTCGCGCCGATCGGCATGGCGCTGATCGGATTTGCCGAGGGCGATACGTTTGCGTGGCGCACACCCGGTGGCCAGCGTCGCCTGCTGATTCGCAAGGTCACGCAGCCGACGGCTTGAGGTCACGACGCCATCCGTGCCGCTGGGTTGACCCCGGCGGCGCGGACGTTTGAGTGAGCGCGCATGGCCGAGCCCATCCGTTACTACAATCGCTACACGCAAACGCTGGAGACCGAACGCATCTTCGGTGAAAAATGGCTGCGCTTTGCCTATGAGAAACCACTGGGCCGCGCTGGCGTCTGGTTGTTTGCGCGCCGCAAATTTTTCTCGGCCTACTACGGTTGGAAAATGAACAAGCGCCGCAGCGCGCTGAAGATCATCCCGTTCATCGCGGAATACGATCTCGACGTGGATGAGTTTGCGAAGCGCGCCTTCGACTACCGCACGTTCAACGAATTTTTCTATCGCTCGCTCAAACCTGAGAGTCGCCCGATCAATGCCGAGGCAGACACGGTGGTGCTGCCGGCGGACGGCCGCCATCTGGCGTTTCCCAATGTGGACATGGCGGAGGGATTTTATGTGAAGGGCGCGAAGTTCACGCTGGCGGAATTGCTGGGCGACGCCGCGCTCGCAGAAAAATTCGCCGGCGGCGCGATGCTAATCTCGCGGTTGTGCCCGGTGGATTATCACCGCTTTCATTTTCCCGTCGCGGGCCAACCGAGCGAAGCGCGCCTAATCAACGGCTACCTTTATTCCGTCAGCCCGATCGCGCTGCGGCACAACATCCGCTACCTCGTCGAAAACAAGCGGATGATTACGCTAGTGGAGTCGCCGGTGTTCGGCACCGTGGCGATGATCGAAGTCGGAGCGACCAACGTCGGCACCATCCGCCAGACTTATGTCGAGGGCAGGGCGGTCGCGAAGGGCGAAGAGAAAGGTTTCTTTGCGTTTGGCGGATCGTGCGTGATCACGCTGTTCCAGGAAGACCGCATCTGTTTTGCCGGCGATCTCGTGACGCAAAGCGCGAACCACATCGAAACCTACGCGCGCATGGGCGACGTGTTGGGGCGGGCCTTGTGATTTCGACTAACGGCGAAGACGGCGCTTGCCTCGCCCAATTGAAAAGCCGAAATCAGTAGAGAAATCATCCTGCCCGGGTGGTGGAATGGCAGACACGGCGGTCTTAGAAGCCGCTGCCGTAAGGCGTGAAGGTTCGAGTCCTTTCCCGGGCACCATGCTTCGCTTGCTGGGCGAGCTTCGCATGGCGCGGCCATGCCGGAATATGAGCGGAGGACGTTCTGGGGTTGGTGATAGGCGTATCGGCTTGCGACGGATTGGGCAGGCGAACATGGAAAAGGCATGCGTAACACATTCCGTTGGTTGGCCGTCGCCAGTTTGTTGGTGTCGGGGTTGCAGGGGCAGATTGTTCGTCCCAATGCGAATTTGGTGATCGAGGGAATTCCGGACGTGCCGGTGTCGTTGGCGCAGGACGTCAAGCGTTACACCGAGAGCCGTGCCGCCGGATTCGGCGGCTGGCATCCGCAAAAATTGGAGATGCTGATCACGACGCGCTTCGGCAACACCGCGCAAATCCACCGTGTGTCGGCCCCGCTTGGTGCGCGGCATCAACTAACGTTTTTCGACGAGCCCGTCGGTTCGCTCGGCTACGATCCGGTGGACGGCGCGTTCTTCTTGTTCAGCCGTGATGCGGGCGGCTCGGAGTTCCGGCAGATTTATCGCTGCGATCTGGCCACGGGTGAACATACGTTGCTGACCGACGGCGGCCGCAGCCAGAACGGCGGCGTGGCTTGGAGCACGGCGGGCGATCGCATCGTTTACGGTTCGACGCGTCGCAACGGCGGCGACCGTGATCTCTATGTGATGGATCCGCGCGATCCTTCGACCGACCGATTGCTGCTCGAAGTGAAAGGCGGTGGCTGGGCCGCGACGGATTGGTCGCCGGACGACCGCACCGTGTTGGTTTTCGAATATGTTTCAATCAACGAGAGCCACCTGTGGCTGCTCGACGTTGCTTCGGGTGAATTGAGCGAACTCACGCCCCGCAGCAAAACCGGCGTGTCCTATGGTGACGCCGAATTTTCGCGGGACGGTCGTGGCGTGTTTGTGAGCACCGACGAGGATTTTGAGTTCAAGCGACTGGCCTACATCGAACTCGCGACGCGGGAAACTCGCTACCTCACGACCGATATCACGGCTGATGTGGAAGGCTTTTCATTGTCGGACGACGGACGGCATCTGCTTTTCAATGTTTCAGAGGCCGGACTCGGTCGGCTTTACCTGATGGATTTGGCGGATTTTAGCTATCGTCCCGTGGAGGGCGTGCCAGTCGGCGTGATCGGCACGATCGCGTGGCACAAGAACAACCGCCACGTGGCGATCAGCGTCAATTCCGCGCGGTCGCCGTCAGACTTGCACGTGCTCGACATCGAGACGGGTGGAATCACGCGTTGGACGCAGAGCGAACTCGGCGGTTTGGTGGCGGATACGCTGAGCGAGCCGGAACTGATTCGTTGGAAGAGCTTCGACGATCTGGAAATCTCCGGTTTTCTGTATCGTCCACCGGAGAAATTCACCGGTCCGCGTCCGGTTATCATTAATATTCACGGCGGTCCCGAGAGTCAGTCGATGCCGGTTTTCCTCGGCCGCAACAACTACTACCTCAACGAACTCGGCGTCGCGATTATCTTCCCGAATGTGCGCGGCTCGACCGGCTTCGGCAAAACCTTCGTGGCTTTGGACAATGGCTTCAAGCGCGAGGACTCGGTTAAAGATATCGGCGTGCTGCTCGACTGGATCGCGGATCAACCTGATCTCGATTCCGACCGTGTGATGGTGACCGGCGGAAGCTATGGCGGTTACATGACGCTAGCTTCGGCGATTCACTACAACGACCGCATCCGCTGCTCGCTCGATGTTGTGGGCATCAGCAATTTCGTGACGTTCCTTCAAAACACGGAAGACTACCGCCGCGATTTGCGTCGCGTGGAATACGGCGATGAACGCGATCCGGCGATGCACGCGCATCTGCTGAAAATCTCGCCGACGACCCGCGCGGTCGAAATCAAGAAACCGCTCTTCATCGTGCAAGGCGCGAACGATCCGCGCGTGCCGCGCACCGAGGCCGTGCAAATGGTCGAGACCGTGCGCGAGAACGGCTCGCCGGTCTGGTATCTGGAAGCGAAGGACGAGGGCCACGGCTTCCGCAAGAAGGACAACGCGGACTATCAGTTCTACGCCACGGTGCTGTTCATTCGCGAAAATCTGCTGCCGTAAACGTATGACGATGCGCGCGGCCGAGGCGAAATTGCGCCGTGCCACGCGTCATGCTTGCGAGAGCAGGGCAGGAGTGAGAAACTGCGGTATGGTTAAAAAACTGCTTCACACCCGCATGCGCGTGAACGATCTCGCGGCTACGGTTAAATTCTACCAAGAGGCGCTCGGCCTGACGCTCAGCCGTCAGCACACCTCGCCGCGCGGGGCGCAACTCGCGTTTCTCGCCACGCCGAACAGCGACGAGGAAATCGAAATCTGCCAGATGCCGCCCGGCGCCGAGCCGGTGAAAGTGCAACCCGACCTCGTGCACCTCGCGTTTGAGGTCGACGACCTCGAGGCCTTTGCCGCGCAACTGAAGACCAAGGGTTATGCGCTGAGCGATGGACCGACGAAGACGAGCTCCGGGTCCATCATCGCGTTCATCGACGCACCCGAAGGCTACGAAGTGGAGCTGATTCAGCACGCGAAATGATTCGCGGTCGGTCAGACCGTGAGGCGACCGGCCCGCTCTGCATGGGAGCGGGTTTGGTCTGCGGGCGCTTTTGATTTTTCGCGATGAGCGCAGCGACCCGGAGCGGTTCCAACAAATCACGTTGGGTCGAGGCGTGGCCGGACGTGCTGGCGTTTGCCGGTGGACTTAGCGTCGCATGGTTTGCCCAGTGGAATGCGACGGACCTAGTTTGGAGCTTGTGGCTGTCGAGTCTGGTTGTGGGCTACACGATGATTGTGTGGATGCTCGCAACTTCGATGCGCGAGTTTTCGACCAACACTTCTGCGGGGCATGAACCGGCAGGAGCCAATCGCAGTCTGCTATCCACCGGGCTGCTCAGCATCGGTTTCCTTTTCGGACTGGCGTTTTTCACCGTGCATTTCGGTGGGTTCCATTTCGGGCACTCGGTGTTTCTTGCTTCATTCTTTCCGATTGAAGAAGGCGGGCGCAGTTGGCCCGGCGTGACCACTTACGTGGAAGTTGTTCGGCGCTATTGGGTTTTTCTGCCGATTGCTTTCATCGCGGAGCGCGCCGGATTCGCCAAAGAGCCAGCGGAAGAGGAGGAAGGTGTCTTGGCGATCGCGACGAACAATCGCGCCGGGCGCAGGCTCTTCGCGCCTTACAAGAACGTCGTTCGCATGCACCTGCTGATCTTTTTCTTCGCTGGTGCGGCCATCGCCAAGCTCGACAACTTTGTGGTCTACGCAGTCGTCTACGCCGTGTATTTTTTCCCGTGGCGGCTGCTGCGCAAAACCAAGGCGCAGGCGTGAGTCCTTAAATCGCGCCCAGTGCGGAGGCTCGTTCGTAGGCGAAAAGATATTGCTGAGCAAACCCCGCGGCTTCGCCGAAGTGAACGCGACCGAAGCGCGTGAGTTGGGCGGGTGACCAATCGGTGAGATCGTAGCGCCGTGCGAGCGCCTTGAGAATCCACGTATCGACGGGAAACGCCTCGAGTTTGGCCGCGCCGAACAGCAACACGCAGTCGGCGACTTTTTCGCCCACGCCGGGCAACTTCATCAATCGGGCTTTGGCGTCAGGATAGGGCAGCGCCTCGGTTTCTTCCAACCAGCCGGGACACTCGGCGAGAAACAGCGCGGTTTGTTTGATGTAGCGGGCGCGAAATCCGAGTAAGCAGCGGCGCAGTTCGTCCTCGGGAATTTGCGCGAGCTCGGTCCACGTGGGGAGGGCATGTAGGGAGGCATTTCCGAATGCCGCCTTGGCGGGGTTTGGAGACCCCGCCCCACAATTAATCACTGCGCCGTGATTCTGCGCGAGCAGCGCGACCATCTGTTTGATCTGCACGATCTGTTTGGTAGCGCTGCAAAGAAAGCACAGCAGCGTTTCTCCGAAAGGTTGCTTAGGCAGTCGCAGACCGGGAAACGCGGCGAGGCATGCCGCCAGATGTGGATCGCTGCGCCACGGAAGCGCGTCGGCCAAGACGGCGAAATCGGTGTCGAGCCGCAGATAGTCGCGCAGCGCAGTTAGGCTGTGCGGCGCGTTTGTGGGCACGCGGCCTTCCAAACTACCGGCGGGCGAGAGTCGTAGTTGAGCAACGTGATCAGACCAAATCCCGGTCCAAATTCCATCTTCGCAGCGCCAGCGAAAGCTCTGACCGCCGTCGAGAATTTCGGCGAGCACGCGTGGCGTGAGCGACAAGCCGAGCGGTTGCCACGCGGACCAAGCGAAAGCGGTGTCTGATTTCACGCGCGAAAAGCGTTACTCGTCGCCCGGCATCTGCCAAAGAAAACTGTGGCTGGAGCTCAGCACGTTGTTCTCGGCATCGAGCAGGCGCAGCCGCCACGCCACCGGATGAATCTCTTCGTCGGTCCAATCCTCGCCGGTGAGACCGAGATTAAACACGTGGCTGCGCACAGGAAGCGACGTGGGAAAAGTATAGACCTTGGGTCGCGGCGAATCCGGCGTGATGACTTCGAGCACGAAACGCACGTCGGCATGGGGGGCGCCTTCGTTTTTCACGCGAGTGAGAAAATAGTAGCCGTCACGGCTTTCCGGATTCGTGCGCAACATCGTTTGCCGGCCGCTGTTTTCCTTGCCGCCGAAATATTCGGAGATGCGCACGAACGAAGCGGTGTCGCGCCACGCGGGCCAGATGCGCGTGAACTCGATGACGTCGGCGCGGGCCAGCGAAGTCAGAAGGGCAAGGATGAGGACAAACCGCATGAGGTTACTCTGGACGGGCGAACGTTAGGGCACAAGCGCGCGTCATTCCGTCAATGAGATCAATTGGAACCGGCGGAACCCAAGCGGTGCGGGCGTCCAGCCTTTGACGGAGGGATGCAGTAGATAGGTTTGCGCGCCGAAATAAAGCGGCGCGATGGGCGCTTCGTCCAATAGCACGGCCTCCGCCTCGTGCAGCAGCGCAAAGCGCTTGGATTCGTCGCCCGTGACGGCGGCTTGATCGAGAAGTGCGTCGTAGCGCTCGTTCGTCCAGCCAGTCCAATTGTAGGAACCACCGGCGAGGAAGAGTTCGAGAAAAGAAATTGGATCAGGGAAATCTGCCGTCCATGCCGACAGGCAAATCGTGTAGCTCAGTGTCTGCTGATTTTGGATCCAGATTTTCTGCTCGGCTTGGCTGATGGAGACTTCGACCCCGAGCGCGTTTTTCCACATCGCCTGAATCGCCTCGGCGAGGCGCGGCATGATCTCGTCATTGCGCACCATGAGTTCGATAGCGGGCAGACCGTGGCCATTGGCGAAACCGGCTTCAGCGAGCAAGGTGCGGGCCTGCGTCACGTTGAGTTTGACCGTGTCCGGCGCGGCGTAGCCGCCGGTGTGTGGTGGCGTGAGCGAAGCGGCGGGCAGGCGGCTCGATTGCAGGACAGATTCAGCGAGTAGGGCGCGATCGATCGCAAGCGAGAGCGCGCGGCGCACGCGCGGATCGTTGAACGGCGCACGCGTGGTGTTGAAACGGATGAAGTTACTCTGCAGCAGTGAATCAATGCGCAATTGCTCGGGCGCGCGGGCACGCCACGTGGCGATCTTCGTTACAGGCAGATTAAAAGTGACGTGAATCTGCCCGGCGCGGTAATTGCGTTCCTCGTCGTCGGGTTTCTCGATGGGCAGAAAGACGATGTGCTCAAGCTGTGCGGTGGCGGCGTCGCGATGATGCGGATTTTTGTCGAGCACGATGCGGGCATTGGGCTGCCACGAGGCGAGTTGATACGCGCCGTTGCTGATGAGATTGCCGGGACGCGTCCACGGCCGGCCGCGTTGATCGAGTGCGTCGAATTTTTCGAGATTGCGCGGATTAAGCGGAAACCACGCAGGCAGTGAAACGAGCGCGGGCAGATAAGGGGTAGGACGCTCAAGCGTGAGAATAAGCGTGTGATCGTCCGGTGCGTGAATACCGACGGCGCTTGCGTCGGTGATTTCACCGGCGTTGTAGGCTTCGGCGTTTTTAAGTGCGAAGAGATACCACGCGTTGTCGGCAGCAAAAGTGGGATTGAGCGCGCGCAGCCAAGCGGTGACAAAATCCGCCGCTACGAGCGGTTCGCCGTTGGACCATTTTAGATTTTCGCGCAGGCGGAACGTCCAAGTAAGCCCGTCGTCGGAAACGCTCCACGATTCGGCGGCGGCGGGAACGGGTTTGGTGGTTTGCTCGTCGAGCGCGGTGAGTCCTTCGAAGAGCGTGTTGATGATAATCTGGTCGGTGAGAATCGAGGCGAGATGCGGATCGAGATCGCCAGGCTCGGCGGCGTTGCCTACGAGCAGCGTGTGCGTGCGAATGCCGGCAGTGACGGGCGTTTCACGCGGCGTGCAACCGCAGAGACCGAGAACGATCAGGCCGAGGCAGGCGAAATGGCGGCGGAGCATGAGCGTGAGGTTGGTGAAGTGTGGTGTGATTGCCAAGGCGCGGAGTGCAAGAGAGGGACCGACTCCGCCCGGTCCGGGTGTGATTAAACCGGACCACACGGAGTTGGTCCCTCCCGCGAACGTGGGGATTACGTGGAGGCGTTGAGCACGGCTTCTTCGCGTTCGCGACGGAATTGGTTGGTGTAGAGTTCGTAGTAGTGGCCGCGCTGGCGGAGAAGCTCCTCGTGGGTGCCGCTCTCCTCGATCTTGCCCTTCGTGATCACGAGAATGCGATCGGCGCGGCGAATGGTGCTGAGCCGGTGCGCGATGACGAAGCTGATGCGGCCTTCGAGCATTTTCTCCATGCCGCGTTGAATGAGCTGTTCCGTCTCGGTGTCGATGGATGATGTGGCCTCGTCCATCACGAAGATCTGCGGATTGGCGAGCAGGGCGCGTGCGAAGGAGATGAGCTGACGCTGGCCGGTTGAGAGACGATTGCCGCCTTCGCCGACGGAAGCCTCGTAACCGCCGTCGAGCGCGGTGATAAACTCGTGAGCGTTGACCATTTGGGCGGCGGCCTCGACCTCGGCGTCAGTGGCCTCGAGACGACCGTAGCGAATATTTTCGCGAATCGTGCCTTTGAACAGGTGCGGTGTTTGCAACACAATGCCGAGCTGCGATTGCAGCCACGCGAGCGAGCGTTCGCGATAATCGATGCCGTTGATGAGAATCTGCCCTTCAACCGGTTCGTAGAAGCGACAGACCATGGAAACGATGGTGCTCTTGCCACCGCCGGAAGGACCGACGAGTGCAATGGTTTCGCCGGCTTTTACCGTGAGATTAAACTTCTCCAACACGGTTGGTCCGGTGCTGTAGCGGAAGGTGACATCGCGAAACTCGATCGATTCGACCTTCGCGGGCAGACCGTCGATCGCGAGGTCGGAGGCCGCGGAGTGCGATGTCTCGGCTTTGTGCTTTTCAATGCGCGCCAACACCTCGGGACGGTCTTGAATCGCAGGAGTCGTTTCGAGCAGGCTCATCACGCGTTCGCCGGCGGCTTGAGCGGATTGAATTTCTGTCAAACGCTGGGCGAGTTGGTTGATGGGATTGAAGAACATGCCGGCGAAGTTCACGAACGCGACGAGCGTGCCGAGCGAGATCTCGTCGTTGAGTGTGAGCCAGCCGCCGCGCCACAACGCGATGCCGGATGCCAGGCTGCCGAGCGTGATGACGATCGGATAATAGACGGCGTTCTGCTTCGCGTTGAGCACCGCGGCGTTGAACATGTGCGTGGAGAGCGTCTTGAACTCGGCGAGATTCTCAGTCTCGCGCACGAGAGTCTTGGTCGTGCGCACGCCTTGGATCGATTCGTTGTAGGCGGCGGTGATCTGCGAATTGTATTTGCGGATATCGCGCGCGCTGAAGAGCAGTTTCTTTTGGAAGTAGCGCGAGACGAGGGCGAGAGGTGGCACGATCGCAAGGATGATGAGGCCGAGCTTCCAGTTGAGCACGAGCAGACTGATTGCGATCATGAGCACGAGGCTCAGCCCCCAAACGATATCGAGAAATCCCCAGCCAATAGTGCGCGCGAGACGGTCACAATCGCTCGTCAGACGTGTGATGAGCCAGCCGACCGGGCGCGTGTCGAAGAATGCAAACTCGAGTTTCTGTAACCGATCGAATCCGTCGCGGCGGATGTCGTGGGCGAGCCGGTTCGAGATATTGCCGGCGAGCCAGATGAAGAGCCAGATGCACGAACAAAGGATGAGCGTGACGGCGAGATAGACGCCGGCGTAGAGCGCGAGATTGGCGCTCATACCGTCGCGCACGACGCCGTCGATCACCCAGCGTGTGATGAGCGCGAAGCTGGCGTCGCAGATCGCGAGAACGAGCGCGGAGATAAAGAGCGGAATGAGGTAGCGCTTCAGGTGAAACGCGCGGCGGATGATTTTCCACCACAGGCCGGCATCGAGCTTGGCCTTGAATTCGTCTTCTTGCTGAAAAGCGGCGGACATGGCGGTTAGTTGGATTGAAGTTCTTTTTGGAAGTCGGTCTCCACGCTGGTCTGAATTTGCCAGAGGCGGCGGTAGAGGCCGTCCTGCGCGGAGAGTTCGGCGTGGGTGCCGGTCTGAATGATGCGACCGTGTTCGAGCACGATGATGCGATCGGCGTGCACGAGCGTCGCGAGGCGGTGAGCGATGACGAGTGTGGTGGAGTGGCCGCGGCGCGATTTGAGCGCGTCGAGGATCATCGTTTCGGTCTCGGCATCAACGGCGCTGAGCGCGTCGTCGAGGATGAGCAGCGGCGCGCGCTTGAGCACGGCGCGCGCGATGGCGACGCGCTGACGCTGGCCGCCGGAGAGCGTGATACCGCGTTCGCCGATGACGGTGTCGTAGCCCTGTTCGAATGACAAAATGGTGTCGTGGATGCACGCGGCGCGCGCGGCGCCTTCGATTTCTTGATCCGGCGCGCTGCCGTGACCAAGGCGCAGATTTTCACGCAGGCTCTTCGAAAAGAGAAACGGTTCCTGCATGACGACGCCGACTTGTTCGCGCACCCATTTGCGCGGGAGCGAAGAGAGTTCGCGTCCATCGAGTTGAATCGAGCCGTGCTGGTAATCGTAGAGTCGCAGCAGCAGGTGCATGAGCGTGCTCTTGCCCGAGCCGGAAGGGCCGAGGATCGCGAGCGTCTCGCCGGGCTGAACGTCGAAAGACACGCCGTTGAGCGCGCCGCGGCCGTCCGTTGGCAAATCACTCGCGGCGTGGTTAAAATGCAAATCGCGCACAGCAATGTGGCCGGAGATCGGCGCGGCGATGAGTGCGGGATTGGCCGGAGGCTCGGGTTCGCGTTCGACGTGGAGAATCTCATCAATGCGCGTGAGCGCGACTGTGGCCTTGCCGAGATCGGTAAGAATGCGGCCCATCATACGAACGGGCCAGAGCATGAGACCAAGGTAGGCGAGAAACGCGAAGAGCACGCCGACGGTGACTTCGCCGGTGGCGATCCAATGCGCGCCAACGATCAGCGTGAGACCGAGCTGGCTGATGGCGACGAGGTCGCTGATGGACCAATACCACGACATGAGTCGCAGCATCTTGAGCGAGCGGTCGCGATAGAGCGCGTTGGGCGTGGCAAATTTTTTGCGCTCGTGATCGTGACGCGAAAACGCGCGCACGACGCGAATGCCGGTGAGGTTTTCTTGCACGACGCCGGTGAGCATGCCCTCCGCCTCGTCTACTTGTTTAAAGACGTAGCGGACTTTGCGGAAGTAAACGTAAGCGTAGATTACGAGCGGCCCGAGCAACGAGAATGAGACGAGTGTCAGCGGCACGTTGAGCGAGAGCATGAGCGGCAGCGCGGTGCCGGAGAGAATCAACGCGTTGCCCACGTCCATCACTTGCGAGGCGAGGAAGGTGCGCGCGGTTTCGACGTCGCTGGTGCAACGTTGCACGAGATCGCCGGTGTCGGCTTGATCGTGATGCCGCGCAGGCAGGTGATTGAGATGATCGTAAAGCTGGTCTTTGAGCCGGCGCGCGATGCCATCGCTGGCGACCGAAGCCTGCCAGCCCTTGAGGTAGCTGAAGACGCCGCCGAAAATGCTAAGAGCCACCATCGCGACCGGTGCGATCCAGAGGTTGCCGCGCAAGTTATCCGCACCGCCGAACATCTCGAGCAGCCAGCGCATGGGCGCGGACGTGTTTGCGTCGGGGGTTTTACCCGAGATGGCGAAGTCGATCGTTACACTGCCGATGAGCGGAATGCCGTAGTTGAGAACTGTGGCGACCAGCAGGCAGGCGAGGGCCGCGCCGTAACGCAGCCGATGTCCCTGCATGAGGGACCAAATGCCGTGAAGATGAGAAAACATGGTGAAGTAAAAAAGGGACGAAGAGACAAAAAAACCCGCTCGGATTGAGCGGGTTGTCCTTGGAGAAAGAGAATTTTCCGGGGCCCGCTCGATGCCGGCGGGCGAAGACTGACTTAGGTGGTCAGACGGCCCGCACGCAGCGTGAGAATCAGAGGTGCTACAGTGTTACGGGTCATCATAGAGTGAAGGGGTTGGTTCGTTTGGTGTGCCGCGGAGCGAAAACCCCGGCTGAGATGGAGGCAAGCCGGGAGTTGGCTTTTTTGCTCATTACGGCTCGTTGGATTGCCAGCGCCAGCAAAACGAAAGATTTTTCTAAGAAAGCTCCGGCTCACGCGTCATCCCCTCAGAAACCCATGGCCCCTCCGAATCCTCAACCACGGGAAAGAACGCATGAAAACCAGAGCTTCATGGAACGCACCTTCGCGGAGCAACAGGCTCCGCTCACCCGCTACGCCGCGAAATTGCTGGGCGATGCCGACCGTGCCCGCGACGTGGTGCAGGACACTTTCGTCAAACTCATGCAGCAGCCGATCGAGGCTGTCCAAGGCCACGTGGTCGAGTGGCTTTTCACCGTTTGCCGCCACCGCGCGCTCGACGTCCTGCGCAAGGAGGGCCGCATGAGCCATTTCGAAGAAGGCGAACAGGAACGCGTGACCGCCGTCGAACCGCGGCCGGGCCGAAGCCTCGAGCAGGCCGAGACCAACGCCGCGATCCTGCGCCTGATCGACCGCCTGCCTCCGAACCAGCAGGAAGTCGTGCGCCTGAAATTCCAAAACGGTTTCAGCTACAAGGAAATCAGCCGCATCACTTCGCTCTCCGTGAGCAATGTCGGGTTCATCCTCCACACCGCCGTGACACGCCTCCGCGCGGAATTCGCCGCCCTGCGACCCTAAGCACACCATGAATACCATTTCTCCTGACGATCCCCGCCTGACCGCCTACGTTCTTGGCGAACTTGACGAAACCGAGCGCGCCGATGTGGAAGCGCTCTTGCAAAACTCGCCCGCCGCCCAAGCCGCGGTGGAGGAAATCCGCGCCACCGCCGTGCAACTCGAAGCTGCGTTGGGCGAAGAGCCATTGCCTGAGGTAAGCGCGCCCAAGGATCCTTACCGGGAAAAGCCGGGCAAACTCCTGAGTTTTCCGAAACTTTATTTCGTGGTCGGCACGCTGGCCGCCGCGTGTTTCGCGGTGGTGGTGGTGCTCCATGAACCGGTGCAAAAGCCGGTAGCCAAGGAGTATGAAACTTTCGCTGTAGCATTGCCGGCGGCAATTGATGCGTCGGTGTCGGATGCTGACCAGAGTGCTTCTAGCGCGGCGATGGCGGAGACCGATATCGCCGATCAAGCGTTTGATGTTCAGCAAATGATGAGCCTCAAACGTGAAGCACTGATGGCTCAAGAAAAGGCTGCTCGGCAACATGTGTTGATGGAAGAAACGAGAGCTTTGCGGGCAATAAACACAGGAAAATCTGGAGCCCCCGTCGCAAGTGGTGGATATGCTGTGCCCTTGTCTGCTAAGGCTGCTTTTCACGTCACAGGATCATGGATTGATGGTGGTCGTCCTTTGCTGGCGCTGCCGGCTCCGCAGCCGTTGAACTTCAACACCGAAAACTACGCACATACGCCGGAGACGGGTTTCATTCGCGTGGCGGATCAACCACTCTCGACCTTCTCGGTGGATGTGGACACCGCAAGCTATGCGAACGTGCGCCGATTCTTAAATGCCGACCGACTGCCGCCGCCGGACGCGGTGCGGATAGAAGAGCTGCTTAATTATTTTCCGTATCATTACGTGCAGCCGACCGGCATGACGCCATTCGCGGCGACATTGGAAGTGGCGAATGCGCCGTGGGCGCCGGAGCATCGGTTGGTGCGCATCGGTTTGAAAGGTCGCGAGATCGCGACCGCAGCGCGGCCGCCGGCGAATCTGGTTTTCCTGATCGATGTCTCGGGCTCGATGAACACGCCGAACAGGCTTCCTTTGGTGAAAGAGGCGATGCGTTTATTGGTCGAGCGGCTGCGTCCGGATGACCGCGTGGCGATCGTGACCTATGCGGGCAACGCCGGGCTCGCGCTGCCTTCGACGCCAGCGCGCAAAGCGAGTGAGATTCTCGCGGCAGTCGATGCGTTGCAGGCGTCGGGTTCGACCAACGGCGAAATGGGCATCCAATTGGCCTACGACATCGCGAAAGCGAACTTGGTAGCCGATGGCATCAACCGCGTGATTCTTTGCACGGACGGCGATTTCAACGTCGGCGTGAGCGACGACGGTAGCCTCACGCGCTTGATCGAGGAAAAGGCAAAGTCAGGCGTGTTCCTGAGCGTGCTGGGCTTCGGCATGGGCAATTATCAAGACGCGAAGCTCGAGCTGCTGGCCGACAGGGGCAACGGCAACTACGGCTACATCGATTCGAAGCGCGAGGCGGAGAAGCTGCTCGTCGAGCAGATCAACGGCACGTTGGTGACGATTGCGAAAGACGTGAAACTGCAGGTGGAATTCAACCCGGCGACGGTCCAACGCTACCGGCTCATCGGTTATGAAAATCGCCGACTGCAGAAGGAAGATTTTGTCAATGATCAGGTGGACGCGGGCGAGATCGGCGCGGGCCACACGGTGACAGCGCTTTATGAGATCGTGCCGACCAAGGGCGGAATTCTCGCTCCGGCCGACGATTTGAAATACCAAAAGGTGGCGATCGACCTGACGGGCAGCCGCGAGTTGTTGACCGTGAAGGTGCGCTACAAGGGGCCCGGTGGCGACACGAGCCAGTTGCTCGAATTCCCGCTGGCGGACGACGGCGCGACGTTCGCGACGGCGAGCACGGATTTCAAATTTGCCGCGAGCGTGACCGGTTTCGGCATGCTGTTACGCAACTCGCAATTCAAAGGGACGGCCACGTGGAGCGACGTGCAATCATGGGCCGAGGCCGGCCGAGGCGGTGACGCTGGCGGTTATCGCGACGAGTTCATCCGATTGATCGGCAAAGCGCGGCAATTGTCCGAATAAAAAACCCGCCGGGATACGGCGGGTTTGAGAACTGGCGGTGAACGAGATCAGGCCTTGGTGCGTCGGCGGCGGATGCTCCACGCCACGATACCCAAGCCGAGCGCCATCAGAGCGTAGGTCGAAGGTTCGGGGACCGGAGTGAACTGGAGCACGATGTTGGAGCCTTCAAGCGCGATGCTAAAGTCGCCATAGACGTTGGCGTTGAAGCCCTCGATTTCGAGTTGGAACAACGACGGGTTGAATATGTTGCTGGTCGAGGGAATGACCAGTTCGTCGAAGGTGATCAGCGTCCACGAATACACGCCGTGGTTCAGGTCGATGCCGTCGAGGAAGCCGCGTTCGCCAGCTTCATTAACCGAGTAAACACTGATGATGAAGGGGTGGTCGGAGTCGGCATTGATCACGAGCGTTTGGTTGCTCGAATTGGGATTGTAGACGTTGATGATGTCGCGGCCAACGTAGTCGTTGAAATCCGGCAGTTGGACGTCGAACTCGTAGATGCCGCCCGCGTCGAGTTCGAGATGGTAGAATTGGATCGAACCGGTCATGCTGTAGCCGACCAAACCAGGCGAAAGGATGGCGCCGTGGCCAATGGAGATGTCGTGCGTGTAGGTGCCGAAACCAGCGAGGCGACCGCCCGATTCGACGATGACAGGATTGTCGAATTCCATGCCGCCGGAGATGGCGAAGGTGCCGCCGCTGACTTTGACCGCTGGGGTTTCACTCCCGTTACCATACATGGCTGGGTAATTGGAGAAAATCACCGTGCCTTGCTGCACATCGAGGCCGACATAGTTGCCTTGGCCGTCGTTGATACCATTGATGAAGATATAACTACCCTCGAATCGCAGGGTTTCCGCACCGGTCTTGATGAGCTTTGCGCCTTCCCCATTCTGGCTGTAGATATTGCCATAGAAGGAACCGGCGTGCTGTTGGTTGATGGTCAGCGTTTGAGTATCTGCGCTGAGAAAGATACTGGCTGAAGAGCCGTCACTCCACAGGCCACCGATGGATGGATTGGGCGAATAGAAATCTACATAGCCGCCTGCGTAGCCGAAGCCCAGCGGTCCCGTGCCCGCGGCGGTATCGGTGGTCAGGAGCAGAGCGCTTTCGTAGCCAACATAAATGCCGCCGCTGAAATTCGCGTTGTTGCCTGAAAGGGTCAGTTGGTAACCGCTATATCCGTATTCGTTGCTGAGGTAGAGTTCACCCGAACCGGAGATGTCGCCCGCGAGGGTGAAGTCGTTATGGCCGCCGATTTCGAGGCCGTTGTTCAGCACGATGTCGTTGGCGATGATCATGCCATATTGCTCGGCCGTGAGGATGGGGTAGAGATCTTCGTGATCACCGTTCGCAAGGGCGATGTTATGCGGCTGGACGATCAACTTGCCGGAACCAAGCGCGGTGGTGGCGTCATCGCCCACGTAGCCATTGGATTGCCCAATCCCAAGACGGCCGGTGTAGAGAATGGTGTCGCCAGTATAGCTGTTATCGCCGGAGAGAATGACGCTCGAGATTTCCTCCGTGATCGGGTCGCCGAAAGTGGCAAGGACGTTGGGATCCCCGATGTGGACGGCGTTGGCGCCGGTGAGTTGGCTGGCGACTTCCAAGGTGCCGCCTTTGTATCCGGCGAAGCGATAAACATTGTCGCTGGCTGCGGTGATTTCACCGGTGAAGCGCACGTTCGTGTGCGTGCCGAAATAAACGCCGGGTTGAAAGGCGGTGAAGTTCAGCGGAATCCAAACGTCCATTGCGCACCAGATATCGGGATTATCGAATCCGATGATGCCGGTATTGGTTGTGCTGGGGAACCGATCGAGGAATTCCAACTGGGCGCAGGCGTCGTAATCCATCAAACCGATATAGCCGCCGGTCTGCAGAGTGTAGTCTCCTACTTCAGGCTGAGTGTAGGGCATGAAGATCAAAGCAGAGTTCTGCACCGTGACGCCGCCGGTGAAATCGTTGGTCGGCCAGAGCAAATCATACTCTTCGATACTGCCGAGGATCACGGTGAGCGGGCGCTCGGTCGGCGAGGTGACGTTGACGCTGCGCGAACCGGTCAGCGAGGAGTTGACCCAGAGATAACCACCGCCGCCGCCGAATTTGTAAGAAGCGCCAGCGGGAGTGATCTCACCGTTGAGGATCGCTTGGGTGGCGGAACCCAGACGGACGCTGGGTAGATTGCTCAGATCGAAACCCTCTGACGTGCTGCCGAAAATATCCGGGTCGCTTTCGTATTCACTGTCTTCAAGATTAATAAATGAAGGTGGCGTATCGAAGCCAATCGTGCCGGAGGAGTCGGGGTTAATCTCGCTGAGGAAACCGCCGATATTGTTGCCCACGCCGATGCCGACGTAGCCGTTGGCGTTGACGAGAATGCCCTCTGTGGTTCCCGGCGTGTTGTTCTCGCCGGCGAAGATCAGTATGCTGTCGTTCACGTCAGTGCCGCCGGTCCAGCCACTGCTGCCGTAAAGTATGGTGGCGCTGTCGCCCTCGACGGTGAGTTTGCGCGAGCCGCCATTTTCCACGACATCCAATCCCATGAACACCGGCGCGCCGTCGACACGCAACGTGGTGTCGGCGTTCAACGTAAGTGTGCCTTCAGGCACGGAAGGAAGTGGAAGGATCTCTTCTTCGTCGACGTCAAACGCGTCGATGAATAAATTAAGGGGTAGGAACACCAATTCGGAATCGTTGCGGAAGGACAACAGGCCGTTGCTGACGACATCGTTCACCAGGACAGCAGGGAAGTCGTAGCCCATAGGATACTGCCCACCGTAATACTCATTCACGGCGAGAGTGCCGCCGTTGAACACCAATGGGCCGAGGCCAAGACCCATAATCGAAGAGGCGGAGATCGTTAGCGTGCCGTCCTCAAGGATAACGGGGCCAGTCAACGCGTTGTAGAAGGATCTCAGAACGAGATTGCCTTCACCGGTTTTGGTCAACGAGTGACCGGCGATCACAGTCTCGCTGAATTCATCGTAGTAAACGCCACTCATCTCTCCGGTCACCTCCAGCGTGCCGCTGCGAATATCCCACGTTTGGCTGCCGTGTAACTGCACGGAGGAATCGAAAACGGACCACAGCGGAAAGGCTGGATCATAGAGCACACCGCCGCTGCCTAAATGAATGGTTCTGGCGTCTCCCAGAAAGAAATAAGGGGAGGTGTTGCCGACGATCTCTAGGCGGTGCGCATACAATTCATCGAAATAGGTCGAGGTGCGGTGCTGGTTACTAAAAACCAAGATGGTGTCGGTGATGTCGGTATCGTATGGGATCTGTGTGTCTGGCGGGGGCGTGTTGTTCTCCCAATTGCCCGCGGCGTAGAGGTAGCTGTTCCCATCGAGACCAGTCCAATTGTATGTCGTGGGTTCCGTCGGCGTGGCGTGGACGCTGAGGGTGAAAGCACTGATACCAGCGAGGCATATCGCGCCGAACAAGGGGAAGGAGGACGCTTTCATAAACAAAGAAGGGACCGATGAAGCTGGGACGTGGAGAGTTATTGCAAAAGGCATGCGGAAGACAAGCAGCGTTTGAATCCCGCTGGTGGCCGGTCGGGATAAGGACCTTCTCAAGCAAACCTAATGCCGCACCTGCTCACCAGGGCTCGCAGAACGAAACCACTCTTCGCAAAAAACGTCGCAGCAGATGCGCTTAGAGAAAGGGCCGCAGACTCTGCCACACCGTTTCGGCGATGCGCTCCTGACCCTCTGCCGTCGGATGAATCATGTCGGCTTGATTGAGGTTCGGATCGCCGCCGACGCCTTCCAATAAAAAGGGGATGAGTTCACAGTTCTTGGCCTTGGCCACCGAAGGGAAAATCTCGCGGTAGCGGGCTTGATAATCCGGGCCGAGGTTGGACGGCATCTGCATACCAGCGAGGATGATTTTGATGTCCGGGTAACGCGCGCGCGCCCGATCAATGATGCCGATGAGATTTTCCTGGGTGACGGCGGGATCGACGCCGCGCAACCCGTCATTTCCGCCCAAGGCGAGAATCAAAACATCGATGCGTTGGCGCAGCACCCAATTGATCCGGCGTAATCCGCCGGCGGTGGTGTCTCCGCTGATACCGGCGTTTATCACGCGCCAAGGCAGGTTGGCCGCGTTGATCTTTTCTTGGATGAGCGCCGGGTAAGCCTGCGCTTCAGGATTCGGCAAACCATAGCCGGCAGTCAGGCTGTCGCCGAGGCAGATGATGGTTTTATTTTCGGAGGCGGACACGGTCGCGAGGCCCCAGAGTAGAAAACAAAACAAAAATCGCATCATGTTGGAAATTCAGCCCGGCGGGCTGGCGTTGGTGCGGGATTCCGTTTTGGGTGGGCCATCGCGCGTATGAATAATGACATCATGTTGAAAGTCGAGCGGCTCACCCAATCTTATCCCGGCGCTTCCGGTCCGCTCACCGTATTACGCGAAGTCAGTTTCGAACTCAGCGCCGGCGCGAGTCTCGCGATCGTCGGACCGAGCGGCAGCGGCAAAACCACGTTGCTGGGATTGTGCGCCGGACTCGATGTGCCGAGCGGTGGTAGAGTGACCATCGCGGGAGAATTACTTAATGGACTCAATGAGGACGCGCGCGCGGCGGTGCGCAATCGGCATGTCGGTTTCGTGTTTCAAAATTTTCAACTGATCCCGACGTTGACCGCGCTCGAGAACGTGCTCGTGCCGCTCGAGCTGCGCGGCGAGTCCGGCCGCGAAGACGAAGCCCGCGCCTTGCTCGCACGTGTGGGGCTCGGTCAGCGCGCCGGTCATTATCCCGTGCAACTTTCCGGCGGCGAACAGCAGCGCGTGGCTTTGGCGCGCGCGTTTATCAACGCGCCCAAGATTCTTTTCTGCGACGAGCCCACCGGCAATCTCGACGGCGAAACCGCCGCCGCGATGGCAGAATTGATCTTCGGGCTCAATCGCGAGCGCGGCACGACGCTGGTGTTGGTGACGCACGACCTCGAACTTGCCAAACGCTGCCAGCGCATCATCCGCCTGAAAAACGGCTCCGTGGTGGAGTGAGGTTGCCCACTAAACACACCAAAAACGCGAAAGGAGCCATGGATGAATGACCTGATTTTAAAGGATGAGTGTTACCGCATCATAGGCGCCTGTTTTGAAGTCTATAAGCAGAAAGGCTGTGGTTTTCTCGAAGCGGTATTTCAGGAATGCCTTGAAATCGAATTGGGTTTGCAGGGCATTCCCTTTGAAGCGCAAAGGCAGCTGGCAATGACCTACAAAGGCCGGCCATTGCAGCAGAAATACAAAGCCGATTTAGTATGTTTCGATTCCGTGCTCGTGGAATTGAAGGCGGTGGATCGCTTGGCTGATGAACATCGCGCACAAGTGCTAAATTATCTTAATGCGACCGGGCTGAGACTTGGTCTGCTCGTCAACTTCGGCCATTTCCCAAAACTCGAATGGGAGCGAATTGTGCGATGAGTTTTCTTTCGTGTCATTTCGTGTGTTTCGTGGGGATCCAATAGCCATGATTTTCCTTTTCAAAATGGCTTGGCGGGATTCGCGCGCGTCGCGGCGGCGGCTGATGCTCTATTCGTTTTGCATCGTGCTCGGCGTGGCGGCGCTCGTCGCGGTGGGGTCGTTCAGCGACAATCTGCAGCGTGCGGTGAATGAGCAGACCAAGGGTTTGCTGGGTGCGGATCTGGTCGTGATTTCGCGGCAGCCGTTCACCGAGGAGATCAACCGCTACATCGAAGGTTTGCGGGGCGAGCGAGCGGATGAAGTGGGGTTTTCATCGATGATGGTTTTCCCGACGGCGGGCGATTTGACGCGACTCGTGCAAGTGCGCGCGGTCGAGGGCGATTTTCCATTTTACGGCGAGTTTCGCACCGATCCGGCTGGCGCTGCGTCGCGACTGGCGGAAGGCGGCGAGGTGGTGATTCTCGAGGATACGCTCATGGCCCAGTTCAACGTGCAGCCGGGCGATACGGTGAAATTGGGGCGTTCGACGCTGACCGTGCTCGGCGCGGTGAAACAGATTCCGGGTGAATCAATCGCCATCACGCAGCTGGCGCCGCGCGCTTATATTCCGTTATCGCTGTTGCCGGAAACAGGATTGGCCGGGAAGGGCAGTTTGTTGCGTTTTAAAGCGGCGTTGAAACTTCCTGAGACGGTGGACCCGCACGCGGTGGAGAGTATTTTGCGCGAGCGATTTCCTACGGAGCGCCTGCAGATCGATACCGTTGACGAAAGCAAGGAGCGGCTCGGTCGCACGATTGAAAACGTGCAGGCGTTTTTGAGCCTGGTTGGTTTTGTGGCGCTGTTTCTCGGCGCGATTGGTGTGGCTAGTGCGATTCATGTTTATGTGCGGCAAAAGGTCGCGACGGTGGCGGTGCTGCGCTGTTTGGGTGCTTCGTCGCGCCAAGCCTTCGGCGTGTATCTCGTGCAAGGCGCTGTGCTCGGTTTGCTCGGCGCAGGAGTCGGCGGATTGCTCGGTCTCGTAGTGCAATGGATTTTGCCGGCGACAGTGGCCGGGCTTTTGCCGATGCCGGTGGATTTCGAAATCTCGTGGTTCGCTGTGCTACGCGGCATGGGCGCGGGTTGGGCGATTTGCATGCTATTCACGCTGCTGCCGCTGCTCGCAATCCGACGCGTGTCGCCGCTCGCGGCGATTCGTTCGAGCGTGGCGGAACAGACGCAGGGCTTTGATTTTTGGCGCGCGAGCTTGTGGGTGTTTATCGGGCTGGCGGTAGTTGGCTTCGCGGTTTGGCAAACGCACAGCTGGCGATTGGGAATCGGGTTTTCGGTGATGATGGCAGCGGGTTTTGCGTTGCTCGCCGGGCTGGCGCGTGTGCTGGCGTGGGCGGCGCGACGTTGGGCTCCGCGTCGTCTGCCTTACGTGGTGCGGCAGGGCATCGCGAATCTGCACCGGCCGAATAATCGCACGGTGCTGCTGCTGCTTTCGCTGGGCCTCGGCACGTTTCTGATTCTCACGTTGTATCTGGCGCGTGTGACCTTGCTCACGCAGGTGGAGAACACGGGTGGCGGTGGTCGCGGCAACCTCATGCTCTTCGATATTCAAGACGATCAGATCGAGCAGCTGAAAGGCGTGCTCGAACGCGAAGGCATGCCGGCGCTGCAAGAGGCGCCCATCGTCACGATGAAAATCCGCGCCATCAACGGTCGCGGCTCCGAAGAACTGCTCGCCGACGACACGTTGAAAATTCCGGGATGGACGCTGCGGCGCGAATATCGATCGACCTATCGCGACGCGATCACCCCGACCGAGGAATTAATCGCGGGTGAGTTTATCGGACGTGTGTCCGAAGATTCTGACGTGGTGCCAATTTCGCTGGAGCAAGGCTTGGCGCGCGATCTGCGCGTGGGTTTGGGCGACGAAATCGAATTCGATGTGCAGGGCGTGCCCGTGCGGACAAAGATCACCAGTCTGCGCAAGGTGGAGTGGCGGCGCTTGGAACCCAACTTCTTCGTGGTGTTTCCTGCCGGGATTCTGGAGGACGCGCCGAAGTTTTATGTCGTGGCGGTGCGCACGGAAGACGCGGCGGCCTCGGCGCGATTGCAGCAAGCGGTCGTGCGCGAGTTTCCCAATGTCTCGGCCATCGATCTCACGCTGCTGATCGATACCTTTGACGGCATTTTCTCGAAGGTCTCCTTCGTCGTGCGATTCATGGCGATGTTTACGGTTGTGACTGGTCTGATTGTGCTGACCGGTGCGGTGGCGTCGGGAAAATTTCAGCGCATTCGCGAGGTCGTGCTTTTGCGCACCCTGGGTGCAACACGGCGGCAGTTGGTGCAGATGCAATTAGTCGAATACGCGATTCTTGGTTTCCTCGGCGCCGTGGCGGGATGCATGATGGCTTTGACGGCGAACGGCATGCTGGCGCGTTTCGTGTTTAAGGTAGCGCCCGTGCTGCCGGTTGGGCCGGTGGTGGCGGCGCTGTTGATTGTGCCGGTGCTTACGTTGCTCACAGGCTTGCTTTCCGGGCGCGGTGTGACGGACCATCCCCCTTTGCAGATTTTGCGACAGGAAACATGAGCCGAAACGTAGTCACTTTTCACTATACCTTGCGCGACACGGCGGGCCGTGTGCTCGACACTTCCGCCGGCGGCGAGCCGATCACCTATTTGGAAGGTGCGGGCCAGATTATCGACGGACTCGACGAACAACTGCGCGGCAAGCCGGCCGGCACGCATTGCATCGTGCATGTGCCTGCCGCCAAGGCCTACGGCGAACATGACGCTGCGCAAATTCAACGCGTGCCGCGCGCACATATCCCGGTCGAAGGTGAGTTGAACATCGGCGATCGTTTTCAGACGGACACGGATCGTTATGCACCGATCGTGACCGTGGTCGCGGTGGATGCCGACACGGTGACGCTGGATGCGAATCATCCGCTCGCGGGCGTGGATCTGATATTTGAAATCGAACTCGTGGCAGTGCGTGCCTCGACCGAGGAAGAACTGCGTCACGGTCATGCGCACGGCGCGAATGGCGAGGCTGGCTGCGAGTCCTGATATTTCCCCATGAAAATTCTCGGTATCGATATCGGAGGATCAGCAATCAAAGGCGCGCCAGTCGACACCAAGACCGGCCGGCTTATCGCGGAGCGGCATCGCATTGCGACGGACAAGAAATTGTCGCCGAAAGAAATGGCGGCGACGATCAAGCAGCTCGCGGCGCACTTCAAATGGAACGGCCCGATTGGCGTCGGGTTTCCCGGTGTGATTCACGGGCCGCGCATCACGACGTCGGCGAACTTGCACAAGGGCTTTATCGGTTGCGATGCGGTGAAACTGTTTTCCAAGGCTACGGGCTGCCGCGTGTCGCTTGTCAATGACGCGGACGCCGCGGGCCTCGCTGAAGTGCATTTCGGCGCCGGCCGCGATGTGACCGGCACGATTCTGTTGCTCACCCTCGGCACTGGTGTGGGCTCGGCGTTGTTCTGCAATGGCCGGCTTTATCAAAACAGCGAGATGGGACACCTGCCGATTCGCGGTAAATCCGCCGAACGTTTCGTCTCATCCGCTGCCAAAGTGCGCCGCGATCTCACTTACAAAGAGTGGGGCAAGGAGCTGCGCGATTACGTGGGCATTTTGGAAAACATCCTCTGGCCCGAGCTCATCATTATCGGCGGCGGTGTGAGCAAAGATTACAAAAAGTTTTTCAAACACATCAAGCCACGCGCGAAGCTTGTCCCGGCAGAGTTTTTCAACGAAGCGGGCATCGTCGGCGCAGCCCTATGGGCGGCGGAGCAGAAGTGAATGTAGGGCAGGATCCCTGATCCCGCCTTTGCTATGCTTTGGCATTCGAGTTGGCGGGGGCAGTGACCTCGCCCTACAAAACAGCCATGAAATCCCCGCCTGCAAAAATCCTGATCGTGGGGCAGGGGCTGGCCGGCACGGTGCTCGGTTGGTCGCTCTCGCGGGCGGGGCTCGACTGGCGGATGATTGATGCGGGCCATGCCACGGCGGCCTCGCGGGTGGCGGCGGGCATTATCAATCCAGTAACGGGCCAGCGCTGGGTGAAGACGTGGTTGATCGACGAATTGTGGCCGATGGCGTGGGAAACCTATCGCGCTATCGAAAACGATTTGGGCGTGCCGCTCTGGCGCGAGCTCACGATCCGGCGTTATTGGCGCACGGAAAAGGAACACCGAACACTGCTGAGCAAAATCGAGCGCGGCGTGCTGGCGCCGTGGGTGCAATCCGTGGATGCCAACAGCTGCGTGCTCGCTCCAGCGGGCCGGGTTAATGTTCCGCTCATGTTGACCACGGCACGCGCGCGCTGGCTGGCGGAGGGCCGTTTGATTGAAGGACGTTTTGATTGGGCCAACCGCGCGGAACATGACGGCTGGGTTATCGATTGCACCGGCGCGGCTGCGCGCGAAGGACCGTTTGCATCGAGCGGCTTTGCGATTTCCAAAGGCGAAGTGTTGCGCGCGCGAATTGAAGGTTTGGCCGATGGGGAAATCCCGCATCGCGGACACTGGGTGCTGCCGGAGGAGTCAGGCGAAGCGTGGATCGGCGCAACGCACGAACCGGGTGTGGATGACGTGACGGCCACGCCAGCTGCGCGCGAGGCTTTGCTGCGCAGTGCGCGAAATCTTGGGTATGAAAAAATCAACGTCACCGCGCATCTGGTCGGCTTGCGTCTCGCCGCGCGCAACATGCGACCGTTGATTGGCGTTCACCCTACCGATCCACGTCTCGGTATCTTAGGCGCTTTGGGCAGCAAAGGCGTGCTTTATGCACCATGGCTGGCGCAACAATGGGTGGAGCACATCACGAAAAGATATGCGTTTAGCTCCAAGGTGAGCGCGGTATTCAAACGCTAAATCAGGTCATTCGTCGCAGAAATCCGGCGGTTCGTCGCAAAGTCCGGCATTGGGCTTGAGTTGCGGGGTTGTAATGGGAAGAACGCGCCGTTTGTCATGCAGAATCGCTGGATCAAGATCGCCATCATTGTGGGAGGGTGGGCCATTGTCGGCACGCTGCTTTCGCTGGAGCTCTTGTTCAACATGCGGGCGGGCATGCGCGGCGAGTATTTCGATGTGATCGACGTGGCGATTCCGCAATTTGGTCGTGCGTTGATGTGGGCCTTGTTGGCGCCGTTGGTTCTAAAACTGCGCGTGACGGTGCCGTTGAATCGCGGCAACTGGATCGGCGGCGTGTCGTTTCACCTCGTGGCCGGGTTTTTGGTGATGGCAGTGTTCTATGTCGGCCGCGTGTTTTTCATGCTCTTGATGTGGGACGAATGGCCGGTTGGAGAATTTTGGAAGATGGTTTATGCCAACTTCTACGGCAGAAACATCATCGACATGGCCTATTATTGGGGCGTGCTGGCCTTCGGCTACAGCTTCGAGATTTACCACAAATACAAGAACGAGGAGATCAAGGCTGCGCAGTTGGAGACGCGCTTGATGGAGTCGGAATTGAAAGCGCTGCGCCAACAATTGCATCCGCACTTTCTGTTTAACACAATGAACACCGTGGCGGTGTTGGTGCGCGAAGGGAAAAACGAAGAGGCGGTTTCACTGCTCTCGCAACTGAGTGCGCTGCTGCGCATCTCACTCGATCAAACGCGCACGGCAGAGGTGACGCTGCAGCAAGAGATCGATTTTCTGGAGCGCTATTTGGAAATCCAACGCGTGCGGTTTTCGGACCGGTTGAGCGTGACGCTCGATATTCCGGCCGAGTTGAGGCAGGCGCGCATTCCCAATCTCGTGCTGCAACCGATCGTGGAAAATGCGATCTTGCACGGTGTCGCGCCAAAGTCCGGTCCCGGTCATGTGTATGTGAGTGGACGACGCGAAGGCGAATCGTTGTGCCTCGAAGTGAAGGACGACGGCCCGGGTCTGTTGCCGGGTAATTACACTCGCGCACACGAAGGCATCGGGTTGCTCAACACGCGCGAGCGTTTGGCCAAACTTTATGGCGCGGCCGGTCGGTTGACCTTGAAAAGTGAGGCCAATCGTGGCGTGACCGTGCAGATAGCCGTGCCGTTTCACGTATGAATCACAACCCCGCCAGCCCCGAATCGTCCCGCATTCGCGCGGTCATCGTTGACGATGAACCGACAGCGCGGCGTGGCGTGCGCTTGATGCTGCAGGGCGATGCGGAGGTCGAGATCATTGGCGAAGCGGCCAACGGCCTGGACGCAGCCGAACTGATTCGCCGCGAGCAACCGGATTTGGTTTTTCTCGATGTGCAGATGCCCGGCTGCGATGGGTTTCAAGTGCTGCAAAAAGTCGGCCGCGGCGTGGTGCCGGCGGTGGTGTTTGTCACAGCCTACGATGAGCACGCGCTGCACGCTTTCGAAGTCAGCGCGGTGGATTATTTGCTGAAACCCTACGACGACGAACGCTTCAACGCCGCGCTGGCCCGCGCGAAGGAAGCGGTGCGGCGGCGCAGCATCGAGGCGGACAACTCGCGGTTGAATCAACTGATCGAGTTTTTGCAGGCGCGCATGGGTGTGAAGCCGGAGACGGCTCAATCGGAACCGCCGCTTGATCGCGTGCTCATCAAATCGTCCGGCGACATCTATTTTCTCAAGGCCGATGAGATCGATTGGATCGAAGCGGAAGGCGACTACATGAAGTTTCACGCCGGCGGCCGCTCGCATCTCATGCGCGAAACGATGGCGCGGCTCGAAGCGCGGCTGGATCCCAAGCGCTTCATTCGCATTCATCGCTCGACGATCGTGAACATTGACCGGCTGCGAAAGTTGAGCCCGTTATTCGCTGGCGAATATAGCGTGGTGTTGCAGGACGGCACGAAACTGCGCCTGAGTCGCGGCTATCACGATCGCATCGCGAGTTTGTTGAAAGAGAAACTCTGATCGCATCGGCGCGGCGTTCCGCGCGATAAACGCGAAGTTTCGGCGGTTCGTCGCATAAGCGCAACCGACTGCAAAGTTTTCGGGTTAACGGCGGCATGATGCGAGTGTTGTCCGTTATTTTGCTGCTGGTGATTTTCCCGGTCATGGGCCGGGCGATCGATTCGCCGACGAAGGAAGCGGCGTGGCAGGCCCGGCTCATGTTGGGCGACGGTGTATGGGCGAAAGTGCTGCGAATCGAGAATGACAATCCCGCCAGCCCTTATCCGGCGACGGTCTATGCGACGGTTTTCGAGATGGGCGGTATTTTATGGTTTTATACCGGCATGGACGGCACGCAGAGTTTTTCGCTGCATTACGGGCGCTTGGAGCAAGAGAAGGACGAGTTCGACCGGTTGCTGCGCGCGATCGATCCGGGGTTCAACCGGTATGAAGTGCTGCCCGAGGCGATGCCGATCTGGGCGAATAATCGTCGGCCGCTGCGGAACGGCTGCTTCATCGACAGTGTGGTGGCGTTGCGCGAGGCGCTGGAAACAGGTGTGCCGGTGAAGCGCGCGCGGTTGCTGACGTATTACCTCAAACATCGCGGCCGCGTGAAAGGGCACACGGTGCTGGTTTATGATACCGCCTTTGGTTTGCACGTGGTCAATAGCTCGAGCGAACAGCCGTTGGAAGTTTTTCTGCACGATACGGATGACGGCTGGGAGCTGGCGCGGCAGCTTTTGCATTCCAGCCTGCGTCACCGCTTGGTCACGACGCGATGGTTCGAGTTGATTTCCCCCGAAGTGGAGATTCCCCGCGGTATACTGACGCGCCGGGATAATGGGGAAGCGAAGCCGAAATTGGCCGGTTAAGGAGGCGTTTTTACCCCCGCCCATCCATTCTGGGGGCCGTTTATCAAAGTTTCGTGTAACTTTTCCGTTGGAGGAGTGTTGTAGAGGCATGTCCGCGAGTTGCGAACACCTCGCTTCCGTCCCTCCGCAGATGCGATTCGTCGCAAAATGCGGGGATTTGGTCGCTGTGGCGTTTTCAAAGCGCGGGCAGGCTGTTCATTCCAGCCTTGTTCGTAGTAATCAGTTGTTGTGTTGTGGAGGGGTCGTTGTGGGCCCCTCCACAGTTTTTTACCGAACAGGCTTCAACGCGGCCCGAATTGCCGCGGAGTGAGTGACCATCCCATCAAGCCTATCTTCAACTGAGTCCTATGAATCAAACGTCCTCTGCCCCTCGCCGCAAATCCAAGAAAAAGTGGGTTATTATCGGCGGCACCGTCCTCTTGATCGTCTTCGTCGCGATCGGTGTTTCCCGACGCAAGAAAGAGACCGGCATTCCGGTCACCACCGAAAAGGCCGTGGTCAAAACCATCACGCAAACCGTCACGGCCACCGGCAAGGTGCAGCCCGAAGTCGAGGTTAAGATCTCGCCCGAAGTCGCCGGTGAAATCATCGAGCTGCCGGTCAAGGAAGGCGACGTCGTCAAGAAAGGCGACCTGCTCGTCAAAATTAAGCCCGACTTTTACCTGGCCCAATTCGAACAACAGGAAGCCGCGCTGCTTTCCGCCAAGGCCTCCAGTGTGTTGAGCAAGGCGCAACTCGCCAAGGCCGAGCAGGATTTCCAGCAGGCCAACGACCTTTACGCGAAGAAGCTCATTTCCGACTCCGAGTTCCTCGCGTCCAAGACCAGCTTTGAAGTCGCCAAGGCCGAATACGATTCCTCGCTCGCGCAAATCCGTCGCAGCGAAGGCCTCGTTTCGCAGGCTAGAGACCAGCTCGACAAGACTGCGATCTATGCGCCGATGGACGGCACCATCAGTTCGCTCACCAGCGAAGTTGGCGAACGCGTGGTCGGCACCGGCCAATTTGAAGGCACCGAAATCATGCGCGTGGCCGACCTCAGCAACATGGAGGTGCGCGTCCTCGTGAACGAGAATGACATCGTCAATGTGAAGATGGGCGACCCCGCGCTCATTTCGATCGACGCGCTCAGCGAAATGCAGTTCGCCGGCAAAGTCCGCGAAATCAGCTCCTCCGCGCAAAACGCTTCTTCCGCCATCGCCACTCAGCAGAGCTCGGCTTCGGACGAAGTCGCCAACTTCCTCGTCAAAATCCGCATCAGCGATCGCGATCCGCGTCTTCGCCCCGGCATGAGCGCCACGGCGGACATCCAGACGCAGACGGTTGAGAACGTCGTCGCGATTCCGATTCAAAGCGTCACCGTGCGTTCCGAAAGCGGTAAGACTGCCGAAGAATTGGCCAACGAGAAGAGCAAGGAAGCCCGCGAAAAGTCCGGCAACGAACTCGAAGTCACCGATGCGCGCGAATCCGCCCGTCGTGATCGCAAGCAACTTGAGCGCGTCGTGTTTGTGGTGGAAGGCGCCAAGGTCCGCTTGCAGAAAGTCGAGACCGGCATCGCCGACAACACGCACATCGAAATCAAGTCCGGCCTGACCGATGGCACCGAGGTGGTTTCCGGCAGTTACGCCGCCATCAGCCGCCGCCTCAAGGACGGCTCTGAGATCAAAGTTGAAAAGCCCAACCAGGGTAAAAACTAAGCCGGGCGCGATCGCATCATGAGCCCTCAACCCGCACCTATCGCCGACCGGGTCACGCGCCCGGTCGGTCCGCTCGTCATCGAGATCGCTGGCGTCACCAAGCTCTACAAAATGGGCTCGGAGACGATCCACGCGTTGCGCGGCGTGGATTTGAAAATCCACCGCAACGAATACCTCGCCATCATGGGGCCTTCGGGCAGCGGCAAATCCACGCTCATGAACATGCTGGGCTGTTTGGACACGCCGACCTCCGGCCACTACGAATTCAATGGCAAGGATGTCGCGGCGATGGTGGACGACGAACTCGCCGAGATTCGTAACAAGGAAATCGGTTTCGTTTTCCAGACCTTCAACTTGCTGCCCCGCGCTACGGCCCTCGCCAATGTCGAGCTGCCGCTCATCTATGCCGGTTGTTCGCCGCACGAACGTCGTGAGCGCGCGATCAAGGCGCTGGAAAACGTCGGCCTCGGCCAGCGCATGCATCACAAGCCGAACGAACTTTCCGGCGGTCAGCGTCAGCGCGTGGCCATCGCCCGTGCGCTCGTTAATCGTCCCTCGATCATTCTCGCCGACGAGCCGACCGGTAATCTCGACTCCAAAACCGGCGTCGAAATCATGGCCCTGTTCGAAGATCTCTACGCCGCAGGTAACACGCTGATCGTGGTGACACACGAAGAAGACATTGCCCGTCACGCGCGCCGCATTGTGCGCCTGCGCGACGGTCTCATTGAAAGCGACGCTCCAGTGGAGTGATTATATGAAACGCCTGATATACGAGCTGATTGAGGCATTCCGCATCGCCTTCGCGCAGATCCGCGCGAACAAGATGCGCTCCGTGCTTACGGCCTTGGGCGTGATCATCGGCATTGTGGCCGTGACTCTCATGGGCACCGCGATCAACGGTATCGACCGCGGTTTTGAAAACAGTCTCGCGATGCTCGGTGACGATGTGCTCTACGTGCAAAAATGGCCGTGGGGCGCGGTTGAGGATTGGTGGAACTACGTGAATCGCCCGGCGATCCGCATCGAACAGGCCGACGCGTTGAATCGTATCATTGAACAAACACCCGACTCGCAACTCGAAGTCGCGGTGCCAGTCGTTGCCAGCGGTCAGAATGTCAGGGCCGGGCCACAGCAGATCAGTGGCGTATTTGTGTTTGGCACCAACTATCTTTATTCACGCCTCATGTCGGCCGATTTTAAGGACGGCCGTCTCTTCAACCAATCGGAATCCGAAGCGGGCCGCCAAGTCGCCGTGCTCGGTTACGATGTGGCGGAAGCGCTGTTTCCCGGCCGCGAGGCAATTGACCAACGCGTGTTGATCAAGGGCCAGCCGTTCACCGTGATCGGCGTGCTCGCCAAGCAAGGCTCGTTTCTCGGCCTCTTCAGCTTCGACTCACAGATCATCGTGCCGATTGACGCTTATCGTAAGTTTTTCGGCGGCGTTGATGTGCGTCGCAACAACTCGCAATTGCGCGTCAAGGTGAAGGACAAGACGCGCATGGCCGACGCGGTGGACGAATTGACCGGTGCGATGCGTCGTGTGCGCGGCCAGTTGCCCGGCGATCGCGATAACTTCTCCATCAATCAGCAGCAGGCGTTTCGCGATCAGCTCGATCCGATCAAGAAAGGCATTGCGATGGCCGGTCTGTTCATCACGGGCTTGTCGCTCTTTGTCGGCGCCATCGGCATCATGAACATTACGTTCGTGAGCGTGAAGGAACGCACGAAGGAGATCGGCACCCGCAAGGCCTTGGGCGCGCGTCGCCGCACGATTCTGCTGCAGTTTCTCATCGAAGCGGTTTCCATCTGTCTCATCGGCGGCTTGGTGGGCTTGGGCCTGACCTTCGGCATGGCCTATTTGATCAAGGCCGCGATGCCGAGTCTGCCGGTCGTATTTTCCGTCAGCTTGGCCGGCATCAGCATGATCGTGGCGGTGCTCACCGGCATCATTTCAGGATTCGCCCCCGCTTGGGGCGCGTCGCGTCTCGATCCCGTAGTCGCGCTACGTTACGAATAACTTTCCCGCCATGTTTAAGGAAATCCTCAGAATGGCTTTCGCCTCCCTTGGCGTGAACAAGATGCGTTCGCTCCTCACGATGTCGGGCATTGCCATCGGCGTGTTCTCGGTCATCGGCGTGATGACGGTCGTCTCCGCGCTGCGCGGTTCGATCGAGAGCGGGTTGAACATTCTCGGCTCGAATGCGTTTCAGTTCCAAAAATTCCCCTCGGGCTTCAACAACGGCAACAACCGGAAATATCGGCTGCGTCGCAACATCACGCTGAAGGAGGGTTTGCATTACCAGCGATTGATGGAAGGCATCGCCGATACTGTGAGTTTGGAGATGTATGATTTCGACGGCATCGCCCAAGCCACTTATGGCAATCGCAAGACTCTGCCGGGCCTGAGCTTTTGCGGCGGCAATCAGCATTTTCTCGCCGCGAACCAATACACGATCGAAACGGGCCGCAATTTTACCGAGACCGATGTTGCCATGGGGCGACCGGTTACCGTGATCGGCTACAATGTGCGCAAGGCGCTGTTTCCGACGGAAAGCGCGATTGGGAAGATCATCAAAGTGCGCGGCCGCACCTACACCGTGATTGGAACCATGGCCGAGCGCGGTTCGTCTTTCGGCAACAGTCAGGACGATTTCGTTATCGTGCCGATCACGCGCTACGCGATGGAGTTTGGCAACGACCGGCAGTCGCTCAACATCGCCACGCAGGCACCGTCGCAGGAGGTTTATAACGAAACCATCGACAAGGCCATCACGGCGATGCGCATCGCGCGCGGATTGGAGCCGGAAGACGAAAACGATTTCGAACTTTTCTCCAACGAGTCGCTCATCGCGTCGTTTGCGAAGATCGCCAACGTCGTCAGTTCGGGCGCGTTCGTCATCAGCGCCATCGCATTGCTGGCGGCTGGCGTGGGCATCATGAACATCATGCTCGTGAGCGTGACGGAGCGCACGAAGGAGATCGGCATCCGCAAATCCATCGGTGCGCGCAAGAACAGTATCCTCACGCAATTCCTCATCGAATCTGTGGTCATCTCGCTCGCGGGCGGCGTCGTGGGTATCCTCATCGGTGTGATCGCGGGCAACGGTCTCGCGGTGATGATGAGTGCTTCGATTATTTTCCCGTGGGCGTGGGCCGCGATCGGTTTGATCGTGTGCAGCGGCATCGGCATCGGCTTCGGCTTCTATCCGGCATACAAGGCCGCGTCGCTCGATCCGATCGAAGCGTTGCGATTCGAGTAATCGACAAACCGCGATTGGGCGGTGATGTTTTACGTTAGTGTCCGCGCCCAAAAAAGGCGCCGTGGTGAACGGCGCCTTGAAAAGGAGGAGCGAGTTATTGATCAGGCGCGAGCGGAGGGGCCTTTGTAAGTGGCACTGCCAAAAGCGAGGATCGGGTAGAAAATAAATCCGAGCAGCGCCAAGCCGAGGCCGAAGCCAGCGCCTTTGCCGAAGGATTTTGCGAGATCAATGCTGAGCACGATTCCCACGATGATGTTCACGAGGGGGATGAGCAGCAAAAGGATGAACCACCACGGGCGGCCCACGATCTGGGTGAGAACGTAGACGTTGTAGATGGGAATGAGGACGGCCCAACCGGGTTTGTTAGCCTTGGTGAATACTTTCCAGCCGCTGACAATACCGAGGACGATGATAGCGAGTTGAAACAACAGGATGATGAATTCCATAGTGGTGGGGTTTTGGGGATGGTATGGTCGAAGTGACCGATGTTCTTAGTATCTAAAGCACTTACGGCTTCAAGCCTGCAAATTGTCTGGTCCCGGCATCAGGAGCATGACTGGCTGAGGCATGGGCAAAACCTACGATGGAATTACGCCTGAGCTGAGAGAGTGGATCGCGGCGCAGCACATGTTCTTCGTGGCAACCGCGCCGCTGGCTGCAGCCGGCCATGTCAACTGCTCGCCGAAAGGCGGCGATGCGTTTCGGGTGCTTGGGCCGTGTGAAATGGCGTATGCCGATCTGACCGGCAGCGGCGCCGAAACGGTGGCGCACTTACGGGAAAACGGCCGCATCGTGGTGATGTTTTGCGCGTTTACGGGCGGACCGAAAATCGTGCGCTTGCACGGTCGCGGCGAAGTGCTTGAACCCGGCGACGCGGGCTTTGAACGGCTGCGTTCGCATTTTCCTGACATGCAGGGTTTGCGCGCAATTATTCGCATCGAAGTGACGCGCGTGTCCGATTCCTGTGGTTATGCGGTGCCCCGTTATGATTTTGTCGAGCCGCGCGACGTGCTCGATAAATGGGCTGCGGCCAAGGGAGACGAAGGTTTGGTGGAATATCGACGACAGAAAAACCGGGAGAGCATTGATGGACTCCCGGCGTTGAAAAATCTGTAACGCGACCGACGATCAGCCGCGGCGGATTTCCGAACCTTGGAAGCGGATCTGGATGCGGAAGACCTTTTTCGTGCGGCACTGAATCATGCCGGTGCTTAGGTCCACTTTCTCCGGCACCTCGATTTTATGCAGATCGACGGTGGCATGGTAGCCGCGTTCGGAAAATACATCGATCAGCATGACGAGCGCCTGCGGATCATCGAGCGTGGTGTCCTCGGTGTTGATGTGTGCAATGCCCGAGATGGCATGCCGTTTCACGATCGGCATGATCTTGTGTTCGATGAATTGGATGACGCGGGCGAAGAGCTCCGGCTGATCGAATTCATAGCCATCGAGGCGTTTCACCAATTCCTGCCGCGCGTGGACGATCAATTCGCTGGCGACGGGCACGCCGCGTAGGCGGTCCACCGTGCGAGGGTCCAGCTCAAGGGTGCTCTGGTATTCGAGTTCGTTGAGGATGTTTTGTTCAACCTCGTCGATCGCGCCTTGGGCGTTGATGAAGTGGTAGTGGAAAATTTCCTTCAGCGATTGAAGTGCGTCCCAAGTTTGCTCCTTGAACACCCGGTAGCGACGTTGCGCGAGAGCCTCGTCGTGATCGGTGGGGCGGTCCTCCATCAGCGTGCCGACGCCGGTGCGCAGCACTTCTTCGTTGTGCTGGCGCGTTTCGCGCCCGCGCTTCAGCTGGCGGGCGATGGATTCCTTTTCATCCACAAACAACACCATGATGTGAATCGTGGGTTGGCGGAAATGGATGCCGAGAGACGTGCCGTAAAATTCGCGGCGGAGCTGGTGCATCTTATCGACCAGCATCTTGAGGCATTCGACCTGCACGCGCGTCCGAGGAAATCCGTCGAGAATGACGCCGTCGCGATAAGCGGGCTTCATCAATTCGCGCAGCAATAGGTTCACGACCTCACGATCGCCAACCATCGCGCCAGCATTTTTGAGACGTTTGGCTTCCGGCGAATCGAGCAGCGCGCTGATGACGATGGGCGGGCACGTCAGGCCGCGAGTTTTGGCAATGAACGCCGTGTTGGTGCCCTTGCCGGAACCGGGAGCGCCGCCGAGCAAAATGATCTCTTTGGGGAAACGCAGATTTTCGCGCCCCATGGTTTCTTCCAGCTCCTCCCACACTGATTGGAAAATCAGGTGGGCATCCTTGATTTCAAGGTCCGTGAGCTTGCTAAGGGCGGGCTTGTGATCCGGGGTGCTGGGACTGTCGGAAGGCATGACGTGGGTTATGCGGTCACTAAGAAGCAGTTGCGCGGCGAGTCCACACCAGAATCCGTCAGAGAGGATTGGCGGTGAAAAATCCGCTGTGCTGTGTAATCGCAAAATGGAACTGCCTGCGGGATTATCGGTCACAGATAATGTTACTTCCTGTGGTGTTACCGCAGGATTGTTAGTTGAAGCTGGACCTGACGGGGCCGCGTAAGCGGCCCCGTCTTGGCTTAACCTCGAAAACACAGGCTCTTGCGATGAAACAAAAACTACCCGCTCTAGCAGCCATCGCTCTGGGTGTCCTTCTCCTCGTCATCGCAGCCCGGCGCGAGGATTCAGTCAAAGGCATGGCGGATTCCGTCGGCACCAGCGTGGCCAATGCTTGGGACGGCAAGGCGCGCCAACCCGGCCATGTGTGGTATTACGTCGGTGGCGGCGTTCTGATCGCGGCGGGCTTATTCGGCCTGGTGCGCAGTCGCGGGGCCTAAACGCGTTACGATTTGCGCAAAATAACCTGCGGAGTGGCGTCGAGCTGCCCGCGGGTGACGCCGAGTTGATTGATGAGTTTCAATTCGCGCCACAATTCCGCGCCGGAAAGTTCGCCGCGTAGCAGTGCTTGGTAACGATCCAATGTGCGCGCGACTTCGGCGGCAGGCTCGTTGATGAATTCGATGCGGAAATTCCGTGCGCCAAGTTCAATGAGGTGTTGCGCGTATTCCGCGCCGGTTTGTGCGCGGTTGTTGAAAACGGTGTTCCGGCAACCGGCATCGGCGCGCAGCGGTAATTCGGCCCCGACGCGATCGCGCAGCGCCACGCGGTGCTTTTCGCAGGGACGGCCGCAATCGTGATAATCTTTGCCTTCGGAAAGAAAGGCGCAGAACACGCAGTGCTCCATGTGAAACATCGGCATGTGCTGATGCAACGTGATGTCGAACCACGAGCCGGGCGCGTTGCGCAGCAATGCCTCCAATTGCGCGATGTTGAGGTCGTAACTCGCAGTCACGCGTTCCAAACCGTAGCGCGTGATGAAATACTCTGCAGTGAGCGGATTTGCGACGTTGAGTGAGAAGTCACCGCGTTTGCGATCATTGGCGAAGAAACGCAGATGCTCGTGGTTGCGCACCAAGTAACCATCCGCCTCAGACGAGCGCACTTGCTTGAGAATCCAATCTTCGCCCGGTTTGAAAATGCGCGGCGGCGCTACCCAGATGGAGGAATCGCCAGTGGCGGTGGGTTGCAGCTTGCGGAAGAGAGCGACCGCGTCGCGGTAGTGCTTGGGATTTTCGAATTCGCAATAAATCGTGCGCACGCCGGCGTTCCACGCGGGCTCGACTTGGTCGAGATTGCGGATGACGGCGATGATTTCTGGTGAGTTTTGGGATTCTGTTGAAAGCGATACGCGAGTAGGGCGATCTTCCGCTTTGCTCAACAGCGTCCAGCGTTTCGGCGCGGCGCGCAGGCGATCGAGTTCGGCGATAACCTCACGACGCAGGCGGTTAAGCTCGCTCACCGGCAGGATCAATCCGGCCTCAAGATGTGAATCGAGTCGGCCGAGCTTAAACGGCGTGCCGCCGAGTCGGCCCAGTTGCGCGGTCAAACGCTCGGGCGTGAGCGGTTGATTCTCCGCTGGTGTGAGCGGGAGCGTGGATTCGATTTTGGCGACGTGGCCTTCGCCATCGCTGGCAATTAGCGTCAACGGACCGTTGGCTCGTCCATGCACCTCGAAAATCACGGGGCGCTGGAAGCGAATTTTGTCGCCGGTGAACGTGCTGCGCACTTCGCGGTCAAGCGCTGGGTCGTTGGTTTTCCATACGCGCTGGCCGGGCCGCACGCGCCGAAAATCAATGTCGCCATGACCGAAATGCAGCACGATCTCGCCGTTACGTTCTACGACTTGATAAACGCGTCCGCCTTCCTCGCCGGCTTCCGGTTTGCCTGCGTCGAACACGAGTCCGTCACCGGGTTTGACCGGAGCTTGCGGCGTGAGATGAATCGTTTCGCCGGAGACGCGCGTGATTTCGCCCAAATAGACACCACGCTTTGTGCCGAAGCGACCGTGTGCGAGCTCCTGATTGTTGATGCCGCGAAACCAGCCGGTGTAGAGCCCGCGCGAAAAACTCATTTCCAATTCATACCGCGCGGCACGTTCGGAAAAATCAGGCGCAGGTTCGCCGGTGATTTCCGCCAATACCTTGTCGAGAGCCTGGCGATACACGCGTGTGATGCTGGCGACGTATTCGGGCGATTTTAGGCGACCTTCAATTTTTAGCGAGGCAACACCCGAGCGCACCAGTTCAGGAAGCACGGCCAGACCGGACAAATCCTGCGGACTGAGCAGGTATTTGCGGTCGCCGAGCTCCACCTTTTCACCGTCGCTGATCAATTCGTAGGGCAGGCGGCAGGCTTGCGCGCATTCGCCGCGGTTGGCGGACCGTCCGCCGAGCGATTCACTCGTGAGGCACTGGCCGGAATAGGCCACGCACAACGCGCCGTGCACAAACACTTCGAGCGGCAGCGAAACCGGGGCGGACTTTTGCGCGGCTTGGATCGCGTTGATTTCGGCGATCGAGTTTTCGCGGGCGAGCACGACGAGTTGTGCGCCGAGGTCGCGCGCGAATTCCACGCCGGCCGGACTCGTGACCGTCATTTGCGTGGACGTGTGAATGGGGAAATCCGGCGACAGCCGGCGAATCAGCCGGCAGATGCCGATATCCTGCACGATCGCGGCATCCACGCCGGCAGCGATAATCGTGCGCAGATAGTCTTCGGCCGCGTCCAATTCATCGGCAAAGACCAGCGTGTTAAACGTCACGTAACCGCGCACGCCGCGGCGGTGCAAAAATTCCATCAGCGCGGGCAGGTCGGCCTGCGTGAAATTTTTCGCACGCATGCGGGCGTTGAAACGCTCCAAACCGAAATAAATCGCATCCGCGCCGTTTTCGACCGCTGCGCGGGCGCATTCCCAATCTCCCGCAGGCGCGAGGATTTCAGGACGCGCCAGTGGGCGAGCCTGAGCATCGGACGCGACGGAAGTGGTGGAGGTTTCCAACATAGGGCAGCAGTAGAGTCGTGCGCGGACGGGCGGCAACTATTTGTGGCGACCGTGCCGAATGATGTCCCAAACGACGTAAAGCCCGAGAATGGCGGAGAGCAGGTAACCGACGATGCCGAGCGCGGGATAACCGAACAAGTGAGGTTGGATGCCAGTCGTGACGATTAGAGATGAGCCGATGATCAGTGCGCCGATGATAACGCCGAGCGTGATGCGATTGGCGGCGATTTTCATCGCATCGTCGTGGTCCTCGAGGCCGTGATGCTGGAGATTGATCGTGAGGTTGTCGTGTTCGAGCCGGCGGATCAGGCGTTGAAGACTTACCGGCAAATCCTGCAACCCGCTTAATGTGTCGCGCAAAAGTTCGCGGCCGCGACGGAGAAAGGTTTTCGGACTGTTGCGCTCATACTGCACCGCGCGAATGACGCTGGCGGCTTGTTTGCGCAGGTCAAAATTCGGATCGAGCGTGCGGCCGACTTCTTCGATCGAAAGCACGGCCTTCGCCATGAGCGAATAGTCGCGCGAAAGCGAGATGCCATGCTGACCGAAGATGAACAGGAGTTTGAGCATGGCGCGGCCCAGTTCCTGACGACCGATGCTGAAGTTGAGCTCTTCGCGCAGCGCCAAGGTGATTTCCTTTTCCATCGCGCGGAGATCGGGTCGCGCGTTGACGGGCGCGAGGTCGGCGGCGATCTGCACGATGCGATCGGCGTCTTGCTCAACCGCCGCGATCCAAAAATCCGCCAAGGCGTAACGCAGTCGGCGCGTCAAATGCCCGGCGAGGCCCCAATCGAGAAAGCACAAGCGACCGTCTTTGCTGATGAGCACATTGCCCGCGTGCGGATCGGCGTGGAAGAATCCGTGAATCAGAACCTGCCGCATCAATGATTCCGCGCCGTGCTGCGCGATGGCGGCGAGTTGATCGGCGGGAAGCTCGGCGCGGCCGACTGGACTGCCGTCCACGCGCTCCATCACGAGCAGTCGTTCCGTGCTGTAATCGCGATAAACTTCGGGTGCGTAGACTTTTTCGGGCGCGGAGTTGAGCGTGTTGAAATACTCCTGATTGCGCGCCTCGTTTTCAAAGTTGAGCTCGGTCAACACTCCGAGGCGGGCCTGTTCGACCGCGGATTTGAGATCAATCGCCTGCAGCGCGGCCACGTGATTCTGAAGTTTCTCGGCGAGCCAGACCGCGAGGTTGAGATCGATCTCGATGTTGTGGCGGATGTCGGGTTTTTGCACCTTCACCGCGACGGCTGCGCCGTTGGATTTGAGTGTGGCGAAATAGACTTGGGCGAGAGACGCGGTGGCGGTGGGGGTGCGATCGAAATTTTCGAAAATCTCCGTCATCGCATCGGGCAATTCGTGTTCGATGACGGGCAGGATTTTTTCGAACTCGAGCGGTTTGACGTGATCCTGCAGCTGGCGCAGTTCGAGAATCAACGCGTGCGGCAGCAGATCCGGCCGCATGGACAGAATCTGGCCGAGTTTGACGAAAGTGGGGCCGAGCTCTTCGGCGGCGAGGCGGATGCGCTCGTAAGTGCTGCGTTGTTCAGCCGGCTCCGGCGCGAAGCGTTGCCAGAAGCCGGTGGGCCAATCGACTTGGCTGATCAGATCGGCGAAGCCGTGGCGGGCCAGGACCGTGAGAATCTCCTTTGCCCGGACCGCATGACTCAGGAGATTGAATGCCTTCACGAGGTGCGCTTGCGGGTTGTGCGGCGGGCTTTGCCTTCAAGCGCGGCGATGCGCGCTTCCAAATCGGCGATGCGTTGCTGCGTTTCCTTATCGGTGCGCGCGAGCAGTTGCTTGAGCTTGCGGTTCAGATCGGCGCTGGCCTTTTCGAATTCCTCTTTGCCTTCGTCCGCGATCTTCGAAGCCATTTTGCGCGCGTCGGTGGCGGTGACTTTACCTTGGGCGACAAAATCGCCGAGCGCGGCTTCGACTTTTTCTTTGGTAACCACCGCGGCACCTACGCCCGCGAGGAGGGTTTTCTTGAGCGTGTCGATCATGGTGGCTCAACCCTAGGTAAAAACCGCTCGCTGGCAAACGGTAAGAGTAAGGCTGCGAGCCCGCTCAATGCATCGCGCGAGCAAGCGCGCCGGCGCGGAGCATATTCAAAAACTGGGTGACGCCGCGGCTTTGGTAACTTTGCAAATGCCGGATGATGACCAATTCGCGTTCCGGCTTGGTGTCTTCGAGTTGAAGATAGACCAGATTGCCGTCGTCTTTTGAGGAGCGTGCGATGCGCGGCAGGATGGCGATGCCGGCGCCGAGCGTGACGAGCGATTTGACGGTGGCGAGTTGGGCGCAGCGAAAGCCGATGCGCGGCTCGAATTGATGGTCGCCGCAAAACTGTCGGACTTGTTCGGCCAGAGAACTGGAGCTGCCGAGCATTACAAAGGTTTCTTCGGCGAGTTCGGCGGCCTTGATGCTGTTTTGCTTAACAAAGCGATGCGTGGTGCTGACTGCGAGGAGGAGCGGTTCGCGCATGAGAGTTTCAACGGCCAAGGCCGGCGCTTGCACAGGAGTGGCAACCACGGCGAGATCGAGCGAGCCTTCCAACACGCCTTGCACCAACTGGGAGCGGAAATCCTCCCGGGCCCGAATCTGCAGGTGCGGATAATCCAAACGAGATTGGGCAATGAGCGCCGGCAAAATGTAGGGCGCCACAGATGGAATCGCGCCCACGGTGATTCGCCCTTCCGCGTCCGGATTGTCGCGGATCTCTTTGATGGCGTTGTCGGCTTCCCAAAGGATGCGGCGGGCGCGTTCGATAAAAATCCGACCGGAATCGGTCAGCACTGCCCGGCGTCCCAGTCGGTGCAGGAGTTTGTGCCCTAATTCCTTTTCTAGATTTATAATCTGCTGACTTAAGGCGGGTTGAGTAATATTTAATTGGACCGAGGCGCGGGTGAAATTGGCCGCTTCCGCGACGGCGATGAACGAGCGCAATTGATACAATTCCATAATAAAAATGGATAGTTATCATAGATACTAACGATTTTTATTATTGTAAAGTGCAGGTATGATTGCGGCACGAAATTAA
>Ga0207868_1000460_pt1 | contig 43776 bp, 38 predicted proteins | sample Passage237B_FD_187370 | JGI IMG/M metagenome (GOLD analysis project Ga0207868, IMG submission 187370) | Cellulose adapted compost microbial communities from Newby Island Compost Facility, Milpitas, CA, USA - Passage2 37B (SPAdes) (version 3) ... | reverse complement strand
AACTTTCACCGCAGTTGCAGGCCGAATACGACCTCGCATCGCTCGAGTCGACCTACACGGACATGGTGAGTTACGCCGAGACTCCGATCGACGACGTCGCGGCGCAGCCGCCTGAAACCGACATGCCGGACATGGGCGAGTTCGACCGCATCTGGGTCTACGTTTCGATCGGCAGCGACGACATCAGCGAAGCGGTGACGCTCGTCGTCTCGGAAAGGGATGGGGTGAAATCCATCACGTCGCTCGAATGGGGTCGCCCGTGATGTCGTCGCGCGTCGGAAGACCCTGACCGTACCCGCAAAGCAGGCCCGGACAGGTCGGGCGACAACGGATCACTCCCGTGTCGCCCGACCCCGATACTCGATCAACCGCGGCGTTGCAGCGCAATCCAGCCGCCTGCGAGCAGCGTCAGGATCATCAGGGCGAGCGCGAACGGATCGTTCACGGGCGCCGGAACCGCACCGGACTGACCACCACCGCCCGGCGACAGCACGACGAACGCATTGGGCGCGGTATCGCTCTGCGGGGTTGCGCCGGTCAGCGTCCCGGTCACGTCACGCGTGCCAGGCGTTGCAGCCGGAGCGATCACGATCGTGACGATCGCGGTGTTCGCGTCGATCACGTTGACATTGGTCACCGTGATGCCCGCGCCGAAATCGAACGTCATGCCGGGCTCGAAACCGGTGCCGCCGACCGTCACGTCGAGCGTCGTGCCCGGCAAGGAACTGCCCGGAGAAACGGTCCGCACGTCGAATCCGCCGACATCGGGGATGTCGCCGAACGAAACGATCGCGGACACCGTGGTGCTGGAGTGCGGGGCGAGCACCCGGTTCCACTGAAGAGCCGCGCCATTGTCGATGCAGCTCGATCCGCTGAGCGCGCCATCGAGTGCCGACGTGCCGATCTGCGACCAGATCGAGCTGTAGCCGGCACCACTGTAGCTGTCACTCGGCGTTTCCGGGATCAGCAGGATGAAATACTCCGCAGGCGTGGCACAGTCGCTTCCACCCACGCCATCCAGGCCCGCATCGAGATACGGCACGCCGGAATCGTCGCCCGCGAGATAGATGTCCGCACCGAGGAACACGCGCACCGTCTGCGCGGAAACGGCGTCATTGGTCAGCGTGAAACGGGTGGTGTAGTAGTTCTCGCCGTTCACGTATTCGACCACTTCGCTGGTCGAAAGCGACGTTCCGCCCAGGGTGTTCTGCACCGTCACGCGATACGGCGAGGCAACCGTGCCCGCACCGCTGACGCCGCTCAGCGTGCGCCCCGTGTACGCCAGCACCGTACCAAGACTGCCGGTGGCCGAGCCGCTCGAATGGCTCGGGAAGTCGGGCCCGTGGAGGTCGAAGCTGCCGGGCGCCGATTCCACGGCGACCAGCCAGCCCATGTCGGCCGTACCCGTCGAATCGGATGGATAAATCTGTCCCACGCCGGGCACGTCCGCATTCAACACCTGGTAGGAGTGCTCGTCTCCGATACGTACGGTCAGGGGACTTCCGGAGATGACCGACACGGCGGGCGCACTGCCCCGGGCGACCGGAAGTCGACCCTCCTTGGCGAACAGCCCGCCGGAAGCGAGGCACAGCGCGAGAGCCGGAAGCAACGCGTTCCGGATGGGGCTTGATTGGTTCATCGAGTACGCTCCTTGGCGATTCGGAAGGCAGGCCATGCGAAGGCCCTGCGCCTATAACGCAAAAGCGCAGTCGATCGGGACACACGTCTTCGAATCGGGCGATGGCATGCCGGGGCTGGTCAGGGGACGTCGCTGCAATGGGAACGCAACTACCTGTTCGGAAACGGATCAAGGTCACATGGCACGATCGCGTTCCTGAAAACCGCCGTGTCGTGCCCGGCCCCGCAAACGAAGCGGCGCCGGATGGAGCGCCGCGCCGTGCGAATCCCGGCAGACGGACCCCACCGCGCCCGGCGGGAGCATGGCGTCAACGGAACACGACCGTCCGATGCCCGTTCAGCAGGATGCGGTGTTCGAGGTGCAGGCGCACCGCACGCGCCAGCACGCGCGACTCGATGTCGCTGCCGATGCGAATCAGGTCCGACGGCGTCATCGAATGATCCACCGGCGCGACGTCCTGGGCGATGATCGGTCCTTCGTCGAGATCGGGGGTGACGTAGTGCGCGGTGGCGCCGATGATCTTGACGCCGCGCTCGTGGGCCTGATGGTACGGACGCGCGCCCTTGAAGCTCGGCAGGAAGCTGTGGTGGATGTTGATCGCCCGACCAGCCAGCGCCTCGCACAATGCAGGCGACAGGATCTGCATGTAGCGTGCGAGGACGACGAGATCGACGTCCGCTCGGTCCGCGAGATCGAGAATCGCCCGTTCCTGTGCCTCGCGCGTCGCTGCATCGACCGGAAGATGGTGGAACGGCACGCCGTACGTGGCCGCGAACGGAGCGAAATCCGGATGGTTGGACACCACCCCGGCGACGGTCGCGCGCAACTGGCGATCGTGCACCCGGAACAGGAGATCGTTGAGGCAATGTCCCTGGCGGCTGGCGAGGATCAGCATGCGCGGCAATCGGCCCGCATCATGGATCTTCCAGTCCATTGCGTATTCGCCCGCAATCTGCGCGAATCGATCACGGACTCGCTGCGCCTTCGACGCATCGGGCGCCGCGAAATGAATGCGCAGGAAGAAGCGACACGTCGCCGGGTCGCCGAACTGCTGCGCGTCGAGGATGTTGCACGCGTGCGAGAACAGCAGCTCGGAAACCCTGTAGACGATACCGGTCCGGTCGGGACAGGACAGCGTAAGAATGTGATCGCCGGACATGGACGATGCGGTGGCCGGAAAACGGGGCGGCGATCCTAGCAGGTGACGGCCCCGTTCCGCTGCGTGGCGGCGGCATCGGCCGCCGCACATGACGGTGCGGTCAGAACGCGTGGTCGAATGCCACCTCGCCCGCCACCGCGACTTGATAGGCCGAGACGCGGCGCTCGAAGAAGTTGGTCAGCTCCTGCACGTCCTGCAGTTCCATGAACGGCAACGGATTCTTCACGCCATAGCGGCGCTTCATGCCGAGCCGCGCGAAGTGCTGGTCGGCGCAGTACTCGAGGTACTGGCGCATCTCCTTCGTCGAGATTCCGGCGACGCCGCCCTGGAGCACGTCCTCGGCAAACTGCGTTTCGCAGTCGATCGCCTCGGCCAGCATGTCCCGGACCTGTTGCTCCATCTCGGCATCGAACAGTTCCGGCTCCTCCTCGCGCACCGTGCGAACCGCCTCGAACGCGAACGCCATGTGGCAGCTCTCGTCGCGGAACACCCAGTTCGTGCCGCTGGCCAGTCCGGGAAGAAGCCCGCGCGAGCGGAAGTAGTAGACGTAGGCGAAGGCCGCGAAGAAGAACAGCCCTTCGATGCAAGCGGCGAAGCAGATCTGGTTCAACAGGAACTGCCGGCGCTGCTCGCGCGTCTCGATCCGCTTCAGTTCCTGGATCGAATCGATCCACTTGAAGCAGAAATCGGCCTTCTTCTTGATCGACGGAATGTTCTCGACCGCCGCGAACGCCTTGGCCCGCTCGTTCGGGTCGGGCAGGTAGTTGTCCAGCAGCGTGAGATAGAACTGCACGTGCAGGGCTTCCTCGTAGAGCTGCCGGGACAGGTACATGCGCGCTTCCGGCGCATTGATGTGCTGGTACAGGTTGAGCACCAGGTTGTTGGACACGATCGAGTCGCCGGTCGCGAAGAACGCGACGAGGCGATGGATCAGGTGCCGGTCCGCCGGCGTCATGCGCTGCGCCAGGTGGCCGATGTCGATCTGGAAGTCGATCTCCTCGACCGTCCAGGTGTTCTTGATCGCGTTCCGGTACATCTCGTAGAACTGCGGGTAACGCATCGGCCGCAGGGTGAGTTCGAATCCGGGATCGAGCAGGTGCCGGGCAGTCGGTTCGGTCATTGTCGTGCATCTCCATATCCGCGCCGCCATTGCCGCTGGCGCGTTTCTCGTCGATCGGTGGTTCCACGGCGCGGCGCGGCAACTGCTACTGGCATGCCTCGCACATCTCGGGGTTCTCCAGCGAGCACACCACGGCCTCCGCATCGCTGTAGCGCCTGCCTGCGGCGACCTCGCTGCCGACCGTGGTCTTGGCAATGCGCGTGGCCGGACGCGAGCGCAGGTAGTACGTCGTCTTCAGGCCCTTCTTCCACGCATACATGTACATGCTGGAAAGCTGGCCGATGTTGGGGTTCTCGATGAACAGGTTGAGCGACTGGCTCTGGTCGATGTACGCGCCGCGATCGGCCGCCATGTCGATCAGCGAGCGCATCGGTGTTTCCCAGGCCGTGCGGTAGATCGCACGCAATGCATCCGGAAGCTCGGTCAACGACTGCACCGAGCCCTCCGCCAGCTTGATCGCGTCGCGCACCTCGTCGGTCCACAGGCCGAGCTGCTTGAGTTCCTGGACGAGATAGCGATTCACCTGCAGGAAGTCGCCGGAAAGCGTCTCGCGCTTGAACAGGTTGGAAACCTGCGGCTCGATGCACTCGTAGCAGCCGGCGATCGAGGCGATGGTCGCGGTCGGTGCAATCGCGATCAACAGCGAATTGCGCAGGCCATGCACCTTGATGTCCTCGCGCAATTCGTTCCAGCGCGCCGGGTCCGCCGGCTTCACGCCCCATGCATCGAACTGCAGCTCTCCACGTGCGGCGCGCGTCTCCGGGAATGCGGAATGCGCGCCCTTCTCGCGCGCCAGTTCCACCGACGTACGCAGCGCCCAGTAGTAGATCTCCTCGGAAATGCGTGCTGAAAGCGCACGCGCCTCCGCGCTGTCGAAGGGCAGACGCAGCGCGAAGAAGACGTCCTGCAGGCCCATCAGGCCGAGTCCGACCGGACGCCAGCGCAAGTTGGAAGCACGAGCGGTTTCGATCGGATAGAAGTTGAGATCGATCACGCGGTCGAGCTGGCGCACCGCCACCTGCACCGTGTGTGCCAGCTTGTCGAAATCGACGTTCCGGCCGTCGTGGTGCTGCGCGAGGTTGATCGAACCGAGGTTGCAGACTGCCGTCTCGCCATTGCTGGTGACTTCGAGAATCTCCGTGCACAGGTTGGACAGGTGGATGACGTTTCCGCCCTTTCCGGTCTGGTTGCCGCTGCGGTTGCACTTGTCCTTGAAGGTCATCCAGCCGTTTCCGGTCTGCGCGAGCACGCGCATCATGCGCGCGTACAGATCGCGCGCCGGCAGCGTCTTCTTCGCGAGCCCACGCGCTTCCGCGTGCGCGTAGGCCGTGTCGAACGTGTCGCCCCAGAGATCGGGAAGTTCCGGCACGTCCTTGGGATCGAACAGCGACCAGAGGCCATTCTCCTCGACCCGCCGCATGAAGAGATCCGGAATCCAGTTCGCGATGTTGAGGTGATGCGTGCGGCGCTGCTCGTCGCCGGTATTGTCGCGAAGCTCGAGGAACGCCTCGATGTCGGCATGCCACGGCTCGAGGTACACGCACGCGGCGCCCTTGCGCTTGCCGCCCTGGTTGACGGCGGCGACCGAGGAATCGAGCGTCTTGAGCCAGGGCACGATGCCATTGGAAAGACCGTTCGTGGAGCGGATCAGCGAACCCTCGGCACGCACGCGATGCCAGGCGACGCCGATGCCTCCCGAGAATTTCGACAGCAACGCGACATCGCGGTACTTGGCGTAGATCGATTCGAGCGAATCCTCGGGTGAATCGAGCAGGAAGCAGCTCGACAACTGCTCATGACGCGTTCCGGAATTGAACAGCGTCGGCGAGCTCGGAACATAGTCGAGGCGCGCGAACAGACCGTACAGCTCGATCGCCTCGGCTGCCGTTTCGCTGAGCGCGCAGGCTACGCGCAGCCAGAAGTGCTGCGGCGACTCGATCACCTGGCGCCGCGTCGGATGCTTGAGCAGGTAGCGGTCATACAGCGTGCGCAGGCCGAAGTATTCGAAGCGAAGGCTGTGTGCAGGATCGATTGCATCATTGAGCTTGCGCGCATTCGCCTCGACGAATGCAAGCACGCGATCGTTGATCAGGCCGGCGTCGTAGCCGACGCGGATGGACTGCGAGAACGAGTAGACGCCGAGCCCTTGCACTTCCTTGTCGATGTAGCCGGCAAGGAGGCGCGCGGCAAGTCGCGAGTACTCCGGCTCGTCCGCGATGAACGAGGCCGCCGTGCGGATGGAGAGCTCGTCGAGCTCGCGCGTGCTGGCGCCGTCATAGAGGCCGGCGATGGTCTTCAGCGACACGCGCATCGGATCGACGTCGGCCAGTCCGTCGCAGCAGCGCGAAACCGCGCGCACGATCTTGTTGAGGTCGACGGGCTCCTTCGCCCCGGACCGCTTGGTCACGAACATGGACACCGGCCCGGGATGCGGCGCGGTCAACCGGAATCCGGGCTGTTCGGGCGAGACTGCCGGCGCGACCGAAGCGGGCGGACGGGGCGATTCGACGGATTCGGGCGTGGTCACGGCAACTCCTCCAGAGCAGATCCGGTTTGCGCGAGGAGAACAGCCCGGCGACGCACATCTTGCGACACACCGCGCCAGCCATCGCTCCCGCGAGCGAAGGAGACCTTTTGAACGGAGACGCCGAAAGACGCGGAGCCCGATGGCTGCCGCCCGTGCTTTCGCCGGCCCCTCCCGCGAGGACCTCCAGCCATCGCCGCGCCGGAGCGCGACGTTCGACGACGGGCATTCGGGCTTCCGGATCAGCCGGTTACCGTTGCGGGGCAGCTCCGGATTCGCACCGGATTCCCCTCGAAGCTCACGCTCCGACCCAGCATCTTGTGCCGGGCGCCATCGACTACCCCAACATATGCCGATCGTCTCCGGACGTCAATCACGGCGACGCATTCCGCAACGCATCGTCACCAAATCCGCGAGATTCCGATATGGTGATGCCTCCGGGGATGAGGAGGAGTTGCCGCAGTGCGCCGTATCCGATCGATCCATGCGCTCGCGCTGAGCGCATGTCTCGCCTGCATTTCCCACGCCGCCGAACGTGTGCCGGCCGAGGCGTTCGCCAGAACCACCAAACTCGGCGCGCCCCGCCTGTCCCCCGACGATCGCCACGTGTCGATGACGATGGAACTGGAGGGCGGTCGCCATGCCCTCGGCATCTTCCGGATCGAGGGCATGAAGCCGATGGTCCAGCTGAAGATGCGCGCCTACGAGGTACCGATGCAGGTCGCATGAGTCAGTCCGCAGCGACTGGTCATGGCCAAGGGCCGGCAGACGGGTTCTCGCGAGGAGCCGATGCCCCTCGGCGAGATCATCTCCACGGACGTGGAAGGCAAGAACCAGAAGCACCTGTTCGGATACGAGGAGCGCGGTCGCACGATCGGCATCGAGCGCGGGTTCGGCTACATCGAGGGACTGCCCGCAGTCACCAACGGGCACTTCTACCTGCGCGTCCTGTCGCTGACCACCAACCGCTCGATGCTCTACGACGTCGATGCAGCCCGCGCCACCAGCCGCCTCGTCGCCGACATCGGCGAACCCGACCTTTCCTTCGTGCTCGACCACGAGGGGCGCGCGCGCTTCGCGGTCGGCGCCAACGACGACAACGAATACGTTCTGTACCAGGCCGATGCGAAGGCAAACTGGACGGCGGTCCCTTCCGAGCGCGTCGGCGGCAAGCTGGTTCCCTTCGCGTTCTCGCCGGACGATGCATCGGTGTACGCCTGGTTCAGCGGCGACGCCCGCCCGCTCTCGCTGGTGCGCACGAACACGGACGGGACCGACCGGCAAATGCTGGTGGAGGCGGGATTCTCCAGTGTCGGCGACGTGCTGTGGTCCGCCGCGCCGATGCGCCCCGTCGCGGCCTGGCAGGAGAACGGCATCCCGCGGATCCGGTATTTCGATGCCGACGCGATCGAGGCAAGGCGCCATCGCGCCATCAGCGAGAGTTTCCCGGGCAAGATCGTCCAGTTCATCGACCACAGCGAAGACGGCCGCATGGCCCTGCTGCTCGTCTACAGCGACCAGGACCCGGGAACCTCCTATCTCTTCGACTCGGACAAGCGCGAGGTCAATCGCCTGTTCTCGGTGCTCGAAGGCATCGACCCCGCCCGCATGGGCGCACGCCGCCCGATCCGCTTCAAGGCCGGAGATGGCCTGGAACCGGACGGCTATCTGACCATTCCCGCGGGGGCCGGCGAGCCGTCGAAGCTGCCGATGGTGCTGTTGCCGCATGGCGGGCCGCATCAAATCGGTGATCGCTGGCGCTTCGATGCCGGTGCCCAGTTCCTCGCCAGCCGCGGCTACCTCGTGCTGCAGGTCAACTACCGCGGCCCGCTCGGCCGGGGGCAGCGTTTCCAGGAAGCCGGATACCTGCAATGGCCCTCGCGCATCCAGGATGACCTGATCGACGGCGTTCGTTGGACCGTCGAACAGGGATATGCCGATCCGAAGCGCATCTGCGCGTACGGCGCGAGTTTCGGTGCCTACTCGGCAATGATGGTCGCAGCCAGGGCACCGGACCTGTTCCGATGCGCGGCCGGCATGGCCGGTCTCTACGACTTGCCGATGATGTACGCGAAAGGCGACATCCGCCATCAGGCGGGCGGACGCAACTACCTGCGCCGCGTCATCGGCAAGGACGATGCAACCCTGCAGGCGGGATCGCCCACCACGCTCGCCGATCGCATCAAGGTGCCCGTGCTGCTCGTGCATGGAGAGGAAGACCAGCGCACGCCGTTGGCGCAGGCAAAGGCGATGCGGGCCGCACTCGAAAAGGCCGGCAATCCGCAGGAGTTGATGATCGTCCCGAAGGAAGGCCATGGCTTCTACAAGGACGAGAACAACATCGCCTTCTACGATCGCCCTGGCGCGTTCATCGACCGTCACATCGGCAAACCGCCGGCACCGTGACGATCGAGGCGGCCGCCTCGTCAGGGCGGGGTGGCGTCGAAGCGGTACCCGACTCCGTAGACCGAAGCGACCGGGTCGATGCCGTGCGCGGCCAGCTTGCGCCGAAGGTTCTTGACGTGGCTGTCCACGGTGCGGTCGCTCACGATGCGATGGTCCTCGTACAGCGCATCGAGCAGCTGCGAGCGCGAGAACACGCGCCCCGGCTGCTGCAGCAACTTGCGCAGCAAGCGGAACTCCACGCGCGTCAGCGCCAGGGGCTCGCCGCGGACGCGCGCCTCGAAGCGTTCGTCATCGAGATCGATTCCCGCGGAACGCATCTGCGGCGTGGTGGTCACGGCCGGTCCCGTCCGCCGCATGACCGCACGCAAGCGGGCGATGACTTCCCGCGGACTGAACGGCTTGCAGATGTAGTCGTCGGCACCCAGTTCCAGCCCGAGCAGACGGTCGATCTCCTCGACGCGCGCGGTCAGGATCAGGATCGGCACGTTGGAGAACGCGCGAATTTCGCGGCAGATCGTGAGGCCGTCCTTCTCCGGCAACATCACGTCGAGGATCACTGCTGCCGGTGCGTTGCAACGGACCCAGTCCACGACGCCGGATCCCGATGCCATCACCGTCGACTGCCAGCCCGCTCCGGTGATGTAATCACGCAGCAACGCCGCGATCTTCGGTTCATCCTCGACGACGAGGACATGCCGTGCGTCGTTCATGATGCAGCCTTGCGCGACACCGGCAATCGCACCTCGACGCACAATCCACCCAGGGGAGAATCCCCCGCGGCGATCGTGCCTCCGTGCGCACGGACGATGGCACTGCAGATGGCCAGGCCAAGCCCGACGCCACCGTGCGAACGCGCACGCGAGCGCTCGATCCGGTACAAGCGATCGAACAGGCGCGGAAGGTGCTCGGCGGCCACGGCCGGCGCGCTGTCCTGCACGACCAGTCCGGCGCGGCCATCGATCATTCGCACGCCGACGTCGATGCGACCCGGTGCATCGGTGTAACGACGCGCATTCACCAGCAGATTGTCCACCAGTTGCGCAAGCCGGCGCGCATCGCCCTGCACGCGCGGCACTGCAGCAATTGCGATGTCCAGCGAAAGCCCCGCCTCGTCACAGGCATGCCGCTGGAGCTCCACCGCTTCGGCCACGATGGCGCCCAGGTCGACGGGCTCGAAGCGGTAATCGAGCGCCCCCGCATCGGCAAGCGACAGCTCGTACAGGTCATCGATCAGCGAAGCCAGTCGGGCGCATTCGGCATCCAGCGATGCAAGCGCCGCTCCGTCGAGCGGCCGGATCCCGTCCTGCAACGCCTGAATCTCGCCGCGCAGGATGCTCAGCGGCGTCCGCAGCTCGTGCGCGATGTCCGCCCCCCATTGCCGCCGCGCCTCGCGATGTTGCTCGAGGCTCGCCGCGAGCCGGTTGAAGTCGTCGGCGAGCTTGCCGATCTCGTCCGCTCGCGTGGCATCGACGCGGCGCGCATAGTCTCCCGCTGCCAGGGCATGGGTCGCCCCCGCAAGTGCGCGTACCGGCGCCAGAAGCCACCGCGCCAGCAGAAACGCAGCCGCGAGCGCCCCTACCAGAACCGCCAGCATCGCGGCCAGCGCCGCATGCGCCTGATCGCGTGCGAACTCCACATCCTGCTCGCCGCTGATGCGCGGCAAGCGCTGGATGCGCAGGACGCCCACGCTCTCGCCACCGACGATCACCGGCAATGCATGCGCATCCTCTGCCTGCGGAAAACCCGCGACGAGGGCGCCGCTCATGTCATGCAACGCCGCGAAGGGAGGCGGGCCGCGCGGGACCGGTGGTCCCTGCGGGCGCCCGGGTGGTCCTGCCCGCGGCGCAACACCGTCCGGACCCGGCACACGGCCCCGCGCTTCGTGACCGTCGATCAGGCGACTCAGCGCATGCGGATCGCCGCGCAGGAACTGCCAGTTCCCCGCCGCGGCGTATGCATCACCGATTCGATCGGCCACCTCGCGCATCCGCTCGAGCTGCACCTGATCGAGGTAGGCGAGGAAACCCCGATGGAACGCACGCTGTTGCCAGCCGGCGAACGCGAGCATCGCAAGCACGCTGACGGCCGCGAATGCGAGGAACAGGCGATGCCACAGACGCATGCCGCCCACGATACGACGCGAACCGGATCAAGCAAGCACGGCGATGCGATTCCACGATTTTTCCATGATGCCTGCGCAGGTGGTCCACACAGCGATGCGACGCTCGCATCTCCCGCAAAACGCAAGGAAATCCGCCATGACTCGCAGACCGAACGCACTCGCCCTCTCGCTGTTGCTCGCATGCGGCGCCGCCTTGGCGGCACCCGACGGCCCCGGTCGCGCATCCGGCGACCCCCGCCCGCCGCGCAGCGGGCCGGTACCAAGCGCCGAAACGCTCGCGACGATCGAAGGACTCACGCCGGCGCAGCAGGACAAGGTGCGCGGCATCCTGCGCGAGCGTCGCGATGCGGAAGATGCCCTGCGCGCCCGCATGCGGGCAGAGCACGAAGAACTCGCGCGCAAGGAGCGCGAGGAACGGGACCGCATCGGCGATCGGGCCACACGGAGTCTGCGAGATGCGCTCGGCGAGGATGGTTACCGCGCATGGGCTCATTGGGCGGCCCATCACACGGGCAGCCCGGGCGCTGCATTGCCGCCTCCCGCGGCCACGCGCTCGATGCCGACGCCGACGCTAGGAGGACGCCAGGCGCCGCCTCCGCCGCAATCCTGAACCGCGGCCGCCCGCAGGCAGCGCCCTTCGGCGACGGTCCGCGACCGCCGGCATCGTCAGGCGAACGGATCCCGCAGCACGATGTTGGCATCGCGATCCGGACCGGTGCTGACGATCGCCAGCGGACAGCCGGCCAGTTCCTCCAGCGCGCGCAGATAGGCCCGTGCGGCCGGTGGCAGGCGATCCCACTCGGTCACGCCGTGCGTGGACTCCTCCCAACCCGGAAACTCGAGGTAGACCGGCGTGCACTCCTCCCATCCGCCGGCATCCAGCGGCGCATATTCGGTGCGCTTGCCGCGATACTCGTACGCGATGCACACCTTGAGCTTTTCCATGCCATCCAGCACGTCGAGCTTGGTGATGCACAGACCGCTGATGCCATTGATCGCGACGGCACGCTTGAGCGCGACGATGTCCATCCACCCGCACCGGCGCGGCCGTCCCGTCGATGCGCCGTATTCCTGCCCGCGGTCACGAATGCCCTGCCCGACCTCGTCGTCGAGCTCGGTCGGGAACGGACCTCCGCCCACCCGCGTCGCATATGCCTTGGCGATGCCGAGCACGTAATCGATGTAGTCCGCACCGACGCCGGTACCGGCCAGCGCGCCGCCTATCGTCGTGTTGGACGACGTGACGTAGGGATACGTGCCATGGTCGATGTCGAGCAGCGCACCCTGCGCACCCTCGAACAGCACGCGCTCGCCCTGCTTGCGCAGATCATGCAGGATGCCGGCGACATCGGACTTCATCGGCTGCACGTACTCGCCGAACGCGAGCGCCTCGTCGAGCGTCTGCTGGAAGTCGATCGCCTGCGCGCCGAGATACTTCTCGAGCACGAAGTTGTGATAGTCGAGCGCGGTCCGCAGCAGGTCGGCGAGCTGGGCGGGGTAATGCAGGTCCGCCACGCGGATGCCCCGGCGCGCTACCTTGTCCTCGTAGGCCGGCCCGATGCCGCGACCCGTGGTTCCGATCGCCTTGCCACCCGCCGCCTTCTCGCGCGCCTGATCCAACGCGATGTGATACGGCATGATCAATGGTGTCGCCGGACTGATCTTGAGCCGCGAGCGCACATCGACGCCGCTCGCCTCCAGTTCGTCGATCTCCTTGCGCAAAGCCGCCGGGGAAAGCACCACGCCGTTGCCGATCAGGCACAGCGCGCCATCGCGCAGCACGCCGGACGGGATCAGGTGAAGCACGGTCTTCTTGCCGTTGATGACCAGCGTGTGACCCGCGTTGTGGCCTCCCTGGAAACGCACCACCGCGCCGATGTCCTGCGTCAGCAGGTCGACGATCTTGCCCTTGCCCTCGTCGCCCCACTGCGCACCAAGGATGACTACCGACTTGCCCATGATCCATTCGCCCCGGTTCGATGTTGTCGCCTGCAGCCGGCGCGCCGCCGGTCCGCGTTCAGCGGACGACCTGCAGCAGCAGGATGCCCGCAACCATCATGATCGCACCCGCCACGCGCAGCACGCGCGGCTCCAGCTGGCGCAGCTGTTCCGCCATCCGCTGCCAGGCGCCAGGCGCGGCGAACAGGAACAGGCCCTCGATCACCAGCACCAGGCACAGCGCGGCGGCCAGGTCGGCCACGCCTTCACTGGCTCTCGCGCAGGTAGTGGAGGAACTCCGACTGCGGATCGAGGATCAGCGTGCCGTTCTGCGTGTCGAACACCTTGCGATACGCTTCGAGGCTGCGATAGAAAGAATAGAAGTCCGCGTTGCGCCCGTATGCCTCGGCGTAGGTGCGCGATGCCTCCGCATCGCCTTCGCCGCGCGTCTTCTGTGCATCGCGATATGCCTCGGCATTGATCACCTGCACCTGCCGGTCCGCGTCGGCGCGGATCGTCTTGGCGGTTTCGGAACCCTCCGCGCGCAACTGGTTGGCGACCTTCTTGCGCTCCGAGCGCATGCGCTCGTAGACCGAACCGATCACCGTGCCATCCTCGGGAAGGTCGATGCGCTTGATGCGCAGGTCAATGATCTCGATGCCGAGGTTGGCCATCGCATGATTGGCATCGGCGATCAGGCTCTGCGTGATGTCGGCACGGCCGCCCGACACCAGTTCGCGCAGCGTGCGCGTGTTCACCGCCGTGCGGAGGCCGTCCTTGACGTTCGGCATGACGCGATTCTGGGCGAGGTTCTCCTCGCCGGCCACGGACACCCAGAACTTGCTCGCATCCGCGATGCGCCACTTCACGAAGAAGTCGATGTTGACATCCTTCTTCTCCGACGTGAGATAGCGTTCCGGTGCCGAGTCGAGCGTCAGAACACGGCGGTCGAACCGCTGCACGTGCTGGATCAGCGGAATGCGGAAATGCAGGCCGGGCTTGATGTCGGTGCGCACGATGCGACCGAACTGCAGCAGGATCGCGGTCTGGCCCTCGTTGACGACGAACATCGAGTTCAGCGCGACGACGATCGCCAGCGCGAACACGAGAATCGGTGCGGAACGCATCAGCGGCCTCCCTTGCCGGACTCCGGCATGACAACGGCCCCGGCGGCGCCCGGCGGCAGGACACGCGCATCGCCACCGAGCGGGACGTTGAGGATGTTTCGCCCGGAGGAGAAGTCGATGATCTTCGGCGTCTCGCCCACGACCTGCTCCATCGTCTCGATGTACAGGCGCGTGCGCGTGACGTCCGGCGCGGCGCGGTATTCGCTCTCGATCAGGCGGAAGCGCTGTGCGTCGCCCTCTGCGCGCGCCACGCGCTCGCTCTTGTAGCCCTCCGCCTCCGCCCGCGCCATCGCGGCATCGCCACGCGCTTCCGGAATCACCTGGCTCGCGTAGGCCTTTGCCTCCTCCTCGAGCCGCTGCTTGTCCTGCAACGCGCGGTTCGCGTCGTCGAACGCGTCCTTGACTTCCTGCGGCGGCCGCAGATTCTGGAAGTTGAGCTCGGTGAGCACGAGCCCCGCGCCGTACTGGTCGAGGGTGGTCTGCAGCAGCTTCTTCGCGCTGGCCATGAGCTCGGTGCGCTGTCCGGACAGGATCGTGTCCATGTCGCTGCTGCCGATGACCGTGCGCACGGCGCTTTCGGCCGCCTGCTTGAGCGTGACATCCGGATCGCGCACGCCGAACAGGTACAGCTTCGGCTCGACGATCTGGTACTGCACGTTGAAGTCGACGGTGACGATGTTCTCGTCGCGCGTCAGCATGCGCACCTGGTCGCTGGTCTGGAACACCGAACCGATGTCGACCTTGCGCACCGTCTCGATCGGCGCCGGAAGCTTGAGATTGATGCCAGGCGTCATCAGACGCGCGATCTTGCCGAAGCGCAGCACCACGCCGGTCTCGCGCGCGTTGATGCTGACCATGCTGTCGAACAGCACCCATGCGAGGAGGATGCCGATCGCGGCAACGAAGAGTCCGCCGCCGCCGCCACCGAACAGCCGGTTGAAGAAATCGCGCAGCTTGCGCATGACTGCGTCGAAATCGGGTGACGGGCCGTTCCCGCCCCCTCCGTTGTCGCGCCAGGGATCGCGCTGCTTGCCGCTGCCGGGTTCGTTCCAGGCCATCGTTCTACCTGCCTCGTTGTCGCGACGCGCCGCGCCGCGCATGGCGCGCCCGCGCATGGATGTCGTGTACGTGGATGGGGAGCGTCACGGCAATCACGAATGCCGGTCGCGCAGCATGCGCAACGCCCTTGCAGGATTGCCGTGGAATTGTAGGTAGCCGTCGCGGCGGCGGCAAGCAAACGCAGGTCACTCCACCTGCGCCCTCAGCCAGTCGCCGTCGCCATCCGGAAGGCCGTACAACGGCTCGAACAGAGCGCGCGGTGCATCGATGCGGATGCGCCATCCCTGCTCGTCGCTGGATTCCCCGGCGACGACGCCGTGCGCATGCAGTCGCGCCCGCAGGCGTCCGGCATCGACGGGAAGCCGGAGGTCGGCCCGGATGCGCTCGCTGCCGAGTTGCAGCGCGATCGCGTCCAGCAATCCGCCGATGCCGCTCCGGTCGACCGCCGACACCCACGCGCGCAGCCGCTCGCCGCCATCCAGCCTGTCCACGCGAGACCCGGTTGCAGCATCGGAGCCGGAAACGGCGTCGCCCCGCGCATCCAGCAGGTCGATCTTGTTGAAAACGAGGATCTGCGGAAGCTCGCCCGCACCGATCTCGTCGAGCACGCGCTGCACGTCGATGATGCGCTGGTCGCGCTCCGCATCGGACGCGTCGACGACATGCAGCAGGAGGTCGGCTTCGCGCGCCTCGGCCAGCGTCGAACGGAACGCGGCGACCAGATCGTGCGGGAGGTCGCGCACGAAACCGACGGTGTCGGCCAGCAGAACGGGGCCGCAGGCGAGTCCTTCGATGCGCCGCAGGGTCGGATCCAGCGTCGCGAACAACTGGTCGGCGGCGTACACGCCCGCCCCCGTCAGCGCGTTGAACAGCGTGGACTTGCCGGCATTGGTGTAGCCGACCAGCGCCACGACCGGGATCGCGTTGCGCTGCCGCGCGCGGCGTGCCTGCGCGCGCTGAGTCTCGACCCGGTCGAGCCGGCGCGTGAGCTGCTTGACCCGCTCGCCCAGCAGGCGGCGGTCCAGTTCCAGCTGTGTCTCGCCGGGGCCACGCAGGCCGATCGCGCCGCCGCGCTGGCGCTCGAGATGGGTCCAGCCGCGCACGAGGCGCGTGGACATGTGCCTGAGCTGCGCCAACTCGACCTGCAGCTTGCCTTCGTGCGAACGCGCGCGCTGCGCGAAGATGTCGAGAATCAGGCCGGTGCGATCGACCACGCGGCACTCGGTCAGCTTCTCGAGATTGCGCTCCTGCACGGGCGTGAGCGCGTGGTTGACGAGGATCAGGTCGGCATCGAGCGCGTGGCGCTGCTCGCGCAGTTCCTCGGCCTTTCCGGTGCCGACGAAGTAGCGCGGATTCGGGCGCTCCACTCTCGCGGCGAGGCTGCCAACGACCGTCGCGCCGGCCGAACGCGCCAGTTCGGCGAATTCCTCCAGCGCCTGCGCATCGGCGTGACCGGGCACCTGGGGCTGCAGGAGCAGCGCGCGCTCGCCTTTTCTGGATCGTTCGAACAGGACGGGATCACCTTGTGTCGGCCAGCGACACGGATGCGGGCATCGCGTCGGACTTCAACCCCGGCTCAGCCCTGGGCATCGCCCTCGGTCTCGGTTCCGGCCCCGGCGGAGCCGGCGTCCGGGCCGCCCACGCGCACATTGCGCGACGGCACCACCGTGGAGATGGCGTGCTTGTAGACCATCTGGCTCACCGTGTTGCGCAGGAGCACGACGAACTGGTCGAACGATTCGATCGTCCCCTGCAGCTTGATGCCGTTCACCAGATAGATCGACACCGGCACGCGCTCGCGCCGCAGTGCGTTGAGGAAGGGGTCCTGCAGCGATTGCCCTTTGGACATGGTCTTGTTCTCCGTCGATGGTTATGCGGACCGGTAAAAACCGCGATCGCGCCACACCCCTGCGCGCCGTCCGGTCCAAGTTGTCGCACGCATCTTACTGTTTCACCTCGGGGAAGCAAACGAATCCGTGCCCGCCCTGCCTTCGTTTCCTCCGAGAAACAGCGCGACCGCCTGCTCGCAGTCGCGCTCCACGCCCGGAGCGTCGGGATCGAGCCAGCGCGCGTCGAGTTCGCTGCGCAGCCACGTGATCTGCCGCTTGGCGAGCTGCCGCGTCGCGTGGATCGCACGGCTCCGGAACGTCGCCGCGTCCTCCTGCCCCGCAAGATGCGGCCACGCCTGGCGATAGCCGACCGCTCGCATGGCCGGAAGGTCCGCATCCCAATGCGGATCCGCACGCAGCCTGCGCGCCTCGTCGAGAAAGCCGTCCGCGAGCATCCGGTCGAACCGTTCGGCGATGCGCGCGTGCAGTCGGGCGCGCTCGACCGGCACCAGCGCAAGCTTGAGCACGCGCCACGGCAGCCGTTCGTGCGAAGCCTGCTGCTGCCGGGACAACGGCTGGCCGGTCAGCTCCCACACCTCGAGCGCGCGCAGGATCCGCTGCGCATCGCCGCTCCGGATGCGCAGCGCGGCATCCGGATCGCATTCGGCCAGCCGCCCATGCATGGCGCGCCAGCCGACGCGCGCCGCATCCGCCTGCAGGCGTGCGCGCAGATCCGCGTCGGCCGGCGGCAAGGGCGACAGCCCGTGCTCCAGCGCCCGGAAGTAGAGCCCGGTCCCGCCGACCAGAAGCGGAACCCTGCCCTCGCGCCCAATCGCCGCCATGGCGTCGATCGCGTCCGCGCGGAAGTCGGCGGCCGAGTACGGCTGATGGGGATCACGGATGTCGATGAGCCGGTGCGGAAAGCGAGCGAGTACGTCGGGATCCGGCTTGGCGGAACCGATGTCCAGACCGCGGTACACAAGTGCCGAATCCACGCTGACCAGCGCACAGGGAAAGCGCTCGGCCAGCCGGCATGCCAGTGCCGTCTTGCCGCTCGCGGTCGGCCCCATGAGGAAAATGGCGGAAGGGCGGCGGTCGCGGCGATCCATCGCGCGCATTGCACGACGCGGCCCGGATCGGGTCAAGCGCGGGAATCAGTCGCCCGCGGGATCCGGCACGCCCTCGGCACTGCCACGTGCACGGCGACGCGGCAGCAAGGAAATGTCGAGCAGGTTCTCGATGCGCGAAAACACTTCGGCACGCGTGAACGGCTTCTTCATGAAATCGTCGGCACCGATGCGCTGTGCGTAGAACTGCTCGGTCGCCTGCTCGTTGCCGGACATCATGATCACCGGGATGGCATTGGTGGCCCGCTGACGCCGCAACGTGCGCAGGGCGGAAAAGCCGCTCATGCCGGGGAGCACGATGTCGAGGAAGATCAGGTCCGGCTGCTCGGACTGCGCGATCTCGATGCCCTTCTCCGCACTCTCGGCCTCGAGCACGACGTGGCCGTTCTCGCGCAACATGCGTCCGAGCATCGCGACCACCGTCGAGGAATCGTCGACGACGAGCACCCGCATCCCACCCCGCGCATTCAGACGTGGCTTCTTGCGTCGTTCCGGGCCGTGCGCCGGAGCATCCGACCCGCGCCACCATCGCTTGAGTGCTGCCAGCAGCCCCACGGCACCCCCTGTCGTGCCTTCCCCGCGCGCAAGTGTCCGCCCATACCGCCTGCCGCACAAGTCGCCCGGCTTACGCGAGCCCATGCGGTCCGACCGCTATACTGCGCGTTTCCGCGACTTCCCAACGCAGGCTCCGCATGCCGCAGTCGATGATGAAGGCCCTGGTCAAGCGGGAGGCGGCCCCGGGCATCTGGATGGAACAGGTTCCGGTTCCGGAGATCGGCCCGAACGACGTGCTGGTCAAGCTGGAGAAGACCGCGATCTGCGGCACGGACCTGCACATCTACAGGTGGGACGCGTGGTCGCAGCGCGTGATCAAGCCCGGCCTGGTGATCGGCCACGAGTTCGTCGGCCGCATCGTCGACATGGGGGCCGGCGTCCGCGGCTACGAGATCGGCCAGCGCGTGTCGGCCGAAGGCCACATCGTCTGCGGCGTCTGCCGCAACTGCCGCGCCGGGCGGCAGCACCTGTGCCCCAACACGGTCGGAATCGGCGTGAACCGCAACGGCGCGTTCGCCGAGTACGTGGCGGTTCCGGCCTCCAACCTGTGGCCGATCCCGGACCAGATTCCCAGCGAGCTCGCCGCGTTCTTCGATCCGTACGGCAACGCGGCGCACTGCGCGCTCGAGTTCGACGTGATCGGCGAGGACGTGCTGATCACCGGCGCCGGCCCGATCGGCATCATCGCCGCCGGCATCTGCAAGCACGTCGGTGCGCGCAACGTCGTCGTCACCGACGTCAACGACTACCGCCTCAAGCTCGCCGCGGACATGGGCGCGACGCGCGTGGTCAACGTGTCCAAGCAATCGCTGCGCGAGGTCGTCAAGGACCTGCACATGGAGGGCTTCGACGTCGCCCTCGAGATGAGCGGCAACCCGCATGCATTCGGCGACATGCTCGAATGCATGTACCACGGGGGCAAGGTCGCGCTGCTCGGCATCCTGCCCAACGGCGCCGGCATCGACTGGGACAAGGTGATTTTCAAGGGCCTCACGCTGCACGGCATCTACGGCCGCCGCATGTACGAGACCTGGTACAAGATGACGCAGATGGTGCTGTCGGGATTTCCGCTGCAGAAGGTGCTCACGCACCAGATCCACATCGACGACTTCCAGAAGGGTTTCGACCTGATGGATTCCGGCAATTGCGGGAAAGTCGTCTGTTCCTGGAATTGAGTCGCAGATGGCCGTTCCGCACGTCCGCGAAGCAATCCGCACTTCGCTCGCCGGACTCCCGCCCGGCCCGCTCCTGGTCGCGTTCAGCGGCGGCCTCGACTCGCACGTCCTCCTGCATGTCCTGGCCTCGCTCCCGGAGGCACGCGAGCGTGGCCTGCGCGCGATCCACATCGACCACGGCCTGCACGAGGACAGCCCGCGCTGGGCCGAGCAATGCCGCGGGTACGCGGCCGCGCTCGACGTGGAACTCCATGTCGCCGAGGCCAACGTGCTGCGCCGGAGCGGCCTCGGCCTCGAGGCGAGCGCACGCCGCGCGCGCTACTCGGAAATCGGCGACGTGCTGACGTTCGGCGAGATCGTCGCGCTGGCGCACCACCGCGACGACCAGACCGAAACCGTCCTGCTCAAGCTGCTGCGCGGCGCCGGCCCGGAGGGCGTCGGCGCGATGCGCACGCTGCGCCGCCTCGGCCGGGGCTGGGCGTGGCGGCCGATGCTGCTCGTGCCGCGTGCCGCGCTGCGCGAGTACGCGGAGGAGCATCACCTCGGCTGGATCAACGATCCGGGCAACCTCGACCCGACCATCGACCGCAACTACCTGCGCATGCAGGTGATGCCGCGCATCACGCACCGCTGGCCGGAAGCCGAAAGCAGCATCGCGCAAAGCGCGAACTGGGCGCGCGCGGCGGCTGACTTCATCGATGGCGAGGCCGCGCGCATGCTCGTGCGCCTGCAGTCGCTGGTCCCGTCCACCCTGCGTTTCCGCGAATGGCTCGAACTGCCCGCCGCGTTGCGCGACCCGGTGCTGCGACGCTGGCTCCGCTCGCTGGATCTGCCGGAGCCGACGCACTTCCAGGCCTCGGAACTGGTGCGCCAGCTCGCCGAGGCCGGCGACGACCGCCAACCCTGCGTGCGCTGGCCCGGCACGGAACTGCGACGCTACCGCGATCTCCTGTACGCGCTCGCGCCGCTGCAGTTTCCGTCGCCGGACTGGAGCGAACGATTCACCGGTCGTCCTCTCGCGCTGCCGCTGGATCTCGGCACGCTGCGCATTGCCGACGCGGATCGCGAACTGGCACCACCCTGGCAGGTCCGCTTCCGGCGCGGAGGCGAGCAATTGCGGCTGGCGGGTCTCGGGCATGCACGCGATCTGCGCGACCTTCTGCAGGAGGCGGGCATCCCACCCTGGCAACGCAGCCGCCTGCCCTTGCTCTACGCCGGGACCGGGACGCTGGTCGCCGTCGCCGACCTCTGGCTCGCGGAAGAAGGGCAGGAAACGCTCGACGCGATCGGCGGCCGGATCGAATGGGAAGCCGGCGACCCCGTGCCCGTGTCCGCGGGCGCCCCGCCGATTGATCTCGGCGACATCGTGAGCTAGCGTTCGCGCCATGCCGAACCCGACTCCCGAAACACCGCAGGTCGCCGCGTTCGAAAAATCGCTGGACGAGCTGGAAATGCTGGTCGAGCGCATGGAACACGGCGATCTCAGCCTCGACGAATCCCTGCAGTCGTTCGAGCGCGGCGTCTCGCTCTACCGTAGCTGCCAGGGCGCGCTCGATGAGGCGCGCCTGCGCGTTTCGCAGCTGACCGACCCGCTCGCGCCGGACAAGGCCCGGCCATTCGAGCCGGACATGCCGTGACACGACGGCCACGTGCCGCAGAATACTTCGTCGTCCGACCGGAAATTCCTCGAGCCCGACCTGGCTCGTGCGACGCGCCGAAGCTGCGGCATGGCGGCGCCATGCCGCGCTCGGGTACCCTGCCGCTCGGCGCTGCCTCGTTCCCGCCCCCTGCCGGAAGCCAAGAACCCTTGCGTGAACTGACCCCCGAACTGCTCGCGCTTTCCGCCCGCGCGGACGATGCGCTCGCGCATGCGCTGCCCGACGAGGCGCATCCTCCGGTCGAACTGCACCGCGCGATGCGCTATGCGGTGCTCGGTGGCGGAAAGCGGCTGCGCCCGCTCCTCGTCTATGCGGCCGGGCGAGCGTTCGATGCTCCGCTCGAACGGCTCGACGCGGCCGCGTGCGCGGTCGAGATCATCCATGCCTATTCGCTCGTCCATGACGACCTGCCGGCGATGGACGACGATGACCTGCGACGCGGACGACCGACCTGCCACGTCGCGTTCGGCGAGGCGATGGCGATCCTCGCCGGCGATGCACTGCAGGCGCTCGCGTTCGAGGTGCTCGCGAACGATCCGGCGATGCGAAACGATCCCTCGATCCACGTCGAAATGCTGCGCACGCTCGCGATCGCCTGCGGCTCGCACGGCATGGCAGGTGGTCAGGCTTTCGACCTCGCCGCCGTGGGGCAGCGGCTCGATGCCGCCGCTCTGGAGCGCATGCATGTGCACAAGACCGGCGCGCTGATCCGCGCCTCGGTGCGCCTCGGCGCGCTCGCCGCCGGCTGCGGTGATGCCGGCCTGCTCGGCCGCCTCGAACGCTACGGCCACGCGATCGGTCTCGCGTTCCAGATTCGCGACGATCTGCTCGACATCGAAGCCGATGCCGAGCAGCTCGGCAAGACGCCCGGCAAGGATGCCGCCGCGAACAAACCGACGTATCCGGCCATCCTCGGCATCGCCGAATCGCGCACGCAACTCGCCGCGCTGACCGCCGAAGCGCTCGATGCCATCGCGCCGCTCGGCGATTCCGCCGCGCTGCTCGACGAGCTGGCCCGCTTCGTGGCCGACCGCGAAAGCTGATCGGCGCGCACGTCATGCGGTAGGCTTGCCCGATCCCGAGCCGAGGAAAGCCCCGACCCATGACCCAGACCGCCGACGCCACCGCGCCAGCGGCCGGCAGGATGCCGCGCCAGATCAAGTACATCATCGGCAACGAGGGCTGCGAGCGCTTCAGCTTCTACGGGATGCGCAACATCCTGGTGCAGTTCCTGATCACCTCGACCCTGCTCCAGCACATCGCCGCCGGCAGCGAGCGCGAACTCGCCGCCAAGGATCTGATGCACAGCTTCATGATCGGCGTGTATTTCTTCCCGCTGCTCGGCGGCTGGCTGTCGGACCGCTTCTTCGGCAAGTACCGCACGATCCTCTGGTTCTCGCTGATCTACTGCGCCGGCCACGCCTGCCTCGCGCTGTTCGAGGACAACCGCACGGGATTCTTCGCCGGCCTCGGCCTGATCGCGCTCGGCGCCGGCGGCATCAAGCCGCTGGTCGCCTCGTTCGTCGGCGACCAGTTCGACCAGTCCAACAAGCGGCTGGCCAAGGTGGTTTTCGATGGCTTCTACTGGATCATCAACTTCGGCTCGCTGTTCGCCTCGCTGACGATGCCGCTGTTCCTGAAGAACTTCGGACCGGCGGTCGCGTTCGGCATCCCGGGCCTGTTGATGTTCGTCGCCACGATGGTGTTCTGGCTCGGCCGCCGCCACTACGTGCTGATGCCTCCGGTCGGCGACTCCGATCCGCACTCGTTCGCGAAGGTCGTGCGCACGGCGCTGCTGACCCGCCGCCCCGGCGAGGGCCGTCCCGGCTTCTGGCTGGCCGCGGTCGGCGTGGTGGTGGCTGCGGCCGCCCTGGTCTGCGGCGTGCTCGGCCTGATTCCGACCTTCGGTTTCGTGCTGTGCGCCTGCATCGCGCTGGTCGCGCTGATCGCCGGCATCGGCGGCGGTGCGTGGCTGCAGCTCGACCGCGCCCGCGGCACGCATCCGGATGCCGCGGTGAACGGCGTGCGCAACGTGCTGCGCGTGCTGGTGATCTTCGCGCTGGTCACGCCGTTCCACTCGCTTTTCGACCAGAAGGCGTCGACCTGGGTCATTCAGGGCAACGCGATGACCAAGCCGGACTGGTTCGTCGCCGCGCAGATGCAGGCGCTGAACCCGGCGCTGGTGATGATCCTGATTCCGTTCAACAACCTCGTGCTGTACCCGCTGCTGCGCCGCCTCGGCTGGGAGCCGACCGCGCTGCGGCGCATGACGGCCGGCATCGCGTTCAGCGGCCTCGCATGGATCGTGGTCGGCGGCATCCAGGTCGCGATGGACGCAGGCGACGCGATGAGCATCGTCTGGCAGGTGCTACCTTACGCGCTGCTCACCTTCGGCGAGGTGCTGGTGTCGGCAACCGGACTCGAATTCGCCTACAGCCAGGCGCCGGCCTCGATGAAGGGCGTGGTGATGAGCTTCTGGAACCTGACCACCACGATCGGCAACCTGTGGGTGCTGCTCGCCAACGCGGCGGTCCGCAACGAATCGCTGACGACCTCGATCGCCGGGACCGGCCTCAGCGTCACCGCGTTCCAGATGTTCTTCTTCGCCGGATTCGCGCTGCTCGCGGCGCTCGTGTTCGGGCTCTACGCACGGCGGTATCCGATGCAGGACCACTACCGCCCGGCCTGACGGAAACGGCCCCGCTGCACGCGGGGCCGGCCGCAGATCATTTCACCAGCCGCAAGGTGAACGGATAGCGATAGGCGACGCCGTCGTTCGCCTTCAGCGCCGCGACGATCACCAGCACCAGCCAGACGACGAACAGCGCGATGCCGAGCGGCCACGCCAGCAGCAGGCCGATGCCGAAGGTGACGATCGTGAACACGAACAGCGCCACTCCGGCCAGGGCGACCGTGATGTTGAAGTTCAGCGCCTCCTTCGCCTGATCCTCGGCGAACGGCATCGAATCCTTCTTGATGAGCCAGACGATCAACGGCCCGAGGATCATGCCGATCCCGGTCACGAATGCGCTGAGCGCCGACAGGTGCCCGATCAGCGCCCATGTGCGCTCCTCGCTCGACGGCGAACCGCCGGACGGAACGGACGAGGATTCGGACGCAGTGGATTCCGGCGGCGTGGTGGGGATGTCTTCGTTCATCGCGCGGCTCCTGTGGAATGCAGGACCAATGTCGTGCCCCGCACATGCGCGATCAACAGCCGGAAGTACCGGACCGCGCAAAACCGCAGCGCTGCGGACAGCGCGCGTTCAGCCTTCCTCGCCGGCCACCATCATCCGATCGAGCAGCCACGAACCGGTCAGGAGGTGCGAGCGCGGATCGACATCGCGGCCGACCGCGACGAGCCCGGCATACATCTCGCGCAGGTTGCCTGCGATGGTGATTTCCTCGACCGGGAACGCGATCTCCCCGCGCTCCACCCAGAAACCGCTCGCACCACGCGAGTAGTCGCCGGTCACCAGCGACACGCCCTGTCCCATCAGCTCCGTGACCAGCAAGCCCGTGTCCATCGTGCGCAGCAAAGCCGAAAAGTCCTTGTCGCCGGGCTGCACGACCATGTTCTGCACGCCGCCCGCGTTGGCCGTCGTCTCGAGACCGAGCTTGCGCGCCGAGTAGCTGCCGAGGATGTAGCGCGCGAGCACGCCGTCGCGGACGAGGTCCGAATCGCGCGTCGCCACGCCCTCCGCATCGAATGCGGTCGAGCCATGCCCGCGCGGGATGTGCGGCCGTTCGACGATCTGCATCCAGTCCGGGAACACCGGCGTGCCGACCTGATCGACGAGGAAGCTCGCGCGCCGGTACAGCGCGCCGCCGCTCGCGGCCGAGAGGAAATGCCCGAGCAGGCTGCGCGCGACGTTCGGCGCGAACAGCACGGGACACGTGCGCGTGGACAACCGTCGCGCACCCAACCGCGCGACGGTGCGCTCGCCGGCAGTGCGCCCGATCGACGCGGCGGAGGCGAAATCCGCCGCCGCGCGCACGGTGTCGTACCAGTAGTCGCGCTGCATGCCGGCCTCGTCGCCGGCGATGACAGCGACCGACAGCGAATGGTGCGTGCCACGCTCGGTGCCGACGAATCCGTGCGAGTTGGCATAGGCGGTCATCGACGCCCCCGCCTGCACCGAGGCGCCGTCCGAATTGGTGATCCGCGGATCGAACGAGCGCGCGGCTTCCTCGATCTCGATGCCGAGTTCGATCGCCTCCTCCGGCGTGATGTCCCACGGATGCCACAGATCGAGATCCGGGATCGAAGTCGCCATCCGCGCGGCATCGGCCAGCCCGCTGGCGGGATCTTCCTCCGTGTACCGCGCGATCGCGCAGGCATGCTCGACGGTCTGCTCGATCGATTCCGGATCGAGATCCGCCGTGTTCGCCGATCCCTTGCGCTTGCCGAAGTAGACTGTGACCGCGACGCCGCGGTCGCGCGTGCGCTCGACCGTCTCCACATCGCCGAGGCGCACGTCGACGCCGAGGCCCACATCCACGCTGGCGGCGACGTCGCACTGGCTCGCGCCTTTCGCGCGCGCGAGGCGCACCACGTCCTCGGCAATGGCGGCGAGCCGGTCGAGTTCGGTGCGGCTGGTATCGTTGTCGGCGACGATGGCGGTCACGTTGATCCTTCCGGAATGGACTGATGCAGGAATTCGAATACGACGAGCGGGAAACCGACGATGGCCCGAGCCGCAGCCAGCGGCGACGCGAGGCCTTGGGCGTGCTGCGACTGGCCGAGGCGCTGGCCGCACTCGGCGAGTCCGCGCTCGCGCGCGTTCCGCTCGACGAGGAACTGCGCGAGGAGGTGCGGCGCACCCGCGCGGTCACCTCGCACATCGCGCGCAAACGGCAGAACCAGTATCTCGCCAAGCAGATGCGCAAGCTGGACGAGGAGGCGATCGCCGCGATCCGCGCCGCACTCGGCGAGGATCGCGCCGCGCACGCGCGCGAAACCGCCGCCATGCATCGCATCGAGGGGTGGCGCGAGCGACTGCTCGACGACGGCGACGAGGCGCTGGCCGCATTCGTCGCGCAGCACCCGGACACCGACCGGCAGCGGCTGCGCCAGCTCGTGCGCAACGCGCTGGCCGAACGCAAGGCGGGCAAGCCCCCGCACGCGGTGCGCGAGCTGTATCGCGAGCTGCGCGAAACGGTGCTGCGGACGACGCCCGATCCAGACGCCGGCTGACGGCGCCGCCTGCACGGCAGTGGCCGCGATCGCGGACACGCTCCGCATCGTCAGGCCGCCGTGCCGCCGACGGTCATCGCGTCGATGCGCAGCGTCGGCTGGCCGACGCCGACCGGAACGCTCTGGCCGTCCTTGCCGCACACGCCGACGCCCTCGTCGAGGGCGAGGTCGTTGCCGACCATCGACACGCGCTTGAGCACCTCGGCGCCGGAGCCGACCAGCGTCGCGCCCTTGACCGGGCGCGTCACCTTGCCGTCCTCGATCAGATAGGCCTCGCTGGCCGAGAACGTGAACTTGCCGTTCGTGATGTCGACCTGTCCGCCGCCGAAATTGACCGCATACAACCCGCGCGGCACCGACGCGATGATCTCGCCCGGATCGTGCCGCCCCGGCAGCATGTAGGTATTGGTCATGCGCGGCATCGGCAGGTGCGCGAACGACTCGCGCCGGCCGTTGCCGGTGGAACGCTGGCCCATCAGGCCGGCATTGAACTTGTCCTGCATGCAACCCTTCATCACGCCGTTCTCTACCAGCACCGTGCACTGCGACGGCGTGCCCTCGTCGTCGATGCTGAGCGAACCGCGCCGACCGGCCAGCGTGCCGTCGTCGACGACGGTCACGCCCTCGGCTGCGACCCTCTCTCCGAACATGCCCGAGAATGCCGAGGTCCGCTTGCGGTGGAAGTCGCCCTCGAAGCCGTGTCCGATCGCTTCGTGCAGCAGCACGCCGGGCCAGCCCGGGCCGAGCACGACGGGCATGGTGCCAGCCGGCGCAGGCACCGCTTCGAGATTCACCAGCGCCGAACGCACGGCTTCGCGCGCGAACGCGAACGCGCGGCCGCCGGCAATCAGCTCGTCCAGACCGTAGCGACCACCACCACCGGAACTGCCGGATTCGCGCCGTCCATCGGCCTCGGCGATCACCTGCACGTTCATGCGCACCAAGGGCCGCACGTCGGCCGCGAGCGTGCCGTCGGACTGCGCGATCAGCACGGTGTCGACGGTCGCCGCGAGGCTCACGATCACCTGCTTCACGCGCGGATCGGCGGCACGGCAATACGCATCCACCTCGCGCAGCACGGCGATCTTTTCCTCGGTCGCCAGCGTATCGACCGGGTCGATCGCCGGATACAGCGCGCGCGCCGTGGCGACCGCCAGCGGCCGACCGACGCCGCTCGCGCCCGCGCGGGCGATCGCGCGTGCGGAACCGGCGGCCTCCAGCAGCGCAGGCATCGCGATCTCGTCGGAGTACGCGAATCCGGTCTTCTCGCCGGACAGCGCGCGCACGCCGACGCCCTGCTCGATCGAGTGCGATCCGTCCTTGACGATGCCGTCCTCCAGCACCCACGACTGGCTGCGCGAATGCTCGAAATACAGGTCCGCCGCATCGATTGCCGGACCCATCAGCCGCGCGAAGATGCGATCCAGGTCACCGGTCGCCAATCCACCCGGTTGCAGCAGTCGGCCCTCGGCCTGGAGGAGAAGATCGGTCATCGACGGCGCATCCCTTTCTGTTGCGGGCGTTCGCGCGCCCGGACCCTGCGACTTGGGGGCGCGCATGCTGGACCACAACCTCGTTCAGCGCAAACCGCCGCGCGGGTCCAGCGAGAAGTCCCACGGTGCCGTCGACGGCGTCGGCGGCGGGATTCCGGCGGCTGGGTCGGGCGGCGACGCCTCCGCTGCCGATGCTGGCCGGCTCGCGTTCGCGCCGCGGCCGATCGCCTCGATCACCGGCTTTTCCCACGGTCCGGTCACGCGATAGTCGCGCTCTACCGCCTTGCCGATCGGCTTGCTGAGGATGCCCTGCATCACCAGCCCGGCGGCCGCGCCGACCGGGCCGGCGGCGATCGCGCCGACCACCGGCAACGCGGCGCCGGCATGCGGCACCACGTGCATGCGCTGGTCGTAGTCGCGCGCCCGCAGCCCGGTGCGTCCTTCGATGCGCACGTCCGCCGCCGGACTCTTGATCACCAGGTCGTCGGTCCACGCATCGCCGCCGGTGAGGCGGAAACGGCCGCCGATGGAGTTGAAGCTGAGGCCGGAGCGGAAGAAATCGCTGAAATCCAGGCTCAGCCGTCGCGGGATCTCGGTCAGCGAGAACAGGCCGAACAGGCGACCGGCACCGGGCTCGACATCGAGGATGCGACCCTCGCCGACCTCGATCTCGAGGCTTCCCTCCAGATTCGCGAGCGCGAACGCGGACGGCGGACCGGGAAACCGGCCTTCGATTCGCGCGCGCGTCGTGCCGCCGTCGATGAGGCCGGGGAAGCCGAGCGCATCCATCATGTGACCGAGGTTCTGCGCGCCGAGCTCGATCTCCAGCCGCGACGTGCCGACACCGGCGCCGCCCGTCCACTCGCCGTTCGCCTGCATGCTGATGTTCGGCGACTGCGTGGCGAGCCGATCGATGCGCATTCCGTTTGCCTGCGGCCGGCTTTCGAACGTGGCCGAGCCGAAGCTCGCACTGCCGAGCCGGAAATCGTCGACCGCGATGCGCAGCGGCGGCAGCGACGCCGGCGCCACCGTCGTGAAGGCGGCCGCATCCGCGCCGTCCGTCGGCGTTGCGGGCCAGTGCACGCGCGCGAATTCGGCAAGGATCGCGCCGCCCGGCGGATCGGCGGGCGGCACGTAAACCGATCCGGCCAGAGCGGAGCCGTCGACGCGGACCTCGGTGCCTGCGGAGCCGCTGCGGATCTCCAGTCGCTGCTCCGGGAAGTGCCGGTTCGAGATCCGCAGGTCGCCGACGCGCAGGTCCAGGCCATCGAATAGCGAAGCCGAACCCGCTCCGGTCGGCACGAAGTCGAGCCAGCCGCCGACATCGAGTGCGCGCACGCGTCCCTCGATCGACACGCCGGAAGCGGGAATCGCGGAACCGCCGCCGGCGTCGCCGAACGCCAGCCGCGCCGCAAACGCGCGACCGGGCGCCGGCAACACGCCGTCCACGGCAAGCACGTCTGCAAGCTTCACGGCGAACGGCCGACCCGCATACGGAAGATCGAACGCCATCTCGACCGGCCATGCGGCGTCGGCCGGCTTGTCGAGCGGCGCGGGCAGCCGGATCGCCGTGCCGCGCAGGTCGCTGGACAAGGTGAGGTGCGTCGGGGCGCCCGCCGCTTCCGCGACGGGCACGTCGATGCGCGCCTGCCAGACCGACTCTCCGGGCAGATGCACGAAGGCCGGCGCGAGTACGGGCGCGTCGTCGAACACCGAGGCGACCGGCCACGTCCCGCGCAGGACCGCCTCGACGGCGTGGCCACGCGTCGCCGCGTCAGAGCCGATGCGGACGTCGAGGCTCGCGTCGCGCTCGCGAAAGCGCGCGCGCAGCGCGTCCACGCGCACGTCGCGTGCATCGAAGCGCACCCGCCCGCGTGCATCGGAGAACGCGACGTCGTAGCGCGGCAGCGCGATCGTCGCCCCATCGAGATCGACCGAGCCGTCGAGCCGCAGCGCGTCCGGCTGCTTCACCGGCAGTTCCATCGAAAGCGTCGCGATGGCGCGCCCGCGCAGGGAAAGATCGGCGAGTGCCTGCGCATGGCGCTTGCCGATCGGCGTGGCGCGCAGGAACGCGAGCAGATCAAGGCCATTGGACCCCGCGCGCGCGTCCAGCGCGAGCAACGGCCTGCCGAGTTCCGGGATGCTCGCCCGTGCCTGCCGCACCTCAACCTTCATCGTGCGAACGGCCCGTGCCTCGACTTCGAGGCCGGTGCCGAGGAAGCGCGCCGTCGCGTCGATCCCTTCCGCGCGCGGCCAGTCCTCGTGGTAGTCGAGCACGGCATCCTCCACCTCGGCCTGCGCGAGGAAGATGCCGCTGCGGTCGCGGAACGGCCAGTCCGCGAGATCCCCGCGCACCACGATGCGGCCATGCACGCTACCGCCGACCAGGGCACGATCGAGCCACCCGACTGCCGATGCCGGCATCACGTTGACCGGCCAGAAACGCTTCGCGGCGGTGACGTCGCCGTGGGTGGCGACGCCGTAGAGGTCGAGCCTCGGCCTTCTGCCTGCGGCAACATCGACGCTGCCGCGGATCTCGCCGCCGAAGCCCTCCCCTTCGAAGCCGACACGGCCGGTTCCGAGGCGCACGCCGTCCCCGGTCCGCCACGCCACGATGTCCCCGCCGAGCGCGCTGAACGCGAACGGCCAGCGGAACACGTGCGGATACTCGATCGCCAGCGCCTGCTGCGGAATCGCGATCAGCAGCGCCGCCGCATCGCCGCGGAGATCCGCGTCGATCGACGCGACGCCGGGCAAGGTGCCGGTGGCGGCGAATCCGCCGTCGCGCACCGCTGCGTCCAGTTCCCACGCATCGGCCCCGCGCCAGTCCAGCGATGCGCGCGCGAGGATCCCACGCGGGCGCGCGCCGTACAGCCAGTCGCGCAGGCCCGCCGGTGTCGTCGTCGCCAGCATCGCGAGGTCGCCGAGCGGCCGCAGCGGCATCGCGCCCGATTGCACGCGCCAGTGCGCCGGATCGGCGGCGCCGTCGTGCTCGATGCGGACGCGGCCGGTCGGCTCCTCGTCCGCATCGCCCGCCACGAAGTCCGCGACATCCAGCGTCCATCCGCCCGCCGAGCGCATCCAGCGCGCGACGAACGCGAATCGCTCGAACGCCACGCGCGGATCGACCTCGATTCCGTCACCGGGCGCGACCGGCGCGGCAGACGCGAACACCGCACCATCGACCTCGATGCGCGCGCGCACGTCGTCGATGCGCCCGTCGCGCACGCGCGCCCACGCCTGCAGCGTGCCTCGCCCCGCGATCGGACGCACGCCCAGCGGCCACGGCTGCTCCCCGTACGGCGCGAGGTCGATCGAACGCGCGCCGGCGTATACCAGCCCTGCACCGCTGCCCGCGTTCCAGTCGACCACGACGTCGAGCAGCGGCAGGCCTTCCGGCCGAGCCATGCGCGCGCGCGCGAGCACGCGCAAGCCGCCGTCGTGCTCGATCAGGCGCACGATCGGCACGTCGAGCGGCAGGTCGATCCCGCGTGCATCGTCGCGCACGCGCAGGTCGAGGTCGCGGATATCGATCGCACCGAGCGCGCCGAGCGACACCGGGCCGCCCTGCGTGACCAGCGGAAAATCGTCCACCTTCCAACTGCCCTCGGTGCGCTGCAGGGTCAGCTGCAGGCCCGAGATGCGGAACTCGATCGCGGAGCGATCGCGGCGGAACAGCGCCTTGGCGTCCAACGCGAGCTCCGCGCGCGGTATGAAGAACGTGCCCGGCGCGCCCGGAGCGGCTCCGACGGCCACGTCCTGCAACGCGAGCACCGGGCCGCCACCGATCCATTCCCCGTCGACGCGCGCGATGCGCACCGGCCGGCCGATGCGCTCGGACAGCCATGCCTGCACCTTTTCCGGATGCCGCTCCAGCCAGGGCATCGCAAGCTGGACGATGCCGGCGACGACGCCTGCAAGGATCACGAGCATCGCGGCCGTGCCGAACAGCGCGAAGCGCAGACGGCGCAGCCGCGCCCGCAACGGCCTTTGCGTCACGACCGCCTCGCGCACCACCCGCGACGGGTCGTTGCGCCCGCCTGCGGATCAGAGCAGCACGACATCGTACTGCTCCTGCGAGTAGTGCTCCTCCGGCTGGAAGCGGATCGTCTTGCCGATGAACTCCTCGAGTTCCGCGACCCCAACCGACTCCTCCTCGAGGATGCGGTTGACCACCTTCGGGGCGGCCAGCACCAGCAATTGCTGCGCGTCGAACTGGCGCACGGCGCGGGTGATCTCGCGGAAGATCTCGTAGGTGACGGTCTCGGCCGTCTTCATGCTGCCGCGGCCGGAGCAGGCCGGACAGGGCTCGCAGAGCTGGCGTTCGAGGCTCTCGGTGGTGCGCTTGCGGGTCATTTCCACCAGCCCGAGCGGCGACATGTCGTACACGGTCGATTTGGCGTGGTCGCGGCTCATCGACTTCTGCAGCATGCGCAGAACCTGGCGCTGGTGCTCCTCGTCGGTCATGTCGATGAAGTCGATGATGATGATCCCGCCGAGGTTGCGCAGGCGCAGCTGCCGCGCCGCGGCCTGCGCCGCTTCGAGATTCGTGCGGAATGCCGTTTCCTCGAGGTTGCGCGTGCCGAGGAAGCCGCCGGTGTTCACGTCGATCGTGGTCATTGCCTCGGTCTGGTCGACGATCAGGTAGCCGCCGGATTTCAGCGGCACGCTCTTCTTCAGCGCGTTCTGGATCTCGTCCTCGACGCCGTAGAGGTCGAAGATCGGTCGCTCGCCCGGGTAATGCTCCACCCGGTCGACCCACTCGGGCATGAACTGCGCGACGAAGCGGTGCGCGCGCTCGAGCGTCTCGCGCGAATCAACGCGCACCTTCTCGACGCTCTGCCGCATCAGGTCGCGCAACGCGCGCAGCGACAGGCCGAGATCCTCGTAGATGCGCTCGCCGACGCGCGCCGAAGCGATGTTCTCGCGGATGGTCGACCACAGGCGGCCCAGGTAGGCCACATCCTCGGCCAGCGCCTCGCGCGTCTGCCCTTCCGCGTTGGTGCGCACGATGTACCCGGCCGAACGCACGAGCCGGCTTGCCGGGTCTTCGTCCGATGTGCCCTCCGGCGCTTCCGTGGTCAGCTGCGCGATCAGATCCTTCAGCCGCTGGCGCTCCTCCTCATCCTCGATGCGCACGGACACGCCGAGCACGCGGCTGTACGGCAGAAGCACGAGGTAGCGCGAGGGAATCGAAAGATGGGTGGTCAGACGCGCGCCCTTGGTGCCGATAGGATCCTTGACCACCTGCACGACGATTTCCTGCCCGTCGCGCACGAGTTCGCCGATCGGCGGCGTCGGCGCCGGAGCGGCGTCGCCGTTCTCGCCGGTCAGCGTCGCATGCGGACGCACGATGTCGGATGCGTGAAGGAATGCGGCACGCTCCAATCCGATCTCCACGAATGCAGCCTGCATGCCGGGCATCACCCGGCTGACGCGCCCCTTGTAGATGTTGCCCACGTAGCCGCGACGGCTGGCACGCTCGACGTGCACTTCCTGCAACATGCCGTTCTCGACCACCGCGACGCGCGTTTCCCGGGGCGTCACGTTGATCAGGATTTCTTCCGACATGGTCACTTAGCCGATGAAGCGGAGGTTGTTTATAGCTTTGCGCGACTGCCGTTGTCGATCACCGACGCATCCGGCGCGCAATCGAAGCGTGCGAGCAGGCAGGCGGTTTCGTGCAGCGGCAGACCCATGACGGACGAGTAGCTGCCTTCGATGCACGGAATGAACGCGGCCGCCCGTCCCTGGATCGCGTACGCGCCGGCCTTTCCGAACGGCTCGCCGCCGGCAACGTAGGCCGCGACGGTCGCCTCGTCCAGCGCGTCGAAACGCACCTTGGTGGCCTGCACCGCGCCCTCCTCTCGGCCGGAGGACACCACCCAGACCGCCGACAGCACCTCGTGCGTGCGGCCGGCGAGGCGCCGCAGCATCGCGGCCGCATCCTCCGGGCCGTCCGGCTTGCCGAATACCTCGCCATCCAGCACCACTTCGGTATCCGCGCCGATGACCAGCGCATGCGGTACCGCGCCAACCTGCAGCAACCCGGCACGGGCCTTCTCGCGCGCGACCCGGCTCACGTAGTCGGTGGGCGATTCGCCCGGAGCCCGCTGCTCCGGCACGTCGGGGTCGAGGATTTCGAACGCGACGCCGAGCTGGCGCAGCAGCTCGCGTCGCCGGGGACTTTTCGAGGCCAGGAAAATGCGGGACACGCGCGCTTGCCGGGTACGGGACACCCGACTATAAACGCACACTCCGGCGCTCATGTGGCCGAAGGATGAACAAACCGGCCCGCGGCGGGCCGATCGTGACCGAGCGCGGCAGGATCAATGCGTGCGCGACCGCCGCTCCGGCTTGCAGTAGACGCTGCGGCACGCCCCCAGGCCGGGGATTTCGGTGGCGATCGCGTCGCGCTGGCGGATCGCCGCCCACACGTCGGTGAAAGGTGCCAGTCCGAGCCAGCGCAGGCGCACGACCTCGTGCAGGTGCATCATCCAGTTCATTGCGGACCTCCGGGAACCCCGTTGCAGGCAAAGCAAATGCCGCGCCAGCCCATGGAAAGCGTGACGCAGGCGGCATTCGCGCCACCACCGGCGCCGACCGGCCAATCTTCGCCTCGCCCCGAACCGACGCCCGGCATGCACGCTGCGCGTACACTTGCGGTTTCGTCCCGAACCTGCGCGCGCATGGCCGTCCTCACCCACCTGCAACGCCTCGAAGCCGAGAGCATCGACATCCTGCGCGAGGCGGTAGCGGAATCCGAGCGACCCGTGCTGCTGTATTCGATCGGCAAGGACAGCTCGGTGCTGCTGCATCTCGCACGCAAGGCGTTCTTCCCTTCCCGTCCTCCGTTTCCGCTGCTGCACGTCGACACGACGTGGAAGTTCCGCGCGATGTACGAGCTGCGCGACCGCATGGCGCGCGAATGCGGGCTGGAACTGATCGTGCACCGCAACCCCGAGGCGGATCGCGCCGGGATCAATCCGTTCGACCATGGCGCCGCGCACACCGACCTCTGGAAGACCGCGGGCCTCAAGCAGGCGCTGGACATCCACGGCTTCGACCTCGCCTTCGGCGGAGCGCGACGCGACGAGGAGAAATCCCGCGCCAAGGAGCGCGTGTTCTCGTTCCGCAGCGCACAGCACCAGTGGGACCCGCGCAACCAGCGGCCGGAACTGTGGCGGCTGTACAACGCGCGCAAGAACAAGGGCGAGAGCATCCGCGTGTTTCCGCTGTCGAACTGGACGGAAATCGACATCTGGCAGTACATCCTCGCCGAGAACATTCCGGTGGTACCGCTGTATCTCGCCGCCGAACGGCCCGTCGTCCGGCGCGACGGCACCTGGATCATGGTCGACGACGAGCGCTTCCGGCTGCATCCCGGCGAACGGCCCGAGTCGCGCCGCGTGCGCTTCCGCACGCTGGGCTGCTATCCGCTGACCGGCGCGATCGAGTCCGATGCGGACACGCTGCCGAAGGTGGTCGCCGAGATGCTGCGCGCGCGCACCAGCGAGCGCCAGGGCCGACTGATCGACAAGGACGCCGGCGCGTCGATGGAGCGCAAGAAAGCCGAGGGGTACTTCTGATGGACGAAGCTGACGCCGAGCAGCGCGTGAACGCCTGGCTGGATGCGCAGAAGCGCAAGGATCTGCTCCGCTTCATCACGTGCGGCAGCGTGGACGACGGGAAGAGCACGCTGATCGGCCGCCTCCTGCACGAATCCAGGAATCTCCACGACGACCAGCTCGCCGCACTGGAAGGCGACTCGCGCCGCCATGGCACGCAGGGCGACGCGCTCGATTTCGCGCTGCTGCTGGACGGCCTCGGCGCCGAGCGCGAGCAGGGCATCACCATCGACGTCGCGTACCGGTTCTTTTCGACCGAGAAGCGCACCTTCATCGTCGCCGACACGCCGGGACACGAGCAGTACACGCGCAACATGGTCACCGGCGCCTCGACCGCCGACCTCGCCGTGATTCTCGTCGACGCGAGCAAGGGCCTGCTGACGCAGACGCGCCGGCACAGCCATCTCGTCGCCCTGCTCGGCATCCGCGATGTCGTGCTTGCGGTGAACAAGATGGATCTCGTCGGCTGGTCGCGCGAAGTCTTCGACTCCATCACCGCCGAGTACGCCGCCTTCGCACAGCGGCTCGGCATCGAGCGCGTGGTGGCGATTCCGCTTTCGGCGCTGCACGGCGACAACCTCGTCGCGCGCGGCACGCACGCCGACTGGTACGTCGGCCCTTCCCTGCTTGCGCACCTGGAATCGGTGCCGATCCCGCAGCGCGATGGCGGCGCGCTGCGCATGGTCGTGCAATGGGTCAATCGTCCCGACCCGACGTTCCGCGGATACTCGGGCCGCGTCCTGGGCGGCACCGCGCGGCCCGGCGATGCGATCCGCGTGCTGCCGTCCGGCCGCACCTCGCGCATCGCGCGCCTCGTCACCGCCGACGGCGACCTCGACGAAGCCGCCACCGGGCGATCCGTCACGCTCACCCTGGCCGACGAGGTCGACGTCGCGCGTGGGGACGTGATCTGCGCCGCGGACGATCCCGCGCCCGTCGCCGACCAGTTCGAAACGACGCTCGTGTGGATGGACGATGCGCCGATGCTGCCCGGGCGTTCCTATCTCGTGAAGATCGGCGCCACGACCGTCGGCGCCTCGTTCGGGCAGCCCAAGTACGCACTGGACGTGAACACGTTCGAGCACCGTGCCGCGCGCACGCTCGCGCTCAACGACATCGGCGTGGGCAACCTCGCACTGGATCGCGCCGTCGCGTTCGAGCCGTACCAGCGCAACCGCGATCTGGGCGGCTTCATCGTGATCGACCGTTTCAGCAACCGCACGGTCGGCGCGGGCATGATCCATTTCGCGTTGCGCCGCGCGCAGAACATCCACTGGCAAGCGGTCGAGGTCGACAAGTCCGCGCGCGCACGGCAGAACGGCCACCGCCCCTGCGTGCTGTGGTTCACCGGCCTCTCCGGCAGCGGCAAGTCGACCATCGCCAATGTCGTCGAGCGCAAGCTGCACGCGATCGGCGCGCGTACCTATCTGCTCGATGGCGACAACGTCCGGCACGGCCTGAACCGCGACCTCGGCTTCACCGATGCCGACCGCGTCGAGAACATCCGTCGCATCGCCGAAGTCGCGCGCTTGATGGTGGATGCGGGCTTGATCGTGCTGACCGCGTTCATCTCGCCGTTCCGTTCGGAACGCCAGCTCGCGCGCGCCATGGTCGAGGATGGCGAGTTCGTCGAGATCTTCGTCGACACGCCGCTCGCGATCGCCGAAAAGCGCGACCCCAAGGGCCTCTACCGCAAGGCGCGCAGCGGCAAGCTTGCCAACTTCACCGGCATCGACTCGCCCTACGAAGCGCCGCAATCGCCGGAACTGCGCATCGAGACGACGACGGAATCCCCCGAGGATGCCGCCGATCGCATCGTGCAATGGCTCGAGAAACGCGGCGTAATCGCGACCTGACGACGAAGCCCGCGATCCGCACGCCGGGATCACCGCATCGGCGAGCGGCGCGCCAATGCCCGGAGCGGGACTCGAACCCGCATGACCTTGCGGCCGAGGGATTTTAAGTCCCTTGCGTCTGCCATTCCGCCATCCGGGCGCGGTGCGATGGTATCGGTTCGCGGCCGCGACGTGCGCGCGGGTTGACAGTATCGTGGCAAACCGTATGATGCGCGTCCCACGCGGGAATAGCTCAGTTGGTAGAGCACGACCTTGCCAAGGTCGGGGTCGCGAGTTCGAGTCTCGTTTCCCGCTCCAGATTCTCATCGCCCCGGCTCGCCGGGGCTTTGTTTTTCTGCTTCAATCGACGTTCCGCGCCCCGACGCGGCAACGGTCACCGGCTTGGTGGCAGAGTGGTCATGCAGCGGACTGCAAATCCGTGTACGCCGGTTCGATTCCGACCCAAGCCTCCAGAAAGTCGTTTCAGGACATCCAGCAAGGTCCGGAAACAACACGAAAACCCGCCAAAAAGCGGGTTTTTTTGTGCCTTTTCGTCCGGGATATTCCGATCGCATCCGGCCCCATCGCGAGCAGGATCGCGAGCAGGATCGCGAGCAGGATCGCGAGCAGGATCGCGAGCAGGCGGACCGGTTTCATGCTCCGTGCTCGCCATTGCCCTGCCCACACCATGCTGACCGGCACGAAGCTGCGCGCGCCGCGCACGGCGCAGACGCGCACCGCTGCAGCACATTCGGCAGAAGGATGGCGACATCCGATGCGCGCCGGCGCGCTCAGCGCTCGTCGCGGTCGCGCAGGACGGGCCACGCAGCGCGCACGTAGGCCAGGCCCGACAGGATGGTCAGGCCGGCGGCGATCACCAGCAATCCCTCGCCGATGCGGTAGTAGCGCAGTTCCTCCACGTCATGCTGGTGCAGCAGCACGACGATCGCGATGATCTGCATGGTGGTCTTGACCTTGCCGATCATCGCGACGCGCACCTTCGCGCGCTGGCCGATCTCGGCCATCCACTCGCGCAGCGCGGAAATGCTGATCTCGCGGCCGACGATGACGGCACTGGTGATCGCCAGCAGCGGCGTCGGATTGCTCTGCACCAGCAGGAACAGCGTCACCGCCACCATCAGCTTGTCGGCGACCGGATCGAGAAACGCACCGAAGGCGGAGGACATGTTCCACCGCCGCGCCACCCAGCCATCGAGCCAGTCGGTCACCGCCGCCGCGATGAAGATCGCCGCGGCGGCGATGTTGGCGCCCCGGAACGGGGCGTAGAACACGACCACCATGACCGGCAGCAACGCGATGCGGAACAAGGTCAGCGCGGTGGGGATGGTGATCTTCATGGGGCGCTCATTCGTGAAAGGTCGCGTAGATGCGTTCGGCCAGTTCGCGACTGATGCCTTTTACCTGCATGAGTTCCTCCACGCCAGCCTTGGACAGTCCGCCCAGTCCGCCGAAGTGCCGCAGCAGCGCCGCCCGCCGGCGCGCACCCACGCCGGGCACTTCTTCCAGCGTGCTGGCCTCGCGCGCCTTCTCGCGCCGACCGCGATGGCCGGTGATCGCAAAGCGGTGCGCCTCGTCGCGCACGGACTGGATCAGGTGCGAGGCCGGCGACTCGGGCCCCGGATGCAGCGTGCGCCCGGTCGCCGCAACGATCAGATCCTCGTCTCCCGCACGGCGGGCCGCGCCCTTGGCGACGCCGACCACCGGCACGCCCTCGATGCCGAGCTCGTTCAGCACATCCACGGCCTGCTGCACCTGCCCCTTTCCGCCGTCGATGAGCAGCAGTTCCGGCAGTGCGGCCATCAGCGGCCTGCACGACGGACTGCCCGCTCCGGCCGCATCGCGGTTTCGCACGGCATCGCGAAAACGGCGCGTGAGGGCCTGGCGCATCGCGGCATAGTCGTCGCCCGGCTCGATGCCGGCGATGTTGAATCGCCGGTACTGCGACTTTTCCGGCCCTTCCGGACCGAACACCACGCACGATGCGACCGTCGCCTCGCCCATCGTGTGGCTGATGTCGAAGCATTCGATGCGCTGCGGCATCGCATCCATTCCGAGCAAGTCGCGCACGGCCTCGAATCGCGCCAGCAACGTCTGGCGACTGGCAAGGCGCGTGGCGAGCGCGGCGCCGGCATTGCGCCGCGCGAGATCGAGGAAGCGTGCGCGATCGCCGCGCACGCGCGACTTGATTGCGACGGCGCGCCCGGCCCGCTCGCCGAGCGCGGCGGCAAGCGGCTCGAGATCGTCGAACGGATGACTGACGACGATCTCGTCCGGAAGCGGACGTTCGAGGTAGTACTGCGCGACGAACGAGGCAAGCACCTCGCCCGGATCCTGCGCCCCGCCGAGGCGCGGAAAGAAGTCGCGCGAACCGAGGCTCGCGCCATTGCGGAAGAACAGCACGCTCACGCAGGCTACACCTCCGCCGACCGCACAGGCGATCACGTCCATGTCGACGTTCGCACCCTGCACGTAGTGACGGGCCTGCACGCGCTGGATCGCCGCGATCCGGTCGCGGATCCGCGCTGCCTGCTCGAAGGCGAGATTCGCGCTCGCGCGTTCCATGCCGGCAACCAGCTCCTCCTGCACCCTGGAAGCACGCCCTTCGAGGAACAGCTCCGCGTGACGCACACTCTCGGCGTACTCCTCCGGCGTGACGAGCCCGACGCAGGGCGCGGTACAGCGCCGGATCTGATGTTGCAGGCAAGGCCGCGAACGATTGCGGAAATAGCTGTCCTCGCAGTTGCGGATCTGGAACAGCTTCTGGATCACGTCCAGCGTCTCGCGCACCGCTCCGGCGCTCGGGAACGGCCCGAACCAGCGCCCGCCTCCGGTACGCGCGCCGCGATGGAACGCCAGGCGCGGAAACGCTCCGGGATCGGGCCGATCCGTGTCCACGTCATGCGCAACGAGCGGCGTGAGGTGGATGTAGGGATAGCTCTTGTCGTCGCGCAGGACGATGTTATAGCGAGGCCGCAAGGTCTTGATGAGCTGCGCCTCGAGCAGCAGCGCCTCCGCCTCGGTGCGCGTGACCGTGGTCTCGATGCGCGCGATCTGCGCCACCATCGCGGCGATGCGCGGCTCCATCCTCGGTTTCAGGAAGTAACTGCCGACGCGCTTCTTGAGATTGCCTGCCTTGCCGACGTACAGCAGGTCGTCGCGGGCGTCGAACATGCGGTAGACGCCGGGAGAGCCGCTCAGCGTGCGCACGAACGCCTTGCCATCGAAGCCATCGGTCGGTGCGGAATGCATCCGCGCATGGTAGCCGACGCGATGCCGGCTGCCGCGTCACTCGGCGATGTCGACGCGCCTCGCGCGCAAGGTCGGAAGATCGACGCGAACAACCTCGTGACGACGCGTGTTCGCGATCCAGAGCGTGCCCGCCGCCACCGCGAGACCCTGCGGCTCGTCCAGCGGCCATTCCAGCGGCAACACCGAAACGCGGCCTTCCAGGCGATCGAGCCGCTTGATCGCCGCGTTCCAGGTATCGGCCACGTAGATCATGCCGCGCACGTCCACGGCCACCGACAGCGGATGCTGGAACCGCGCCTGCGCGAATGGCCCGGTCGCGTCGCCGAACGCGTACGGACCGCCTCCGGCCAGCGTCTGCACGTGACCGTCGTCCGCGCCGACGAACCGGATCGCGTTCGCACCCGCATCGGCAACCAGCAGATGCCTCCCCAGCGGCGCCAGCGAGGCCGGTTGCGCGAATGCCGCATCCCCGCCATCGCCGTCGACGAGATCCGCCTCGCCGCTGCCGGCCACGATCGACACGCCGCCATCGGCAAGCCCGACGCGCCAGATCTGGTTCTGTCCCGCAACCGCCACGAACAGGCGCTCGCCGCGCACGGCGACATCCATCGGAGAGCTCATGCGCAGACCGCGCGCATCCGACGGCGCGGGCCGCGACCAGCCGGGCTCACCGTCGCCGAGGATGCTGGACACGCTGCCGTCGACGAGGTCGATCCGGCGCACGGCGTGATTGCCGCGATCGGCAACGAACAAGGCGTTGCCGTGCAGCGCGAGTCCGCGCGGATCGCGGAAGCAGGCATGAGCGGAATCGCCATCGACGAAATCCGCGATGCCGCTGCCGAACTGGCGCAGCACGCGGCCGTCGAAGCGGCACTCGAGCACGCGATGGTGGCCGCTGTCGGCCACGAAGATGCGCTCGCGATCCGGCAGGACACGGGTGGGGAATGCGAGCACGTCGCCCGATTCGATCGGGCGCGTCGCGGCCACCGGCTCGAATACCCGCATGTCGCGCGCCGCCGCGTCGTCGAGCCGTTCCCGGATGCGCTCGTCGAGAACCGCCCCGCATCGCTCGCCCCGCACCACCATCGCGAGTCGGCCCTCGGCATCGACCAGCACGCAGGTCGGCCACGCCGTGATGCCGAACGCTTTCCATGCGCGGAAGTCCGCGTCGTTGGCGACAGGATGCCGGATCCCCATCCGCGCAATGGCGTCGACGACTGCCGCGTCCTCGAGATGATGCGGATACCTGGGACAGTGCAATCCGATCACCACCAGGCCGTCGCGGTAGCGCTGCTCCAGGCCACCTATTTCCGTCGCGAGGTTCCAACAGTTCGGTGAATCGGCGGAAAAGAACCAGTAAAGCACGACGCGTCCGCGCAACGCATCGGCGACGGGCGGCAGCGCCGCATTCAGCCATCGCAGATCCTGCGGGAGATCGGGTGCGCGGGGCACGGTGTCCATGGTCAGCTTCCTCGAAGCCGCTCGATCAGTCGCGCCACACCGGCGCGCGACAGGTCGATGACGCGCTGGAAGTCCTCCTCGCCGCCCTGGTACGGGTCCGGGACTTCGGCATCGCCCAGAAAAAGCGCGGGCGGGCTGCCGATGCCGGGATGCAGCGCCTGGAGGTCGCGCAGATTGTCGCGATCCATCGCCAGGACCAGATCGAAGGTCCGGAAATCGTCGATCGTGAACCGCCGGGCGCGATGGCCCGAAAGATCGTATCCGTTGCGCATCGCGCATGCGATCGAACGCGGATCGGCGCCCTCGCCGACGTGGTAGCCGGCAGTGCCCGCCGATGCCACGCGGACCTCGAGCCCGACCCGCGCCAGCTCGGTGCGCGCGACGATCTCCGCCGTCGGCGAGCGGCAGATGTTGCCGAGGCAGACGAACAGGACCCTCGTCATGGCACCCGTTCGAGCAGCGATCGAACGCGCGCGAGGTCCGCCTCGGTGTCGATGCCGGCCGGAAACGGCTCCGGCGCGACGCGTACCGCGATCGCATGGCCATGCTCCAGTGCGCGCAGCTGCTCGAGCCGCTCGGCACGTTCCAGCGGCGTCGGATCGAGGCGCGCGTAGGCACGCAGGAAACCGGCGCGATACGCGTAGATGCCGATGTGGCGCAGGAACGGAAGCCCGTCGGGGAGCTCGTCCCGCCCCTGCGCGAACTCGTCGCGTGCCCACGGGATCGGTGCGCGGCTGAAATAGAGCGCATGGCCTGCCGCGTCGCGCACGAGCTTGACGCAGTTCGGATCGAACAGCGAAGCGACATCCGTGATCGGCGTGGCGAGCGTCGCCATCGGCGCGCGCGAGTCGACCAACGCCTCGGCCACCGCGCGGATGCCGCTCGGTGGCGCCAGCGGTTCGTCCCCCTGCAGGTTCACCACGATCGCATCGTCCGGCCAGCCGCGCGCTTCGGCAACTTCGGCCAGGCGGTCGCTGCCGGATTCATGGTCGGCGCGCGTCGGCACGACATCGACGTCGCTGGTGCGCAAGGCGTCGACGATGCGCTCGTCGTCGGTTGCCACCACGACCTCCCGCGCGCCGGCCATGCGCGCACGGCGCGCCACATGCACGATCATCGGCTCGCCCGCTATCCGCAGGAGCGGCTTTCCGGGCAGGCGAGTCGAACCGTGGCGTGCCGGAATCGCGACGATGAACTCGGGCAAGGCCCTCTCCTGGAGTCCCGGGAACGGAACGCCGAGCCTAGCCGCAGCGGGATGTGCCGACAATCCCGCGATCGGCCGACCTGCCGTCGTGCGAAGCGGGTGCGTCCATGCACCCGTTCCGTCGCACCCCGCGGCGAATCGCTACGGACAGGTCAGGGATGCCGCACTGCTGGCGATCACCACGTCGCCCGTGATCAGGCCCGCGACGTTCAAGGTCAGATGCAGCGCGTTGGACGTCAGCGAGAGAGAC
>Ga0207868_1000456_pt1 | contig 43903 bp, 67 predicted proteins | sample Passage237B_FD_187370 | JGI IMG/M metagenome (GOLD analysis project Ga0207868, IMG submission 187370) | Cellulose adapted compost microbial communities from Newby Island Compost Facility, Milpitas, CA, USA - Passage2 37B (SPAdes) (version 3) ... | reverse complement strand
TCGGGGCTATTCAACGGAGAACTATAGCATAATTGGCTGAGGAAGCGTTTTGCAGATTTCGAAGTGTATTTCCTTGGACAAGAATCGACCCTTCCGCATCGTCAAAGAATATGCCCATCAAGGACACATTGCCTCCGTCGATTATGTTACCGCGCACGACGCAATCCTTGAAGGCGTCAACTCGAATCCCGTAACCAACCATGTCGCTGATGATATTGTCTGTGACAGATAATCGAATGACGTTCCCGTCGAGAACATCATTTGACAACCCAATCCCATCTCCGCTTGAACCATCAACAATGTTGTTTGCGATGATGTAATCGCTGCCGACAGAGTTGGACGGCGCTGGCGTGACCTGAATGCTTGCAGATGAGACGTCCCCAACTTTATCGCGAACTATGTTGCCTGTGATGATGAGGCGGCGACTGTCAGCCTTTTGTCTTATCCCACCGAACACCGGAGAGATAACGCGATTGTTGCAGATGAAGGTTTCTTCGTAATACTCATGGTTGTCGATAGCACCAAGCGCGCCGCCTGCGCTATTGTTCACTTTCCCGCATCCAATTACATAATTGTTTGCGATATGAAGGCGGCTATAAGTTGCTCCCAAACCAGAGAATGTGCCTACCGTGATCGCTGTTCTTCCATACGCAAGATAGGGAACAGGCTGCTCGAACACATTGCTGTCAATCCAAGCATCTGCACCGTTGAAGATGATGATATTTTTGCAGTTATCGACCGTATCGGAATGTTCGACGCCGTCCTTAAAGAGGCATCGTGTTACGGAAATTCGTTCAGCACCGGAACCCGGAACGCCGTAGAACTGAATGCCATAGCAGGCTAGGCCAATGAAGTCGCAATCGTGAAAAGCGACATCAGCCCCTTCCTGCGAAGCAGAATCAAAAATAGACCTGTTTTCACCAGAAGCATTGGTACCGCTCTCGTCTTTGAACGTAATCCCGTTGAAGCGGACTTTTAGTTCCGCACCAGATAGAATAAACATCTGATCGGTGCTGGCGTTCGGCAGGCGGAATTGAGAGTATCCGTTGATCCCTGCGAATTCGACGTTTGCGTCAATGATTGCTCCGTTCGTGACAAACTTGCCCAAGACAAGGATTTTGTTCCCGGTGAGCGCGGCGCGATCAATAGCCGCGTCGATGGCGGTTTTGTTCGTCGCCGCATCCGCCTCATCATCAGATGCAATGCCGCCGAACATTTGCAGCGTAATAACATGGCCAAGTCCCAACACATCCCGCGCATCCCCTTCCGTCTCTGCCTCAAGAAGTTCGAGGCCGGTAGGGCCGGGTGTCACACCATTCAAATCGCCGGCATTGCCAGTGCGAGAGAATTGGAACGCCAAACGCTCGGCATCAACGAACGACGTTGCCCCTGAATGCCCGCCTACCGTGAGCTTCACATAGCCGGAAGCGTCTGTAAGTCCGGTGATGCTGAAGGTCGCTTGGGTCTCGCTGTCCGGCGCCGTGAGCGTGAGATATCCCTTGTGCGAGCTCGTGGAGTCATCGAGAGACGCAAGGAAGGCGGAAAGATCGTCGCCGTAGCGATTAGTCTTGGAGACAAAGAGCGTCGTCGCGGCGGACAGATCGGCGTTGTTGGCCCGAATGTTGCCGGCACCTGGATTGGCGTCTGCGGTCCCGTCATCGAACTGGAATGCCACTCCGCCAATGTCGCCGGTCGATCCCTGCGGCCCTGTCACATAGGCCGGATCACTCCAATCGGCGGATGCGCCACTGTCTTTTGAATAGATGGCCGCGCGCCCATCACCAACATCTGAAACCAGAACCTTGAAGCCCTCGGCCTCATCATCATATGCGGCCCTGCCGGCAAGGTCGGCCACCTGCGCGTCGAAATCCACGCCACCCAAACCGGTCCCAATGACCTTCAGATACCGCCGACCGATGTTGTCATGCAGGACATTGATGCCATCGTCATCTGCACCCGAGGAAAGATCGAGGCGGAATGTCGCCGCCAGCGACTTGACGAAGATGAACCGGGATTTCTCAAAATCATTGTCGCGCACATCCTGCACGGTATCCACATGCGTGGAGACCTGATCTTTCATGTAGGCGCGAACTTCCGCCGAAACCCAATCGGCACTCTGCTTGAACGCGGTCGAGGGCTTGATGATTGGCATGCGTGGGTTTCCTCACATATGCGCAAGGGCTACCGCGCGCTGGTGAAAAGCGCGGCGATGCTCTGCAGATGGTGATTTCAGGTTTGGTTTAGGCCGACGGCGTCAGGCGGCGAATGTTCATGGTGGCGCGGGCAATTCGGCTATCTGTGCTCACTGCGCCTGTTGTGCGCCTTGCCTTCACGCTCAACGTGTGTGTGGCGACGTCATCCACGGAAATGTAGTAGAAGCTATCCGCGCGAGCGCTGTCGCTGTTCAGTACGCTTTCCGCTGTTTGGACAGAGGCTATGATATGGCGCGGCGAGCTCTCAGCATCGACATATATCCCGAGTTCAAACCATTTCTGCGTCCCGCCCTGCAAACTTCTGGCCTGGATATAGCCGTCCCTGATCTGGATTTCCCAAACATCGCCCACCGCCCCTGATAGGCTCGCGGCCGCCAGAACGGTTGTCGGCGTGGTGCTGTCGGCATAGGCAACATTACCACTTGGCCCATACATCTTGAAGAACTTGAGCACCGCCGTGGCGATGGTCAGTTCCCACGCGCCGGAGCGGTAGGAAAAAAGCGTCGAGGCATCCTTGCGGTAGATCGTGTTGCCCTCGTTCGGAGCGATGAAATCATAACCTGCACCGTTGAACCGCGCGATCTCCCCGACATGGCCGACAAAGGCCCCGGTGGGAGACGTGCCGACCTGATAGAGGCTGCCCGTGGTCGGGGTTCCGCCCGGCGGATCATTGCGCTCATCCTCGACCACAAGAATACCGAAGGGCTCAAAGAGCTTCATCGGAACGATGGAACCATCCGGAAGCGCGCCGGGAGGCAAGCCTTGCTGCCAGTCGCCAGCGGCATTGTAATGGTAGAAGGTGGCCTCATCCTCGACATAGACCACCATGCCCACATAAGGCTGACGGAAAATCCAGCCGCGCGCTGTGAACGTGGCGACGGTCTCTGCCTGACTGGCCCAGTCCGTTCCGGAGGGCGCCGCCGGCACGATGTAGGTGTCCCCGAGCGCTGGCGATGCCGGCTGCGCGCTGGTCGTCGCACTCAGTGCCGCGTCCTTCACCGTCAGTTCGGTAGAACGCTTGTAGCGCCGCCCGGAGACGACAATGCAAGTCGTGCCGCCATCATCTGCCGTTGTCGTGTCATCGGCATCATAAGCATAGAAGACCAGGTCACCGTCCGGGCCATAGACGCCAATCGCCGCATAAGGCTGGATGGTGAAGTCCTCGCCGGAAAGATCGGGCGTGTCGAACACACCGACAATGCCCTGCGCGACCTCGGAACGGACGTTTGCTGCCGGCCAATTGGTGTTGAGGGGAAAGGCTTGCTCAAGATGCGTCGTCATGCGGCCTCTGCCTCCAACACGTCTTCATCGATGGTGAAATCTTGCTCGTCCTGCGGATCGAAATCGGTCGCAGCCGGGTCGTATCCGATGAAATGCAGCTTGTAGCCGCCCATGCGGTCATCCCAATCCTTGGAAACGAGTTCATAAAGCCCATTCACGCGGGCCAGAGCACCAAGAAGGTGAACGCGATAGACCTCGCCCACCGTCCATGAAAGCGCCTCCATCGTGGCGCCTACGCTAAGCGTGCGGCCATCCCTCGCCCAATTAAGCTGCGCCTGGGCGAACCGTTGAATGCGGCGGTGATCCTCCACGAAGGCGCCGCGGAGGCTGCTTTCGCGTGGCTTCCCGTCGATAACAATCAGGTCCTCGCGGCGCAGTGTCGGGCCTTCCACCTCCTGGAACTCGCGTTCCGGCGAAACGAAGGTCGGCTTGACGATATTCACCAATTCCCGGTCGCGCGGCTCAGAGGTGTATTCCAGCCCGCCGACAATCATGTTCTGGTGAAGGGTGGCCTTTGGTTCGCGGCGCGCGCGGATGATGGGATAGACCTTTCCCCGCTCCACGATCACATGGCCACCCATAGCCACCTTGAAATTCTCGATCACGTCCCAGGGATCGTCGGTCGATTGCACCACACCGTTGACCGTGTGCCGGTGAAATGTGGTGCCATCCTTCGAAGTCTCCCACCGATCGGCCTCATCCGCCGCCAGCATGAATGCGTCCCAATCGAGGCGGTCGGGCGATATGAGCTGCGTATCCGGCCATTGATGTGTGAGATATTTGGCAAGGCAGAGTGGCGCGTTGTCCGTCCATATCCATGTGGATGGGGCACCAAGCGAAACGCCCGGTTTCCTGAGATCGGGCATCCGTGCACCGCGCAGGCGGACAAGCGGGCTGAGCGAACCCTGATCGCCATAGACGCGCTTGTGATCCTCGACCTTGGCCTCATAGTCATCCCCAAAGCCGAAATGCGCCTTGATCACGATGGTTGCGTGACCACGCTGCCGGAAGGTCGCTGGCATGTCGGGGAAGTCGCGGGCGATGATCGGGTCAATTGCCTGATCGATTGTGCCGTTCCTGAAGCTGACCTCGATATATTTGCGCGTGCCGTCACGGAACGGCTCGGAAGTCGCAAAGCCGTCCGGCCCGATGAATACGGTGTGTCCATTGATGAACAGGTTTTCGAAGCCGTCGACCTCATGCGCCGCGAGCAAGATGCCGTACCAGATGTAAGGCTTCTTTGCCCGGTAGAAGAACAGAGCGCCGCCCGTGGTGGCCCGTCCGAGAATGAGGCGCTGCGGCGGGATGCTCTGCTTGAGAATTTGCTGGATGCCATTCGGGTCGTTTGTGGGCGAGATATTCTTCCGAGCCTTGTTCAACTGATAGGCCTGCGAGCCGATGGCCAGCGCCAGGGGTGCGGCATAGCCGAGAATGACGCCCGCCGTTGTGATCGCGGTCACCGCCGCGCCGCCCGTAATGCCAAGGCCGAAAATCAGGGAGAAGGCCAGAGAGGCGCCAAGACCGGGCATTAGATAACTCTCCAGATCGTTTCGGGAGAACCCTGCGAGACAAACATCCCGTCCTCCGAGCGCAGGCACCAAAAGCCACCATGGTAGAAGGCAGGCGAGACCGCCGGACCGGTGTGGCCCTGATAGCTCACGATGGCCACATCGAAATCCCTTGGCGCGTCCACCGCCTCACCATATTCCTCCAGCTGCGCGAGGCAGGCATCTTGCAACGTGTCAAAACCCTGCCGCTTGAAGGCGCGGGCAAAGCCGATAGCTGTCTTGTAGCGTCCACGATAGGGAGCCATCAGATCCGGCCCGCCGGCCGCCAGGATCACGTCGCCAACGACCATGCAGCAATCGTTGAAACCGAACACGATCCTGCCCTCGCATCGGCTCCAGTAGAGTTCCAGCGGGCTCAATCTGGCGGCTCCCAGGCAAGGGTGAGATTCTTCAACTGGCTCATCATGTCGAAGCCTGTATCGCTGTCGGGATCGAGGCCAAGCGAGGTCAGGTAGTTGCGATGCTCTTCCGTGTCCCAATAGGCGCGAGACTGGATTTCGAGGAAGTAGAAGCCACCATTTGCCGCCACCGTCATGGAGGCGGTGCCATTCGGTTCAATGGAAAAGGATGGCTGATCCAGTTCGCACTCAGTCAGAAGCTCGGTAAAGCGCACCTGATAGTCAGGCCCCATGAAGGCTTTCCAGACCCATCCCTTGGACCCCTTCACAGTGCTGTCGAGGTAGGAAACATATTCCTCATCGATACCGGAAAGCGTGAACACCACATCGTTGATCTTCACTTCGGTATCTGCCGCGCCGAGCTTGACCGATCCGAGCCGGCCCACGCCCTGCCATTCCACCCCGTCATGGTCGAGCAGCCCGAGGCCATTCCAGAGATAGACCGGCCCGTCCGTGTGATCGAGCTTCACAAGCACCACATCCGTGACGTTGCCGGAGCGGAGCACTTGGTCGAGCGTCCAGCGGCGATACCTAGTCGACATGGGGCACTTCCACCGCGCTTAGGGAGGTTGCCCCGAAAATAAGGTTGTGCTGCTGCATGCCAACGTCTTTCGAAGACAGCACAAAGCGCCCGGTAGGCCGGCGAAGATCGATCCGATCACCAACCAATGCCGGTTTCCAAAGCTTCCAGAGGAACGGCACGCGACATTTGCCGTTCGCATCGGATTCGCAGTCGTCGGCAACCATGTAGAGATTGCCACCAGTGCTGAAATGATCCCCTGCCCTGAACACCATCACCGACGGCCAAAGGCTATTCATGACGATGCTATCGGCATAACGCGGCGCATCTTCATCGACATAAGCGAGCGTCGACCCACCATCGATGTGATAGGAACCATCGATATGATAGCTGCCGTCGATCAGGTACTCGCCGCCGAGGCTGTCATGGTCATCACGCGGGCGATAAATGCCAGCCCCATATCCCCGCGGATAGTCATGCAGAGGGTGATATAGCCTCATTCCGACATAGCCGCCCATCATACGGGCAATCGTAATGTCCCAGCTGAACCTGCGGTCCTCTGCACCATCGTCATATTGCGGAGCCATTTCCAGCTCAGCAGACCAACGCATATGGCGAGGGCCGTTCACTCGAAAGGCTGCGCCCCATGCCGACGTGAACATTTCGCTGTCGGGGACCAGACCGAAGGTCCCGGATTGAACGCGATAAATGCTGTCCGATAGATCGATGGTCTTGAGAGGGAATGACATTCGCGCCTACCGGAAGAAGCCTGGACGATTACGGGACTCGGCCTGTGTGGCCTGTGTCGATCCTTCGATGATGCCAGGGGCAGCGGCCCGCACCACTTGAGCAGAAACGCGGCCAGAGGTTTGCTCCACGTAGGCTTGCAGATTGCCGTTGCGGTCCATGGAGACGCGGACATCAAGCGCCCCGCCGCCGCCCATATCCTGACCGGGCTTCCGAATATCGACGGTCTCGCCTGGGGTAGCTTTGAACGCAACGAGCTGGCTATCAACCGCACCAGCACCGCCCACTGTGAACGAGCCGCCATTGGCAAAACCAACCAACCCACCAAGCAAACCTTTCAACAGCCCGCCGAAGATGCCGCCACCGAAGTTCATGTTGGAGAGGATCGAGGTAGCGACAGAGCGGATCGCGTCGAGCGCCACGTCCTTCCACTCCTTGGTGCCCTTGATCGCCTCTGCAATGCCAGAGCCGATTCCTTCAAACGAGCTCGTGATTCCATCGGCGGCAGAACCGGCAATATCCGTGACGCCGCTCGCCATGCTGTTCATGCCATTGGCGAGGCCCTGCATGATGTTCACACCGATCTCGTGGAAAACCGTCGAGGGAGAGTGAATGCCGAGAAGCCCCTTGAGGCGATCACGGATGCTGGCGCCGACACTCGCAATCCCCTCAGTGACGGTCCCGAACATCGACTTGATGCCGTTCCACAGCCCCTGCATGATCTGAACGCCGATCTCGTACATCTGCACATGCAAGTCGACAAACTTCTGCAGGAATGAAGAAGCGAACGCGCCCGCCGATGCGATGATCTCCGCTGTCTTCGTCTTGGCGGCGTTCAGCATCTCGAGGAACGCAGCATCGAAGTTTCGCGCCCATTGCATGACGGCGGCATCGACCGCCTTGATCTGGGGATAGAACGCAACCACAGCGGCGGTCAGTCCCGCGATGGCAGCGGAAACGGCGATCACCGGCGCACCTATTGCCCCGATTGCGAGAGCAACGGCGCCCAGCGGGATCGCCAGTGCCGCCAAACCAGCCGTGAGAGCGGCGCCAGACGATATGAATGTCTGAATTGCCGGGTCGAGTTCACTAAACCCAGCAGCGACAGACACCGCGAAATCACTGAACTGCGTCAGGGCCGGAAGGATCGATGCCGTGATGCTCGCCGCCAGGCTTCCAATCGAACCGGTAAGGCGGGAAATGTTGTCGTTGAACTGCTCGGCGTTCGCTCCCATTTCCTCGGTGAACACCTGGCCGAACTTTCCGGCCTCAGCGGTCAGCTTGTTGATCCCCTCTGAGCCACCAGCCAGAAGCGATGCGAGCTGCGGACCGTACCGCTCTCCGAAAATTTTGCCTGACAGTGCCGCCTTGCGCGTCTCGTCATCGACGTTCTGGAGCGCGTCAGCTACTTCGCCCATTAGCTGGGTGGCAGATTTCAGGCTGCCATCGGCATTCGCGACACTGACGCCAAGCTCCGCAAATGCATCCTTTGCGGCACCTGTCCCGTTCGATGCGTCATAGGCGTTCTTGTTCAGCGTACGCAGCGAGTTGCCGAGATTGCTGAACGAAACACCCGAAAGATCGGCCGCATATCTGAGGCGCGACAGTTCCTCGATGGGAACCCCGAAGCTCCGACTGGCCTTCGCCATCTCGTCGGCGCTGTTGATCGTACCTTTTACCATTACGGCCAAGCCACCAGCAGCAGCCGTCGCGGCGGCACCGGCAGCGAGCAGTCCGGTCTTCGCGATCTTTGCAAAGCGCTCAACGCCGGTCTGTGCCTGCTTGAGGCCAGTCTGGAACTGTGCGCTGTCGATCCCGAGGTTAACGCGCAGGGCGCCAATTACGGACGATCCGGCCATGTTCTACCTCTTTCGGGAAAGGGCTATCGTCCATTGCTTGGCGATAGCGATTTGCTCATCGATTGATTGCCGACGTGGCGGCCTCTTCTCGCCCGCCATCAAGTCTTTGAGCTTTGGCATTTTCTTCACCCGCGTCATGGCGGCGATATGCCAGCTCATCCAGGCACTCTCGTTCCGTTGCCTTTTCAGTCGATTTGCGCAACCGGCTAGGATGGCGTTGATTTCGCGAAGCGTGAGAGACCAGAAAAGGGAAGGCTCTTGCCCTGCCTCTACCCATGACGTGAGCAGCGCCAGCCAGTCTATATCTTCGCTGCTGGCGCCCGCCGAGGGCGTGATGCACCGCCCTTCTGAGCATCTGGGAATGCGATCTGAAAGGCCTCTCCGACCTTCTCCATGATCTTCGCAGTGCCGGCCACGGTTGCGATATTCCCGGCCGTCTGCATGTCAATCTCTGGATGCGAATCCTGCAGGGCCGCCCAGATCACGGTGCGAACCAGCGACATGCGCAAGTTTTCGGGGTCATTCAGTTTCTCTGCGATCTTGGATACTGGAAGATCGAGAGCATCTTCCAACTCGCAGATCGCATTGACTGAAAATGACAGCGTGAGCTCCAAGTCGCCAACGGTTATGGCGACTTGCCCGCGATGTGGATTGGCCATGTGCTAGCTCTCCAGGCCAGTAACGTAGGAACCTGTCACCTTGAGCGTTACCGTGGCCGTCATGCGATCATCAACCGGCACGGTCGGCTCATAACCGGTCAGGATGCCAGTGAATGTCCATGTGACGCCGTTCGGGTACTTGATCTGGCACGTCTTCGCGCCACCGGCAGCCTTCCACGCCTGGATGGCATCATCACCATCACCGCCAGGGATGAAGTTCATTTCGAACGAGGCTTCGCCGGGGTCGATCAGACCATCAATAAACTCGCGCGTCCGATTGGGGCTGAGCATGTGCGTGGCGTCGACCACATCCACCGTATCGCTCGGCGGCGTGATACTGAAAACTTCCGCGACAGCGGTAAAGGTTTCAGGTGAGCCACCATCGCCAAGCCGAAACTCGGAAAGGTAGCCGATGGAAGCATCGGTCATGACGTTTCTCCATGGTAGATCATGATGTCGATTGAAATGCGAAACAGGCGCTGAACGTCACCGGCATCCGCAGTGAACAGATCGCGCTCGGTGTCGATCATGATCCCTTGAATGTCGGTTTGTCCTACTGTTCCTCGATATCCGGACAGCGCCGCAACGAGTGCCCGGGCGGTTGTCTTGGCGGACGTGTATGTGTCGCCATAGACATCACATTGGACGCGGCTTTCCACGAAGCCGGTAGCGCCCTTCATCGCGTAGTCACGAAAGCCCGTGATGCGATTGAGAACCACATACGGCTTAGGCAGGAGCGACCCGTCCGGCAGCTTTGCGGGCGCGTTCACCCAATAGCGCCGCCCCCCGGCAACAGACGCCAGGAGAGCAATCAATGCCTCTTCCATGATCAGCCTTTCGCACGCTTCTTTGCGAGCCGCTTCGCCGCTTTGGCAATCTCGGCCCCCAAGGTGTCCTTGATCGCTTCCAGGACCTGCATCTTATTGCCATCCCATGCCGGTCGGGCGAATGGCTGCGGCCCATGTTGTGGGGCCCCGAATTCCTGAAGGTGCGCCTGCGGCAGGGCTCCGGCTCCGACAAACATTTCCACCGATGCCTTGTCGCTTCTAAACATCTTACGGTGAATGCGCGCCTGCCGCTTGGATAGCTTTGTGCTGACCCCAATGCTCGATTTCAAATCGTTACCATGGGTAGCCGGATCATCCGGTGCTCGTGCTCTCATATCTTCCGCGACGGGCTGGGCGGCCTTCTTTAAGGTACGGCGCAGAACACTCTTGCCCGTGGCGCGGGGCAATTCCTCCAGTGCCTTTTCAAGCTCTTTCAGGCCTTCAATCTTGACGGTAGTGACCATCAGTCGCCGTCTTTCGCAGCCGAAATTTCGATGAACCTGCGTCGGCCCTCATCTGCCTCCTTGACCCCATGTATCGCGTACGAAGCGCCATCATGGACAAGACGGTCAGTTGGCGTGATCGTCCTGGCCTTTGCAGACGAACGCACCACGAAACGGCTCGAAAGGGACGAACCCACCTGCCCGGCGGCGTATTTCTCACCATCCGAGACATCACGGCGGGCGGCGCGGATCGTGATGAAATCTGCCCACGCCTGAATTTGCTCGTTGAACTCGTTGATCGTGGATGTAAATCGCTGGATCGTGATCGTCCTGTCCAGCGTGCCGGCGGAGCGCTTTGCCATCAGATCCAGTGCTCCTTGATCCAACCAATGCTTGGCAACTGGTGCGGCTTCTCTTGCCCGTGGAAATAAACGATGCGGGCGTTGCCCAGCCCGCGCTTCTTCACATGCCCCTTGAAGCTCACCACCTCGCCGGGGAAGAGATCATCAATGAAGCGGTGCGGAAACTGGCGTACCCACTCCATGTCATTCTCGCCTTTGTGCTGGTGGGCGATGCGCGTCCAGCCACGCGGAACAAGCGCCACACCATTGCAGGCAACGCGAGGGTGATAGGGATCGCGCGGTAGCGCCTGCACGCCCGCCTTCTCGCACCATGTCGCCAGATGATCGATGTTGCCCACGATCACGGTATCCAGACCTGCAAGGATCATGGGTCCGTCTGTGCGGTAAGCTTCGATGCATGCGCCGTAGTCAGGGCGTTTGGCAAGAATGGCATCCTGCTCAATACCGGGATCGAAGATGCGCGGCCGATCCGTGAAGCACACGAAGCGGAACGGCACAGTCAGATTGCGCCGGAAGCCCCGATAGAGCTTGTGCACCCATTCCTCGTCATACATGCGCGAGAAATCACGGGAACGGCTGTTCGCATCCCAAAGCAGCGTGCAGACGGTCAGCATTGATCGACCAGCCTCATACGTTTCTGGCGACGATCCTGCGGCACCTCGCTCAGATATCCATTGCGCCGGAACAAGAAACCGTCTGGAACATTGCGATCCACCACCGCGCCCGCCGCGATCACGCTTCCCTTACCCACCCGCACGCCTGGCAGAACAACGGCATTCGCACCAATGGAAACACCATCCTCGATCATAACTGCGAAGCGCTTTCCACCACGCAACCGCGCGTCGTCATAGCCTTCCGTCGAAACCTCCGGCCACATGTCATTGGCCAGAACGACATTCGGCCCGACAAATACGTCGTCACCGATCCAGAAGCCGGGGCCCATCACAACGCCGGAGCTGATCTTGCACCGGTTCCCGAAGCGCGGCCCGGAAAGAACGGCGCCAGCGCCAACACTGCAATCCTCTCCGATCCTCGTGCCAAGGATCACAGTGGCGAATTGCCAGACCACGGTGCGCGCGCCAATAGTGACGCCATCGACCAGCGCTTGGGGATGGATGGCGGCCTCTGGATGGATCAACGGAAAATCCTCCGGTTGCCCATCGTACGGATCATCTCAATATCCGGCATCAGTTCATCGAGATCATAAATGCACTGCACCATCCGAATGATGTTGATGCGATCAACCGCGTTTGAAGCGAGCTCAGGATCGTCACCCGAACCGCTCGCGTTCGGCTGGTCATATCCGGCACGGAACCGAACCCGTACCGCCTGCCCTCGCGTGGTCAGTGTCGGGATGGAAAACGTGTCATTGAACCAGACTTCAACGCCTTCATCGGTTGTGAGGCTGTACCAGTCCGATGCGGGAACCGTCTGTTCCACATTGGCGCTGTCGAGATAGACAACCTCGGTCACTTCCCGAACCGGCGCCACGGGGATGCACAGCGGATCACCCCAGCGGTCAAAGCGATACTCCAGATCCACTGGTGCCATGATGCGTCCAGTGAAATCCTCATAACGCTGTGTCTCTGCCGAGATCAGGCTTTCGAGCCGATCATCGTCATCATCGAAATCGATGCGCAGCGCGAGCTTTACGTCTGCAAGAGGCACGGCAAGAGCAGCAGGAACGGAGAGCCTGATCAGCATTCCATCGCCTCCATAAGTCCCATCTTTGGATAGTTTTTGAGAGCGGAGGTTGGGCTGGCATTAATAACCTCAATGCCGAACTCGCGAATTGCGCCGGCCACAGCATCCATGCAGCGCCGCCAGCGTTCCACATTCCGCTGCGAAGGATTGTTCAAGCCTTTGTGCGGTCCATGCCAATGAAGCCCGAGGTCAACGCGCATGTCGAAGCCGACGAGAATGATCTTGGCCGGCCACATCTGAACCGCGAGATTCAGGCAGTGAAAGCCGGAGTTTCCAGCCCACCCAACAGTTCCAAGCTTCATAAGCTCAAGACCATCATCATGCTTGTTCAAGCCGACTTTCTGAATGCCCCACGGCCTTCGGCATGCAGAGGCATCCACGGACAACTTCAGCCCTTCAAACTCAGGCACGCCCCGATATCTCTCCCACCATGCGAAGTCGCAGGCATAGAGGATGTCTGCCCATGGCACGAGCTGCCAGGAGTTATTGATAGCAATAACCTTGGCGCGGCCATTCACCTGGTCGAGCGGCTGGCCTTCGACGCTTGGGCCCCCGGCAACGATGACGACTGTTTTCCGCCTCCAGTCCGGCCACCATGGCGGGCATCCTTCGAAGGGCGCGCGGATGCCTGCTTAGCTCCCTCCCCGGTCTGGGCAGGAACAGCTACGCCGCGCCTCACAAGCTGCTGCGCGATATGATCGTCAACCGTGGCCTCAATACCTTTTCGGATCTTGCCATAGCTACCGACCATGCTGCGAAGTGGTTTGATCTGCATGGCTCTCTCCTTCGGTTCATGGAGAGAGCGGCCCGGAAGCCGCTCCCCGTGATGAGCCGATCGATCAGCCGGAAACGTTGCCGAAATCGCCCGTGATCAGGGCGGCCGGGCGCTTCACCGCGAGAGCAAGACGCTCCTCGGCGCGAACCGTGATCATGTTCTTGACGAAGTTGTCGCGGTCCTCGGACGATGCGATCACTTCCGGATCCATCCGGTCGTAGATCGTCGCGGCCATGCGGAAGGCGCCGACAAGGAATTCGTCCTCGTCCATCGCCTGGGTGTCCACCACCGGACGGCCCCACATCTGCGGTCCGGCCATCTGCATCACGTTGGCGAAGATGTAGCGGAACTCGCCATCCTTCGTCAGTTCGATGCGTGCCCAGTCCGTGGGATGAAGGACGATGCCGTCCGCCGGGTATTCGGCTAGCGAAGCCTGCAGAAGCGCCAGGCGCATGGTGTCGATCATCGTTTCGCCCGTCACCGCGAACGCCGCCGAGTAGGCCGTCGCTTCGGTAACCAGACCGGACAGGTTCTGACCGGTGCCGTCGCCCTTCAGAAGCTGCTCCTCCTCCTTCAGCATGAGACCGTAGCGAAGCTCGCTGTCGATCTCGGTCTGAAGCTGGCCAGCATCTTCCATCGCCTGCCGGGAGACATGCACCCAGTGAGCGATCGTGCGGACGTTCACCGTCGCCTGGTCCCAGGCGTAGGTGGATTCCGGCTTCTGGACGCCTTCAGAGACCATCGCCGCATTGTTGGTGCGGGTCGTCTGCCGGGCATACTCGATCGCGTTAGACCCGGTACGGCCCTGCGTGAGCAGGTTGCGGATCGTCATCTGCCGCATCGGAATGCCGACGATTGCCGTTTCGCGATCCGACCAGATCAGGCCGCCACCGCCCGGCTTCACAGACGTAATTGCCTGCTTGACCGGGAGAGCGATGCGCATCGTACCTTTGCAGCCATTGGACGCGAAGGCACGCATCTGCTCGTGATTGGCGACCTCTTCGCCGAAGCTCTTGCGCTCGTCGCCGGGACCGTTGCGACCGGAAGCAAGCTTCTGCTCCAGATCCTGGTTGCGCGTTTCCAGCGCTTCCAGCTTGTCGGTGAGCTTCTGCTGGGCGTCGGTGAGTGCCTTCTGGTTGGTCAGCAGCTCGTCTGCCTTGTGCTTCAACTCGTCGGTGGTCTTCCCCTGATCCTTGGTCTGGTTCAGGGCGTCCTCGGCAGTCTTCTTCACATCATCGCTGATGCGCGTCAGTTCCTGCTTCACGTCCTTCAGCAGTTCCTCGATCTTGCCGGGGTTTGCTTCGTTGCGCGGGGCGCCGATCACACCGGCGGGTCGCGCAGCCATCAGGGCCGCGAGGGAAGCCCGCGGCATGTTTCGGTGGCCAATGGCAGCTAGTCCCATGGCCGAAAGAGTTCCCCCGTCACCGAGGAAAGTGGATGCGTGCTGCGCAAGCTCACTTGCAGGCAGGACGCCATGGAAAGCGGCGGCCACGAGCGCAAGCGCAAGGGCTCCGCAGAGAGCGAAGATTTTCATGGTTCACCTGTTTTCGTTTGGCGGTCAGATCGACCGGATTGAAGCGAGGAGGCTTTCAACCTCTGCAATGACGGCAGCGTCCTGCATGCCGGTTGGGACAGCGCCAGGCATGCCCCCTTTCAGAGCGGCAACAAGCTCGCGCCGCTCCGATCTCGATGCACCGGCTCGCGCAAGTAGCGCGTCCAGCTTATGGGCAGCGGATACTTGCCTGCCCATTTCATTCTTGGCTTTGGTCGATACTTCGTCCGAGGCAAGAAGACTATCCGCGAAGCCTTGTTCAACTGCATCCGAACCGCCGATCCATGTCTCACGGTCAAGCATTTTACCGAGGTCCTTGGGCGCGATTCCGGTGCGCGCGGCATAAATATCCACGGCCATGGCGTCGAACGGCTCAAGCCAGTCTGCGACATCTCGCAACTGGTGGCGGTCGCCCATTGCCACCACCCATGTGTTGTGGATCATCAGGAACCCGGCCCGTGCAATCTGCACCTCGTCGCCGGCCATCGCGATCACAGAGGCCGCAGATGCGGCAATCCCTAGAACCTTCACCGTCACCTTTGCGGGGTGATCGCGCAGCATATTGTAGATCGCGAGACCTTCGAAATAGTCTCCTCCTGGGCTGTTGACGTTGACGACAACATCTTGCTTCCCGATGGACCGAAGTGCCGCGGCTATCCGCTTTGAGGTCACCCCTTCACCCCAGAAGTCCTGGCCGATCACGTCGAGGATAGAAATCGAGTTGTCCGTATCCTCGGTGGCGGCAGCATGAACTTCAGGGTTCCATCGATTGAGGGCCGAAGGCATGACCTCTGTTCGGAGTCCTGGCCGCGCCGAGATTTCCGCCTGCGGCAGCTTACGCATGCTCATCGTCTTGCTTCTCCTGGTTGATGCCCAGCCACGCCATGAGTGCGGCGCGAGCCTGGTTTCCTTCCGTCTGCTGACCGAGAGCATCGAGCGGGACCATTGCGGACTGGACCGTAAGCTTGTCGGCGTTCTGGTCAGCGCTTCGGCTTTGATTGAGCTTCGCGCGACCTTCATTCCGGGTCATCAGGCCGTTGTTGACCATCTGCGACAGGAATGCTGCTTTGGCCTGAGAATCCATCTGCAGAAGCGCTTCACGGTTGAATTCAGCGTAGCGTTTGCGATTGCCTGTCGGGCGGATCAGCTGTTTCTTGATGCGAGCCTCGATACGGTCGCAAATCGGATCGATACCAAGTGTCAGCCAAGCGATGAGGATCGACTCCACGCCGGAGCCCCACATGGTTTGCCCCTGCGCAGCATGGCCAATGATGATCGGAGGAACGCCGAACCAACGGCAGATTTCTTCCACATCAAAGCGACGGGTTTCCAGCATCTGCGCATCTTCGGGATTGAGAGATACGCTTTGCCACTTCACGCCAGCCTCAAGGATGCCGACACCCCCGGAGTTGGAGCTTCCCTGAAGAGGGGACACCAATGCCGCGTGCGCCATCTCGCGCTGCTTTTTGTCCAGCACCTGGTCGAACAGAAAGAAGCCTGTAGGGCGCATACCGTTTGCGAACGTTCTACCAGCCGCCTCCTGCGCGGCCATTGCGGCACCAAGTGAATTCGTGCCCGCAGCAATCGGAGACAGTCCCTCATCCGCATTCTTCAGCCCCTGCCCGAAGCCTTTCACATGGAAGACCTTATCGCGGGGCAGGTCTTCTGCCTTCCCGCGGTCATTGACGCGATAGACCAGGGTCCCGTCTGTCAATCGCACGGGTCGGCAATGCGTGCTCATGATAGGCTGTAGAGACGACAATGACCTGCCAACGGTTACCCGTTCTGCATACGCGTTCCCTGTGGTCATCAACCACGCGACAATGCCCTCCCAGAACTCAAGCGGCGTCTGGTCCTCGTTCGGGCTTCCATCTGACCCGATCACATCAGCAATGTCGTCATCAATCTGGACCCGATTGTCACCACCCCTCTTATCGAAAACCTTCAGAGGCAATGAAGAAACAGCTTGAGCGCTCAATTTGATGCATGCCCACGCCGTGGCGACTTGCATTGCGCTGTCGAGTGTTACGACCTTGCCAGCATTGCTGGTGCGACCGCCAAAGGTCGACCACCCAATTCCATCATTTAGGCGCAGCCTACGCTCCTTCGCCACCTCATCCTTGATGGCGCTGTAGAGCTTGAACGGTGCAGCTGCCGCTTTCACGAAGGCATTCATGCGCCCATCGCCATAATCGGGCTTGCCAGGAAGTCGGTGAGATCCATTTTTGCCTCCGGCTCAAACCTCTTGGCGGTGCCAAGCGCCATCAATGCTGCCTGCAATCCGTCGATCCTGACGGACGCGCCCTTGTTCGATTTCTCTTTGTCGATCTTCATGTTGCCGGCGGGGTCTTTGACCGTGATGGCATTCGCCACGCACGAATTCATCACCGGGTTCCCGTCATGGCGCAGGCGACCAGACAGAGCGAGCTCAACGAAAAACTCAATCGCCGGAGAAATGTCCTTGAACCCTTGACCGTATGGCTCAAGCGGCAAATCAACGCCCTCATCGGCCATGTCGACCTTGAAGTCATCAACGCGCCACCGGTCGAAACCAATCGCCTGGATATCGAAAAGCTGCATCAACTCGCGAAGCTGCGAGGCCATATATCGAAACTTGATCACCGGCCCCGGAACCGCGTTGATATGCCCGGCCTTGATCCAGACCCGAAACAGTTCCCGCTCCCGGTCCCGCCGCGCGGCCATTTGACCTTCCGGGGTCCAGAAGAACGAGAGCAAATCAAAGCCCGGTTCTGCCTGTCCATCAGGGAACGCCAAGACGAGCGCGGTAAGATCGTGCTTGCCGGACAGATCGAGACCGCCAAAGCACTTTCGCCCATGAAGGTCCGCCACATCGATCTCCGATTTGCAGGCCTCCCAGATCGGACGTGTCACGATCCGGTTCTCTGCGTTCCCGTCGATCCTCTGGTTGAGGCGCAGGTTGCGATAGCGGGCCTCGAACATGGGAACACGCCGCGCTTGCTCCGCCTCCTTCACGATGTCATCGAGATCAAGAAACACACCGGCCGCCGGATTGCATTTCTTGATCGTCTCAGGCGCGAATGGATCAGCATCCAGAGGCGCGGTGCGCAAATCCACAATGATGCTTTCGTCGTGCCCTTCCAGTGCATCATCTATGAGCAACGACAGTGGATGATCGTCGGTCGGCGCTTGGGTGGAAATCACCATTCCCAACGCGGCCTTCCGCTTACCCATCGCGGTGCGAAGGTTCTCCAGAAGCTCACCATCCCGCGCCTGGGCAAGCTCGTCATAGACCCAATACGATGGAGCCAGACCGTGCGCCCGGCGGGCATCGGCGGAAAGCGCCTCATAGATCGAGCCGGCCCCGTCTCCCTCAAGAACCTCCATGCGCTTGTGAAAACGCTGCGGGTTCACGCGCGCCGCGAATTCCGGTACCGCGATGATGATGGCCTCCATCTCATTGAAGATCAGTCCGGCTTGCTGCCTGTCGATGGCTGCGGAATAGACCTCGCCGCGAGGCTCGCTCTCCGGCCCGAGCAAATGGCAAAGAGCCAATCCAGAGATAAGACCGGTCTTCCCGTTGCCGCGCGGTTCCGACTTGATCGCGATGCGCACGCGGTTCACACCCGACCGCCCATATACCGCCTTCACGAATTCCCGCTGTTCGGGCAGAAGGCGCATTCGCTTGCCCTGCAGTTTCCCCTTCGTGATCGGTAGGAACTCAAGGAATGCAATCACGCGCTCGACGCGGCTGAGACCCTTCTTCTTCCATGGGAGCCGACGCTTAGACTTCTCTGCCTGCTCACGCGCCAGCCTTGCCCGCGTGGCGCCAGGCCCGCGAAGTCCCATTCATCAATCCTTGTGATTGGAAGCGCGAAAACTATCAGCCGCGCGAAACTAATTCTGTTCGAGACTTCCCGCGCCGGTCCCTAAGCCCATCGATCTGGACTTTTTAACCACCCCCCCATCTAGGATGTCCGTATTTCAGGCAGGGGAAGCCGTGGAGAGGTATTTCAGCTTTTAGTGCATCTCTGACTGTTTGCAGGGTGGCGCTCGTCTACGGGCCATCCATCGGCCCCTATCTCGGTTGAGTATCCCATGCGTTCTTCGCTTTGGGCGTCTCGGTCATGACATGGAGCGCATAGGCTTTCGAAGGGGCCTGCGTAGAAGGTGGCCGGGCTTTCCTTACTGGCCTTGTCTACATGGTGGCAGACTGTGGCTTTGGTGATGATCCCGCGCTTAAAGCACCATTCACATACCGGCTCGGCTGCGAGCTGCGCGTCTCTCACCCTTGACCATTGGGCGCGCTTGTAGAGCTTGCGATAGCGCTCTGCTTCTGGTGATCGGCGGTCATGGCGGGCCATCAACCCATATCCATCTGCATCGCCAACCTGCCTGAATATCTACGCCGCTTCCTGCTTCTTCTTCGCTTCGCGCTGGCGGCGGCGTTCCCACCGCTTTTGTGCCCAAGAGAAGTCGGCTGGCTTGTCTGAAAGATAGCTTGTGAACGCCTCGTCTGAGGCCCAGGCAGTGATGCCTTTGTGTTCTGTGACAGCGCCCGCGATGTTAGCGTCAATATGGCCGTTTTCGGGGGTGTCGAGCAACACCCCGATTTCACCGTCATCGCAATGCTGCACACCCTCGCGAGCAACATGTGCAGAAATTCGAGCCAAAGCGCGGTTTTTCCGCCTTCTTCCCGTCTCTGGATGAATGCCCTCGACCTTGAAGCACCACTTGTTGAAGGATCGGCCACCGGCCTTTGCCATGGACCATGCCAGGAGCGCGCGGCGCTGGCCTTCATCATCCACCATCAGGAGCCATTCGCGCAAGCATTCCAGTTCGGAAAGTTCCTGTGATGAAGCCTGTAGGCCAAGCCGCTCCCAGAACAGGCGGCGTTCCTCAGCCAAAGGGTCTTCTCCGGGCTGGAGCTTGTCGCCCTTCTCCTTACGCCATCCGAGCTTGTCGACCCAATCATGGACATATGGAAGCGACATGGATCGCATCGGCGCCGGGCCTATCTGCTCTGGCGTGCTTCTCTCGATCTCCGCGGCGCGGATAAAGCGCTCTGCAATATCTCCGATGTTCATTGCATCCTCCGACGGTCATCCAGCATGTCGAGTTGATCAGAGTTCGGCCCGAAGCGGCGGAACAGGCGCTCATAGACCATCCCACCAAGGGCAAAGCGCGTCGGCACGAAGCCCCGCAGTTCCTGAGCCACAAACTGGAGCTCTCCACCGGGGATGATGTCCCATGTGTCCAGCCAGGCGCCGGCCTCGCGCTCTATCAGGCTGCGGCATTTCAAAACCATGTCCGAGACCATCCATAGGCCTTCCTTGTCGAGGAGAAGCTTGTTGTTCCCTGCCTGGGTGATGGTGGTCATCACAAGGCGAGCATGTTCCATTCCATATCGATCGATGATGCGCCGAAGGGTGTCCGGTGCCCGCGTCTGGCCAATCTCCGGATACTTGTTGCCGGGGATGATCTCGACATCAAACTCCCGGCACAATGCTATGACGCGCGGATCGATCATCGAGCCTCCACGGGGATGGGCTTCTTGCCCGGTCGAAACACGGTCTCCGCTTTCCACCGATATTCGGCCTTCTGGCGGTGCTGGTGTATTTGCCGTTCATATAGGCGATCAGACTCGCTTGCGCTGCCTCACGGGCTTCTCTGGCTGTCTGGAAGGGCCTTACCTCGCCGTTCTCCATCACGGGCTTGTATTCGCCGTGTTCACCGGCTCGGAATTCACCGATCCAGATATAGCCGTTATGCCGGGCGCGGGCGTCGAAGATGTTCAAAGCATTGCCTCCTGCAGCTCAGCATCGTCTTGTCTGTCTGATTTGTATCTGGTGAAGCGCGCCTCAAAGATCAGGCGGCTTGTGATGTGCGGATTTCCGAAACGGCTCTTGATGACGCCGATCTCCGCAATATCCTCGTTATTGTCCCGAACGGCAGACGGGAAAACCTTCTCGATTGCTTTCCAATCGGATCCGGTTGAGGCCGTCGCCTTTCGCTCCTGATAGAATTTCAGGAAGCGATACAGGTAGAAGATGGCGTCGAAGGGAGCTAAAGCCCCCTCGCCTCCAAACAGGTCGGCAATGATAGGTCGAGGGTTGGGCCGCCGCATGCCAGACGTGTTCCGCTGATTGAGAACCAGCCACGCCGCACGCGTCTGCTCGGCGCCGCCCTTGAGAATATTTCCGATCTGGAGCGCTTTCGTACCCTCGTCGGTTTTGCGGTCTTCCGCCTTGATCGCCCGGATATGGTCGACCACGATCAACGGCACCTTTCCATTCCCGTTTGTGCGGATGAAGGAGCGGGCCAGCGCGACAAGCTGCGGGGCGCTCTGGTCAGTGCATTTGATGACCTTGAAGGGCTGTCTATCAATCCATGTTGCGAAATCGACGGCCTTCCCCATTTCCTTCTCGGATACGTCCCCAAAGAGCTGCCGGCGCGCTTCAATCGCATATTCCTGGGCAACCATCTGCCTGATGCATTGGTCTGCCGCTTGATCGAACGACAGAAACAGGACTGGGTGCCCCTTCTTGAGAGCATGCGCGATCATCTGGAGCGTTAGTGAGCTTTTACCCTCACCGCTCGACGCCAGAAGGCCATAGAGATTTCCGGCCTCGAATACAGGGGATGAAATAACCTCTGAAATCTCACCCAAGCAGATCGGGACGCCGGACACCCCGCCGCGCTGGCGGGCCTTCGTGATGCTGTCCAGATAGGCTTGCCCATGTCGATTTGCCTCGCCGGTGGCGATGCGCTCTCCGCGAAGCTTGGCGATTTGATCCTCAATCGGGGAAATGACGGAAAACGGGTCCACATCCGGCTCCCTGCCTGCGAGTGCGGCGCGGATGTCGTCACAAGCCGCCATGAGATGGCGCGATACCCATAAGTCCCGAATGCCGATGGCATAGTCCCTCGCCATAACGGGGGAGACTGCATTGACCGCAAGGCGGGCCAGGTACTGCCCGAGGTTCAGATCGTCGGCGATCTTCGCATCCTCCGGCATATAGCTCTTGAGCGTTGTTGGGTTCACCTTGCGGCCAATGGTGATCATCTTCCCCATGGCTTCAAAGAGTATCTGGTGAACCTGTTCGTAGAAGTGCTCCGGTTGCAGAGATCGAGAAACCAGATCGTAGCAATCGTTGTTCATCAAGATGCAGCCAAGCAATTCGGCTTCGAGATCGACATTGTGAGGTAACGGCGCGCGTGGCTCTGTCATGCCGCCCTCCCCGTCCGCTGCATCAACTTTAACTCCTGACAGTGCCCAGCCGCCCACATCGCGATGATGCAGGCGTCCCGGCTGTCCATGTTGGGCGAGACAATCCGATGCATGTCGCAGAAGGCCTTGGCGCGCTGCTTGGGCTTTCCCTTGATGGTCTTCGGGATGATCGTCTGCCAAGTGCGCGCGGCCACTTCTACGCACGGGATATTGTTGCCCATGACGGCCATTTCAGCCGCGCCGGCATATCGGTTCAGAACAGCAATGGTCTTGGAGTTGATCGTCGTCTCCTGCTCTTGCTCCCCAAGCATGTCTGTCTTGGCTCGCGTGAACCGAGGCGCGATCTCCATTGGCGCTTCAATGGCCGCGAAGTCTGGCCGGTGCTCCTTGATCAGCCGGGGCAGATGCGAGCGCATGTAGCGCACCCGCTCGAAAGGTGTTGCGCCCTGCAGCTTGAATGAGCCGGAAACAATGGCGGACGGCGTCTTATCGGTGTCGTAGATCGCCCAGCCGGTCGTCGTGGCGATATCTAGTCCCAAGATGAGTGCCATCACTCCCCTCCCCACATAGCCGCGCCAAGGATGAGAATGCCCGCAATGGCGATGAACCAATTCACGATCAAGAAACGGGTGCGCTCGGTCATTCCGCCGCCTCCATGAACTCGGCATCACATTTCGCGATCTCTTTCGGGGCGGCATCGGCCATGATCGCACCGACGCACGCCTTCATTTTCGCAACAGAAACCGCATTGCCGATCTGCTTTATCTTGTCGGTCTTGGTGCCGGCGAATTCGTACTGCTGGTCTTCGGTATTGAAACCCATCGCAGACGCCAGTTCGTGCGGCTCCAGCATTCGGAAAAGGATGTCGTATCCATCAAACGCCTCGGCCAGCGCAAACTCGCCACCTTTTGCCGTTGTGATGGTTGGGATGGGTTCATCAACGGAGCGGCTTCCGTTCCCACCCTGGCTGTGTGTGACCGGAACGACGACGCCGAAACGGTTTCGGGCGGTCGCGGTCGGCAGCGGTTCATCCGCGCTTTGGCAAACTTCGCCGTTGCCAGAACCGTAATAGACTGAGACCAGCGCATGAGCCCCGCCAGCCCCACCCGTTGTGGACGTTGGCAAGGGCTCTGAAACCGCACGGGGCGCACCGCCAGATGCTTGCGACAACACGAACGGCTCAACGACTGCATATGAACTGCCATCACCATGCACGGTGCCCAACGGGTCTTCGATGTCGTGTGCGCGTCGAGTGTATGGGTCTTTGTCGCGGGCATCCGTTCCATGCGCGACTGTGACCAGCATTGGTCTTGCGCAGCCGGGACGCACTTCGGTCCCGGCGCCACCGGTGGTGATGGTTGGCAAAGGATCACTTGCCGAGCGCGCGGCTCCGCTGTTGTGTTGTGAAAGAACCATCGGCTCCGCCAGCCAAACACCGCCCTTGGTATCGAGTGTCGGGGCAGGCTCGGTTGAGACCGCCTTTGCCTGGTTCCCCTTCCGCCCATTCATGATAACGGGCTCCGCAAGCGCGATGCGCTGACCGTTCGCCGCAATTGTCGGCAGAGGCACATCAAGCCCCTGTGCGGCCATATGATTGCGAAGCACAACAATAAACGGCTCAGGCCACTTGTGCTTCACCGCCCCTGCATAGATGCGCATGAGCGTCTTGGGTGCGAGAGCTTTCTTTCTGTTGAAGATCGACCTGCCCTTGATAGACCAGTCGATGATTTCCCGAGCTGGGCGCCATGGCTTCGCGTCAGAGAAAAGTTCTCCTTTCACATCAGTCCGCTTGCGATGCGTCGGCATCGGCCAGTGGACTTTTCGCCCGTCCGAACGCGCCATCAGAATGAAGCGCTGGCGCGTGGTGGCATCTCCGTAATCAGCGGCATTGAGCTTTCGCCATTCCGGATCGAAGCCAAGCCTTTTCAGCGTCTCGATCCACGCAAGGAAATATTCGCCCTTGCGGCTCTTGATCGGCCTGCCTGTGCGGCGATCCACCGGCCCCCAGCTTGTGAACTCCCAGACGTTCTCGATGATAATCCGCTTCACACGGAGTTCAGTGAGCCACGTGATAATGTGCCAAGGATCGGAACGCTGCTGGTCGCTGGTCGGCTTGCCACCGCGCGCCACGCTGTGGTGGGTGCAGGTTGGCGAGGCCATCAACAGGTCGAGATAGCCTTCGGGCACGAGAAGGTGCGGACGGACAGTGGCAATGTCCTGTACGTAGTGCCGTGCTTCTGGATGATTGCGTTGATGGGTGTCGATCGCTGTCGGCCAGTGATTGACACATACCAGTTCCATATCGAGGCCGAGTTCAGCCAAGGCGCGCGATGCTCCCGTGGAAGAACCGCCAGCACCACAAAGCAGGTCGGCAACGAGCATCTTTTTCGGTTTTCTGATCTTCTGCATCTGGATCCCCAGCAGGTTCATCGCCTCAATCGGGGTGCGCCGTCTAAGCCGCGGCGCGAGGCACGCGGTTCAAAACGGGATGTCTCCGCCGTCGATCTGATAGGCGGACGGCTCAAGCCGGATGGTCTCGACATCGACACGGCGGGAGACAGAGACGGCCTCAAGCACGTAGAAGGCCACTCCGGGAACAGTGCGGGCCAAGCGCTCCGCCTCGCCCTGTGCGCTCGCAAACGTCTTGTGGCGCACCGTGGGCTGGCGTTGGCCAAGCCCGTAGACCATCCAGAAGGTTTCGGGAGCGGCCATGGTCTACGCCTCCGCCGCTTCCGGCTCTTCGTCGGGAAACTCGGGATCGCCCTCGCTCATGACGTGCGACAGGTCCTTATTGGCGAATGCGTGCCCGTCATTCAGACCGCGCTGCCACTCCTGCCCTGCCTTGCTGTCGGCGCCATATGGGTTTGTCGCATCCTTGCGGAGCTTGCCGGCGGCCAGACCTTCCTCGTAAGCGCGCTCTTCAATGGGAGTGCGGTCTTCATCGAACATGTCGAATTGGCGGGCGACTCCGTGGCCCATCCACCTGGCAATCTTCAGACGACGTTCCCACATCGCAATGATTGCCCCAGCATCCTTGTCTTCGAGTTCAGCCGCCCATTTGAAATCTGCGGGCGTGAAACCATATGGCTTCAATCGTGCGTAGACCTCCTTCGCATCCGACATTTCAACGGCAATGTTCGATTTGATGCCCTTAAGCTGAACATGTCCGTTCAGAAATGTTTGTTGGATGAACTGCTCTCGTTCGTCCTGGACGTTGTGGCCAGCTTCGGCCTTGGCCGCTTTAGCTTTCGTCATTTCGTCTCCTGTTCCGGCCCGCCATTTTCAGGCGCAGCCATTCCCACGCGCGCCAAAGCACGCTCTTGATCAACCGCATTGGTTTGTCCCGTAAGTCCAAGCCGCTCGGCTCGCATGACGCGGGCGGCTTCCTCATTGCGCTCGCACAGCTCGTCATGTGCGATCTTGAGCCGGCGATAGGCTTCCCCGGCTATGTCCTTCATGTCGGCAACGCGATACTGCAGCCGGAAAAGGACGTTCTCTTTCAGTCCAAGTCGAGAGGACAAGCGATAACGCGCTGCGCCATCGGTGTCCTTCCTCCCTCTGAATTCAGCATCGAGAAGGTTTTCGTACCAACCCTTTGCCTCATTAAGTGCCGTCGTACTCATTTCACTCTCGTCAATTCTTTTGACAAATTTGCAAAAACCTTTGCCTTCCAATGTCCGGCTCCATCGCTACTTTCGATCTTGTAGCGAGGGCGGACGGAACGAACCGCTCGATTTGGAAAGGCAAGAAGGGAATTTCGAACAATGCGCACTCGTCAGAACCGCCAAGCTCATGCGAATGCGCAGATGGAATTGTTTCAGGAACTGGAGATGCGCCCCAAGGCGTCCACAGGGAGGCGGTCATTTGCGCCCCCTCATAAACGGGCTCATGGCAATGGCGGCGGCAACCGCCAAAGGCCAGAGCAGACAAACGATCCATTCACGCAGGCCCGTGGGTACATCCCGCCCATAGGCGTCCCGGCCTACGGCAGAAATGGCGCCAACCACGCCTAGGACATAGAGGGTAGCGGCGAGGATCGTCATGCGGCCACCCTCAGTTGAAATCGCGTGAAGGCCTCTGCGTCATGGTCGGCCTGATATTTCGCGATGGCATAGAGGATCGTCTTGTGATCGCGTCGGAACCATTGCCCGAGCTTCGTCGTGGAGAGATGCGGTTTCCGCGCCTTCACAAGGTAGATCGCCTCGTGACGGGCCGAAACAACCGCATGAACGCGAGAGCCGCTGAGAACCTCGCGCGGTGGAACTCCATGCTTCTCGGAAACCGAACAAACGATCTCCCTGATCCAGTCTGGCATGTGGCGGATTGCACGATGGTCGAGAAATGTCGCCGGTCGGACTTCGACAGTGGATTTTCCAGATTTACTTACGAGAGAGGCAGAGCCGCCGACCGGCTGACCCTGGATTTGACGCTCTTCCTGATAGACCGCGCTGGAAGCAGAAGCCCCGCCACGCTCCAGGGAATTGGTGTTGGGTTCGGAGGTCACGCCGCGATCCTCCATAACCAGTCAATGACGCCGCGAACGGCGAGGATGATCAGAAACCACCCGAGTGCACCGGAAAGCGCTATGGCTGCGGCTATCGATGCCGCGACAAGCATTTGGCGGGTGGTCTTGGGAGTCATGCGGCCGCTCCCATGGATGGACGCTCCTTCCCGCCGTGCGCATGATGGGAGTGCATGATTCCAACATGGGACGAGAAGGAGCGAACTATGAAATTGGAACTCGAAACGATGGGTTTCGACCGGGAAGACACCGGCAACTGGTTTGCGGAGTTCACAGTGAGAGGCGAGCAGAACCAAGAGGTGCTCCGCTTCTCGGAAGCGGTCTTTGCCGGGAAGAACGGAAACGAGACACAGCGATACCAGGACTTCCCGGCCAAAGAGGCCATGGAGAAGCTTTTCGCAAAAGCCAAAGACCGATTAAGAAAAGCTGCAGAGTCCATCTAAGCCTCCACATTGTACCGGAGGCCGGATGCGAGACGGATCATGCGGGCAATGTGCTCGCCTTCCGTCTCGCCCGGTGCCTTCCGAACGTCCGGAAGATCACCAAGGGCGGTGTACAGCGCACGTTTGAGCGTCGTGAGATCACCGCGGCCAAGAAGGTGTGGCAGACTTTCGAGAGAAAAGGTCAGGCGCTCGGAGTTTACATCCAGCCCCATGACGAGGCACCCATTCGAGCTTTCGATAAGATGGGCGATGCTCATGCCGCGGCCTCTGGGCTTTGTGGGGCGGGGGTGTGAGTTCGGGAGACGGCCTCGTACAACTCATCGAGGACCTTGGCCTCTGCGAGGGTTTCTTCGCCCTTCTGGCGTTTGAATTTGCGCGCCGCGTCGAGCCATCCCGGGTTCTGGATCAGGAGGCTGACATGCACGTATTCCTGCACGTCAGGAAGAGGAACGTAGTGGCTGTGGCTGTGAAGCCGCTCAACGATTGGCATGAAGTCGTCGGCGATCTCGCAGAAATCAGACTGGTCTGGATCGCTGCCGCCCTTCGTCAGCATCGACGTGATCTTCGCAATGACACCCTGCCGGAGCATCTTGTCCGCGCCTTCGCGTTCGGCTGCATCGGCAGTTTCCGGGAAGGCGTCGGCAATGACGCGATCCGCGATCTTGGCGGCGCTCTTGCCAACTTCACCAATGGCGGCATTCACCGCCTCATGAAAAACGCGGAGTTTGTCAGTGAGCATTGATGTCTCCGAGAAACTTGTTGAGGGTGGCGACAGCCTTCTGGACAGCGGCGATATTCGCGGCCTGATCGTCGGTGCGCTCATGCAGACCATGCAGGGCGAGCAGCAAATTTTCGTCCGTTGCCCATTCCGCGAGAGCGCGGCAGGTGCCGTAGACATGCGTCCACGCAGCGCCAGCCTTCGACGGGGCTTTGTAGTGGGGGTTCTTTCGGTTCGGAGCGGGATCACCGCGAATGCCCTGCTTGGCGGCTTCCATTACCGCTTCGCGCAGCGCGGCCTTTGTCGGCTCCTGCTTCGCTTTGAGGCGGCTGTCGAGGATGCGCCGCGTGATGCCAGGTTCCACCTTTTCGGCGTCCCTGATTTGGCGGGCTTCGTGGACTTCCTTTCGGGAAAGGCCAAGGTCGGAAGCAGTCGCAGGCGTAAGTTCCCTTTTGGAACTTACGACGCCGTAGTCACCACGCTTGCCAATCTCCCCTCGCTCCTGCGCCGCATCGTATTCGTCGGCCAGACGGCGCTTCGCTGCGGCTTCGATCTCAAGAGCATCAGCCTGTGCGCGGTGCGCCTTGGCGACTACCTCATCGTGAGCGCCTTTTACCTTTGCGAGCCGCGCCGCTTTCTTAGAAGCGTCGTAGGCGACCGATGCGGCATCCTTCGCTTCCAACACCTCGGCAGCACTGGAAGCGCTCGCAAGCTGCGTTGCCGCGCGCTTCACCAGTCCGGTGAGCGAATTCTCGTTGAACGGAATGACGGCGGCTTGCTGCTGTGTTTGCTGGAACTCGATCATGCCGCGTTCTCCGAGGCAGGACGCATAATCTGCTCAGGCCAGTCAGCACCATCCGGCCAATTGTCGGAAAACCATCTGATCGCGCTGTTGAACCGGCTGATCGTGATGTCAGCACCGGCCCTCATTGCGCCGATTTTTTTGCTGTCTCCAAAAAGACGGTGGCTCAAGGTCACCTCCTTGATGGAGGTTGCCTCGATGTACGCGTCCGCGAGCTTGAGTAGGTGGCTGATCTGGTTCATAGAAACCAGTATTCGGTTATTTTACCGATAATGTCAACGGTTATCTTACCGATAGCTTCAAAAGGCCAGTTCGGTTTTCATACCGGCATGCTTGAAGATGTTCTCCGCCGAATAAACAAACGCCTTGAGGCCGTAGGCCTATCGGAATCTGCCGCCGCGAAGAAGGCGGGCTTGAGCGCCGATGCAATCAGAAACATGCGCCGCGCGGTTGAAGCCGGGAAGACCGGAAGCGGCGCATCAACCAGAACACTATCCGCGCTTGCCCCTGTTCTGAACACGACTGTCTCTTGGCTGACGGAAGAAGTTGGCCCGGAAGAGACTATCGGCATGGTTCCAGTCATGGGCTATGTCGGGGCCGGGGCTGAGGTTGAGCCTGACTTCGAGCAGGTGCCGCCGGAAGGGCTCGATCAAATCACATTGGCGATTCCACTCCCTGGCGACATGGTTGCATTCCAAGTCCAAGGGATTTCGATGCTCCCGCGCTATGATGAAGGCGACGTCATTATCGTCTGGCGCGAACAAAAGCGCGCGACCGATTCCTTCCTTGGGGAAGAAGCTGCGGTCAGGACCGGCGACGGCAGACGATTTCTCAAGACCATCCGGCGAGGCTCGCAAGGCGGGTATACGCTGGAGTCTTGGAATGCTCACCCCATAGAAAACCAACAGATCGAGTGGGTGGGCGAGATCTACGTCACGATCCGTGCAAACCAGCTTCGGCGCATGGTCAACACCATTGAGCGCCAAGGAGGCATTCAGGGGCAGTTGAAGCTCAGGGCTTAATTTCAACGGGTGGGGGAAGTTATGAGGAAGATTGCAGTCGTGGCCGCTATGGCCTTACCGCTGTCGGCTTGCGGATCGATAACAGTTCCAGCGTCTGGAACCACATCGACGGGCGAATTGTTCTATGGGCAGGCCATCGCAACGATGTCTGCCGGCACGTTTCAGGTGACGAACGCGCAGAATGTTATCTGCTCCGGCAATTACGACCAGTTTTCCAAAGCGAAGGAATTCGACATTCCGTTCAAATGCACGGATGGCAGGTCAGGGACGATCCATATCGTGCGCAACGATGACCTCTTGAGCGGTGGCGGAACCGGCGTCTTCAGCGACGGAACGACAGGCGAATTCAAGTTTGGCAAAGACGTTGGCGCGTGAACCATGGCGCGCCGTTTGTTTGCTTTGGCAGCCGCCGGGATACTGAGCGCCTGCACCACCACTCCTGCCGACTATGCAACGACGCTATCGGTGAAAGACCCCAAATGGGAGAGCCCCGCTTGCCAGCAAATACGGCTGTCGGCGCTCCACTTCGATGATAAGGTTGGCGAACGGATGGCCGTGGGTATGGCTTCGGGACTTTTGCTCGGCCCATTTGGCTTGCCTATCGCTGCGGCAGCGGATGCTAACCAAGAAGAGCGCCGACGCCTATTCGCTCGAGAGATGCATCTTCGGTGTAGCAGTTTGCCGCTACCCGACAACTTGAAGTCAACGACATGACCGACAAGCTCTCTGCCCAACTGATGGAAGCTGCCGATAGACTGGAAGAGCTTTCGCGCTCCGAAATCCAGGTTCTGCTCCGCCGGGCTGCGCTTCGCCTCGACGGTCGCATGGTGCCAGTTGGCTATGTCACGCTGATACCGGAGGCTTCCGAAATGGTCGATGAGTTTGCGAAAGAGCACGACCTGAACATGGATGAGGCGGTCAACTCCATCCTGATCGATTGGGGAATCTCGGCTGGAATGATCGAGGTCGATGATCTGGATGATGAGGATTAGGGTTGAGCCATCCTCAGTCGATTACAGATTGGCTTGCGTTATGCCGCCAACACGAGCGAGCAGCGATGGCAATCGTCGAAGACAAAAAGGCTTGCGCGCAAGCAGTTCAACATGCTGGGTTTGCTGTTGAATGCGCGCTGAAGGCCTATATTTGGCACCAGGAACGGTTCAATCAATGGCCCTCAAGAGAAGCCCGCCCAGATTTGTATACCCATAGCCTTGTGACATTGCGGACCGTAGCCGGAATTAAAGTGGACCCCACGGAACCCTCTGCACCACATTGGCATATCATGCTACAATGGAACCGAAATCAGGGTTATGACCCTAGACCGATGCCCCGGAAAGTCGCTCGTTCATATGTGGATGCCGCTTTTGGGGCGGATGGAGTTGCAACATGGCTGCGCCAGAAATTGACGAAAAGTTCTTAGCCGCCGGTCGCGAATATGGCGATGCGTTGATCGCGCTTGGTCTCGACCCGCATGCCCTTTTTTGGGCATTCGACAAGACCGAGAAGCGACATGTGCTGGTCCTAGTTACAGACTTCTTCGACTACACCGGCCCTCTTGAAATCTCAAAACAGTTGCTCAGGGCCTACAACGCATCGATCACTCCCAAGGAGATTGATCCTTTCGTAGTGAGGCTGCACAGCATCCATCAGTCAATTAGTGAGCGCTATGTTGGCGCTGCACTGTCTGATGGGACATTTCATGTTTGGGACAAGAACATGAACCCCAAACATGTCCCGCCAGGGGATCGCGTTGAATATTTCGACATTGGAGATCTAACGCTCAAGCCAGAATGGACGATCAAAGCCAGGAGCCTTCAGACTCGAAATTCAGTAGAGATCGGAAGGAAGTGGAAACGCTTCGTCAGGAACGTTGACAAGATTGCCGCATAATCAGGGCAGCCCCGCTCCGGCGGGGTTTTCTTTTGCCCCTCCCTTCTCAATCTCCCCTTTCCTACAGAGAAAAACCTTCAACGTATGAGCTATCTCTACGTCTGAGATTATCTTGGTTCTGAATGATGGAGAGCCAGGAGCCCGAACATAGGAGGACTAAGCCCCGTGCTCTGAGAGCATCCGAGGTTAGCCCCTATGCTGGACGATTCTGAACGACCGAGCCGCCTATCGCCCTTCCGAGTTGGTCATAACCAGCGCCAACCCTCGACCGCACTTTTTCGTTGCCTCTGGCAAGGCCACGGCGGACTCCCCTTCGGTCTTTCGGAGTGGGGATTGCACTTTGTCCGCGCCCTGTGGTATGCATAAGCCACTGCTTATGTGACCCGAGAGCGCCACAGTCTTCAACCTTCCGCTCTCGTTATCGCCCCGGCCAGCAAATCGCTGCCGGGGTTTTTCTTTTCGCGCAATCGCAAAGGCGTGTCAAATATTTTCGGTTTAATTACCGATTTCTCTTGTCAGTCGGTTTTTTTACCGCTACAGTCATTTCCATCAACACCGGGGATCACCCGATCCATGAAACGGAGATGGAGAGAGATGATGCAGCTTCAGCTTGATGAACTTGGACTGATCCCCGCGAACTATCCGAAGACGTTCTATCGCGTTGAAGATTGGTTCACTGGCCGCCGCGTTGCGGATTACTCGACAGAAGCCGAAGCGGTGAAGGCCTCATACGCCAGCGTCCACGGCGGTCGCTTCGATCACAAGGTATCCACCATGCACATGGCGGGCGCGTGATGAGCGCCGCCCTCAAACCGGTTGCGAACGAGTACCTGCTCGAAACGCACATCATCAAGCCCCGTGACCGGCTCCATCGCTTGGTCTCCCGGCTGGCCGACACCCACTACGACGATCTCACAGACGACCGCATCGAGCAGCTTGAGCGCCAAGTTGACGAATGGCGTTGGATGCACGCCGACGCAACCCGATTTCCAGCTTCCTAAGCGCTCCGGTCAGGGGCGTCCGCGCCCCATTCCCGAACGCTTTTCACAACGAAGGATGAAGGCAATGACCATCATCGATTACAGCGCAGACTTACCCCTACCGAACGGCAAGACCTGGCTCTCGGTTGAATGTCGGATTGATGTTGAGGCCGAGCGTGATCGCCTCAATGGCGAATGGCTCCTGAACGTCAATGACGTGCTGTTCGACGCGTCTGACTATCGCGAGCCGAGCAATTACGTCTCGACGTTCTGCGAGGCAGCAACGCCTCTCATGGCTCAAATGGGCCACGAGATTATCCAGATCGCAGAAGGCGACGATGCGCTTCTTGCTTCGGTTCTGGACGATCAGAGGGATGCGGCGTGATGGCTTCACTTGAAGGACTGACCCCGCTCGACTCGAAGGGCATCAACGGCAGCCAGCACTATTCATATACGTGCTCGTCGTGCGGCGGAGATGCGCGCAATACGTACATGGAGCCCATCGGTTCACGGATGCTCGAAAGCCGTCTCTGCTGGAGTTGCGACTATTGGCGGGAAGAAGAAAGGCGTCTGGAGCGCGATCACGCGCGGATGACGATAATTGACGGCCACATCTATGGCCCCGGAAGTCGAACCAGTGGCTCATTCCGCGGCATGGCAGGTCGCCGTTTCGATATCGAGTATATCGATCCTTCGGCCTTTGCAGGCAAGCGGATTACCACGTTCGACCTTTGGTCGGGATCGACGCTTCCGGAGCACCTGCAGAAGCGTTTCCCAGACACAGCACGGTTTCTTGGCGGCGCGGAGAAGGTCGAGATGTCCGGCGAGATCAAGCGCTGTTGGAACCATTCAGATCACAGATCGGAACCCTACCCGCTCCCCAAAACACTCAATCTGGCGTGAGGAGATTTCGCATGACCTCCCTCCCCCTGAGCATCAAGCGCGCCAAGCTCGCGCTCAGAGAAGCCAAGGCGATCAACAGGGCTCTCGCTCTGATTGAAGCCGGCGAATTCAAGATCGCAAAAGAAATGAAGGCCGAGGCTGATCGCTATGGACGCGAATTGCTCGCGCTTGAGAACGAGAGGGCAGCGTGATGAGCGGGAACCCGAACACAATTGGTCGGCGCTACGATAAGCAGTTCATGCTCAGAGTGACACCCGATCTTCACCGGCGCATCAACTCACACGCGATAGCAAACTCGCGCTCTATGAACTCCGAAATCGTCCTTACGCTGGAGGCGGCTTACCCCGCGCCCGTGGAGCCGGAGGGCGTCAACGAGGCAATGCTGGAGGCGTTGAGGTCAATCAACAAGGTTGCCAGCCCAAACCCGCAACGCACGTTCGATGATGTGATCCGGGACTTCGACTACATAATGGACCGCGCCCGCGCCGCTATTTCCAAAGCCGAGGGCCGCACCAATGCTTAGCTCCCTCCTCCCCTTTCTTTCGCACCCCACGGCCCGCGCCATTGTCATGATCGTGCTTTGCGCGGCGGTCACCGGGTTCTTTGAGACACCGCACTGAGGCCAAAGTGATGAAATCCGACCTGATCGACCTTCGCGTTCGAGCGAAACACATGACAGAGCGCGCGATCCTCGTGACCACAGACGACGAGAACGAAGCATGGTTGCCGTTCTCACTTGTGGATCTGAGGACCACAGGCCGCGTCAATGAATACGACGTGACGCTCCCCGAACAGCTGGCAATTGAGAAAGGGTTGGTGTGATGACCGATCTCGACACAGATGCGATGCAGTCCATCGGGGCTCTTGGCGCCAAGATGGCGCGCCGGCACTCCTTCGTCCGCATCTGGGACGGAAAAACGATCGATAAGCCCGGTGTCATCTCTGGCCTGCCAATAGATTCCTATCACTCGGATTGCTGCGCAGGGCCGTCTATTTCGTCTTCCGGTCTGCGTGAGATCGCGCCGCCGGATGGCTGCCCGCTCAAATATTGGGACAACAGCTACCTCAATCCGGATCGCGCCCCAGAGGAACCGAAAGATCACTTTTCGCTCGGCAAGGCTGTGCACACGCTTCTGCTGGGAGAAGATGACTTCCGCGCCATCTATTCTGTCCGCCCCACCAAATTCAAAGACTGGCGCACCAACGACGCGAAGGAATGGCGAGAATCTCAGATCAAGGCCGGCAAGGTCGTTCTGGTGCCGGAACATCTTGAACAGATCGAAGGCATGGCGAACCGTGTTGCGAATGACCGAACGTTTGTCGACCACCTGCGCGGCGATATCGAGCGGAGCATCATCTATCAGGACCGCACCGGCGTCTGGGTGAAGGCACGTCCCGACAGCATCCCGGCGGATACCGTGATCGCGGACCTCAAGACAACGGCTGACGCCAGTGAACGAGGCTGCCTGAACGCTATCAAGAAGTTCGGCTACCACCAGCAGATGGCGCTGATCTCGACGGCTATCCACGAGGTGATGGGCTACCAGGTCACAGACCATGTGCTCCTATTTATAGAGCCTAAGCGGCCACACGCCTACAACATCAAGCCGCTGGACAATCAGTATATCTGGTACGGCAAGCGCCAGAACCGCGCCGCGCTGAACATCTTCGCGGAATGCCTCCAGTCTGGCTTCTGGCCCACCTATTACGGAAGCGGCCTATCGGCGTCTCCGTCCGACTTCTTCGAAAAGCAGATCGACAATGAACCTTCCATCCCGGCGGAGGCGGCTTGACCCATGAAGATTGAACGCGCCGTGCGCGAAAAGACATTCACCCTCACTTCAATTGCCGGTCCATCCGGCGCAGGCAAGACCTACAGCGCCCTTCTGTATGCACGCGGCCTGGTTGGGCCAGAGGGCAAGATCGGCTTTATCGATACCGAGAACAAGCGTTCCCGGTTTTATGCGGACGTTGCCGGCGGGTTCGATGTGATCGACCTGGACCCGCCGTTCACCTCGCAGCGCTATGTCGAGGCGATCAATGCGTTTGAGGATGCCGGATATACCGCGATCATCATCGACAGCATTTCTCACGAGTGGGAAGGCAGCGGTGGAGTTCTGGAGCAGGCAGAGGCCATTGAGGAACGCACCAAGCGTTCTGGGTTGCATTGCTGGCAGAAGCCGAAGGCGGGACACAAAAAGCTGATGAATGCTGCCCTCCAGACGCGGGCGCATCTGATTTTCTGCTGCCGCGTCAAAGAGAAGGTCGTGCAGGCCAAGGGCGCAAACGGCAAGTCCGAAATCGTCAATGAGGGCTTCGTCGTCGTTCAGGAGAAGTCGTTCATCTATGAGATGACCGTCTCCATGATGCTTGCCGAGGGCACGCACGTCCCAACGATCCAGAAATGCCCCGGCGACCTGCAGAACGCATTCCCAGAGGGGCGGAAGATCACCAGTGATGCCGGAGCGGCAGTTCGCGCATGGAGCGATCAGGGCGTCACGCTTGATCCAGAGATTGAGAACGCAAAGCGCGCCGGCCTTCTGGCCGCGAACGAAGGCATGGGATCTCTGCAGGGCTGGTGGAAGGATTTGCCGAAGCTGATGCAGGTCAAGCTCGAAGGCATGAAGGAGACCTTCAAGTCGATCGCAACGGCATCCGACCAGATCAAACGCGATATCCACGAAGCCGGAGGCGGCGACCCCGGTGATCGTCTTGCGCACGCCAGGACCCTCTCCGAGACAAGCGGCGATGAAAGTGGTTTCGATCAGTCGAGCATATCAAACCAGATCGAAGACATGCGCAGCGGTTCCGAACAAGAACAAGAATCGTCGGCCCATCCCCCCGCCGACGAAGGCAGCGGCACTGCCGCCTCATCTCCGTCCAGTGTCGCTGCCAACCCATCCTCCGCACAAGCGGAAACCAGCGAGGCCGGCTCCGACAGCATGGGAGAGAGCGAAACGGAGCCGGCCTCAGCTGATGCAGGTGAATGGCTCAAGACTTTTGCGAAAGCGATCATCGGCGCCATCGGCCCGGATGAGACTGTCGTGGTCAATCAGTCCAAGGGGCTCTTTGTCGAAGGTCTCACCGATGCAGTTCGCGCCAAAGCGAGGTCTGTGACGAACTACGCCCGCGCATGCTGTCGAGGGGAAATTGAGCTGTCCGACTGTCGGGAAACGATTGCCGGCGTTGTCGGGTGCGATGAGAAGGATCTGGCATCATGACTGCCCTCATCCCGTGGCTCACCTGGTTCTCAAAACGCCGCCATGCCCGAGTTGCAGCCCGCAAGGAGCAAGAGCGGGCCGCTTTGATGCGCTCCATTGAGCACCGCAAGGCAAAGCATATGCCGTTCCGCCCGAAACAAGGCGAGTTGGTGCGTGTGACATGTGAAGCGCTCGCCGCAGAATGCGGACGTACGTGGGGAGAGCGGTGATGCCCCGGCGTGAGTTCACCAAAACCACCAAGCGCGAGGCTCTAAAACGCTCCGGCGGTCTCTGTGAGGCTGTGGGCGAATGGTATGGTCTGCGCGAAGGCCAGCGCTGCAATGCGCCTCTCTCCTATGGCGTCGAGTTCGATCACATCGACCTGGATGCCAACAGCAAGGACAACAGCCTCGGCAATTGCGCGGCTGTCTGCATCGACTGCCACCGGGTGAAGACCTTCGGGCATGACATCCCTGTCGCCGCCAAGACACGGCGACAACAGGACAAGGCGCTCGGGGTCAAGAAGCGCAAATCGAGCCTGTCGCATCCGTTTCTGAAAAAGAAGATATCCGGCGAGGTCATCGACCTGCGCACCGGGGAGGTTGTTTCGAGATGAACCACGATCTGAAAGAGCGTTTGAATGAGGAAGTCCTGCGTCTCTCAGGGTACAGCATAGACCGTGGTTCTGTAGATGCTGGCATTGCTGCAAATCTTGCGTGGGAAGCCCTCGCCCGCATCGAGCAGCTTGAGGCCGATCTGGAGAAGGCGCGGAAGGCGTTGAACTTTATCGATGCGCTTGATCCAGAAGACCACATCTACGGCGTTTCGCACGATGCTTGTCGCGGATTGATAATCCGCATGGGTCAGTCCGCCCGCGCCACCCTCCAGGAGATTTCCCGATGAACAGAGAGCAGAAGCTTGAGGAAACGCTGGCAGGAGAATTTTCGCGCCTTGTCTCTGAATACGGAGACGGAGAGAGACAAAACAGTGATGAGGCATGGAACCTCATTGCAGATTTCGCGGTGGCGAATTCCGAAGCCATCAGGCGCGCCCTCACCGCCTCCGGCTATCGCATTCTCGGGCCGGGTGAGTTGGATGCGGAGACGCTGGAAGCGGCGGCGGATGCCATGGAGATCGTTCCATCTTTCGGTGATGGCAAGTGGGCTGCCAGACACATCCGAGCCCTGAAGGATAAGCGCGAATGACTAAGCCGCTCAAAATAACAGAGCGCCAGGTCACGGCATTATGCAACGGCGCGGCGAAGGCGGGCTTCATTGCAGAAGTCAAGATTGGGGATGTGGTTGTCCGTCTTATCCCCGAAGACCATGCACAGGCACCGCGCAAACTTGACGAGAACAAGAGCGGGTATCTTTGATGCCTCGCATGCCACGCCCGAGAAAACCTTTCACGCAACGCGAAGTGACCCGCCACGGTATCACCGTATGGTATTTCAGGCGCGGCAAGGGTCCGCGTGTACGCCTTCCGGGGCCTTATGGATCCGATGAATTCAATGCTGCCTATGATGCGGCGCTGGCCGGCACACCAGTGGATCGGAAAGCCACGGCACCACGCACCAGTTTGCGATGGCTCGTTGACCGATATTTGGAGAGCGGAAGGTTTGCGAGATTGGCACCGGAAACACAACGCTCCAGGTCGCAGATATTGCTCAAGGTCTGCGAAACAGGCGGAACCTTGAATTTTCTCAACATCACAAAGGCGGACGTCCAGCAGGGCAAAGTGAGGCGCGAGGCTACGCCTTTCGCAGCGCAGAACTATGTGAAGGTGATGAAAGCGCTCTTTCAGTTCGCTGTGGACAATGCATGGATTGAAGAGAACCCCGCCGCCAGCGTGAGCGGCTGCGCACCCGAGACCGACGGCTTCCACACATGGACGATTGAAGAGGTTGTTCAATTTCAGCGCAAGCACGAGGTTGGAACGCAAGCCCGCCTTGCTCTGGACCTTCTACTCTATACCGGGCTTCGCCGGGGAGATGCCGTTCTTGTTGGCCGACAGCACATCAAGGATGGGAAGCTCCTGCTGCGAACATCGAAAACAAAGACGGAAGTTATCCTGCCGATCCTTCCGCCGCTGGCGAAATCCATATCTTCGACAAAGACGGGAGATTTGGCCCTGCTTTGCAATTCGCGCGGAAAACCGTGGACCAAAGAATCGTTTGGCAACTGGTTTGCTGAGCAATGCATAGCCGCCGGGGTGCCGGGTCGAGCTCATGGCCTCCGCAAGGCCGGAGCAACATTCGCCGCTGAGAATGGCGCCACGGAAATGCAGCTCGCAGCAATGTATGGCTGGAAGAACCCAAGGATGGCTGAGCGATACACCAGGAGAGCGAGCAGAAGTCTTCTGGCGGAACAGGCATCGAACGCCCTATTCCCTAACCTTGAAACCGGTGCGGGAATGAGCATGAAAAACTCAAAGAAATCAATACCCGAATAATGGTGTGGCGACCCCGGCAGGAGTGCAGACAGGTTTGCATAAGTGATTGAAATTGTGGTTGTATCCGTCTCATTTACCCGCACCTTGCCTGACATAAGCACCTTTGAAATCATTGTGAAATCCGTCGCGGGGCCCGCACCCAAAAAACGCAAAAAAGCCCCGCCAGCCGATAGGGCCAGCGGGGCAGTCAGGGAGGATCGGTTCGGGCGTTAGGGCGGCGGTCTTCCGGTGATCTTGGTATAGAGCAGAACCAGCCAGCCAGCGCCGGAAATCACTATCCCGCCGGCAATCCAGAGCCAGCGCCCGAGCGTTCCAGCACCACGCACCTGCTCGCGCATCTTGAGATATTCGTCGCTGGTCGGACGGATCGCCTTCACTTCATTCTCGACGTTCTCAAGCCTGTGGCTGATCCTGATCAGATCGCGGGCGGTCGCCTCTTGGACCTCATAGACCTTCTTTCGGCTATCGCTTGCCGCCTTCATGTCTTCGGAGAGCGACACGAGAAGCCGCTCGATGGAATTGAGACGCTCATCGAGACGCGCCACCTGTGCTTCTGTGCTGCCTGGCATTATCCCCTGCCCTATTTCCAGCAGCCCTGCCGGGTCCCGAATGTGTTGTGAGCGGCTACACCTTCCGCGAAGGGCCGATCATTCCGGATGATGAAGGTGCGGGTCTCTGCCGAGGGCGACAGCCGCTTCCACCCGTCACAGATCGAGGCCGGCGCATTCGTCTGGCAGCCCGCCAAGAGCCCGGCAAAGGGCAACAGCATCCATGCCTTGGATTTGTTCATCGGTCGCGTTCCTTTCGCGCAGAGCTTCGACGGATCGGGAGAGGATGGCCTGTCTTTCCGACGCAGCGCCCCGGTGGTGGCCATAGGCGTAAAAGCCGGCCACAAGAGCTACCGCCGCCAGAACACCGCCCACGGCCTTCCCTATGGGTGAGAGGATGAAGGCAAGCATCACCCCTGCCCCTCAACGGCGCCTTTGATCTCGCGCACCGCGGCAACGATTTGCGAGCGCAGGGCAACGAGCACGAGCAGAACGACGATCAAAACCACACCGCCTGCGAGGATCGCCTGCCAGTCCATGCCCGTCAGCCAGCCAAGGCCGAGCGCACCCGATCCGAACAGGCCCGTGAGCCACTGCCATAAGCCGGACTTCTTCCTGACTTCCTTCTCGACCTGTTCCGGCACAACAGGCTTGTCGATCTCGACCGTCTCGACTTCGCGATACGGGTTCTCACCTTCCAGAGCGCGATGGAGTGCCATTCGCGTCTTTTCGCCAGCTATGCCATCGGCTATGCCCGCATCCGGATGATCCGTCTGGAACCGCTTCACATCGGTCGGTCCATATCCGAGCAGGACAAGGGCGGCGCGAACGTAGAACTTGATGCGATCAGCGTATCCGTTCAGCCCTCCGTTGATCCGGCGCGTGATCATCTCGATGTTGTTGGTATCGGCATAGCGGTTGAGGCTCAGCCGCTCAGGGTTGCCTTCCGACCAGTACCAAATGGGGGAAAGTCCCTCCCATGGATCGGCGTTGATCTTCTCCGGCTCGCGCTCGAAGTTTGGCGCAGCGGGGTCGATGCCTTTCGCCCATTTGCTGAATGCTCGATAGTTCGCCCTCCCCGTGACCTGGATTGGTCCACGACCGCGGAACTTCGACCCATCTCCATTCTGGACGTTGCCGAGGTCCTTGCGCCCCTCGTATCTCTTTTGCGCCGGTGTCGGCCCCCAAATCTCCCGGTCGTACCGGAAGGAGCCGCTTTCATGCAGAAGTTGGCCGAGGAAGTGAGCAAGCCGATGCGGCTTATCCAGCCCCGCATCCCGGCCATATGTGTTCAGAGCGACGACGACAGAGTTCATGTTCTCGGCATTCGGACGGCCGAGCGCCATCGCCCGCAGTTGATCTGCGGTCAGCATTGCAGTTTCCTTTCATGGTGGAATGGATGTGCGAGAGCAGCGCGCCGGGAGGGTGCGTTCAAAGAAAAAGGCCCGCATAACGGGCCTCGGAAACGTTCTGAGTTTGAGCCCTGTAGATCAATTCTGAGACAGTTGGCGATTCAACGTCTCTTTTCCGACAGCACGGTTCTCGGTGAGAATTTGCTGCTCGTGTCCCTTTATCTTGGTCTCAAAGAGAGCTTCCATACGTTGCGCTGTCGCGCAAAGAGATTCAGACGGAGAGATTTCACATAGACCCTGCGCAAGCCGAACAGCCCTTTCCTGGCCATAGTCGGGCCAGAGATAGAAGTGGTTCATGTAAGCGAAATACCGATCCTCAAATATCTGATCAGGCAAATAGCGCTCCGCCGTCGCAATGCTACGCCGGATCACCTCATCGAACTCTTTGGTTCCGGTGACCTGTTCATACCTGATGTACGCGATGAGCGCAGAAATATGCCCATTGAAGACCTCGGCTCGGAACCAGCCATCAGGACCGGGGGTCATCCCGATCAACTTCGCTCGGGCTTCTTCTTCTGGCGTGATCTTGAACACATACTCGTTCAACCAGAGATAGCCCTCCTCATCTTCCCAATGCAGAAATACCTCATCCGTTTCGCAAAAGGCCGATGACCGAAGCAGTGCATACGCCGTTTCGAGATAAGCTTTATTCCCAGTGGCTTCATAGAGATCGATATAGCCATAGGCCGTGTGATTGCTCATGAAGGCGCCACGGAACCCATTCTGAAATGTCAGGCCAATGTAACCATAATCGAATTCGTTGGTGACATAGGAGCACTGACCATCCTGAACGATATAATGGGAAGCCACAAAATCCAGGTACTCAGCCTGGCGCAACACAATCGTAGCGTTGTCACTGCTTTTCTCGGCATATTGGCGAAGAGCACTAGCATTTCGCTTAAACATATGCGGGTTGAATGGCTGGCGAAAACGCTCGATGTACTTTTCCGGCCATGGATAGCGGATATCGAGAAACGTCTGCGGAACCCAGTTTGCCGCCGCATCACGCGGAAGATACATGATATCATCTAGTGTGCGCCGATCTGCGTCAATGATATCAGCCGCAGCCATGGAAGGGAAAGTGAGCGCGAACAGCGCCAATAAGAAGAATTTTTGCATGTTGAACCCCGAGCCTAATAGACGGGGTAGAACTCTACTCTAGCTCCCATTCTGTCAACCTTCCTCTACACGGTTCCGTCATGAAGCAGTTTGTAGGTTACCCCGCTAATCTCAGCCTCCACATACTGCGCTCCGGCACTTGCGGAGCCCGTCCCGCCCGTGGTTCCAGATGACCGAAGCGGCCTGTCGTTCCAACTATTCAGTTCCTCATAAAGTGTGGTGATTGTACCGAGGTTGCGGATGCCGGTGCCGGCATCGAGATAATTCCCGATGACAGATGCGAATGCGACGGTGTTCCCGGTAATAACCGCCAGAAGGTTTTGGTAGCCTCCCTCAGCAGCCACATTCTTCGCCGTGTTGCCGTGTACGATCAGCGACGAAATGTCCGTGAAACAGGCGATCATTGCGCGCTCTATGGTGTCAGCAATATTCCCGTTCACCAAAAAGTTTGCTGCCCCTCCAGGTTTTTGACGTGAATAGCCCCTAGATTTGTGGACGCCTTCTTCCCTAAATTTGAGGCAAGGAGGCCATGATGGGGACCGGCAATTTCAGTGATGAGTTCAAGCGCGATGCTGTCACGCAGATCACCGAGCGGGGCTATCCGGTTGCGGAGGTGTCGCAGCGGCTGGGCGTGAGCCAACACTCGCTCTATGCGTGGAAGAAGAAGTTCTCGAAGCCATCAGGAAGCGATGGGGATCAGGCGGCAGAGATACGTCGTCTGAAGAAGGAGCTGGTGCGCGTCACCGAGGAACGCGACATCTTAAAAAAAGCCACCGCGTATTTCGCCAAGGATGCAAAGTGAGATACGCGTTTGTTGCCGAGCATCGCCAGCAGTTCACGGTGCGGGCGATGTGCCGCTGCCTGCGTATCCGGCCCAGTGGTTTCTATGCTTGGCTGAAGAACCCGCTGAGCAAACGGGCTCGGGAAGATGTCCGTCAGACCGCGCTTCTCAGCAAGGCCTGGAAGGAAAGCGGCAGGGTCTACGGCTATCGCAAGCTGCATGACGACCTTCTCGATCAGGGAGAGACCAGTTGCCCCAACCGCATCGCTCGTCTCGCCAAGCTGGCCGGGATCAAGGCGCAGATCGGCTACAAGCGTCGGCCCGGCTCCTATGGCGGCAAGCCGTCAGTCGTGATCGACAACACCCTTGCCCGGCAGTTCGATGTCGATGCGCCGGACAGGGCGTGGGTGACTGACATCACCTATATCCGGACCCAGGAGGGCTTTGCCTATCTGGCCGTGGTGATCGACCTGTTCTCGCGCCGCGTCATCGGCTGGTCGCTGCAGAGCCGGCAGACCACTGATGTCGTGCTGCAGGCGTTGCTCATGGCGGTGTGGCGTCGAAAGCCGAAGAGCAAGGTTCTGGTCCATTCCGATCAAGGCTCGCAATTCACCAGCATGGACTGGGCGGCGTTCCTGAAGCAGCACAATCTTGAGCACTCGATGAGCCGTCGCGGTAATTGCCATGACAATGCCGTGGCGGAGAGCTTCTTCAATCTCCTCAAGCGCGAGAGGATACGGCGCAAGACCTACCGAACACGCGAGGAGGCAAGGAAGGACGTGTTCGACTACATCGAGATGTTCTATAACCCGAAGCGCAAGCACGTCAGGAACGGAATGCTGTCACCCGTCGAGTTCGAACGGCAGCAGGAAATGTAACCCGAGGGCGTCCACGAAACTCGGGGCTATTCAACGGAGAACTATAGCATAATTGGCTGAGGAAGCGTTTTGCAGATTTCGAAGTGTATTTCCTTGGACAAGAATCGACCCTTCCG
>Ga0207868_1000455_pt1 | contig 43933 bp, 37 predicted proteins | sample Passage237B_FD_187370 | JGI IMG/M metagenome (GOLD analysis project Ga0207868, IMG submission 187370) | Cellulose adapted compost microbial communities from Newby Island Compost Facility, Milpitas, CA, USA - Passage2 37B (SPAdes) (version 3) ... | reverse complement strand
GCTTCGGCTTCCTTGCGGCGCAGGCGGTTGATGGCCTTGACCACCATGAACAGCACGAAGGCGATGATGGTGAACTTCACCACCGCGTTGATGAACAGCCCATAGTTCAGCGTGGCGATGCCGTTCTCCTTGGCGAAGGCGACGGACGGCACGGCGACCCCGTTGGGGTTGTTGAGCACGATGAACAGGTTCGAGAAATCGATGCCACTGAGGATAAGGCCGATCACCGGCATGAAGATGTCATCGACGATGGATGAGACGATGGCGCCGAAAGCGGCGCCGATGATAACGCCGATGGCGAGGTCGATGACGTTGCCCTTGAGGGCGAAATCGCGGAATTCCTTGAACATGGATCATCCTCTTGCTGGGCCGCCGGTTGGAGGAGGGCGGCAGCACATACCCCGGTGCGAGTAATGAACCTATTTTGGACACAGTCAAAGCGGGCTTCCGCGCCAGCGGGGGCGTCGTACACGACTTTCTAATCCCTTGCAGGCGGGAAACGGGCGGACGATAATCCCCGCCCCGGGCGAAAGGCGGCCGATGGAAGTACTGATCGACAGGGAGGACAGCCTCAGGCAGGCGGTGGATTTCATCCCGCAGGGCCTCGCCGCGTTCGATCGTGACCTGCGCCTCGTCACCGCCAATAACAAGTATCGCGACGTGCTGGCGCTGCCGCCGCAGTTGGTGGCGCCGGGCACGCCGCTCTACGATATCGCGCTGTTCCTCGCCCGCCGCGGCGACCTTGGCCCGGGCGATGCGACCTATCTCGCCGCGCAGCGAGTGCAGGAGCTGACCGGCTCGCCCCACACGGTGACCCAGCGGGTGGGCGCGCTGGGGCAGACGCTCGAGTTCTACTCCTCTCGGCTGCCCAATGGCGGGCTCGTCATCAGCTTTTCGGACGTGACCGACCGGGTGATGGCCGAGGGCGAGATCATCGCCATCAACAAGACGCTGGAATCGCGGGTGGAAGAGCGCACGGCCGACCTCATCCGCGTCAATTCCGAGCTCGAGATGGCGCGCGCCAAGGCCGACGCTGCCAACCGCGACAAGACGCGCTTCCTTGCCGCTGCCAGCCACGACCTGCTGCAGCCGCTCAACGCGGCGCGGCTCTATACGGCGACGCTGGTGGAACGCGCCGGCGGCACCGGACTCGACGAGCTTGCCAGTGCCATCGAGCAGTCGCTGACGGCGGTCGAGGAGATCATGTCGGCGCTGCTCGACATTTCGCGGCTCGACGCGGGCGCGACCAAGCCCGCCAACACGCCGTTCAACATCAGCGATCTGCTGAGGAAGATCGACGTCGAGTTCACCCCGCTCGCGACCAAAAAGCAGATCCGGCTGCGGCTGGTGGAGACCAGCGTGGCCGCCATGGGCGACCGGGCGCTGGTGGGGCGTGTGGTGCAGAACCTCGTTTCCAACGCCATCAAGTACACGCGGCCGGGTGGCCAGGTGCTGGTCGGCGTGCGGCGGCGTGGCGGGCGGCTGCGGCTCGACATCGTCGACACCGGCATCGGCTTCAACCGCGACCAGCATGCGCTGATCTTCGCCGAATTCAGCCGCCTCGAGCACGGGGCCCGCATGGCGCAGGGGCTGGGGCTGGGGCTCTCGATCGTCAAGCGCCTGGTAACGGCGCTGGGCGTGACGCTGGAGCTCGACAGCAACGAGGGCCGCGGCTCGCGCTTCTCGCTGTTCCTGCCGCTGGCGCCGCGCACCGAAAAGCCGGCGCCCGACCCCGGCATAGGGCGCGAGCCGAGCTCGAACCTGCAGGGGCTGCGGGTGCTGTGCGTGGACAACGAAAAGGCCATTCTGGACGCCATGGAGGGGCTATTGGGCGGCTGGGGCTGCGACGTGCGCTCGGCCCGGTCCCTCAAGGATATCGACAAGGACCAGCTGCTGATGGGCTGGTTCCCCGACCTGGTGCTGATGGACTACCACCTCGACCAGACCTCCGGGCTCGATGCCATCGAATGGCTGCGCCACAATGTCGGTGGCCACCTGCCCGCCGCGCTGGTCACCGCCGATCGAAGCGCCGCCGTGCGCGCGCTGGCCGAGGAGCGCGGCATTACCGTGGTGACCAAGCCGGTAAAGCCCGCCGCCCTGCGCGCCACCATCAGCAGCCTCACCAGCGCCCGTCGCCGGCGCGAGGATTAGGCTCCGCCACCTGCCGGGTTCATCGGCGGTTCAGGCACGGTCTGAATGATCCCGGCCCGGGGTGCATCTGCGCCCGTGTGGGGAGTTGCGGTGAAGCACGCGTTCGGACGGTTCGCACTGGACGAGGACAACCGCCTGCTGACGCTCGACGGCAGGCCGCAACAAGTGCAGCCGCGCGTGTTCGAGCTGCTCGCCTACCTCGTGAAGAATGCCGGCCGGGTGATCCCCAAGGACGAACTGATGGACGTCCTGTGGCCCAATGTCATCGTGACGGAATCCTCGTTGCAGCGCGCGGCGAGCCTGGCGCGACGGGCGCTGGCGGTGGGAGGTCTCGGCAATGCGGTGCGCAACATCGCCCGTTACGGCTATCGCTTCGCCATCGACGACCCCGACCTCGGGGCGCTGAAGCCGGTTTCGGGCGCGACGGATGCGCTGGCCGTGGCACACGAGGCGGCGCTGAAGCGTGACTGGGAAGAGGCGGCGCGGCAGTTCGACGAGGCCTCAGAAGCCGGCGAGATCGGGGCCGACGACCTCGAGCTCTGGGCCTATGTGCTGGAATGCTGCGGGCGGCCGGTACCGGCCATCCCCATCCTTATCCGGGCGGTGGAAGCGCATCTTGCGGCGGGCCAGCCCGACCGGGCGAGCCGACCGGCGGTGACGCTCGCCAAGGTCGAGCTCGAGCGCGCCGCCCCGGCGGCGGCGCAGGGCTGGATCGAGCGGGCCGAGTCGATCCTCGCGGGCGGGGGCACGGCTTCGGCGCGGGCATACCTGCTCTGGATGAAGTCGCGGCTCGCGACCTTCGGCGGCCGCTCCGAGGATGCGCTGTCGCTCGCCGGGGAAGCGGCGAAGCTGGCCGAGGAGACCGAGGACAACGGGCTGCGGGCGCTGACCCTCGCCTACAAGGGCTTTTATCACATGTCGCTGGGGCAGATGGGCGAGGGCACGCGGTTGCAGAACCATGCGGCGGCGATCGCGCTCTCCAGCCGGGTCGATCCGATTACCGGCAGCCTCGTCTACTGCAACATCCTGTGGAGCTGCCGCACCTTTGCCGACTGGGAACGGGCGTTGCAGTGGAGCGACGGCTTCGAGAGCTGGTGTGACGCGAGCTTCACCGAGCACCCGGGCTCATGCGACCTGCATCGGGCCGAGATACTGGGGGCGCGCGGAACGCTGACCGAGGCGTTCGACAAGATCACCGAGGCCCTGCCGCGGCTGGCCGAAGAGGAGGCCTGGTCGCTGGGCGACGGCTACCGCGTGCGCGGCGACCTCGCGGCCATGATGGGCGACTACGAAACGGCCGAAGCCGACTACGCCATGGCCTATGCCGTGGGCTGGGACGCAGAACCCGGCAATGCCGTGCTGCTTTTCGAACAGGGCAAGCCCGAGGCTGCACTCGCCGCGCTCGAACGCGCCATGGCCGGCAAGACCTGGTGGCACCAGCAGCGGCGCGGCATATTGCTGGTCAACGCCGCGCGCATCGCGGCGCTCGCCGGCGAGACCGAACGGGCCAGGGCGTGGCTCGCCGAAGTCGAGGCCGGCGAAGAGCGCTGGCCGCAGCCTGCCATACGGGCGCTGATCGCCGAAACGCGCGCGGCCCTGCTGCCCCCGGGCGATCCCGACGCATTGCAGTTGCGGCTCAACGCCAGGCAGCTGTGGAGCAGCGCGCGGCTCGACTATCACGCCACCCGCGTTCGCCTCGAACTGGCCAGGGCCTACGCCGAAGCCGGCGATACGGCCGGGGCGCAGGCGGAGATAGGGGCAGCCGAGTGGACCGCGCGCCGCATCGGCTCGGCCCGCCTGCTGGAGGCAGCCCGGGCCTTGCGCAAGCGGCTGACGGCACGCGCGGCCTGAGCCCCTCCCCCAATGGTAAGCGACAGATAAGGGCGCGGTAAGGACCTTCCCGCCTCCCGGGAGGTAATCAGCTCCCCACAAACGCTGCCCCGGCCGCCTTCGCAACGAAGACAGGCCACGGCGGCACGCAACAAGGAGCCTTACCAATGAACTTCAGAACTGCTCTTGCCTCTGCCCTGCTGGTCGCCACCATAGCGGCGGCAAGTCCCGCCTTCGCCCATGAGGGCCACCATCACGGCCCGCAGGACGGCGCGGCCATGAACCCGCTGGCCGAGAAGGTACGCGCAGCGAATGCGCGCTTCGCCGACATCTCGGTGGCGACGGCGGAGGGCTATGCGCCCATCCCCTGCGTATCGGGGCCCGCCGGCGGCGCCATGGGCGTGCACTTCGTCAACGCCTCGCGCATCGAGGACGGGGTGATCAACATCGCCCGGCCCGAAGCGGTGATGTACGAGCCGCAGCCCGATGGCACGATGAAGCTGGTGGCGGTGGAATACATCACCACCAAGGGGCCGGCCAACCTCGAAGGCCACCTGTTCGGCTTTCTCGGTGCGCCCAATCGCTATGGCCTTCCGGCCTTCTACCAGCTGCATGTGTGGGCCTGGCAGGACAACCCGGTGGGCACCTTCGCCGACATGAACCCCACCGTCTCCTGCGACGCCGCGAGGCCGCAGTAGGCCGAAACGCCGGGGCGGGAGGCATTGAACGCGCTCCCGTCCCCGCGAGTACCGAAGCAACAAGCGCGGGGGGCGCCGATGCCAGGGACATAAAGCAATGACGACCACTGCCCTCTATCCGGTCCGCGACCGGGCACTTCTGTTCGACCCCATCGCAGAGCCGGGACCGCGCCGGAGCGGCTTCAAGCGTCTCGTGTGGCGCATCCGCATGCAGCTCGCGTTGGCGAGGGTGCGCGCCGACCTGATGCACATGCCCGGCTTCGTGCTGCGCGACATTGATGTCGATGCCGCCGTCTATTCGGCCATGCGCGTGCTGGTGCGGCGAAGTCTGACGCCAAAGCGAGCCGCGAGACGATCATGGACATCCTGATCAACGCGGCAAACATACTCTACGTGCTCGCCTATTTCACCACCGACATGCTGCGGCTGCGCCTGATGACGATGGTGGCGGCCGCCTGCCTCGCGGTCTATTTCGCAAGCCGGGCCGATCCGCTGTGGAATGTGGTGGCGTGGAACCTGTTCTTCCTCGCACTCAACCTGTTCCAGCTGATGCGGATCGCACTCATCCGGCGAGCCGAGGCGCGGGCATCCTAGACGGGGGCGCTGACGCCCCTGCCTCACACCGGCTGGCTGCCGAGCACGGCGAGGAGGCGCGGGTTGACGGTGCCGGTCTCGTTCATGCCGGTGCCACGCTCGAAGGCCTTGATGGCTTCGGCGGTCTTGGGGCCGGCGAGGCCGTCGGGGGTGCCGACATCGTAACCCAGCCGGGCGAGCACCCGCTGCACGCCCTTCACCACCTCGATCTTCGAGATGGGGGTGCCGGGATCGAAGTCCTTCATCCAGGTGCCGATGGGGGCGAAGTTGGCGGCCAGATCGATCTGCGCCGGCTTCCACGCCGCGACCTCGTCGTTGAGGCGCTGCACCGTGGCGGCGTCGAGCGACTTGGCGATGTCGTCGCGGGCCTTGGCGGCATCGGCATCGCCACCGGTGGCGGCGAGCGCGAACCACCTGAACGAGGCGGCAAGGTCCTGCTTCACGCCCAGGCCGCGGGCATAGAGCATGCCGAGATTGAACTGGCTGTCCTTCATGCCGCGATTGGCGGCTTCCTCGAACCACTTGGCGGCGGCGTCGAACTGCTGGGTGCCGAGCCCGCCGCTGGCATAGAGCGCGGCGAGGTTGTGCATGGCCATGCGGTTACCCGCTTCGGCGGCCTGCTGGTACCACAGGCGGGCGCGAGCCAGATCCTTGTCCACGCCCTTGCCGGCTTCGTAGAGGTTGCCGAGGCGATACTGGGCCGGGGCAAAGCCCTGGCTGGCGGAACGCTCGTACCACACGGCAGCGGCCTTCAGGTCCTCGGGGACGGCGCGGCCTTCGGTATAGATGGCGGCGACCTCGAACTGGGCGCGGGCATCGCCATTGGCGGCGGCTTCGCGCAGCTCGATGGGGCCTATGCCCTCGGGCGGCAGCTCGACCTGCACCGGGCTTGCGAGGGGCTCGACGCCGGTGGCGAGGTGCTGCGGATCGGTGGCTGCCACGGCGTCCGGCATGGGCTGCTCGGCGACAAAGCCCTGCGCGGCCGCCGGATCGATCGAAGCGGTCGCCAGCGTATCCGTCATCGGGATGACGCGGGCCGGGTTCGGCACCTTGGGCAGGTTGAGCTGCTGGGCGATGGGCGTGGGCGAAAGCGCCGGATCGCCGGGCGCGATGGTGATGGCGGCCGCATCGCCGGACGCGGCGGGCTGTTCGGCCGGAGTGTCCTGGGCCTCCTGGCTGCGCATCACCAGCAGGTTGACCAGAGCCACGGTGGCAAGCAGCGTGATGGCGCCGAGGATCACCGTGCGATAGCGGGTGATGACGCCGGGGCGGGCGGCAAGTGCATCGTCGGCGACCGGGCTCGTCTCCTCGGCCCCGAGCGCAACGGCGTCGGTATTGGCAGGGACGGAAGGCGGCGGCTCGTCGGGCGACCAGGCGACGGACGGCTCCTTGTCGCCGGCAAGCTGGCGGCGCCCGATGCGGAAGCCGCGCTCCTTCTTCGCCTTCTCGGCCTTTTCTACCTTTGTGGCCTTGGGCTTCTTCACGTTTTCGGCGGGTTCGGCGGAGGCCGCGGGCGGCGCCTGCACGGCCGTGGCGGCCTCCGCGGCGCGGGTGGCTTGGAAGCGGGCGAAGGCACGGGCGATCAGCGAGTTGCCCGAAGTGGGACCGGCAAGGTTCGCGGGCGTGCCCGACTGGCGCATGGCGGCTCGGCGGGCGGCGGCGATGAAGGTGTTGCGATCGACCGCACCGCCGATCGCCGGCTCGGCGGGGCGCTCGGGAATGGGCGCGAGGGCCGGATCGTCGAGGCTCGACAGCGGCGGCAGCGGCCGGTCGTCGATGATCGGCTCGTAGGCCACCGGCTCGGGCTCGTTGAACTCGAGGCTCGGGATGGGCGCGGGCGGCAGCTCTTCGGCCACGATCTGGGCGCGCGTGCCGGAATGGCGGCGGCGCGGGCCGTTCTTGGCCTCGAGCGCGCGCTGCAGCGGGTTGGGGTCGGGGAAGGGCCTGTCGTAGAGCGCCGCCTCCTCGGCCGGATTGGCCGGCATGAGGTCACCGGGCTCGGGCGCCGCGGGGGCGCGGGCGATGAGCGGCTCGGGCTCCGGTTCCGGCTCGATGTCGACAACGAGAGGGGCCTCATCGCTGTGCTCGTTGTCGGCGAGCACCGGCGAGACCGGGTCGGCCGCCGGGTCGGCCACGACCGGCTCGGGATCGGCGAGGACGGGCTCCGCAGCGGCCTCCGGCTCGGGGGCGGGGGCCGATTCCGGCTCAGGGAAGGCGGCGGGCGTGGCGAGCGGCAGTTCGGGCCGCGACACGGCCTGCTCGAGACGGGCAAGGCGCTCGTTGACCTCGCGGATGGTGGCTTCGAGCGCCGAATTGTCATCGACCGGCCGTTCGGCCGCGACGCGCTGCATCAGGGTGCCGAGGCGCTTTTCGATCTCGTCATAATCGGTTTCATCGAGGCCCGCGCGTGAGCTGCCGAGATCGGCGAGCGCGGCGCTGGTGCGCTCGGCCACCTTGTCGGCGAGCGCGTCGAAATCCGTGCTTTCAGCCGGCTGGCTGTAGAGCTTGGCGAGGCCGGTGAGCTGCTCGCCGGTCTGGTCCATGCGTGCCACCAGCTGGCGCACCTGCGCCTCGAGCTGGCTGACATTGAGCTCGGGCGGATTGGCGACCTTGTCGGTGATGACTTCGAGCTGGCTCTCGATGGCGGCGAAACGCGGCTCCATCGCCTCGAGCACTGCCGAGCGCATGGCATCGACATCGGCGCGCAGCTGCACCGCGCCCGGCTCGCGCAGCTCGATATCCGAAATGCGCTGGTTGAGCGCGTCGATGAGCTCGATGAGGCCCTGCGGCTGCTGCGGCCCCTTCATGGCGGCAGCGAAGCGGTGGAGCTCGTCGGTGATCTTTTCGAGCTCGGCCTGCGGCATGGCCATCTGCCGCTCGATGGCATCGACGCGGTCGTAGATGGCGCGGACGCCGTCCTCGATCGCCTTCATGGCGTCCTTGAGGCCGGCCTGCGGCGCCTCGGCGCGGTTGGCGGCCTGGACCTGCAGGTCGGCAAGCCGGCCCACGGTGGCAGTCACGTCGTCGAGCCGGCGGCTGAGGCCAGTATTGTCGGTCTTGTCGACGAGCAGAACCTGGAGGTCGGCGAGGCGGCCAACCGTGCTCGTCACCTCGTCGAGGCGCTGGGTGATGCCGGAGCTGTCGGCCTGGTTGGCGAGCCTGGCCTGGACTTCGGCCAGCTTGTCGACGGTGGCGGTGACCTCGTCGAGCCGCTTGGTAAGGCCCGATGTATCGGCCTTTTCGGCAAGCTGGACCTGCAGGTCGGCCAGGCGGCCGACAGTGGCGGTGACATCATCGAGGCGCTGGGTGAGGCCCAACGTGTCCGAGCGGTCGGCGTAGGCCTTCTGCAGCTCGGCCAGCTTGGCGACGGTCTGCGACACGTCGTCGAGGCGGCGGGTGAGCGCCGAGACGTCGATCTGCGGCTCGCGGGCGATGAGCTTGGCAAGGCCGGCGATCTGGCTTTCGAGCCGCTTGACCTGCCCGGTTTCGCCAACGGCGCCGGCGAGAAGCTCGACTACCTGGCTCAACTGGCTGACCTGCTCGGCGATCTCCTTGACGTTAGCGGTCTGGCCCTTGGCCTGGGTGTGGAGCCCAGCCTCGAGTCGTTCGAGCCGTCCGGCGATGCCGTTGACGGCTTCGGCCAGTTCCTCGAAGGCGCGCGGCGGCTCGCGCGTCAGCGGTGCCGGGGAGGCGGTGGCGGGAAAATGGCGGGCGCGGATCTGCTGGATGGCGGACTCGAGCGTATCGCGCGGGTTAGTGCCTGCGGACGACAGCTCGTCGCGATCGGAGAACCTCGATACGGCGCGCTGTACCGAGCGCAGCGCGTCGCGGTGGCGCGTCTCGGGCTCGATCTCGGTGACCTGGTGACGCAAGTCGCGCATGCGCTCCGAAAGGCCGTGATAGGCCGGATCGGGCTGGTGCGCGCGGTTGACCTGGGATTCGACCTGATCGAGCAGGGCCACCAGCTCGCTTCGCAGGTCCTGCCATTCGCCGGCATCGGCTTGCTGATCGTACTGGGGATTGGCACGGACCATTGACGGTTCCCGGGGAAATTGCCGACCGGTTGAGGTTGTGGTCGTCCGGTCACTCTTGGGAAAACATGGTAAAGAACGGGTTAAGCGGCGATGCATTTTGCAACGGCGGGTGCGAGGCGCGGCGATTTGGAGGGTCGCGGCCCGCCTTTAGTGGGATATAAAAGCCGGATTCCGCTTGTTACGAAGGCCACCACAGGAGCGCGGCCCGAGCCCATGACCAAACGGCGCATCATCATCGTAGACGACCATCCGCTTTTCCGTGCAGCCCTCAGGCAGACGCTGTCGGGCGGGGACCCTTCCATCGTGGTGGAAGAGGCGGGCGACATCGCCACGCTCAGTACGGCGCTTGAAGCCGATCGCGAGTGCGACCTGGTGCTGCTCGACCTCAACATGCCGGGCTCGCGCGGATTCTCGGGCCTGCTGCTGCTGCGCGCGCAGTACCCTGAAATTCCGGTGATGATCATTTCGGCCGTGGATGAGGGCACAGTGGTGCGCCGCGCCTTCGAACTGGGCGCCGCGGGCTACCTGCACAAGTCCGTCGGCCCCACCGATATCCGCCGCGCCATCGAGATGGTGCTCTCGGGCGAGGTCTACGTGCCCGACGGCATGGAACTGCCGGCCGAGGATGCGCAGTCGGCCCTGATGCAGCGGCTCGCCACGCTCACCCCGCAGCAGATCCGGGTACTGATGATGCTTTCCGACGGGCTGATGAACAAGCAGATTGCCTATGAGCTATCGATCTCCGAAGCGACGGTGAAGGCGCATGTGTCCGCCATCCTGCAGAAGCTCGACGTCGACAGCCGTACCCAGGCGGTAATCGCCGCGAGCCGCATCGAGGAAGGCCAGTTCGCCGAACTGCTCTCGCCGCACGACCACTGAATCTCCAGCAGCCGGGTCGAGTAAGTCCCGGCAGCTGCGGCGTATTCTCCGAATTGCCGATGCAATAACCTAGCCTTTGCATTTAGCTGCTAAGGCTTGAAGCAATTCGCGAAAACTGTCGCATTTTCGTCTCCGCCCAGCGCCCGGCCGAGAATGCCCCAGCGCCAAGTGGACAGCCGCCGTGCAGGTGTATCTGCCGATCGCCGAGCTTTCGATGAACCTGTTCTTCCTCGTGGGGATCGGGGGCGCGGTCGGCTTCCTGTCGGGACTGTTCGGCGTGGGCGGCGGCTTTCTGCTGACGCCGCTGCTGATCTTTTCGGGCGTGCCCTCGTCGGTGGCCGTCGCTTCGGTGACGGGTCAAGTGGTGGCCGCCTCGACCTCGGGCGCGCTGAGCTATTACCGGCGCGGGCAGATCGACCTGCACCTCGCGCTCTACCTGGTGCTCGCCAGCATACTCGGCTCGTTCATCGGGGTGTGGATCTTCGGCGTGCTGCGCTCGCTCGGCCAGCTCGACCTGTTCATTGCGCTGGGGTTCCTGATCCTGCTCGGCTCGGTGGGCACGCTGATGATGATCGAGGCGGTGCGCTCCATCCTCAAGCGCCGGGCCGGCATCGTGGTGCGCGAAAAGCTGCCCAACCAGCACAACTGGTTCCACGGCCTGCCGTGGCGGGTGCGCTTCAAGAAATCGCGGCTCTACATCTCGGTAGTGCCGGTGCTGCTGCTGGGCTTCTGCATCGGCGTGGTGGGCGCGCTGCTCGGCATTGGCGGCGGCTTCATCCTGGTGCCGGCACTGGTCTACCTGCTGCGCGTGCCGGGCAACATGGTGATCGGCACCTCGCTGCTGCAGGTGGTGGCGATGATGGCCGCGACCACGATCCTGCACGCCGTGACCAGCCAGAGCGTCGACATCCTCCTTGCCTTCTGCCTCATGGTGGGGGGCACGATCGGAGCGCAATTCGGTGCCTCGGCCGGCAAGTACCTGCGCGGCGAACAGCTTCGCGCGCTCCTCGCGCTGCTGGTGCTGGCGGTAGCCATCCGCTTCGGCGTCACACTGGTGATTCCGCCCGCCAACCCCTTCTCCATGGCCGTGATGGGCGTGGGAGGAGCGATATGAGGCGCCTGCTGCTCGCCGCTCTCGTCGCGCTTTTCGCCGCACCGGTAGCAGCCGAGCAGCTCGTCTCGCAGGTGTCGAGCGACGAGGTGGCGATCACTTCGAGCTTCACCGGCCAGACGCTGACCCTGTTCGGCTCGATCGAGCCGGAAGCAGGGTCGGATCGGAAATATGTCGAAGGGCCGTTCCACGTCGTCATCACGGTGACCGGGCCGCTGCAAAAGCGCGTGGCGCGCAAGATGACCAACCAGTTCGGCATCTGGATCAACACCGAACAGGCGGTGTTCGAGGAGTTCCCTTCCTTCTACCAGGTGCTGAGCGACGCCCGGCTCGACACCATCACCAACCCCATCACGCTGGCGGAAAAATCCATTCCGCTCGACAGCCCGAAGATCGGCAAGACCTCGGCGCCCTACCCCCAGTCGCAACTGTTTCGCACCGAGCTGGTGGAGCTGATGAAGAAGAAAGGGCAGTTCAAACTCAACGAACAGGGCGTGATCTTCCGCTCCAACACGTTCTATTTCGCGCAGGTCTCGCTGCCCTCCGACGCGCCGCCGGGGCCCTATCTGGCGCGCACATACCTGTTCAAGGACGGTGAGATCATCGCCGAGAGATCGAACGGCTTCTCGGTGCGCAAGATCGGCTTCGAGCGCTTCCTCGGCCTCGCCTCGCGCCAGCAGCCCCTGCTCTATGGCGTGGTCTGCGTCGTGCTGGCGCTCTTCACCGGCTGGCTGGGCGGGGTTGTGTTCAGGCGCTGATCAGTCCTTGTTGCGGCGACGCGTCTGGCTCGCGATGTCGCGCGGCAGATAGGCCCTGCTGCGATGAACGACATGCACCACGACGACGATGCGACCGGCATCGTCGCGCAGCATGTCGCAAATCACCCGATAGTCCCCGACGCGCAGTTTCCACAGCCCCGCCAGCTCCTGCCGATAGGGGATCAACCGCTGTTCAGGATCATCGAGTTGGGCCAGACGGGCGAGCGCTTTGGCGAGGCGCAACTGGATTGCGTGGTCGAGCCGTCGGAACTGGTCGCGGGCGGCAGCGTCCCACTCAATCCTCGTCGGCAATACGCAACCCCATCTCCTCCATGAAGGCTTCGTGCGAGATGGTGGAACGAGACTGGTCGCGAACGCGACTCAGCAGTTCCTCGCGTGACAAGGCTTCGCCAGACTTTGCGAAGCGCCCGTTCAGCGCCGCATAGTCTTCCAATTCTTCCATGCGATCGATGATGGCTTGGGTCATGCTCTCGTCGAGGTCGACACCCTGCGCAGCGGCAAGCGCACTCCAACGCTCCACCACATCGTCATCGAAAGAAATGCTGAAGGTGACCATGCTGCTTATTTAGCAGCAGGTGGCCGAACTTACCACTCCTGCCCGGAGATCAGCCGTTTCGGGCTGACCGGATAGACCCGGCCCTTGCCGATCATCGCGACCTCCAGCGTGGGCCAGTGGAGGAGGCCGACGAAGGCGGGGTTGAGGATGTTGAGGGTGCCGGCGGAGGCGCCGTAGGCGGGCATGACGAAGGTGCGCCCATCATGCACGAAGCACGGGCGGCGGACCGAGCGGCCATTGATGGCAATGTGCGCCGAAGGATGCAGGTGCCCGGCGATGATGCCCTGCCGGTTGCGCTTCGGCTCGTGGATGAGGGTGAGGCCGGCACGCTCAACAATGGTGGCGCAGGTGCCGCCGAGCGAATGCGGCGCGGGGTCGTGGTTGCCCGAGATCCAGGTCCAGTGGGCGCGGCCCATGAGCCCGGCGAGGCGCAGACGATCGGCGGGGAGGAGCGTGGTCGTGCCCTCGTCGCGGTGAAAACTGTCGCCGAGGGCGATGACTTCGGCTGCCCTGGTGAGGTCGAGGTCGCGCTCGAGGCGACGCAGCGTCATGCCGGTGTCGTAGGGCGGGAGCAGGCTGCCTCGCCTCGCGAAAGAGCTCAGCTTTTCAAGGTGCAGGTCGGCGACCAGCAGGGCGTTCTCGGCGCGCCAGAACAGGGCGCCCGAAGGCAGGGCTTCGAACTCGTGGCCGGCAAAGCGCAGCAGCACCGGGGTTGCTTCCAGATCGGCGGAAACCGCCGCAGTCGTGACCGTCAAACCTGACCCATCGCCTCTTTGATCAACTCGTCGGCGGCATCGATCATGGCGCTCTCGCGCGCTTCGCCGGCGACTCGCTCCTTGCCGATATCGAGCAGGATCGGTACCGCCAAAGGCGACACCCGGTCGAGTGGCTTGTGCACGATGTGCTGCCTGATGCGGGCAAGCATGTGGCCGAGACGCTCGATGTCCAACAGGCCGCGTGCGGCATCTCGGCGCGTCGCCTGGATGAGGATGTGGTCGGGCTCGTGTTGGTAGAGCACGTCGTAGATGATGTCGGACGAGACGGTGATCTGCCTTCCCGTCTTCTCCTTCTGGCCGGGATGGCGGCGCTCGATCAGCCCGGCGATGATGGCGCAGTTGCGGAAGGTGCGCCGCATCAGGGCCGATTCATCGAGCCAGGCTTCGAGGTCGTCGCCCAGCATGTCCTCGTCGAAGAGATCGTCGAGCGACAGGCGGCCGGTGCGGATGAGGCCGGAGAAATCGCCCAGCCCCCAGATGGCGAGCGAATAATCCGAGGCGACGAAGCCGAGCGGGCGGGCGCGGGCGCGTTCGAGCCGGCGGGTCAGCAGCATGCCCAGCGTCTGGTGGGCGAGGCGGCCTTCGAAGGGGTAGCAGACGAGGAAGTTCTGCGCTCCGCGCGGAAAAGTCTCGACCAGCAGGCTGTCGGGCTGCGGCAGCAGCGAGGAATCGCGTTGCAGGCGCAGCCAGTCGGCCACCTGGTCGGGCAGCTGGCGCCACTCGTCGGGGTGGGCGAGCAGCTTGCGCACGCCTTCGGCGAGGAAGGTCGAGAGCGGGAACTTGCCGCCCATGTAGGAGGGAATTTTCGGCTCGCCGCCGCCCGGGGCGCGCGAGACATAGGCCTCGTTCTCGTACATGCCCTCGTAGGCGACGATCTCGGAGCCGAAGAGGAAGGTGTCGCCCTTGGTGAGGGTGGTGAAGAAATATTCCTCCATCTCCCCCAGCACCCGGCCCCCACGACTGATCGGCCCGGTGGCGGCGCCCGACTTGAAGCCCCTGCCCCGCACCAGCCGCACCTTCACCATCGCCTCCTCGATGATGGTGCCGATATTGAGCCGGTATTGCTGGGCAATGCCGGGATGGGCGATGCGGAACTTGCCGTCCGGCATCTTCCTGAGCTTGGCATAGCGCTCGTAGGCGCTGAGGGCGTAGCCGCCGGTGGCGACGAAATCGACGACGCGCTCGAAGGTCTCCCAATCAAGGTTGCGATAGGGCCAGGCGCGGCGGATTTCGTCGTAGAGCACTACCGGATCGAAGGCGTCGGCGCAGGCGGAGCCGAGAATGTGCTGGGCGAGCACGTCGAGGCCGCCCGAAGCCGGGTCCTCGCTGTCCTGCCAGTTGTGTTGCACGGCTTCGAGCGCCGCTTCGCACTCCAGCACCTCGAAACGGTTGGAAGGGACGAACATCGCCTTGCTGGGCTCGTCGAGCCGGTGGTTGGCGCGGCCGATGCGCTGCAGCATGCGCGAGGCGCCCTTGGGTGCGCCGATCTGCACGACGAGATCGACGTCGCCCCAGTCGATGCCGAGATCGAGCGTCGAGGTGCAGACCACGGCGCGCAGCCGCCCATCGGCCATTGCCGCCTCGACGCGTCGGCGCTGTTCTACCGCGAGCGAGCCGTGGTGTAGCGCGATGGGCAGGTCGTCGGTGTTGTTCTGCCATAAGAGCTGGAACAGCAGCTCGGCCTGCGAGCGCGTGTTGACGAAGAGCAGCGTCGTGCGGTGCTCCTTGATGATGCGGTAGAGGTCCGGGATGGCATAAGACGCCGAGTGTCCGGCCCAGGGGACATATTCCTCGGTCTTGAGGATGGCGATGTCGGGCCTCGCCCCGCCCTGCCCGATCAGCAGGCGCGCTTCGGCATCGGGGACGGGCGTCGCGATCCAGTCGCGCAGCAGCTCGGGATGGGCGACGGTGGCGCTGAGCGCCGTGATGCGCAGCTCGGGCGCCAGCGTACCGAGCCGGGCGAGGCCGAGCGAGAGCAGTTCGCCACGCTTGTTGGTCACCATGGCGTGGAGCTCGTCGATGACAATGCGCCTGAGCCCGGCGAAAAGCCCGGCGCTGTCGCCGTGGCTCAGCAGCAGGGCCAACTGCTCGGGCGTGGTGAGCAGGATGTTCGGCGGATCGAAGCGCTGGCGCTGGCGGCGATGCGAGGGCGTGTCGCCGGTGCGCGCCTCGACCTTGATGCCGAGGCCCATTTCGCTGATCGGCGTCATCAGGTTGCGCTGCACGTCCACCGCCAGCGCCTTGAGCGGCGAAAGGTAGAGCGTGTGGAGGCCCTTGCGCGGGTTGGCGATGAGGTCGTTGAGCGTGGGCAGGAAGCCGGCCAGCGTCTTGCCCGCGCCGGTGGGGGCGATGAGCAGGGCCGAGGCCCCCGCCTCGGTCGCCTCCAGCACATCGAGCTGGTGGGCGCGCGGGGCCCAGCCCTTGGAAGCGAACCACTCGGCGATCTGGGGCTGGAGAGCCAAAATACGTTCCCGGTTTGTGCACATTATGGGATGCCGGGGCTTGGGCGGCAAGGGGGCGGGTGCTAGAGCAATGACCGGGAGAATTGCGATGGCTGAGTCACTGCCCGAGGTGCTGGCGTTAAGTCCGGAAGAGGCACTGGCGTTCCTTGTCGAGCGCGCCGAAGCGCTTCTTGGCGAGGAGCGCGCCATCATCGGCATTGCCGGCGGCCCGGGCGTGGGCAAGTCGACCATCGCGACCGAGCTGGTGGCGGGGCTCAATGCCAGGACGCCGGGGGTCGCGGCCTATGTGCCGATGGACGGGTTCCACATGCGGCATGCAAAGCTGGTTGCGCTGGGCACCGACAAGGACAAGGGCATGCCGCACACATTCGAGGGCGAGGCGTTCGCGCAGTTCCTCGCCACCCTCAAGGCGGCGACCACCGATGTGAAGGGACCGGGCTATTCGCGCGCCATCGAGGATGTGGTGGAGGACCAGTTTACCGTGCCGGCGGGGGCCAGGCTGCTGATCACCGAGGGCAACTACCTGCTGGTCGCGAACTCGCCCTGGTGGCAGGTGCGGCCGCTGCTCGACTATGCAGTCTTCATCGACGTACCGCGCGAGAAGGTGCGGGCGCGGCTGCTGAAACGCCACGCCGAGCACAGGCTCTTCACCGAGGAACGCAACCGCGAGCATGTCGAGCGCGTCGACCTCGCCAATTACGACCTCGTCGGGCGCTCCAAGGGGCGGGCCGACGTGGTGCTGGAACTCATCACCGAGCACTGATCTTGGACCGCCCCAGCTATCCGTTCGACGTGCGCTCGCGCGACGTCTGGGCCATCGCCCTGCCCGCTTCGGTCGCCTTCATCACCGAGCCCATTGCCGGCCTCGTCGACATCACGGTCATCGGCCGGCAGGGCGACGCGGCCATGCTGGGCGGCGTGGTGCTGGGCGCGCTGGTGTTCGATTTCATCTTCTCGCTCGCCTATTTCCTGCGCATCGGCACGGCCGGGCTGACGGCACAGGCGGTGGGGGCGCGAGACCCCAATGACGGGCTCCTGCATGTGGCGCGCGCGCTCGGCATCGCGGTGATCGCCGCGGCGCTGATGCTGGTGCTGCAGGTGCCGCTGCTTTGGCTCGCCAACCTTACCATGGCGCCCTCGGCGGGGGTGGAGGTGGCACTGCGCCAGTATTTCGAGGTGCGCATCTGGTCGGCGCCGTTCTCGCTGATGAACTACGCGCTGCTCGGCTGGTTCTACGGGCGGGCGCAGGCCCGCACCGGCATGGTGCTGCAGATGCTGATCCACGGCATCAACATCCCGCTCTCCATCCTCTTCGTGATGGGGCTCGGCTGGGGGCCGTTCGGCGCCGCGCTGTCGACGGTGATCGGCCAGGCCGTCTCCTGCGCACTGGGGCTCATGCTGCTGGTGCGGCACTTCGGCGGGCTCGGCAAGCTCATGCCCCTGCTGGTGCCGGCAGAACTGCTGCACGGCCATGCGCTCAACCGCATGTTCGGGCTCAGCCGCGACCTGATGATCCGCTCGATGGCGCTGATGACCACCTATGCCTATTTCGCCGCGCAGGGCTCGCGGCTGGGCGAGGTGGCGCTCAGCGCCAACGCCATCCTGCTCAACTTCCTGATGATCTCGGGTTTCTTCCTCGATGGCATCGCGCAGGCGGGCGAGCAACTCTGCGGCAAGGCGGTGGGCGCCAACTGGCGCCCGGCCTTCGACCGTGCCTACTCGCTGAGCTTCCGCTGGGGCCTGGTGATCGCGCTGGGGCTGGCGGTGGTGTGGTTTGCGGGCGGCTGGCTGCTCATCGACTTCATGACCACGAGCGAGCCGGTGCGCGACTATGCCCGTGGCTTCCTGTGGATCGCGGCGCTCTCGCCGCTCACCGGCATGCCGGCCTTCGTGTTCGACGGCATCCTCGTGGGCGTCACGCTCAACGTGGTGATGCGCAACGGCATGGTAGTGGCGCTGGTTTTCTTCCTCGCCGCCGCGCTGGTGCTCCAGGGGCTGTTCGGCAATCTCGGCCTGTGGGCCGCCATCCACCTCTTCTTCCTCGCCCGCGCCGGGTATTACTGGCAAGCGCTCGAGCGGAAGCGGCGGGGGTTGTTCACGGCGTAGAGGGCGGGTCGAAGATCACCCCACCCCAGCTCCGCTAGGGCCGCTCACGCGGCCAAGCGCCGCTACCCTCCCCATCAAGGGGAGGGAGCCCGCACTGCATGATCCGGGCCACTGGCTCCCTCCCCCTTGTGGGGAGGGTAGCGCCGCCAGGAGCGAAGCGACGTGGCAGAGCTAGGGTGGGGTAAGGGCCTACAGGCTGGCCTTGCCGCTGGCCCATTCGTCGACAGTCGTGCCCGTGAGGTCCGAGACCGACTTCAGCCCCCTGCTCCGCACGGCGGCGGTGAGGCCCCGCTTGATGCGGTCGAGCAGGTCGAGGCCCCCAAAGACCAGCGCCGAATAGAGCTGGATGGCGTCGGCACCGGCCTCGAACTTGGCGACGGCGCTTTCGGGCGAGTGGATGCCGCCCACGCCGATGATCGGCAGCTTGCCGACGCGCTGGCGCACCTGCGCGAGCTTTTGCGTCGAAAGGTTGAAGAGCGGCTTGCCCGAAAGGCCGCCGGTTTCGGTGGCGTTCTCCATGCCCTGCACCGCGTCGCGGGTGATGGTGGTGTTGGAGACGATGAGGCCGTCGAGATCGGTGCTCAGCACCACCCTCGCGATGCCGTCGAGCGCCTTCTCGTCGAGATCGGGCGCGATCTTGAGCAGCACCGGCACGCGGACGGACGCCTTGGATCGGGCCTTGAGCACGGCGCCGAGCAGCCGCTCCAGTGCCTCGTCGGCCTGGAGGTTCCTGAGCCCCGGGGTGTTGGGCGAGGAGATGTTGACGGTGAGGTAGTCGGCCACTTCGGCGAAGCGGGTGACGCCCTGCACGTAGTCGGCGACGAAATCCTCGGAATCCTTGTTGGCCCCGATATTCACTCCCAGAATGGCGCCGACATGGGCGCCCTTCAGCCGACGGAAGGCCGCCTCGTGCCCCTCGTTGTTGAAGCCCATGCGGTTGACCACGCCGTCGGCGGCGGCAATGCGGAAGAGGCGCGGCTTGGGATTGCCCGGCTGCGGGCGCGGCGTGACCGTGCCGACCTCGACCATGCCAAAACCCATGCGCGCCAGCGGCTTGGGCACCTCGGCATTCTTGTCGAACCCGGCGGCCATGCCGACCGGGTTACTGAGGTCGAGGCCGCAAAGCGTGGTGCGCAGCTCGGGCGGATCGGCTTGCTCCTGCTCGGGCGCGAGGCCGAGGCGCAAGGCCGAGATGGTTGCGCCATGGGCGATCTCAGGGTCCATGCGCAGCAGCGCTTCGCGCGTCAGCCCGGCAACAAGGGGAACGCGGAGGATCGGCGAAAAGCGCGAGAGGATCACTTCACCCAGTCCGGCAGTTGCACGCAGCCATCGGCAGGCACGTCGAGAGGGGCGACTTCGCGCACCGCGCTCATCGGCAGCTCGCCGTAGAGGTGCGGGAACAGCGCGCCACCGCGCGAGGCTTCCCATTTCATCGCCTCCCCGAAGGGGGCGGTGGGGACCTGGAACAGGACCTGGCCGGAGAGGCCGGCGAAGTAGAGCCGGATGGTTTCAGCGAGCTGCTCGGCGCTCGAGAAGTGGATGTAGCCGTCTTCCTTGTCGACGGGCTGGCCGACGAAGCTGCCGGCGGCGACGGAGGCGTCGTAAACCTCGCGGCTCGCGACCTTGTAGACGAACTCGGGGGATTGCATCGGGGTGACCATGGCGGCGGAACCTATTGGAGGTGGCGCCCGATCACAAGTTCGGCCCGCGACTTTACAGTGCTCCGGGTGCGGGATAGATAGGACAAGTTTCCTCGCCCCGAGTAATCCATCCCGCTGCACGGACCTCCCGAATGGTCTCGCATGTCGACATCTGGAACGCGATCGACGCGCTCGCCGAGCGACATGGCCTTTCTGCGTCCGGGCTGGCGCGCGTCGCCGGGCTCGACGCCACGGCATTCAACAAATCGAAGCGCATCAGCAAGGACGGGCGCGAACGTTGGCCCTCCACCGAGAGCATAGCCAAGGTGCTGGAGGCGACGGGCGAAAGTTTTGACGCCTTCCTCTCGGGCGGCGGCGCCTTCGTGCAGATGCGTGGGCCGGACATCCCGCGGCCGGTCGTGCCGCTGCTCGGCCTTGCGCAGGCGGGCTCGGGCGGGTTCTTCGATTCGGCCGGTTTTCCTGCCGGACAGGGCTGGGACGTGGTGGAACTGCCCTCGAGTCACGAGGACGGCACCTATGCGCTCGAAGTTTCGGGCGACTCCATGCTGCCGCTCTATCGCGATGGCGACGTGGTGGTGGTGTCGCCCACCGCGCAGATGCGGCGCGGCGACCGCGTGGTGGTGCGCACCAAGAGCGGCGAGGTGCTGGTGAAGGTGCTGCACCGGCAGACGCCGCGCACGGTGGAACTGCATTCGCTCAACCCGGCGCACCCGCCGCGCACAATCGACGTTCAGGATATCGAGGGCATGGGCCGCATCATCTGGGCCAGCCAGTAAACTCACCTATCGATCTTCTCACAAGGAGGACGCCGATGAGTGCCGATCTCGAAATCCTCTTGCCGGCTTCCGGCAGCGGTCCGGGCGTGCTGGTGGTGCATCCCTGGTGGGGGCGCAACGCCACGGTGCGCGACTATGGCCGGGCGCTGAGCGAGCTCGGCTTCGTGGTGGGTCTGCCCGACGCCTTCGAGGGCACGGTCGTGACCGAGCGCGACGACGCCCAGGCGCTGATCGAAAGACACTGGGAGGCGGCCCCGGGACGGATCAGCGCCGCCTTCGAGCGGCTCGCGGGGCACACGGCGGTGCGTGGGCCGGTGAGCGGGGTCGGCTTCTCGTTCGGCGCCTTCCAGCTGCTGGGGCTGATGGACGACCTGCCGCTCCACCGGCTGGTGACCTACTATGCCGACCGCGAGGTGGTGCTGGGCAGGGTGCCGGTCCTGGGGCATTTCGCCGAGGATGACCCCTTTGCCGACGACCAGCCGGGCATGATCCGGGCGCTGGAAGCGGCCGGAGCGCCGGGCGGCGCGGTGGTTTATCCGGGGACGACACACTGGTTCGCCGAGAAGGACCGTCCAGAGTTCAACCCGGCTGCGGCACGGACGGCATTCGAACGGACGGTGGCGTTCCTGAAGGGGTGACGGTGCTGGCGTAGTGCCTGTGCCCGCCCCCTCCACCAGCTTCGCTGGTCCCCCTCCCCCGCTAAAGCGGTGGAGGAACCAGGTGGTGCCGCCGACGGGCTCAGTGAATTCAGGACGCCGAGGTCACCAGCTTCCCGGCCAGCGCGTCGGCGATGAGCTTGCGTGTCTCCGCCACGCCATAGAGCGCGATGAAGGAGCCGAAGCGCGGGCCTTGGTCGGCGCCCAGAAGCACCTGGTAGATCGCCCCGAACCAGTCGCGCAGGGGGTCGAAAGCGTGGGCGTTGCCCACGGCGTAGACGATGTCCTGCAACTCCTTGGCGTCGAGCGCCTCCTTGCCCTCGAGCCGGGCGGCGAGGTCGGCGAGCGCGGCGCGTTCCTTCTCGGTGGGGGCGCGGAAAGTCTTGGTCGGCTTCACCTCGTCGTTGAAGTAGCGCACCGCGTAGCCGGCGAGCCGGTCGAGCTCGGGGTTGCTCTCGGGCGTCGTGCCCGGCAGGCGGCGGCTGATATAGGCCCAGAGCGCGGCCTTCTCATGCGCATTGGCGGCCGAGGCGAGGTTGAGCAGCAGGCCGAAGCTGATCGGCATGTCGATCACCGGGACCTTGCCCGAATGGATGTGAAAGGCCGGGTTCTCGAGCGCCGCGGCCGGGTCCTGCCCGTTGAAGCTCGCGACATACTGATAATACTCGTCGACGGCGCGCGGGATGACGTCGAAATAGAGGCGCTTGGCCGCCCGCGGCTTCTGGAACATGTAGAGGCTGAGGCTCTCGGTCGAGGCGTAGGTCAGCCACTCGTCGATGGTGAGGCCGTTGCCTTTCGACTTCGAGATCTTCTGCCCCTTGTCGTCAAGGAAGAGCTCGTAGACGTAGTGCTCGGGCGCGACGCCGCCGAGGATCTCGCAGATCTTGTCGTAGATGTGCTGGTTGGTCTGATGGTCCTTGCCGAACATCTCGAAATCGACGCCCAGCGCGGCCCAGCGCATGCCAAAATCCGGCTTCCACTGCAGCTTCACATGCCCGCCCGTGACCGGCAGGGTAACATCCGTGCCGTCCTCGTCGGTGAAGGTGATGGTGCCAGCCTTGGCGTCCACTTCCTTCATCGGCACGTAGAGCACGCGGCCGGTGGTGGGCGAGATGGGCAGGAAGGGCGAATAGGTCGCCTGCCGCTCCTCGCCGAGGGTGGGGAGCATCACCTTCATGATGTCGTCATAGCGCTCGGCAGCCCGCAGCAGCACGGCATCGAACCTGCCCGACTTGTAATAGTCGGTGGCGCTGGCGAACTCGTAGTTGAAGCCGAACGTATCGAGGAAGCGGCGCAGCATGGCGTTGTTGTGTTCGCCGAAGCTCTTGTAGTCACCGCCGAAGGGGTTCGGCACGGCGGTGAGCGGCATCTGCACATAGGGCTCGAGCGCGGCGCGATCCGGAACGTTCTCCGGAATCTTGCGCATACCGTCCATGTCGTCCGAGAAGCAGAGCAGCCGCGTCGGGATTTCGTCGCGGGTCAGCAGCCGGAAGGCGGTGCGGACCATGGTGGTGCGCGCCACTTCGCCGAAGGTGCCGATATGCGGCAGGCCCGAGGGGCCGTAGCCGGTTTCGAACAGCACTTCGCTGAGGCCGCGCTTTTCAACGCGCGCCACCAGTTTCCGTGCTTCCTCGAAAGGCCAGGCGCGAGCGGTCTGAGCGGCATCGAAGAAGGCGGGATCGAGGGTCGGAAGCGGGGCGGGCACGGCGGGCCTCGGTAGCGATGGAGGGAATGGGGGGCTCAATGCACCACAGCCGCCGGTTGCGTCAAGCAAACGAAGGGAGCGTGGGTTGCCAAGCGGCGAAGCGCTGCCTAGTTATGCGGGGCTCTCAGCCAGCCCGAGGATAGAATGGCTCTCTCAGTTCAGGACGCACTCATCCATATTATGGTGGTCACCGCCTCGTCGGATGAGGGAATCTCGCAGAACGAGCTCGATGCCATTGCCGACCAGGTGGTGCGCTCTCCGGTGTTCGACGGGTTCGACATGGACCGGCTGAGCGAAGTCGCCAACGAGGCGGTCGACAGGACCAACTCGGCTGGCCTCGAAGGCGTGCTCGACGCGGCCGTGGCCGCGATACCCGAGCGGCTGCACGACACTGCCTACGCGCTGGCAGTAGAGATCGCGGTGGTCGACGTGCAGTTGCCGCAGGAAGAGCTGCGCTTGCTCGAAATGGTGCGCGATCGGCTGAACCTGAACAGCCTCGTCACCGGCGCCATAGAGGCGTCGGCGCGCGCCCGCATGCGGTCGCTCTGAGCGGATCGTTCAGTAGAACGAGACCGGGAACCAGCGCAGGTAGAGCTCGTCGTAGACGCCCGAGCGCTTCAGGCGGGTGAGGCCATAGTCGATGGCCTGCCGCACCGCGTCGTGGCCGGCCGGCAGCGCCACTGCGAGGCCCTGGCCGAAGAGGTCGGGTCGGAAATAGGGCTGGCCGGCGAAATCGCAGCAGCCGATATGTGTGTTGAGCCAGAACGAGGCACGCAACCCATCGCCGAACCAGGCATCGACCTCGCCCTTTTCGAGCGCATCGAGCGCATCGAACTCGCTCTCGAAGCCGACCAGTTCGACCGCCGGCAGGTAGCGGCGCATGAACTCCTCGTGCGTCGAGCCGCGGCGTACCGCGACCTTCCTGCCGCCCAGCGCGAAGGGATCGAACCCCTGCGCCGCTTCCAACGAAGTGACGAAGCGGCCGGGCAGCATCAGGTAGATCTGCGAGAAGTCGAACAGTTCGCCATTCTCCGGGGTGACCGCCAGGCCGGCGATCAGGGCATCGCCCTGATTGTCCTCGAGCGCCTTGGCTGCCTGTTCCCACGGCCAGGCCTGCACCGTGCAGGCGATCTTCAGCTCACCGCAGATGGCGCGGGCGAGATCGACATTGAAGCCCACCAGTTCGCCGCTTGAATCGCGGAAGTTAAAGGGGGGGAAGTCGGCCGTGGTGAGGAAGCGGATGGCCGGCACGGCGGCGAGATTGGGCACCACGTCACGCGCGCCCGGATCGACATGGTAGGGCAGCACCTGCCCCAGTACGGCGGCGGGGGCGGCGAGCAACAGCGATAGGGCAAGGGCGATGGCGCGCATGGGCTTCCCGGCGGGCATAGCTCGGCTTATCGCCGAATTCGCGCCCTTTGGCGAGGGGTAGACGCGGCGTCTCGAGCCCCCGGAACGGCCGCGGGCAATTGCGCTTGACCCGGGGGGCCGTCCGGGCGCTAAATGTTTGCTCTAATCTGAGACAATATTTAGCGACTACTGGCGGGGCGATGTCGGAGGCGGGGGCACTCCTACAATCGGTGCTGGGTGATTTCGCGCCGACTGTCGAGCAGGCCGTGCTGCACCTGGAGGCGGCACTGGAGCTCGAGGTCGACCCGCTGGATTACTGCGCCCATCGTTTCGGCCTCGGCGAAACGGTGGTGATGGAGCGAGCCGCCCTCTGGGCCGGCCTCAGCTTCTTCGAGCGGGTGCCCGATTTCGGCACGGCCAAGCCGTTGATCGAGAAGATCGACCGCTTCGGCGAGGTGCGCGCCCTAACCTATCCACTGCTCGACCGCCGCGTGGTGTTCACCGCGCCGCGCTTCGAAACGCTGATCCGGCTCAAGCTGCTGCACGAGATCCGCCCCGACCTGAGGCAGCTCGTCGCCATCGTGCCCGGGCCCGCCATACGCAGCGAACTCGCAGCGCTTGGCGGCGAGGCGATGATGGATCGGGCCCGTCATCGGCTGTGGGAGAAGTGGCGCTACGCGGCCGGCCATCTCGATGCGCCGTTCGGGGCGCGTCTGAGGTTCACGCTGCTGATGACGCTGATCCTCGCCGCGGTGGTACTGGCGCCGTGGGTCAGCCGCCCGGTGCTGCTGCCGCTGGTGGGGCTGCTGCTGATCGTGCCGGCCATGCTGCGCTTCGTGGCCGCGGTGAGCCCGGTCGAACCAGTACCGGACGTGCCGCTGCTCGGCGATGCCGACCTCCCCGTCTACAGCGTACTGGTGCCGCTGCGCGACGAGGCGCACATGGTGCCCGCACTGGCCGAGGCGCTGCGGGCGCTCGACTACCCGCCCGAAAAGCTCGACATCCACTTCATCGTCGAAATGCAGAGCAAGGCGACGGTGGCCGCGGTGGAGTCCGAGCTCCACGACCCGCGCTTCGAGCTGCTGCTGGTGCCCGACGCCCTGCCCCGCACCAAGCCCAAGGCTCTCAACTACGCCCTGCCCATGGTGCGCGGCGAGCACCTGGTGGTCTACGATGCCGAGGACATTCCCGAGCCGGGGCAGTTGCGGCTCGCCGCCAGCACCTTCGCCGCCCACCCCGAACTCGCCTGTCTTCAGGCCGAGTTGGTGATCGACAATGGGTCGGAGAACCTGCTCACGGCATGGTTCGCGGGCGAATATGCCGGCCAGTTCGGCCTGATGCTGCCGCTGCTCGCCCGGCTTGGCCTGCCCATGCCGCTGGGTGGCACGAGCAACCATTTTCGTATCGCGGCGCTGCGCCGCGTCGGCGGGTGGGATCCCTTCAACGTCACTGAGGACGCCGATCTCGGGTTGCGCCTCGCCCGGCTCGGCCTCAGGACGGCGACCATCCCCAGCCGCACGGGCGAGGAGGCGCCGGTCAGCCTGCGCGGCTGGCTGGGGCAGCGGGCGAGGTGGATGAAGGGCTGGATGCAGACCTTGATCGTGCACGACCGGCGCTGGCGTGCGCTGCGCCACGATCTCGGCCGGGTCAGCTTCATCGGCTTCCACATCTACGTGGTGAGCATGATCCTGTCGGGACCGCTGCATGCCGCCTTCGCCATCTCGTTCGCGCTGACGCTGGCGACGATGAGCGGCCCCATCACCTTCGGCTGGTGGGAGATGCTGGCGGCGACGATCTTCTGTGTCGGCTATCTGGGGCCGGGATTGCTGGTGGTGGCGGGCCTCAGGCGGTTGGGGCGGCTCGACCTGCTACCGGCGCAGGCGCTGCTCCCCGTGTACTGGCTGCTCCACGGCGTGGCCGTGGTGCGCGCCATGTGGGAGCTGGTGAGGCAGCCGCATGTGTGGGTGAAGACCGTCCACGGCCAGACGCGGGTGCCGCGCGGCGGCGCGGCGGAGCCTCAGCGGTAGCGCGAGAGCCCCAGGTCCGAGGTGTCGATCTCCGGCTCGCGTCCCGACACCATGTCGGCAAGCACGCGGCCCGAACCGGCCGCCATCGTCCAGCCCAGCGTGCCGTGGCCGGTATTGAGCCACAGGTTGCTCAGCGCCTTGCCAAGAATGGGTGTGCCATCGGGCGTCATCGGCCTGAGCCCGCACCAGAAGCTCGCCCGGGCGGCATCGCCGGCGCGCGGGAACAGTTCGCGCAGCGAGCGATCGAGCGGGCCGCGGCGCGAGGGGTGGAGCGTCAAGTCGTAACCGGCGATCTCGGCCGTGCCGCCGACGCGGATGCGGTCGCCCAGCCGGGTCGTCGCCACCTTGTAGGTTTCGTCCATGATGGTGGAGCGCGGCGCCACCGTCTCGTCGGTGATCGGCACGGTGAGCGAGTAGCCCTTGATGGGATAGATGGGCAGCGTCAGTCCCAGGTCGCGTGCCAGCCGCGGCGAATAGCTGCCGAGCGCCATGACATAGGCATCCGCCTCGAACCGGCCCTTGTCGGTCAGCACACCGGTGATGGCGCCGCCCGATTTCTCGATGGCGCGGATGGTGGTGCCGAAGCGGAAGGCGACGCCCTTTGCGGTGGCGATCCTGGCAAGGTTCTCGGTGAACATCTTGCAGTCGCCGGTATCATCATTGGGCAGCCTCAGGCCACCAACGAAGGGCACGGTAGCCGTCGCCAACCCGGGTTCGGCGGCGATGCAGCCGGCCCGATCGAGCACCTCATAGGCCACGCCCGAGGCCTTGAGCACGGCGATATCCTCGTCGGCATGGTCGAGCTGCTTCTGCTCGCGGAACAGCTGCAGCGTGCCATGCTCGCGCCCGTCGAACTCGAGCCCCGGCAGGGCCCGGAGCAAGGGCATCTGCGCGTCGGAATAGTCGGCCAGCCGCACCATGCGGGCCTTGTTGCGGGCATAGGCGGCGTGAGTGCAGTTGGCGAGCAGCTGCAGCCCCCAGATCCACATCTTCGGATCGAGCTTGGGGCGCATCACCAGAGGCCCGTCGGTCATCAGCAGCCACTTGATGGCCTTGATGGGAATGCCCGGCCCGGCCCAGGGCGAGGCATAACCGTAGGAGAGCTCGCCGGCATTGGCAAAGCTCGTCTCGAGCCCCGCCCCCGGCTGCCGCTCAAGCAGGGTTACCTCGTGGCCCGCCTCGGCCAGGTAGTAAGCCGAAGTGGTACCGATGACGCCGCCGCCGAGGATCAGGACTCTCATAGGTCCATCAAGTCATCACTCACCCCGAAAAGGCAAGATGTGTGCGGCGAAAGGCCACCAGACGCAAAGCTGTTCTGCAAGAAGGTCGCGGCGAAGAAAATGTCGGTCACAAGCTAGGTCGGAGACGCTCTGGTGGAGGTGGAAGACGGCCACGTTGGCGTGCGTCGGCCCGCCATAACCTCTTGCGTGCATCGGGGGGTTCAAGATGCCTGTACTTCCCGCCCGAGAATTTCGGCCAATCCAGCGCCAGACCGGCACGGACAAGCTCGGCCGCAAGATCACGCCCATCGGGCAGGAAACACTCCGCAACCAGCCTGTCATATGAAATTTCTGGCCTGATCCGCGCTGTGATGGTCTTCCCCTTGCACAGTTGAACAAGGGCATACTTCGCGCGCTGGCCCCATGGATGATCGAGTTCGGGGGCGTCGATACCGGCGAGACGCAGATGGACATTGTTGATGACAATCGTATCGCCATCGATCACCCAACATCGTCCCTCCATCACGCTGGGAGGTGGCAGCGGAGCGGGCGAAGTGACCGTCCGCACTTCGGTTACAACGATACGGGGCTCGATGCGTTTACTGGCCACCGGACGGAAGCCGACGCCCGTCCGGCGCGGCGGACGCGTAGTACGCCGCCTGAATATGAACTGCCAGAGTAGCCTGAGCATCCGTCCCCCCTCGGCTGCACCCTAGCCTACCTTGCTGATCTCCGCCGCCGCCCTACAGGCAGGTCAGCGCCAGCCTCGTCAGTAGCGACACGAGTTCGGACTGGCGCCGCGTTCCCGTCTTGCGCATGACGCCGACAAGCTGGTTGCGCAGCGTCTGCTTGGAAACCTCGCGCTCCTTGGCAAAGTCGGCGAGCGTGGCGCCGTTGAGCAGCGCCTCGGCCAGTCGGGCTTCGGACTCGGTGAGCGAAAAGGCGCGCCACAGCAGGTCGGTGGGCAGCGAACTCATTTCGAGGCTGCCATGCACCACCAGCATCACCAGCGGGCCGTTGTCGAGAATGGCGTCGTGCAGTTGGTAATTCTGGCCCGAGCGGGTGGCGAGGCGGGCGATGGCGAAGTGACGCTCATCGCTGTCGGGCCGGCTGAGCTGCAGCACCGAGGTCGGGGCGCGCTTGGACGAGATGACTTTGGCGACGAGCTGGCGCAACTGGGCGTCAGCGCCCTCCTCGGTGGCGCGCAGCACGCCGTCGGCGCTCGAGAAGGGGCCAACATGCTGCCGGCGCAGGCTTTCGGCCTGGTAGTTGGCGTAGTGGATGCGCATGTCGCCGTCGACGAAGAAGACGGTGAAGGGCAGGTCGGCGACGACGCTTTCGAGATAGCCGCGACCATCGGAGAAGCGGGTGCGGCTGGCGATCTCGAAGGCGCGGCCGAAATGCTGCGCGGCGTCGCCGAGCACGCCGGCAATGCGCGGCCGCAGCTCAGCCTGCCGCTGCGGCGGATAGAAGACCTGTATGGCGAGCTGGCGGGCGCCTTCGCGCAGCACCACAACGCCGGTAAAGGCAGAGAAATCGCCCTGACGGCTCAGCCATTCGCGCTGGAAGCGCCCCTGCCCAGCCTCGGCTGGATCAGCCAGCATGTCGTCGTGGAACACCTGGTAGAGCGCGAGGTCGCTGCCCTGCATCACGGCAGGGTTGAGGCCCGAAAAGGTGGAGATGTAGCTCGCCGCCGCCGCCGGGGCGAGGCCGCGCTGGGCGAAGGCGAGATTGGCGCCGGTGCTCAGGTTGTCGCCCGACACGGTCACCAGGCAACCGGGAAAGGTCGCAGCGAGAATGTCCAGGATACTGTCCCAGGTCGACCGCCCCAGGGCCATGTCATAGATGCAGCTGGTCAGGCTGTTCTGCGAATACCCCATCGTCAGCACTCACTCACTGACGCGCGCCACCCGCCGCAAGGCACGCGCGTAGCCCGGCAATACGCACCGGCCACGATCTGTTGCACTCCCGTTCGGCAGGCCCCTCCCTTATCAGGAACGCCGACCTCTGGCCCCGCAAGCGGACTAGCCCATCCGCCTCCTCGGTGCTTACAGGTAATCCGGATGCGTAGACGTTAGCAATGTATATACCATAATTGTGGTTACCGCGGGGGACCCGCAAAACAAGAGGAACGGTGCCGAATGAGGGACACCGCGCCTCCCGCCAGCGGCTGGTCGACGCAGATCTCAGCGGCGTATCTCATTGATATTATTGTACTATCCGATGCAACAGGCGCAGCCCTGCGACGAGCACCCTGCGCTGAAGCTGAACCGAAGAACGCAGGACGTTCAAAAGCGCGTGACAGACGTCACGCCCATGAGGTCAATCGTACGCCAAGAGCTCTGTTGCATCCCGCCCACTAGTACGGATGTACCGCAACGACCATCCATATGCCGATGCGTTCTGGTTAATGTGTCCCGTTAATTATGTTCTATAGCCAAGTCTACCTACGTTAGACTTTTGGCCTTCGATTTCCACTTGAGCTTGATTGTTTTCAACAGCCCACCGGACGTCTTCCGGCGCTGAGCTTCACATCTTGCTCTCGGAGGAAATACATGCGTTCGCTTCTGCTCGCCGGTTCCGCGCTGGCGCTTCTCGCCTCCCCTGCCTATGCGTTCAACGCCGGACTCATCCTGCAGTTCGGCAACAACAACGTCTCCAACCAGAACACCCAGCAGGATGCCCCCGGCTATCTCGGCAACCTCAACTCCGGCAACATCGCCGTTGGCGCCCAAGTCGGCGACGACAACAACATGCGCTTCACGCAGAAGGCGGGCAACTGGAGCCTCAACACCGCCGGCGGTCTCCAGGTGGGCAACAGCAACACCCAGGTAACTGACCAGGTGACGTCGAACGGCTCTGGCTTCTTCACCTTCCAGAAGGCCTGCCCGCAGCCCTGGTGCCCGTGGATTGCCGTGCCCCATGCCACGAACCTCAAGACCAACACGGCGTGGACGGTTCAGATCGGCAACGACAACTACTCCTACACCTTCCAGCGCGGCGGTGGCGGCCCCGGTAACTACTCGGGCACGCTGCAGGTTGGCTGGGCCAACGGCAATGCCGTGTTCCAGGTGGGCGGCAACTCGCAGGATACGGTGCAGTTCGGCCTGCTGAACGGCTCGGTCACAGGGCAGTTCGGCTACGGCAACCGCTCGGAGACGTTCCAGCTGGGCATGCTCAATGGCCAGATCACGCTGCAGGGCGGCATCGGAAACGGTGCCAGCACCACACAGGTGGGCATCCTCAACGGCTCGGGAACGGTGCAGCGCGGTCGCTTCAACGAGTCCGAGACCACGCAGGTCGGCATCCTTAACGGCGCCAATACCACCCAGCGCGGCAACCGCAACGAGGCCAGCACCACACAGGTCGGCTTCTTCAACGGCTCCGACATCGACCAGGTGGGCAACAACAACTCCGCCAGCACCAGCCAGTATGGCGCGTTCAACCAGTCGGGCACGGCGCAGGCGGGCAACAACAACTCGGCCACCACTGTGCAGTTCGGCACCGGCAACAGCTCTCAGGTGGACCAGGCGGACAGCAGCAACTGGGCGATGATTGGCCAGGTCGGCAACGACAACAAGGCCTCGATCAAGCAGTCCAACTGGTGAGAAAACCGACCGCGGCAGACGGTTAGCGGCGCGCGATCCCAAGGGGCGTGCGCCGCTCTGCTTTTGACGGTCAGCGGTTCAGGTAGTTGCGCCAGCCGCCATAGGCGCTGATGTCCTCGGCGCCCTCAACCGCCGCCGCCTCGACAAGAAAGCCTTTGACCGTGGTGCCGTCGGCAAGGCTCAGCGTGCCGATGCCGAGCGGTGCCGGGATGCGGCTCACGAACTCGCCGAACCCTTTTGCATCGAGCGCCCACACCTCGACGGCGATCGACGCGCCATGCCCCGTTCGCAGCAGCCCGGGCTTGGGCGGAATGGTGCCGGGCAGCGCATAAAGCGAATAGTCGGGCGTCGTCCGCGTGGAACGCACCAGCACGCCACCGAGGGCGGTGAGCTCATGGTTGAGCGGCAGGCCGCTCCGATGCGCCCCGACGACGGCGATCTCCAGCTTTCCCGGCGCCCGGACCGGCCCCGTTGCCGCCTCGCCCGCCACGGCGGCGGCGATGCTGGCGAGGTAGCCGTCGGTGCCCGCCTTGCCGATGAAAGTGAGGCTCGATGGCAACCCGTCGCCGCGCCTGCCCGATGGTACGGCAATGGCCGCAAGGTCGAGCAGGTTGACGAAGTTGGTGTAGCTGCCGAGGTTGGAGTTGAGCGCGATGGGGTCGGCCTCGACCTCGGCCACGGTATAGGCGCGCGGCACGGTCGGCACGGCCAGCACGTCGACCTGGGTGAAGATCGGGGCGGTGGCGCGCCTCAGCTCGGCGAGCCGGTACGTCGCCTCGAAGGCGCTCACTGCCGTCAACCCCTTCGCACCGCTGATGATCTGCAGCGTGGTGGGGTGGAAGGCCTCCGGGCTGGTCTCGATCAGCGGCTTGGTCGCGGCATAGCGCTCGGCCACCCACGGCCCCTCGTAGAGCAGACGGGCGACGGCATGGAGCGGCTCGAAATCGAGTTCCACGATTGTGGCGCCGAGCGTTTCGAGCCGGGCGATGTCGGCGGCATAGGCCGCCTCGGCATGGGCATCGCCGAAGAATTTTCGTTGCCCGGGCTTGGGCACGCCGACGCGGAAGGCGGGAGGCGGGGCACCGAGCACCGGAACCGGCAGCGGCCGCGACCAGGCGTCGGCAACATCATAGGCGGCGGCGACGGCCGTCACCTCCACTGCCGTCGCCACGTCGCGGGCGAAGACCGAGACGGTGTCGAGCGTGCGGCAGGCTGGCACCATGCCGGTAGCGCTGAGGAGCCCGAGCGACGGCTTGAGCCCGACAATGCCGTTCATTCCGGCCGGAATGCGGCCTGACCCGGCCGTGTCGGTGCCGAGGGCAAAATCGACGATGCCCGCCGCCACTGCCACGGCCGAGCCGGAGCTGGAACCGCCGGGGATGAGATCGGCCCGGAGCGCATTGCGCGGCACGCCATAGGGCGAGCGCACGCCGACAAGGCCGGTGGCGAACTGGTCGAGATTGGCCTTGCCGATAACGATGGCGCCCGCCGCCTCGAGCCGCGCCACGACGAAGGCCGAACGTTCCGGCCGATAGGCGAAGGCCGGGCATGCTGCGGTCGTCGCAAGACCCGCCGCATCGATATTGTCCTTCACCGCGAAGACCAGCCCGTAGAGCGGCTTGCCGGCGGGACCGGCCGCCTCGAGTGCCGTGGCTTCGGCCAGCGCCGCTGCCTCGGGCTTCACGCTGATGAACAGGGCGGGATCTGCATAGTCGGCCAGCGCCCGGTAGGCGCGGCTCACATTGGCGGCGGGGGAGAGATCGGTACGGCCCATGCATCTGAACTCGATTTCATCACAAGTCCACGATGCACATTTTTACAGCGACCACTACCCCATTGTGTACAATATCGGAACGCGGCAGAGGCCGTGGACAATAGCGCGGCGGTCGCTAACCCGTTGGGGCCTGCGGGGGCAGCACCGGGATCCAGGCGGGCGGGAAGAAGCCGCGCGCATCCACCGGCCAGCTCGCGCCTTCGGGAATGCGCGGCCGGTTGCCCTCGCAGCTCCAGGTGCCGTTGGGGGCGAGCAGCCGGGTGACGCCGGGGTTGCGCTGGCAATATTCCAGCATTTCCTGCGCCGTCGGCGTCATGGCGCAGACCGGCCAGTCGAACGAGGCGCAGGCATAGACGACGCCATCGACGCAGCGCCAGCTCACCCGATCGGGCGCCGATCCCATGGGCACGCGCAGCGCATCGGCGATGGCAGCGGTGAAGCGCGGCCCGGCATAGCGGGCATCGACATAGTCGATGGTGCGGACAGCGCTGCAATAGGCGAAGGGGTCGGTGAAACCACCGGCCGGAGCCGGAGCTGACTCGGCAACGGCCACGGCGGCCGGCCCCACGGTAGCGACCATGGGCGCGCCGTCCGGCCCCATGGGCAATTCGGCGCCCGGCAGCGCCAGCGACGGCAGCATGTTGGGCGTCAGCCGGTCATCGGCATCGGCAACGGCGGGGACGGCGGGCACCGGCGTCTCGGCCGCCGGAGCAGCAGGCGTTTCGGTGGCGGCGACCACGGGCGCGACCTGGTCGCCGGGCGAGCGGCCGGCCAATATGTAAGCGATCACCAGCCCCAGAACGACCAGCACCACGGCATTGCCGGCCAGGATCCACACCAGCATGTTGCGGCGCGGCGCGGGCTCGTCGTCATGATAGTCGCGGGCGCGATACTCGCGAGGGTCGTCGCGGTCGCGACCCCGGCGCGCGCCGCGATCCTCGCGATCGACGCGGGTGGCAGGCCGCTCGAACAAGGAACGGCGCGGCTGAAGGTCGGGGGCTGGGTCGCGATCGAACAGCGAGCGGCGGCCCGTCGGCGCGTCAGGCCAGATGGTGTCGGTGCGGCGGCGCGGCGGCTCGGGCGGATCCACGGGCGCCACGTCCTCGAGCGTCAGCGGAATCTCGCGGCTGGGCCGCGGCGGCGCCTCCTCACGCGATACGGTGAGCGGGTCCAGGCTGTAGGCTTCCTCGCGGGCGCGCGCCTCACTGTCGTCGCGACCGCGCCGACCGCGGCGGCCGGAGCGTTCGTGCAGGTCCTCGCGCTCGTGACGGTCGGCGCGCAGGAGCGGCTCATCGGGCTCGTCGCGGTCGTCAAAGCCGGCGCGCTCACGCTGGCGCAACATCTCGCGGCGCTGGCGGCGGGCAGCGCGGCGGCTGCGCAGTTCCAGCTCGCCGGCAAGGAAGGCCAGCAACGCGCCTGTCAGGCTGACTATGCCGGGAACCAGCAGCTCCATGCGGAAGAACTGGAAATCGAACGCCCCGACCCCGAGCCAACCGGCACCTGCGGCGGCGAGCAGCATGGCTCCCGGCCCCGGCGCCACGAAGGCCAGCAGCCCGCCCAGGAGGGCAGCGCCGACAGGCGCGTACCAGGCCATGGTTCCGAGCAGTTGCTGCCCCGGCGTGGGACCCCACAGCCCGAGGAATGGCGTCAACAGGTCGACCCCAAGGCCCGCCGGCGCCACCAGCGCAAACAGCCCTGCGATCAACCCGCAGAACAGCGCGGCAATTCTCACACTCGGACTCCATCGGTGAAGGGGCGCCGCCCGCGGCAGCACCTTCCTCGGCGGCCCACATAGCACGCCATCATGGCAGCGCGAGTCCACATGAAACGACAGTGCGGCCCGCCGGGCGCGAAGAAAATCCCCAACAATTCCCGTCCCCTAGCCTGTATTGGGCGGGACACGCTCTGTTGCAACGCCGCCACAGTTCCCACTATTCGCAGAGCACTCGCTAGACACTGCGCCCGCGCCGCCGGGCCAAACTACGCGACAGGAAGAAATTACCTCGTCAGATCAGACCTTTACAGCCCTTTCGTATCTTCGCCGTATTGGTCGCAGACACAGCTCGGAATACTTCTCACGACTGCATATCCCCCTCGACAATGTGGCAGAATCCGGCCAATTTGCGGCAGATTAACCGTGAATTCGATTCCCGAAGTCAGGTGAGGGCAATGAAGTCGAGTGCGTTCCTGTTGGCCGTGCCGTTCTTGCTTGGGACAACGGCGCTTGTTCATGCGGCCGACCCTGCGCAGGCAGTCTATATCGACGATGCACGCCCGTTCTTCTCACTTACCGGCACGGTGGGCGGTGTCGTCATGGACCTGCCCGATGGCGGTGGGCTGTTCCTCGGCGAGGGCGCCGACGATCCCAACGACCTGCTCTTCGGCGGCACCGTCGGCCTCAGCGCCGCAGCGGGCACGGGTGAGGTGTTCGGCGGACTGCAGGGCTTCATCGGCCTCAACCTCTTCGGCACCTATGCCTATGGCGACTTCAACAAGACCAGCGCCTTCACCGGCCCCGGCGTGGTGGTGATGCAGGGCGGCGCCGGTCCGGAATTCTCGATCATCACGATCTCGACGAGCAGCGGCCTCACCAGCGCGACCGCCTCGGTGAACTCGACCCACACCAATCCCCAGGGTGGCGGCGAAGATGTCGTTGCGTCCAGCTCGAACGGTCCGGGCATCGGCGCGGAGGACGTCGCCTATACCTCGAATGCTGGCGTGGGCAACAGCTTCCAGTGGGGCGGCGTGCAGACCGGCGTCAGCGCCACGGGTGGCAGCGCCACGGCCTATGCGGCGCTCGCCGACACCAATGGCGGCGTGTTCATCGCGGCGGGCAACCTCGACGGGCTGACGCTGACGCAGGACTACACCACCGAAGTCATCTATGCCGGCGGCGACCTCACCTTTGGCGTCAGTGGGCAGAACGGCACCACGACATGGCAGGGCTATGTCGGGCCGAGCTACCGCTACCTGCAGCAGCGCAACTCGATGAACTCGACGCTTCTCGTCGATGTGCCGGAATACGAGGATCTGGGCGAGTTCCCCTTGTTCTCGATGACCAGCAACGAGAGCTACACCTCGCACTATGCGGGCGGCATTGCCGGCCTGATGGCCACCATTCCAGTCAGCGCAACCTCGGCCTTTACGCTCGGCGTCGAGGGCGGCGCCTACTATACGATGGCGTCGATGGACAGCGACGGCCAGTACCGGGTCTGGGGCGGCAGCCTCGAGGATATCGACGGGCCCGGCCCGCTCGAGCCTGCCCTGGACGGGGTGGACCTGCAGGTCGTCGACGCCGATGGCGCGACCTACGAGGCCGACACCATCGCCTTCGCGGCGCGCGGCACGGCGGCCTATACGATGGCCATCGCCCAGAACGCCCAGCTGACCTTCTCGGGCTCGGTCGACTACCTCTCGGCGGTGGCCACGGCGGCGGTCAACACCAGCATTTCCGGCTATGACGGGGACGACGACGGCAGCGTCACCTACCAGTCCGGCGGCTCCAACAATCGCATCGCCTGGGGCCACATGGTCAACTTCAGCGGCTCGGTCTCACTCACCGGCCAGTTCTGATCCACTCGCCAGAACAAACAGGACGCGCCCTCCGGGGCGCGTTCTTGCTTTGTTGGGAGCAACAGAACTCTGGCGTCGCTCAAGGCCCTGCAGCTCCCCACCCCATGCGCTGCACCGCGTCGCCGACCAGCGAGATGTGGCTGCGCATGGCCTGTTCCGCCGCATCGCGTCCGCCACGCAGGATGGCCTCCACGATCAGCGCGTGCTCGGCATGCGACTTGAGCAGGCGGCCGAGTTCGCCGAACTGGGCGCGGCGGAAGGGCTGCAGGCGTTGGCGGGTCGAGCGCGTGATCTCGGCAAGATAGCCGTTATGGGAGCCGTCATAGATGGCGGTGTGAAACACGTCGTTGGCCTCGGCATAGCGCGCCGCGTCACCCTCGCGCACGAAGGCGGCCATTTCGGTGTGCAGCCGGTCGAGGCGGTCGCGCTCGTTCCTGGTCATGGCGATGGCGGAGAGCCCGGCGCAGAGCGCCTCGAGATAGCCCATCACCTCGAACATGCCGGCCAGTTCCTGCTCGTCAGGCTTGGCGACGAGGGCCTTGGCGTGCGGCCTCTGGTCGACGAGGCCGGAGGCGGCGAGGAGGCGCAGCGCCTCGCGCACCGGCGTGCGGGAGACGCCGAACTCGGCCGCGAGCAGCGTTTCGTCGAGTGCCATGCCGGGCGGCAGCCTACCCGAGATGATGCGCTCGGCGAGGCTGCGCCGAATCTCCTCCGCAGACGTCCGCTTGAGCACGGCCTACTCCCTGCCACCTTGCTGCCGCGCCTGCCGGGCGCGCTACGCTGGTTCGTCGATGACACTCACATGAGCGGCGACCACGCGCCAGCCTGCCGGCATGCGGACCCAGGCCTGCATCTGCCGGCCAACCTTGCCGGGTGCCGAGTCGCGATAGAATAGCGTCGAGGCGGTAGCAAAGTCGTTGCCGTAGGTGGTGATCACGGTGTCGCCCAGCCGCCGGTCCAGCCCGGACGAGGGCCGCGCGAGGCGGAAGGCGCGGATCGCCTCGATACCGTAGAGGTTTTCGGCGATGCCATAGCGGATGGTGGTAGGCGCGGCAGAGAAGAGCTCGTCGAGCAGCGCCACGTCGTTGGTGACGAGCGCGGCTTCGTAGCGCTCGAACACGGCCGTCACCTCGGCCAGCACTTCGGGGCGGTTGATCTCCATCAGGTGCTCCGCCGCGCCAGCATCTTTTCACGCAGGCGGGTGAGGAAGGGGATGGTTTCGAACTGGTCGGGGCGCACCCGGTCCCAATCGACGCCCATCGGCCGCGGCGCGGTATTGCCGGTGCGGATCAGCTCCTTCTCGGTAGCGATGAGATCGAGCGGCGAGTCATGGCCCTGCATGGGAACGCGCTCTGCCTCAACCAGCTGGCTCGAATGGACGGTGGTCGCCATGGGCGTTTCGGCCGTTACGATGCCGAGTTCGCGGAAGATGGCGGTCTCGAGATCGGCGAAGCCGGCGCCCTTGCCGGTGCGGCCGCCGGCGCGCGTCACCGCCACCGAGCCGCAGACGCAAAAATCGAGCGGCGCCACCTCATCGAACTCGATGCGGTCGCCGTGCTCGACGAAGCCCTGCGACGTGGCGGCGAGCTCGAAGCTGATGCCCTTCCGCTTCAGCTTTTCGGGATCGAGCCGCAGGTAGGGAAACTCCGCCGTGAGGTAAGGCACCGGGGCGAAGACGAGCTTGCCCTCGTAGAGCGCCCGCAGGCGGATGGGAATCTGCGGCGCGTCCGGATTGGTCTTGATCGTTCTCGCCCGCTGCCATTCCGGCGTCTGCGCCAGGAGCCAGGCGGCCGTGTCGGCGCCGACGAAATTCGGGATCATGCTCCAGGCCGGGCCCACGGCCGTCCCTGTCACTTCGAGGCTGTGCCAGACCTCGTGACGGATCACGTCCTTGTCCGGGCTGCGGCCGGCCCAGCGCCCCTGCCCCGTCATGACGCCACCGCGGCGCTGAGCGCGGCCAGCGGCGTGACCCAGCCGACAATGCCGTCCTGCGCGGTGATCATCGCCAGGGTGGCTGCCTTGAACTCGGCGAAATAGCTCTCGGTGGCGTCCTCCATCAGCAGGCATTCATAGCCGCGATCATTGGCCTCCCGCATCGAGGTCTGCACGCAGACCTCCGTCGTCACTCCGGCGAAAACCAGGTGGGTGATGCCCATATCTTGCAGCCTTTCGTGAATGCCGGTGGCCCAGAACATGCCCTTGCCCGGCTTGTCGATGACGATCTCGCCGTCGATGGGCGCGAGCGCATCGACGATCTGGTTGCCGGGCTCGCCTGAGATGAGCAGGCGGCCCATGGCGCCCGCCTCGCCGATATGGAGCTTGGGGTTGCCGCGCCGAATCTTGGCGGGCGGGCAATCCGACAGGTCGGGCCTGTGCGCCTCCCGGGTATGGATCACCGGCCAGCCCTGCTGGCGGAAGAGCGCGATGAGCGCCGCCGTGGTCGGGATGATCGCCTCGAGCCGGCTCACATCGTTGCCGAGGCTGTCGCCGAAGCCGCCGCGCTCGATGAAGTCGCGCTGCATGTCGATGACGACGAGCGCGGTATGAGCCGGGTCGAGCGGGTACGGATAGGGCTTAGCGGGAACCTCGATCATCAATGCCCCGCCATGTGCTGACCGATGGTGTTGCGGTCGGTGTCTTCGATGCGCGACACGTAGTTGATGGTGCCGCCACTCATCACCGCCACGCGGTCGGCGAGTTCGAGGATTTCGTCGAGGTCCTCGCTCACCAGCAGCACGGCGGCGCCCTTGTTGCGCTGTTCCATGATCTGGCTGCGGATCTCCGACACCGAGGCGAAATCGAGCCCGAAACACGGGTTAGCGACGATGAGCACATCAACATCGCCGCTCAACTCCCGCGCCAGCACGGCGCGCTGCACATTGCCGCCCGAAAGCGTCTCGATGGGCGCATCCGGCCCTTGCGTCTTGACGCGATAGCGGGCGATCAGCTCGCGCGCCTTGGCCTTCATCGGGCCGGGCGACATCCACCAGCCGAGCTTGGCCACGGGCGGCTTGTCGAAGGAGCGGAAGGCGATGTTTTCGGCCACGCTCATGTGCGGCACGGTGGCGTTCTTCAGCGGCTCCTCGGGCAGGCCGAAGACCTTGAGCCTGTCGAAACTGCCGCGCTTCGGCTCGAAACGCTCGCCGCGGATGAAGATGCCGCCATCGGCGAGCGGGCGCTGGCCGCTCAGCACCTCGACCAGCGCCGACTGGCCGTTGCCCGATACCCCGGCAATGCCGACGATCTCGCCCGCCTTGACCTTGAGGTTCAGCGATTTCACCACCGGGCCCCCCTCGGCGTCCTCGGCGAAGACACCGGCGAGTTCGAGCATGTCGCGGCCATCCTCGCGGGTCACGCGCCCCGCCCGCTCTCGGATTTGCGTATCGCCGATCATCATGGCGCTCATTTCGGCGACGCTCACCGCCCTGGCGTCGCCCGAGCCGGTGTAGCGGCCGCGGCGCAGCACGGTGAAGTGGTCGCAGAACGCCTTCACCTCGCGGAACTTGTGCGAGATCATCAGCACGGTGATCTCCTTGCGGGCCGCCATGCCGCCCAGGAGCCCGAGCATCTCGTCGGCCTCGCCGGGGGTGAGCACCGAAGTCGGCTCGTCGAGGATCATGAAGCGCTGGTCGAGATAGAGCAGCTTCAGGATTTCGAGCTTCTGCTTCTCGCCGGCCGAAAGCGAGGAGACCTGCGCATCGAGCGGCACGCGGAAGGGCATGGTCTCCATGAAGGCCTCAAGGGCCTTCTTCTCCCTGCGCCAGTCGATCACGTCGGGCGCATCGGCGCGGGAAATCACCAGGTTTTCGGCCGCGGTAAGCGAGGGCACCAGCGTGAAGTGCTGGTAGACCATGCCGATGCCGTGGGCGCGCGCATCGCGCGGCGAGCGGATCGACACCTCCTGGCCATCGAGCAGCACCTGCCCCTTATCCCCGCTGTAGAAGCCCATGATACATTTGACGAGGGTCGACTTGCCCGCGCCGTTCTCGCCGAGCAGCGCATGAAAAGATCCGGCTTCCACCCTTATCGAAACGTCGTCGAGCGCCTTCAGCGGCCCGAAAATCTTCGTCATGCCAATGGCTTCGAGCGATGGCGCGCGTCCCGAACCCTCGTTCATCTGCCGTTCATCTCCCGTTCATCAATGCGGCGATCAGCTGCTCGCTGGTCGCCACCACGCCGAAGACGCCGCCCTGCATCTTGATCATGTCGATGGCGGCGAGGTGGTTCTCGTATTTGGTGGCGGCGCAGCAGTCCTCGAGCAGCACGCACTCGAAGCCGCGATCGTTCGCCTCGCGCATGGTGGTGTGGACGCACACGTCGGTCGTGATGCCGGTGAGGACGATGTTGCGGATGCCCTTGAGGCGCAGGATCAGCTCGAGGTCGGTGGAGGCGAAGCTGCCCTTGCCGGGCTTGTCGATGATCGCCTCGCCCGGCAGCGGCGCGAGTTCGGGGATGATCTCCCAGCCCGGCTCGCCCCGCACCAGGATGCGGCCCTGCGGTCCCTGGTCGCCGATGCCGGCGCCAATGCGCTGCGAGCGCCAGCGCTTGTTGGCCGGCAGGTCCGAGAGGTCGGGCTTATGGCCTTCGCGCGTGTGGATGATCGGGTAGCCCAGCTCGCGGAACGTCGCCATGAGCCGCTTCAGTGGCTCGATGGGCGCGCGGGTGAGCGAGATGTCGTAGCCCATCGAGTCCACATAGCCGCCCTGCCCGCAGAAATCGGTCTGCATGTCGATCACGATCAGCACCGTGTTGCCGGGCCGGAGATCGCCGTCAAAGGGCCAGGGATAGGGCGTGGAGGCGACAGTTATCCCCGCGGGAACCATGGCCTCGATAATGCGCTCGTCGGTCAGACTCATGGGAGGGCTCACTTGGTTATCGACAGTTCGCCCGGCACCTCGCGGGCAGCGGTCTTCGAGCCGGCCGAGATGATCATGATGACCAGCGTCAGGATGTAGGGGGCGGCGTTGAAGAAGTAGTAGCCTTGGGTGATGCCCACGGCCTGCAGCGACGGGCCGATGGCCCCGGCCGCGCCGAAGAACAGCGCAGCGAAGATGGCGCGGATCGGGTCCCAGCGGGCGAAGATCACCAGCGCCACGGCCATCAGCCCCTGCCCCGAGGATAGGCCCTGGTTCCAGATGCCTGGGTAATAGAGCGAGAGGAATGCCCCGCCGATGCCGGCAAGGAAACCGCCCGCGGCAGTGGCGAGGAAGCGTACGAGATCGACCGAGACGCCCATCGCCCTGGCCGAAGCGGCGCTGTCGCCCGTCATGCGGACGATGAGGCCCCAGCGCGTGTTCCTGAAGGCCCAGGCCATGAAGATGGCGAGGACGATGCCGACGAAGAACAGCGGGTTGACCTGCAGCGCCTGTGCCAGCGCCGGATTGCCGGTCCAGTCGCCGAGCGGAATGGCATCGAGACGCGGCGCCTGCGGCTGGATGAAGGGCTTGCCGAAGAAGAAGGCGAGCCCGGTGCCGAAGCTCATCATGGCGATGCCGACGGCGATGTCGTTCACCTTGGGCAGCTTGCAGATATAGCCGTGGAGCGCTCCGAGAAAGAGGCCGGACACACCGGCCGCCAACACTCCGAGCCACGGGTTGCCGGTGAGGTAGGAGGTGGCATAGGCCACCATGGCGCCGAGCACGAGGTTGCCCTCGAGCCCGAGATTGATGCGCCCCGATTTCTCGGTGAGCGTCTCTCCCAGCGCCACGAACATGAAGGGCGTCGAAACGCGGATGGCGCCGCCGAGCATGGCGATGAGGACGGTGAGGACGGCGTTATCCATTCAGGTGCGATCCCCCGTTGCCTTGACCTGGAAGAACCTGATGCGGCCGTAGAACGTGTCCGACACCAGCAGCACGACGAAGAGCATGCCCTGCAGCACGAGGATGGTGGCATCGGGCATGCCCATGCGGCGCTGGATGACGCCGCCCGCCGCCGCCAGCGCGCCGAACAGGATGGCGACCGGCACCACGGCCAGCGGGTTCTGCCGGGCGAGGAAGGCGACGAGAATGCCGGTGAAGCCGTAGCCCGCCACCAGCGAGGCATTGGCCTGGCCGTGGATGGCTGCCACCTCGAAGAAACCGGCGAGCCCGGCGCAGCCCCCGGCGATCATGCAGCAGATCACCATCAGCCAGCCGACGGGCAGGCCCTGGGCGCGCGCGGCGCGCAGGTTGCCGCCGGTCATGCGGGCGGCGAAGCCGAACGTGGTGCGACTCATCAGCACCCACAACAGGACGGCGAGGACGATGCCGGCCGCGAGCCCCCAATGCACCTCGGTACCCGGCATCGGGCCGATGCGGTAGGCGTCACCGATAGGGAGGGTGGAGGGCTTGTTGGCCGAGGCCGGGTCGCGCAGCGCGCCCTCGACGAAGAAGTTCATGATGGCGATGGCGATGTAGCTCATCAGCAGCGAAGCGATGGTCTCGTTGACGCCACGCGCAAATTTCAGCCAGCCGGTGAAACCGACCCAGAGTCCGCCGGTGATGATGCCGGTCAAGGCCATGATGGGCAGGGTGACGAGCGGCGGCACGCCATTGGTCACCAGCGGAATGGCGATGGCGGCCGAGGCGAAGCCGCCCAGCACCAGCGCTCCCTCCCCGCCGATCATGGTGAGGCCGATGCGGGCCGGAATGGCGAAGGCAAGGCCGGTGAGGATGAGCGGCGCTGCCCGCTGCAGCGAATTCTGAATGGAAAAGGACGAGCCGAAGCCGCCGGTCCAGACCAGCGAATAGAACTGGATCGGGTCCTTACCGATCACCAGCAGGAACAGGGCAAAGAGCAGCGCCGAAACCACGATGGCGCCGGCCGGAATGGCAATCGCCTCGGCAAGGCGCAGGAATTGCAGGCTGCTCCCGCCCCGCGCGAGTATCGCTGCATTGTCGGCCGTTTGAACTGTCATCCGCGAGGCTCCGATTTGGGCACTGGGATCCTCACCCGTGAAACGGGGGAGGGGGACCGGCCAAGCCGGTGGAGGGGGGTTGGAGGCAGGTCGGCATATGGACGGCCCCCTCGCCCCGGCCGGGTGGCCCCCCTCCCCCGCTTCGCGGCGGAGGAACCACCGGCATCGGCGCAACGGCTCAGGTGATCGAGCCCTGCACGCCTTCGAGCAGCCAGTTCATGCCGTCGAGGTAGGGGTCGTAATTGTCGTAGTCCTTGTCGACGACGACGTTGCCGGCATTGTCCTTGAGCGTGCCCTTGTAGATGGGCGCGCCGCCCTTCAGCGCCTCGATCGCCGCGTCGGCCGCCGCGATGGCCTCGGGCGTGGCGCCGGCGCCGTAGGGCGTGTTGCGCAGCATGTCGTTGTCGTAGCCGCCGACGAGGAAGTTGGGCGGCGTCTTGCCGGCCGCGATATCGTCGGCATAGGCCTTGTAGATCGTCTCCCACTTGTACTCGGCGCCGGTGATGAAGCCCTTTGGCGCCAGCGGGGCCTGGGAGGCGTTGTGGCCGCAGGTCTTCACGCCGCGACCTTCGGCGGTCTCGATCACCACCTTGGGGCTGTCGACGTGACAGGTGATGACCTCGCAGCCGGCGTCGATCAGCGCGTTGGTGGCCTCGGCCTCGCGCACCGGCAGGCTCCACTCGCCGGTGAAGATCACCTGCACCGTGGC
>Ga0207868_1000454_pt1 | contig 44033 bp, 42 predicted proteins | sample Passage237B_FD_187370 | JGI IMG/M metagenome (GOLD analysis project Ga0207868, IMG submission 187370) | Cellulose adapted compost microbial communities from Newby Island Compost Facility, Milpitas, CA, USA - Passage2 37B (SPAdes) (version 3) ... | reverse complement strand
GCGCAGCTTCGCCGCGGCGACCATCTGCATCGCCTTGGTGATCTTCTGCGTCGCCTTGACCGAGGCGATGCGGTTGCGAAGGTCTTTCAGTGACGCCATTCGGCTGCCTCAGTCCCTTTCAGACGCGTCAGGCGAAGTTCTTCGCGAAGGCGTCGATCTCGGCCTTGAGCTTCCCGCGCAGATCGTCGGACAGCGCCTTTTCCTTGCGGATCGCCTCCAGCACGGCCTTGCCCTCGCTGCGCATGTGGGCGAGCAGCCCCTGCTCGAAGCGGCCGACCTGCTGCACCGTCAGCTTGTCGAGATAGCCGTTGACGCCGGCGAAGATCACCGCGACCTGCTCTTCCGTCTTCAGCGGCGAGAACTGCGGCTGCTTCAGAAGCTCGGTCAGCCGCGCGCCGCGGTTGAGGAGGCGCTGGGTGGCTGCGTCGAGGTCGGAGCCGAACTGCGCGAAGGCGGCCATCTCGCGGTACTGCGCGAGCTCGCCCTTGATCGAGCCGGCGACCTGCTTCATCGCCTTGATCTGCGCCGAGGAGCCGACGCGCGACACCGACAGGCCGACATTGACGGCCGGCCTGATGCCCTGGAAGAACAGGTTGGTCTCCAGGAAGATCTGGCCGTCGGTGATCGAGATCACGTTGGTCGGGATATAGGCCGACACGTCGTTGGCCTGCGTCTCGATGACCGGCAGCGCCGTCAGCGAGCCCGAGCCGTTGTCCTCGTTCATCTTGGCGGCCCGCTCGAGCAGCCGCGAATGCAGGTAGAAGACGTCGCCCGGATAGGCCTCGCGCCCCGGCGGGCGGCGCAGCAGCAGCGACATCTGGCGATAGGCCACGGCCTGCTTGGAAAGATCGTCATAGGCGATCACGGCGTGCTTGCCGTTGTCGCGGAAATACTCGCCCATCGCGCAGCCGGCGAACGGCGCCAGGAACTGCATCGGCGCCGGGTCGGAAGCGGTCGCGGCGACCACGATCGAATATTCGAGCGCGCCGCGCTCCTCCAGAACCTTGACGAACTGCGCCACGGTCGAGCGCTTCTGGCCGACGGCGACGTAGACGCAATAGAGCTTGGCGCTCTCGTCGTCGCCCTGGTTGATCGACTTCTGGTTCAGGAACGTGTCGAGGATGATCGCGGTCTTGCCGGTCTGGCGGTCGCCGATGATCAGCTCGCGCTGGCCGCGGCCGACCGGGATCAGCGCGTCGATCGCCTTGAGGCCGGTCGACATCGGCTCGTGCACCGACTTGCGCGGGATGATGCCGGGCGCCTTGACGTCGACGCGGCGGCGCTCGGTGGCCTTGATCGGCCCCTTGCCGTCGATCGGGTTGCCCAGCGCGTCGACGACGCGGCCGAGCAGGCCCGGACCCACAGGCACGTCCACGATCGCGCCGGTGCGCTTGACGGTGTCGCCTTCCTTGATGTCGCGGTCGTTGCCGAAGATCACGACGCCGACATTGTCGGCCTCCAGGTTCAGGGCCATGCCGCGGATGCCGCCGGGAAACTCGACCATCTCGCCCGCCTGGACGTTGTCGAGGCCGTAGACGCGGGCGATGCCGTCGCCGACGGAGAGAACCTGACCGACCTCCGAAACCTCGGCCTCCTTGCCGAAGTTCTTGATCTGGTCCTTAAGGATTGCGGAAATTTCCGCGGCGCGGATATCCATCAGCCGACCTCTTTCAGTGCAAGCTTGAGCGAATTGAGTTTCGTCTTGAGCGACGTGTCGATCTGGCGCGAGCCGAGCTTGACGACCAGACCGCCGAGAATTGCCGGGTCGACGGTGACGGCGACCGCCACGTCCTTGCCCGCCACCTGCTTGAGCGCGGCGGCCAGCTCCTTCTTCTGCTCGGCGCTGAGCGCGTGCGCGGCGGTCACCTCCGCCGCGACCTCGCCGCGGCGCTCGGCCGCGATGCGCCTGTAGGCGGCGATCATGCCCGGCACGGCGAACAGCCGCCGGTTGCGCGCCACCACGCGCAGGAAATTGCCGACCAGCCCGGTGATGCCGGCCTTGTCGGCGATCGCCGAAATCGCCTTGAACTGGTCCTCAGCGGAAAAGACGGGGCTGGCGATGAGACGCTTGAGGTCGTCGGAACCGGCGATCAGCGCCTCGACCCTCGACAGGTCCTTTTCGACACCCTCGACCGATTTCGATTCCCTGGCGAGCTCGAACAGCGAGCCCGCATAACGTTCAGCAACCCCGGAGATCAGCGAGCCTGTTTGTGCCACGGACCGTCGCTTCTTTCGTCTGACAGGCCGCGAGATTTGTGGCTGGAGCGCGCTGCTCTGGCTAAACCCATGACCTTGTTGAAATTTTTCGACCGGATTGGAAACCCCTGCCGCCGTGCCGGTCAAAATTCGAATGCCGTCTAGCACAGGCTCCTGCCGCCCGCAACATACGCGCAAGCCTTGATTTGCGGCAGTTTTGTCGCACGCGGCAGCGCTGCGCGCCCGTTCAGGAAATCAGGCCGAACCCGAACAGCACGGCGGGCGCCGCCAGCACCAGCTCGATCGCCAGCATGACGATGTTGTAGGGACCGTTGCCGCCGTCCGACATCATCGAGACCAGACGGCCGAAAGCGGCGACCGCCCAGGCCAGCCCCAGCGCGATGTAGAGCATCGGCTGCGCAAGCAGGATGCAGGCCAGCCCCAGCCCGATGGGGAAGCCGGCGAGGTCGGCCCGCGCCGCCGCCACGCCGCCGCTCCTGTCGGCCCGAGGCTCGAGCCGCAGCAGCTTCAGCGTCGTGCCCGGCGCGAACAGCGCGAGGAGGCCGACGAGCACGGTCGCCACCGCCGCCGACCAGGCCAGCCACTCGCCCTGCGAATACGGCCACGGAAAGGCCAGTTCCATGAAGGTTCCCCCACGCGAATCGCGTGCCGAGTCTAGCGGAAGCCCCGCGGACTGTCGCGGCCGCCAGCCGACGAGCCCGTCTCAGGAATCGGCAAGCCGGCCGTGATCGTGGCTGCTGTCGGCCAGCGTCTCGATCACCCGGCATTCCGCGACCCGGCCGCTGGCGCATTCGCGGACCATCTTCAACAGCTCGGCGCGCAGGATCCCGAGGCTGGCGATCCGCTTCTCGACATCGGCCAGCCGCGCCCTGGCGATCGCATCGGCCCGCTCGCAGGACTGGCCCGGATCGTCCTGCAGCTTCAGCAGCGTACGGATCGCCTCGACGTCGAAGCCCAGTTCCCGCGCGTGCCGGATGAAGGCCAGCCGCGCCAGGTCGGAGGCGCCGTAGAAGCGCCGGTTGCCTTCGCTGCGCGCCACACCCGGCAGCAGGCCGATCGACTCGTAATAGCGGATGGTCGGCACCTTGACGCCGCTCAGCCGCGCCGCCTCGCCGATGGAATGCGCACGCGCAATCATTTTGGCCTTGCTCCTCTAGTCGCTGGAGGATGTAGCGCTTTTGCCGGCATCCGCAAGATGCCCCGAAACGCGGCACCGAAATCCGAAAGATCGCGCCGCGCTTCGGAGGCCCGCAACCGACAGGAGCCCGCCATGACAGCAAGCCTGCAGACCACCCGCTTCCGCGTCGGCGGCATGGACTGCGCATCCTGCGCGACGACCATCGAGAATGCCGTCGTCCGTCTGCCCGGCGTCGGCAGCGCCTCGGTGTCGGTGCAGGCCGGGACGCTTTCCGTCAGGCATGGCGACGGGTTTTCCGCCGCCGCCGTCGAAACGCGGGTCGGGGCGCTCGGCTACGACATCGTCGCGGTCGCGGATGGCGCCGCGGCGGTGTCCCGCAGCGAAGATGGCCATCCGCACGACCATGCGGCCCATGCGCATCCCGGCCCCGGCGAAGGACCGTGGTGGACGAGCCGCAAGGCCCGGCTCACGGCGGCCTGCGGCCTCGCGCTCGCCGTCGCGTGGCTTGCCGGCCAGATCGTGCCGCAGGCCGGCCAGTGGGTGTTCGTCGCCGCAATGGCGGTCGGCCTGATCCCCATCGCGCGACGCGCCTTCGCCGCGGCCGTCACCGGCACCCCGTTCACCATCGAGACGCTGATGACGATCGCGGCGGTCGGTGCCGTCGTCATCGGCGCGACGGAAGAGGCGGCCGCCGTCGTGTTCCTGTTCCTCCTCGGCGAGCTGCTCGAAGGGGTGGCCGCCGGCCGCGCCCGCGCCGGCATCAGGAGCCTGACCGCGCTGCTGCCGCAGACCGCGCGCGTCGAGGACGATGGCGCAACCCGCGAGGTCGACGCTGCGGCCCTTCGGCCCGGTGCGATCATCCTGGTGCGCCCCGGCGACCGCATCGCCGCCGACGGCGAGATCGTCGATGGCGCCGGCGCCATCGACGAGGCGCCCGTCACCGGCGAGAGCACGCCGGTCCGCAAGACGGCGGGCGACACCGTTTTCGCCGGCACCATCGCCACCGATTCGGTGCTGCGCGTCCGCGTTACCGCGGCGGCGGGCGACGACACCATCTCCCGTATCGTCCGGCTCGTGGAGGAAGCACAGGAATCGAAGGCGCCGACGGAGCGCTTCATCGACCGCTTCTCGCGCTGGTACACGCCCGGCGTTCTGGTGGCGGCCGCGCTGGTGGCGGTGGTGCCGCCGCTGCTTCTGGGTGGCGCATGGCCGGAATGGATCTACAAGGGGCTCGCCGTGCTCCTGATCGGCTGCCCCTGCGCACTGGTCATCTCGACGCCGGCGGCGATCGCCGCCGGCCTGTCGGCTGGCGCGCGGCGCGGCCTGCTGCTCAAGGGCGGCGCCGTGCTGGAAAACCTGCGCACCGTCGATACCGTGGCGTTCGACAAGACCGGCACGCTGACCGAAGGCCGCCCGGTGGTGACCGACGTGGTCGGGCTGGACCGCGGCGCCGACGAGGTGCTGGCGCTCGCCGCCGCGCTCGAGGCCGGCTCCGGCCATCCGCTGGCGCGGGCCGTGCTGGCAAGGGCAGCCGGGGCGGGCGTGAGCGTCGGCGCGGCGCGCGACGCCGGCGCCGTCGCCGGCAAGGGCGTCGGCGGGACGGTCGACGGCCGAACGCTGTTTCTCGCCTCGCCCCGGGCAGCCGCCGGAGAGGCCGGACCGGCGCCCGAGCAGCAGGCGCGCATCGCCGCCCTGGCCGACGAAGGCAAGACCGTCTCGGTGCTGCTGGTCGACGGCCGCCCCGCCGGCCTGCTCGCGTTCCGCGACGAGTCGCGCCCCGACGCAGCGGCGGGGCTCGCCGCGCTTGCCCGCGCCGGCATCTCGACGGTCATGCTCACCGGCGACAACGAGCGCACCGCCGCCGCGATCGGCCGCGGGCTGGGGATCGACGTGCGCGCCGGCCTTCTGCCGCAGGACAAGCAGCGCATCGTGCGCGAGCTTCAGGCGGCAGGCCGCGTCGTGGCCAAGGTCGGCGACGGCATCAACGACGCGCCGGCGCTCGCCGCCGCCGACATCGGCATCGCGATGGGCGGCGGCACCGACGTGGCGCTGGAGACGGCGGACGCCGCCATCCTGCACGGGCGCATCGCCGACATCGCCAACCTGATCGCGCTGTCGAAGCGCGTGATGGCCAACATCGCCCAGAACATCGCCATCGCGCTCGGCCTCAAGGCCGTTTTCCTGGTGACGACGGTGCTCGGCATCACCGGCCTGTGGCCGGCCATCCTGGCCGACACCGGGGCGACGGTGCTGGTCACCGCCAACGCGCTGCGGCTGCTGGCGACCCGCTTCCCGTGAGCGGCCGCCCGGGTGCCGCCGCGCCGCGCCTTCAAAGGAAGCTCTGCGGGTCGATGTCGATCTGCACCCGTACCGAGCCGCGCGGCCGCGGCGCCTTAGCCAGCAGCGCGCGGACGAAGTCCTGCATGCCGGCCCGCCGCTCGCCATGCAGCAGAAGGCGGAAGCGGTGGCGGCCGGCAACCAGCGACAGCGGCGCCTCCGCCGGTCCCAGAACCTCGATGCCCGCGGTGGCGGGCGCCGCCCGCCGCAGCGCGCGCGCATGGCTTTCGGCTTCGTGGCGAGTCGCGGCGCTGACCACGAAGGCTGCCAGCCGGCCGAAGGGAGGCATTCCCGCACGCTCGCGTTCGGCGATCTCGCGCGCGTAGAAGGCCTCGCCATCGCCCGAGGCCAGCGCCTGCATCACTGGATGATCCGGCTGGAAGGTCTGGACCAGCCCGGCGCTCGCCTTGCCGGTGCGCCCGGCGCGCCCCGTCACCTGCGAGAGAAGCTGGAAGGTCCGCTCGGCCGCACGCGGGTCGCCGTTCGCCAGCCCGAGGTCGGCGTCGACCACGCCGACCAGCGTCATGTTGGGGAAATTGTGGCCCTTGGCGACGAGCTGCGTGCCGACCACGATGTCGGCCTCGCCCCTGGCGATGGCCTCCAGCTCCAGCCTGAGCCGCTTCGTGCCGCCCGCGAGATCGGAGGACAGCACGATGGTGCGCGCGTCGGGGAAATGCGCGGCCGCCTCCTCCGCCACCCGCTCGATGCCCGGCCCGCAGGCCACAAGATGGTCGAGCGCCCCGCATTCGGGGCAGGCTTCGGGCTTCGGCTCATGGTGGCCGCAATGGTGGCAGACGAGCTGCCCGCGAAAACGGTGCTCGACCAGCCAGGCCGAGCAGTCGGGGCACTGGAAGCGATGGCCGCACACCCGGCACAGCGTCAGCGGCGCATAGCCGCGCCGGTTGAGGAAGAGCAGCGCCTGCTCGCCGCGCGCCAGCGTCTCCTTCATGCGGGCGAGCAGCACCGGCGACAGGAAGCCGCCGCGCGCCGGGGGATGCCGGCGCATGTCGATCGTGGCGATGTCGGGCAGCGCCGCATCCGCATAGCGCGCCGGCAGCGCCACGCGTCCGTAGCGGCCACGCTCGGCATTGACCCGTGTCTCCACCGACGGCGTGGCGGACGCCAGCACGACCGGGAAATCGCCGATATGCCCGCGCACGACGGCCATGTCGCGGGCATTGTAGAAAACGCGATCCTCCTGCTTGTAGGCGGCATCGTGTTCTTCGTCGACGACGATCAGGCCGAGCTCGCGAAACGGCAGGAACAGCGCCGAGCGGGCGCCAGCCACCACCCGTACCGTACCCTCCGCCACCTGCCGCCAGACCCGCTCGCGCCCGCGCGGCGCGACGTCCGAATGCCATTCGGCGGGCTTCGACCCGAAACGATCCTGGAAGCGCTCCAGAAAGGCCTGGGTCAGCGCGATTTCCGGCATCAGGATCAATACCTGCCGGCCGGCCCGGAGCGCCGCCGCGATCGCCTCGAAATAGGTCTCGGTCTTGCCCGAGCCGGTGACGCCGTCGATCAGGGTCACGCCGTAGCCGCCGGCGCGAACGGCGTCGGCGAGCTGCCGTGCTGCGGCGGCCTGATCGGGCGTCAGCGCCGGCGCCGCGTAGTCCGGGTCGGGCAGCGCCACCACCGGGCGCGGCGGCAGCAGGACCGGCCTGAACACGTCCTGCGCCATGAGCCCGTCGATCACCGAGGCCGAGACGCCGGCCGCATGCGCGAGGCCCGAGCGCGTCCATGCCATGCCGTCGCCGGCCAGCGCAAGCACGCGCCGGCGCGCATCCGTCTGCCGCTCCGGCAGCGTTCCCGCATAGACGATGCCGTCCACCGGCGGCTCCGGATCGAAGGCGGCCGGCACCCTGAGCAGCATGCGCGCCACCAGCCCCGGCGGGGTCAGCGTGTAGGCGGCCACCCAGTCGACGAAACGGCGCGTCGCGTCCGTCAGCGGCGGGCAGTCGAAGACCTTGGCGATCGGTCTCAGCTTGCGGGGATCGACCGCTTCGCCGGCGCCGTCCCACACCACCGCGCCCACCTCGCGGGGCCCGAGTGGCACCCGCACGATCGAGCCCGGCCGCACATCCATGCCGCTCGGGACCGCGTAGGAATAAGGGCGCTCGGCCGGCATCGGCACCAGCACCGGGACCGTGCGTGCGGCGGGCGAATCTTTCGTCATCGGACGTGACCTTGCCCGGTTCTTGATCTAAAGCAATGGCCGAAAAGCGCAGCCTCCGGCCGCGCTCCCTGCCCAGGAGACCCGCCATGAAATTCTTCGTCGACACGGCTGACGTGAAGGAAATCCGCGAGCTCAACGAGCTCGGCCTCGTTGACGGCGTGACCACCAACCCGTCGCTGATCCTCAAGTCCGGCGGCAAGATCGCCGAGGTCACGAGGCAGATCTGCGACATCGTCGAGGGACCCGTCTCCGCCGAGGTGGTGGCGACCGAATACAAGGAGATGATGCGCGAGGCCGAAACGCTTGCCGGCATCGCCGACAATGTCTGCATCAAGGTGCCGCTCACCCTCGACGGGCTCAGGGCCTGCCGGTCGATCCGCAGCGACCTCGGCCGCATGGTCAACGTCACGCTCTGCTTCTCGGCCAACCAGGCGCTGCTCGCCGCCAAGGCCGGCGCCAGCTTCATCTCGCCCTTCGTCGGCCGTATCGACGACATCGGCGAACCGGGCATGAGCCTCATCGAGGACATCCGGCAGATCTACAACAATTATCTGTTCGAGACCGAGATCCTCGTCGCGTCGGTGCGCACGGTCAACCACGTCAAGGAAGCCGCGCTCATCGGCGCGGATGTCGCCACCATCCCCCCGGCCATCGTCCGCCAGCTCGTCAGGCACCCGCTCACCGACAAGGGGCTCGACGCCTTTCTCGCCGACTGGGCCAAGACCGGCCAGAGGATCGGATAGGCAGATCGGCAGGCGCGGCGGCCGCTCAGTTGCGGCGGGACAGATCCTGCGCCACGGCGAAGCGGAGCTGCTCGGCCAGCTCGCGGGCGGCCCGGTTCTCGGCGTCGCGCTGCGCGCGCAGCGCCGCATATTGCTGGCGCGGCACGTCATAGGCCGACGAGATGCGCCGCGTTCCGCGCGCCACGATCTCGCCCGTCGCACGGTCCTTCAGCGTATAGAAAGCCGTCATGTTGAGCAGCGAGGAGGACGGCGCCTGCTCGGTCGTCGAGATCTGGATCGTGGCGGCCGAGGACGAGGAGCTGGAGACGGCGAGCGCCATGTCGTAGCCGGGATCGGCCGGATTGCCCGCGCCTCCCGACAGAAGGAAGATCAGGTGGTTGCGCACCTCGAGCCCCTGGCGCGTGGTGACGGGGTCGACCGAGACCGCGGCGAGCGTCGCCGCCATGCCGCCGGCCGCCGGTCCCGTGAGGGAGCCGCCGCCGTAAAGCGGCTGCACCGTGCAGGCGCCGGCAAACATGGCCGCCGCAACGGCGAACGCCGCGACGGCGGCGCGCAGGGGCGGTCGCCGGCCCGCGAAGGGCGCCTCAGCCGACGACATTGACGATCCTCTGCGGCACCACGATCACCTTCCTCGGGGCGCGGCCGTCGAGCGCCTTCCCGACGAAATCGAGCGCCAGCACGGCCTTTTCCACCGCAGCTTGGTCCGCATCGCGCGCGATCGTCAAGTCGCCGCGCTTCTTGCCGTTGACCTGGACCGGATAGACGAACTCGTTGTCGACCGTCAGCGCCACGTCGAAGGCCGGCCAGGGTTGCTCGGCCGCGAGGCCGGAGCCGCCCAGCGCGGCCCAGCATTCCTCGGCCAGATGCGGCATCATCGGCGCGATCATCACGACCAGGAACTCGGCCGCCTGCCTGAGCGCGCCGCGCGTCGCGGCATCCGCCCCGCCGGCCGAGCCGAGCGGCGCCTGCAGCGTGTTGGCCAGCTCGTAGATGCGTGCGACCGCCCGGTTGAAGGCGAGCTTGCCGATGTCGTCTCCGACCGCCTTCAGCGTCTTGTGCGCCGCCCGCGAGAGCGCGCCCGCCTCGCCGTCCACGGCCGCGCGCGGCGCCACGCCGGCCAACGCCGGAGCCGATTCGGAGATCATCCGCCACAGCCGCTGCACGAAGCGATGCGCGCCCTCCACGCCCGCCTCGGTCCAGATCACGTCCCGTTCGGGCGGCGAATCCGACAGCATGAACCAGCGCGCGGTGTCGGCGCCATAGCCTGCGATGATGTCGTCGGGATCGACCACGTTCTTCTTCGACTTCGACATCTTCTCGATCGGGCCGATCTCGATCGGCGCGCCGGAGGATGCGAGCACCGCGCGGCGGACGCCGTCGGCCTCCTCGATCCGAACCTCGGCCGGCGTCACATAGCCGCTGGCGCCGCGATAGGTCTCGTGGACCACCATGCCTTGCGTGAACAGGCCGGAAAACGGCTCCTCCACCTCGCCGACGTAGCCGGTCGCCTTCATGGCGCGGACGAAGAAACGCGAATAGAGCAGGTGCAGGATCGCGTGCTCGATGCCGCCGATATACTGGTTGACCGGAAGCCAGCCCCTCGGTCCGTCGACATAGGCCGGCGTCGTCGGCGCCGCCGTGTTCCACGGATCGGTGAAGCGGGCGAAATACCACGACGAATCGACGAAGGTGTCCATCGTGTCGGTGTCGCGCCGCGCCGGCTTCCCGCATTTCGGGCAGGCGGCATGCTTCCAGGTCGGATGGTGGTCGAGCGGGTTGCCCGGTCTGTCGAAGCTGAACTCGGCCGGCAGCTCGACCGGGAGCTGGTCGTCCGGCACCGGCACCGCGCCGCACGCCTCGCAGTGGATGACCGGGATCGGGCAGCCCCAGCAGCGCTGGCGCGAGATCAGCCAGTCGCGCAGGCGGAACTGCACCTTGCGCTCGGCCATCGGCCTGCCGCCGGCGGAAACGCCGGCCAGCCGCGTCGCGACCTCCTCGAAGGCCGCCTTCGGCGACATCCCGTCGAGGAAGCGCGAATTGATCATCACGCCGTCGTCCGTATAGGCCTCGTCGGCGATCGCGAACGTGGCGGCGTCCGCCCCTTCCGGCATCACCACGGGAACGACCGGCAGGTCGTATCTGCGGGCGAAGTCGAGGTCGCGCTGGTCGCCCGACGGACAGCCGAAGATCGCGCCCGTCCCGTAATCCATGAGCACGAAATTCGCGACATAGACCGGCAGCGTCCAGTCGGGATCGAACGGATGCACGGCACGGATGCCGGTGTCGAAGCCCTTCTTCTCCGCCGTCTCGATCTCCGCCGCCGAGGTGCCGCGATGGCCGATCTCGGCGATGAAGGCGGCCAGCGCCGGGTCCTTCGCCGCCGCCGCGCGGGCCAGCGGATGGTCGGCGGCGATCGCCATGAAGGAGGCGCCGAAGATCGTGTCCGGCCGCGTCGTGTAGATCTCCAGCTCGCGCTCGCCGCCGGGCGCCGTGGCCGGGTCGAGCGGCCAGCGGACCAGAAGGCCCTCCGAACGGCCGATCCAGTTCGCCTGCATCAGCTTGACCTTGTCGGGCCAGCGGGGAAGCGTCTCCAGCCCGTCCAGCAGGGCCTGGCTCATCGAGGTGATCTTGAAGAACCATTGCGTCAGGTCGCGCTGTTCCACCGGAGCGCCGGAACGCCAGCCCCTGCCGTCGATGACCTGCTCGTTGGCGAGCACGGTCATGTCGACCGGATCCCAGTTGACCTTGGCCGCCTTGCGCTCGACCAGCCCCGCTTTCCAGAAGTCGAGGAACATCTTCTGCTGGTGGCGATAGTAGCTGGGATCGCAGGTGGCCAGCTCGCGCGACCAGTCGAGCGACAGCCCCATCGTCTTCAGCTGGCCCTTCATCGTGGCGATGTTGGCATGGGTCCAGGCGCGCGGATCGACCTTGTTGTCGCGGGCCGCGTTCTCGGCCGGCAGGCCGAACGCGTCCCAGCCCATCGGGTGCAGCACGTTCATGCCGTTGGCGCGCTGGAAGCGCGCCACTACGTCGCCCATCGTGTAGTTGCGGACATGGCCCATATGGATGCGCCCCGAAGGATAGGGGAACATCTCCAGCACATAGTATTTCGGCCGCGGGTCGTCGTTCTTCGTCTCGAAGAGCCGTGCCTCGGCCCAGGCCTGCTGCCATTTCGGCTCTGATGCGCGCGGATTGTAGCGTTCGGTTGCCATGCCGGGAATTTCACCTAAAAGACGCCGCGGGCAGCACCGAAGTCATCGCCGGCTCTGCGTTGCGGGCAAGCGCACTGCCTTCACCACGGTTTGCCCGACCCGTCAACCTGATGGCGCGGAGAGGCGCCGAAAACAGCGGGGTTGAGCCATGAACGACGCCGTCACGCGTATCGGAGAGGTCCGCGCCCGCATCGCCCGTGCCGAAAGCGAGGCCGGGCGCCCGGCGGGCGCGGTCACGCTGGTGGCCGTCTCCAAGACCTTCGATGCGGAGGCCGTCCGCCCCGTGCTCGCCGCCGGCCAGCGCGCCTTCGGCGAGAACAGGGTTCAGGAAGCGCAGGCGAAATGGCCGCCGCTCAGGGATGCGTTTCCCGGCATCGAGCTTCGCCTGATCGGCCCGCTCCAGTCCAACAAGGCGAAAGAGGCCGTCGCGCTGTTCGATGTGATCGAAACCGTCGACCGCGAGAAGATCGCCGCCGGGCTGGCCAGGGAGATCGCCCGGCAGGGCCGGACCCCGCGCCTTTACGTCCAGGTCAACACCGGGCTGGAGCCGCAGAAGGCCGGCATCGAGCCGCGCCAGGCCGCCGCCTTCGTCGCCCGCTGCCGCGAGATCCACGGGCTCGCCATCGAGGGGCTGATGTGCATCCCCCCCGCCGGCGAGAATCCCGGCCCGCATTTCGCGCTGCTGGAAAAGCTCGCGCGGCAGGCGGACGTCGAGCGCCTGTCGATGGGCATGTCGGGCGATTACGAGACGGCGGTCGCCTTCGGAGCCACTTCGGTGCGCGTCGGCTCGGCGATCTTCGGCGTCCGGCCGCCGCTCAGGCCGGCTGGCTGACCGGCCCGCGCGCGTCTGCCGGATGGCCGTGGCGGGCCGCCGCCGTCAGCAGCACGCCGAGCAGCAGGCCGTTCAACGTGTGCCAGAGGAAATGCGTGCCGATCGGCAATGCCTCGCACACGCGCATGTCGACGATGCGGCAGGCCACCGCGACGACGAAGATGCCGCCGCCGGCCACCATGTAGCGGCCGGCCGGATGCCCGCTTGCGGCGATCCAGCCGCCCAGCGCGACGAGCGCCAGCAGCGCCGGCAGATAGCCCGTCGAGCCGTTGGTGGCGACGACGAGCCATTGCGGCACCATGTAGGTGAGAAGGCCGGCCGCCGCGTAGAACAGGACGAAGGCGACGAGCGCGGGCCCCCAGGCCAGCCGCAGATAGCGGCGCAGCGCAAACAGCGTGTAGGCGAACACGAACAGCGCGATCGGGATGATGTCGCCCCATTTGGTGAGCTCGATCGCCCAGGTGTGGAACAGGCCGGACCCCAGCCCGACCAGGATCGCCATCCAGGCCAGCACCTCGACAAACCGGCCGGCGCCGTACCGGCGGGCGAGCGCCAGGCCCCATGCGCCGGCCGCGATGAAGGCGAGGTTGGTCAGCGCGTTCAGCGGCTCTGACCACAGGTCCGGGCCGGTGCGCTCGCAGTAATTGTCGATGGCGGCGAAAAGCGAAGGGTTCATGGCCGGATCCGTAAAGGCGGGTCGGGCCGCAGCCTAGCTGATTCGCGTCGAGCTCTCACTGCAACGTGACTTTCGGTTGACGGCGGCATCCGCCTAATCTTAAGGCATCCGCAGGGCGTCGGGGCGGGACCATCTCGGCCCCGCCCTATCGGCGCAGGATCGACCGGGCAGGCAATGCAGTTCAACCTTTTTTCCGCGCTGACGGCAGCCGCCGCGCTGCTCGCAGCGGGCGCCGCCCATGCCGGCGACACGGCGCGGCCGCGCGCGGTGGTCGAGCTGTTCACCAGCCAGGGCTGCACGTCCTGCCCGCCGGCCGACAAGGTCTTCATCGGCCTCGCCGAGAGCGGCGATGTCGTCGCGCTTTCCTATCACGTCGACTATTGGGACTATCTCGGCTGGCGCGACACGCTCGCCTCCGAGGCCAACACCGCGCGCCAGCACGCCTATGGCCGCAGCTTCGGCACCCGTTCGGTCTACACCCCGCAGGCGGTGGTCAACGGGCGCGTCCACATGAGCGGCGCGCAGGACGGCGAGATTCGCGGCGCCATCGACACGCTGGCGGCCAGCGGCAAGGGGCTGGCCGTCGATGTCTCGGCCAGCTATTCGGGCGAAAGCATCGTCATCCGCCTCGGCACCGGCAGCAAGGCCGCCGGCACGCGGGGACAGGCATCCGGCGGGGCCGCCGACATGGCCGCCGACAAGGCGCATGTCGTTCTCGCCTATTTCGCGCCGGAAAGCACGGTCGCCATCGACCGCGGCGAGAATTCCGGCCGCACCGTGACCTACCGCAATGCCGTGCGCTGGATCCAGACGGTCGGCCTGTGGCACGGCGCGACGGAGCGTCTGGAAGTGCCCGTCGCCGAAATGGAGATGCGCGGCGCCGGCGGCTGCGCGGTCCTCCTGCAGAAGGTCGGGCGCGACGGCCTGCCTGGCCCGATCCTCGGCGCGACGCTGGTTTCGATGAGCGGAAGCTGAGCGGCCGCAGCCTGCCCGTCCGAGCGGCCTGCCCGCCCAGTGAAAGGACCGCAACCGTCTGGAGCGTTTCCGGAATATGTGGGCACCATCTATCCGGTCCGGAAGCGCGATGGACCGGGCACCTGGAGCGCCTGTCTCGCTTCCATCAAGACAGGAAACGCTTGAGCCGGCCGGTCGATTATCGGGGGATCTGGGTTGCCTGGGTCGCCCGCCTTCGGGCGGCCCCGAGTTGGTTCGATCCGGCAATGACCCCGTGGGCGGGGGGCTTGGGGTTACGAGGCCGCGCCGGACCGAACCGTCTCAGGCAACGGGACGGATGCTGGCGCCGCATCGTGGCGTCAGCTTGGTTTGTTCGTGGCCATATTGTGGCAGCCCATCACCAATTCAAACAGTCGTTGCGATTGCGTGACCCGGGTGGCGTCGCGTGGCGTCCGGCTGCCGGCGCGGCGGCCCCTTGAAATTCCCGGGCGAACGGGCGAACCTCGGGCGAAGCCGGCGCAATTCTGAGGTGATGCGGAAAATGGAGGATAGGGACGGGTCCGGGATATTGATAGCGCTCAGCGAAGCGCGGCGCGAGCGCTTCGACGGCCCGGTCACCTTCGACCGGCGTGAGCTCGACCAGATCCTGCGCGTCTACGGGACGATGGTCGCGGCCGGAGAATGGCGCGACTACGCGATCGACCACCTGCGCGACGAAGCCGTCTTCTCCGTCTACCGGCGCGCCAGCGAGGTGCCGCTCTACCGCATCGTCAAGACGCCGAAGCTGCGGGCCCGGCAGGGTGCCTATTCGGTGGTGGCGGCGACCGGCCTCATCCTCAAGCGCGGCCACGAGCTCGCCCGCGTGCTGGGCGTCTTCGACAGCAAGTTGAAGCTGGTGAAGGCATAGAGCGTTTCCTGCTTTTGATGGAATCAAAACAGACGCTCCAAGCGCCCGATTTATCGCGTTTCCGAACCGAATAGATGGTCTCCACTTATTCTGGAAGCGCTCCAGGCAGGCGACGAGCGCCCTGGCGCGCCCGGATTGCCGACGAGCTCGCCCACACTCTGCCGTCATCTCCGGCCCCGTGCCGGGGATTTACAACCGTTCAACGGATCGACGGGCTGCAAATGCCCGGAACGAGCCCGGGCGTGACGGAGCGGAGGCTTCGGACTTCGCCGACACTGCTGCGCCCTACGCCTCCCCGCGGAACCGCCGTTCCGGCAGCGAGCCGGGATCCGGCGGCGACGCGGCACCGCCATTCATGGCGAGCTGCATGAACACGGTGTCGAGCCAGCGGCCGAACTTGTAGCCGGAGGTTTCCATCCGCCCGCAGTGGCGAAAGCCCGTCTTCTCGTGCAGCTTGACGGAGGCGCTGTCGGCGCCGCCGTCGCCGATCACCGCGATCATCTGCCGGAAGCCGAGCGCGGACGACGTTTCAATCAGCGCCGCGAGCAGCAGCAGCCCGATGCCGCGGCCGCGCGCATCGGGAGCGAGATAGATGGAATCCTCGACGGTGAAACGGTAGGCCGGCCGGGCCCGGAACGGCCCGGCATAGGCATAGCCCAGCACCGCCCCGTCCGCCTCCGCCACCAGATAGGGAAAGCCGCTGCCCGCCAGCGCATCGAAGCGCGTCGTCATCTCCGCCAGATCCGGCGCATCGAGCTCGTAGGTCGCCGTCCCGTGCAGCACCGCGTCCGCATAGATGTCGGTTATGACGGGAAGGTCGGCGCGGGAGGCCGCGCGCACGGCGGCCCCGCTCATGGCGATGCCGCGGCTCGCGGAAGGATGTGCGATCCGGCCGGCCCGCCTGCGGCGGCGCAGGCGCATGGCGGGCGACGCGATCCGCGGACGCCGGGCTCGGCCATGGGCCCTAGGCCGCGCTCAGCTTGGCCAGCGTGGCCTCGTCCACCTCGAAGTTCGCGTAGACGTTCTGCACGTCGTCGTCGTCCTCCAGCGTCGCGACCAGCTTCATCAGCGACTGCGCCCGCTCCTCGTCGACCAGCACCGTGGTCTTCGGCTTCCACACGACGCTGACCGATTCAGCCTCGCCGAGCGCCGCTTCCAGCGCCTTCGAGACATCGCCCACCGCCTCGAAGGCACAGTAGATCGTGTGGCCGTCCGCGCCGGATTCGACATCGTCGGCGCCCGCCTCGATCGCCGCCTCCATCACCTTGTCGGCATCCGCCGCATCCGCGGCATAGGTGATCTCGCCGACGCGATCCCACATGAAGGACACCGATCCCGTCTCGCCTAGTGCTCCGCCCGCCTTGGTGAAGGCCGCGCGGACATTGGACGCGGACCTGTTGCGGTTGTCGGTCAGCGCCTCGACGATGAGGGCGACGCCGCCGGGTCCGTAGCCCTCGTAGCGCACCTCGTCATAGCTCTCCGTGTCGGCGCCGGCGGCCTTGTTGATGGCGCGCTGGATGTTGTCCTTGGGCATCGACTGCGCCTTGGCGGCCTGGATGGCCAGCCGCAGGCGCGGGTTCATGTCGGGATCGGGCACGCCCATCTTCGCCGCCACGGTGATCTCGCGTGCAAGCTTGGAGAACATCTTCGACTTGACCGCATCCTGACGGCCCTTGCGATGCATGATGTTCTTGAACTGTGAATGGCCGGCCATGGCACCCCTGCGGAAGGCTTCGGTTTTTTCGCGAACGGCGCGCCTTATAGAGAAATGGCGCAAAAAGGTCCATACGAGCGGCATATGCCGCCGTTCCGGAGCGCTTGCGCTCCGCGCATATGGCCGCGTCAGGCCGCGACCCTGACCACGTTGCGGCCGGAGGCCTTGGCTCCGTAGAGCGCGCGGTCCGACCGCGCCAGGAGCCGGTCGAGACAGTCGCCCGAAACGCTGTCCACGACCGACACGCCGATGCTGACGGAGATATGGAGGACGACGCCCGAGGCAAGCGCGATCCCGGTGCGCTCGACCTCCGCTCGCAGGCGTTCGGCCATGGCCAGGGCCTCGCCGAGCGACCGTCCCGGCAGCACCGCCGCAAATTCCTCGCCGCCCAGCCGCCCGAAAATGTCGTCGGGCCGCAGCCTTTCGCCGACGATCCGCGAAAAGGCGACGAGCACGTCGTCCCCGGCGGCGTGCCCGTAGCAATCGTTGACCTGCTTGAAACGGTCGATGTCGAACATCAGCAGCGCCACAGGCACGCCGCCGGCCGGCATCTGCGATACGGCCGCGCAGCCGCGTTCCATGAAGGCCCGCCTGGACAGGACCCCGGTCAGCGCGTCGTGCGCGGCCCTGTGCGAAAGTTCCGCCACCAGATCCTCGCGCGCCCGGTTGACGGCAGACACCGTCAACGGGCCGATCGCCATCAGCGCGATGCCGAGCCGGATCGAGCTGGTGGAGCCGAGGATGTCCGAGGACATCGGCAGCGCCAGCAGGCCGGAGGACGACGCGACCAGCAGGCCGAGACAAAGCAGCGCCGTGACCGCCGCGGTGGCGAAGACGCTGTAGGTCAGCGCGCACCAGACAAGCGCCGGCACCGTGAAGGCGATGGCCCCCGGCCCGCCCACCACGCGGCCTAGCGCGACCGAGGCCGCCAGGGCGACGGCCGGCGCGATCGCCAGCAGTCGCTCACGGCCGGAACGAAGCGCGGAGAAGGGCCGCAGCAGGTCGCGGGCGCGGTCGGGAAAGGCGAGCAGGACCGGCAGGAACACCAGGCTGTTGACGAACTCCGTGGCAAACCAGAACTCGAGCCCCTCGCGCAGGCCGCGCTCGAAGAGAAGCCGGGCCGCCCCGCTGCCGCAGACCGCCGCTGCGGATGCCGCGGCAAGGCAGATCGCCAGCAGGAACAGCACCGACAGCGGGCGCCGCAAACGGCGGTCCTCCTCCGAAACGAACTGGAACAGCGCCACGCCGGTCATGGCTCCGGCCATGTTGGCGGCCGTCAGCCACAGGGTCACGCCGAACGCGTCGCCCGTCACGAGGTCGGCGACCATGTAGCCGAGGAAGGCGGCCACCCAGTTGGGCCAGCGCGCGAGGCGGGGCCAGCGCACCATCAGGCCGAGCAGGAGGGCGTTGGCCGGCCAGACGGCGGCGAGGAAGCCGACGGGCCGGGTCAGGATGCCGAACCCCGACGCCAGCAGGACGGTCAGGAAGACGATCGCGAAGCCGGCCGCCATCTGGCCGCTCCAGGCCCTCAGGGCCGGATGCGCCGAAGATGCAGTCGGCATCGCTTCGTCCTCCGCCATGAACAGAAACGGGCAATCTGGCAGCAGAGGATTGAGGACACATTAAGCGCACCCGTCGATTTGCGACGAGTCGGCCGGCCGGCCCGCTAGAGCGTCTGTTTTGATGGAATCAAAACAGACGCTCCAAGCGCTTGATTTATCGCGTTTCCGAATCGAATAAGTGGTGTCCACCTATTCTGGAAACGCTCTAGGAAGTGTGGACAGTTATCTGAGCCATAGGATTGTGGCTGCGAGGGTTATGACGACGAGATAGTTCCTCGCCGTCTTTTCGTAGCGTGTGGCGACCCTGCGGAACTGCTTTAGCTTTGAGAAGCAGCATTCGACGAGGTGTCGCTGGGCGTAGAGATGTTTGTCGATCCTGTATTTGCGGGCTCGGGATGGATTGTTGGGAATGACCGCAATGGCGCCTTTGTCGGAGATGGCCTTTCGCAGGCGGTCGCTGTCATAGGCAGCGTCGGCCATGACGACTTCGGCAGGCAGGCCTTCGATCAAGGCGTCGGCCTGTGGGGCATCGCCCTTGTGACCGGCCGTGAGCGTGAAGCGGACCGGGCATCCAAGCCCGCGCACGGCCATATGGATTTTGGTGCTCAAGCCGCCACGAGAGCGGCCAAGGGCCTGATCTTCAGCCCCTTTTTTGCGCCCGAGGCGTGCTGATGGGCGCGGATGATGGTCGAATCGACAATCAGGTACTCGAAGTCCGGGTCGTCGGACATCGCCGCGAAGATGCGCCACCACACGCCCTTGTGGCTCCAGCGGCTGAAGCGGCGGAAGACGCTGTTCCAGTCGCCAAACGCCTCGGGCAGGTCGCGCCAGGGCGAACCCGTCCGCACGATCCACAGCACCGCTTCCACGAACATGCGGTTGTCCCTGCCCGACGAGCCGCGTGTGCGTTCATCCCCGATGATGTGCTGCGACATCCGCTGCCACTGATCATCCCGCAGGATCAAGCGGTCCAGAACACCCATGGCTGCCTCCAAAAGACAGCCTTGAATCAGACTTCATGCCTCAAGGGAATCCCAAGAGTCCACACTTCCTAAGGGACCCCCCGACGTCCGGAAAGGGTTTTGGCGGCCTCAGTGGCCGCGGCCGCCCTCCCCGAGTCGGGTCCGCCGCTGGCGCGCCAGCATGTTCAGGCCTTCCACGAAGGCGGAAAAGCCCATCGCCGCGTAGATGTAGCCCTTGGGCACATGGTAGCCCATGCCGTCGGCGATCAGCGTCATGCCGATCATCAGCAGGAAGCCGAGCGCCAGCATGACGATGGTCGGGTTCTTCTCGATGAAGCGCGACAGCGGGCCGACCGCCACCATCATCACGGTCACCGCGACGATGACGGCGATATACATGATGGCGATCTCGTCGGTCATGCCGACGGCCGTGATGATCGAATCGATCGAGAAGACGAGATCGAGCAGCAGGATCTGCACGATCGCCCCGGTGAGCGACACCTGCAGAACCCCTGAAACGACCTCCTCCTTCTGGCCCTGCGGATCGACCGTGTGGTGGATCTCGCGCGTCGCCTTCCAGACCAGGAACAGGCCGCCGGCGATCAGGATGATGTCGCGCCAGGAAAAGCCCTGGTCGAACAGGGTGAACACCGGGTTGGTGAGCTGGACGATGATGGAGATCGTCGCCAACAACACCAGCCGCAGCAGCAGCGCCGCGCCGATGCCCAGCCGGCGGGCCATCGCCCTGTGGCTCTCCGGCAGCTTGTTGGTGAGGATCGAGATGAAGATGAGGTTGTCGATGCCGAGCACGACTTCGAGCACGATCAGCGTCAGCAGCGCGACCCACGCCGTCGGATCGCCAAGCCATTCGAGATGCGGCGCAAGGAATTCGATCATGCGGGAAGCTCGTCCTGTCGAGGCGGGTGCCAGCAGAGGTAGGAGCCCGACCCTTTGGCGTCAATGACCGAATGGCCGAAAAATCAGCTCCAGAAGGCCGGCACCGTTTCCTCGAGCCTGGGGCCGAGCCTGAGCGGCGCGATCTTCTCGGCAAGTCCCGTGCGGTCGGAAAGCTCGAGCCCCAGCCCGCAGATGGTCGCCGGCCCCTCGGCCGCCTCGAACCGGCCCTTGGGCACCTTGGACAGGAAGCGGTTGAGCGGCTCCTCCTTGTCCATCCCGAGCGAGGAATCGTAGTCGCCGCACATGCCTGCATCGGAGATGTAGCCGGTGCCGCCGGTGAGGATCTGGTGGTCGGCGGTCGGCTGGTGGGTGTGCGTGCCGATCACCGCGCTGGCGCGGCCGTCGACGAAATGCGCGAAGCACATCTTCTCGCTGGTCGCCTCGGCATGGAAGTCGAACACGACCGCATCGGCGCCGGCGCCCAGTACGCAGCCTTCAAGCACGCGCTCGGCGGCCTGGAACGGATCGTCGAGCTCCGGATGCATGAAGACCCGTCCCATGATGTTCGAGACGAGCACCCGCGCGCCGTTGCGCGCCTCATAGACGCCGCTGCCGCGGCCCGGCGTGCCCGAGGGAAAGTTGGCGGGCCGCAGGAAGCGTTCCTCGCGCGGCGCGAAGGCAAGAGCCTCGCGCTGGTCCCAGACGTGGTTCCCGGTGGTCACTACGTCGGCCCCGGCGTCGAGCGTGTTGCGGAAGATGCCCTCGGTGATGCCGAAGCCGCCGGCCGCGTTCTCGCCGTTGACGATGACGAAGTCGAGCCGGAAGTCCGAGATGAGGCCCGGAAGCCGGTCCCACACCGCGCTGCGCCCGGTGCGCCCGACCATGTCGCCGAGGAAGAGTATTCGCATGGCCGCTTCTATAGGCCGGGCGCGAGATCGCGCAAGCCGGTTTCGGTGAGGATGCAGGAAAGCCGGACGTCGTGCGGCTCGTCCGGCACGCGCTCCACCTGCTGGCAGTCGAAGGCGACGCCGACCAGCCTCGGCGTGCGGTCCGCCGCGCGCAGGCGGGCGATCGCCCGGTCGTAATAGCCGGCGCCGTAGCCGATGCGGTGGCCGCGCGCGTCGAAGGCCGCCAGCGGGACGAGCATCAGATCCGGCTCCAGCAGGGCCGCGTCGGGGCCCGGGCCTGCCGTCCCGAATCCCATCGCGACCAGGGGCGCCCCGCGCAGAAGCTCGCGAAAGACGATCGTCCCGCTGTCGACGATGGCGGGCAGCACCAGCCGCGCGCCGCGCTCGGCGAGCGCCGACATGAGCGGCCGCACGTCGACTTCCGAGCGGATCGGCCAGAAGCCGGACACGACCTCGCCCGGCTCGACGGCGAGCGCATTGCCGGCCTCCGCGATCCGCAGCGAGGCTTCGATGCGCCATTGCGGGTCGAGCGCGTCGCGGCGGGCGAGCGCCTCGGTGCGTAGCTTCTTCTTCAACTCCCGCAGCGAACCCGGCAAGCCCATCGCATCCCCCTTGCACGCCCTGCTTCGCATGGCTGCCCCCGGCGGGGCAAGCGCGCGCCGGCCTTCCTGCTCGGACATGACGCATGCCGCCGGATGCGGGCGAAGCAGCCGCGCGAACGCCGGATCGCCGTCGGCACATCGGAGATGGCCATGCCATCGCCGCGCGGCCGGCCGACGCGGACGGCGAGGGCGGACATGATGCCATGCCGGCACCCGCAATCGACCACGGCCGGCGACCGGACGCGACACGTGTTCCTCGAAGCGCGGCGAACCTGCAGGGCCAGGCCCCCGGATGCCGCAGCGCGGCGGTGGGCGCGGGCCGGGTCCGTCGGCGCCACCTGGCCGGGCGGGGCGCAAGGGAAAGCGGCCGCCGCCGGCGCGGTCGCGCAAAGTCAGTGGAAATTGCGGCCTTTGGGCATGACCTGGCGCGCGGCGCGGGCCCGCTCCTCGGCCTGGCGCAGCAGCTCGGCCGTCATCCCGGCGCGCATCGGCGCTTGCCCGCCCGGCGGAAGCGGATGCGGCCCCGGCTGCCCGTTGCCGTCGACCGCCCCGCGATCCCCGATCGTCTGCGCGCCCTCGCACAGCTCGCCGAGCCACGGCGACAGGTCCTCCATGCGGTCGGCGACGATATGGATGACATCCGATTCGCATTGCAGCCGGCCCCATACGCGGATCAGCCGGCCGCCCATGACGACCGGGCGGAACGCCTCGAAACGACGCGCCCAGACGATGACGTTGGCGATGCCGCCCTCATCCTCGAGCGTCAGGAAGATCGCCTTGCCCCCGCCCGGGCGCTGCCGCACCAGCACCAGGCCGGCGACGGAAACGCGCCGCCCGTCCGGCACGGCCGTCAGCGCTGCATTGGGCGTGATGCCGGCGCGCGCCAGCCGGGCGCGCAGGAAGGAAAGCGGATGCGCCTTGAGCGACAGGCCGAGCGAGCGATAATCGTGGATGACGTGCTCCCCCGGCGGCATCGACGGCAGCCGGACCGCCGGCTCGCGATCGCGCAGCGGCGCCGGCGTCTGTTCGAACAGCGGCAATCTCTCGAGCGCCGTCGCCCTGTCGAGCCCGCGTACGGCCCACAGGGCCGCGCGGCGGTCGAGGCCGAGCGAGCGGAAGGCATCCGCCCCGGCCAGCCTTTCCATCGTCTCGACGCCGAGCCCGGCACGCAGCCAGACCTCGCGCACCGAGCGATACCCGGTGCCCCGCGCCTTTACGAGACGTTCCATCTCGTCTTTCGACAGCCCCTTGACCTGCCGCAAGCCGAGCCTCACCGCATGACGGCTCCCGATGACGCCGCGCATCCCGCGATGGCGGGGCGCGATGCGGGTCGGGTCGAAGCCGTCCGCCTCCAGCGTGCAGTCCCAGTCGGAATGGTTCACGTCGACCGGCCTCACCTCGACGCCATGCTCGCGCGCATCGCGCACCAGTTGCGCCGGCGCATAGAAACCCATCGGCTGCGAATTGAGGATCGCCGCGCAGAAGACGTCCGGGTAGAAGGCCTTGAACCAGCAGGAGGCATAGACCAGCAGCGCGAAGGAGGCCGCGTGGCTCTCGGGGAAGCCGTAATCGCCGAAGCCCTTGATCTGGTTGAAGCAGCGTTGCGCGAACTCCCGCTCGTAGCCGCGCTCGACCATGCCCTCGACCATCCGCTTCTCGTAATCCCTGATCGTTCCGTTTCGCCGGAACGTAGCCATGGCGCGGCGCAACTGGTCGGCCTCGCCGGGCGTGAAGCCGCCGGCATCGATGGCGATCTTCATCGCCTGTTCCTGGAACAGCGGCACGCCGAGGGTGCGCGCCAGGATCTTCTCCATCTGCCTGCTGGGATAGACGACCGGTTCCTTTCCCGTCCGCCGCCGCAGATAGGGATGCACCATGTTGCCCTGGATCGGTCCGGGCCGCACGATCGCCACCTCGATGACGAGGTCGTAGAATGTCTTCGGCCGCAACCGCGGCAGCATCGACATCTGCGCGCGGCTCTCGATCTGGAAGGTGCCGAGCGTGTCGGCCCGGCAGATCATGGCATAGACGGGTTCCTTCTCCTTGGGGATCGTCTCCAGGGTCAGCCGCTCCGGCCATTCGTCCTTGTAGTGGGCTTCCAGCAGGTCGAAGCAGCGTCTCAGGCACGACAGCATGCCGAGCGCCAGCACGTCGACCTTGATGAGCTTGACGGCGTCGAGGTCGTCCTTGTCCCACTCGACCATCTTGCGCTTCTCCATCGCCGTCCTGACGATCGGCACGATCTCGTCGAGCCGGTCCCTTGTGATGACGAAGCCGCCGACATGCTGGGAAAGATGACGGGGACATTCGGACCGGACCAGCTCGTTGGCGCGCTCGATCACCAGCCTCGTCCTCGGGTCGTCCCGCGCCAGGCCGCCGGCGCTGGTTTCCCTTTCTCCCAGCTCGGACGAGGACCGGCCCCAGATCGAGCCCGACAGGGCCGACTGGACATCGTCCGACAGGCCCATCGCCTTGGCCACCTCGCGCAGCGCCGAACGGTTGCGATAGGTGACGACGGAGGCGGCGAGCGCGGTGCGCTTCCTGCTGTATTTGGCGTAGATGTAGGCGATCACCTCGTCGCGCCGCTCATGCTCGAAATCGACGTCGATGTCGGGCGGCTCGTCGCGCTCCGTGGAGACGAACCGCTCGAACAGGAGATCGGTGAGGGTGGGGTCGACCTCGGTGATCCCGAGACAGAAGCAGACGACGGAATTGGCGGCGGAGCCGCGGCCCTGGCACAGGATGTTCCGGGAGCGGGCAAACGCGACGATATCGCGTACGGTGAGGAAGTAGCGGGCGTATTTCTTCTCCGCGACGATCCCCAATTCGTGCCGGATGCGCGCGTCGAGGCCTTCGGGAAGCCCTTTCGGATAGCGTGTCCTCGCGCCTTCCCAGGTCAGCTCCTCCAGCTCCACCTGAGGATCGACGCCGGGCGTCGAAGTCTCCTCAGGATAATTGTGGCTGAGCTGGTCGAGGCAAAAGGAGAGTTCCGACGCGAAGCGCACGGTCTCCGGAACCGCTTCCGGAGCGGCCCTGAACAGCCGCGCCATCTCGGCCGGCGCCTTGAGGTGGCGTTCCGCATTGGCCGCCAGCGCGAAACCCGCTTCGGCAACCGTCGTCTTCAGCCGGATCGCCGTCAGCACGTCCTGCAGCGGCCGCCTGTCGGGCCCATGATAAAGCACGTCGTTGACCGCCATCAGCGGCGTGCCGGTGGCCTCGGCGAGGGCGGCCGCCTGGGCGATCCGGAACCGGTCGCCGCCATCATAGGCGGGAGTGACGGCGAGCCGGACGGCCGCGCCAAAACGCGCGCGCAGGCATTTCAGGACATCGAGCTCCGGCGCGGCATCCGGCGCGAGGCGGAAGACCATCGCCAGCGACATGCCGTCCCCCCATTCCAGCAGGTCCTCGCGCCGGACAAGCGGCGCGCCCTTTTCCGCACCGTCGCGAAAATTGGCCTCGGTGAGCAGCCGGCACAGACGCCCCCAGCCTTCCCGGTCGCGCGGATAGGCGAGCACGTCCGGCGTCCCGTCGCAAAACGCCAGCCGGCAGCCGGGATGGTACGGAAGATCGACCGGCGCAGCACCTTCCGACAGGACGATGTTTTTCGACTGGCTCCAGGCACGCACCACGCCGGCCACCGTGTTGCGGTCGGCAAGCCCCAGCGCGGCGTGGCCGAGCAGCCTGGCCGCCACGACCAGCTCTTCCGGCTGCGAGGCGCCGCGCAAGAACGAGAAGTTCGACTGCGCCGCGAACTCGACATAGGCGGGCGGGGCCGGGGCATTCATGCGAAGATGCCCTGCATGAACCACCGTGGCATCGGCGGTTCGATGCCGTAGAGGCCCTCCCGATAGATCCAGTAGCGCCGCCCCTGCCGGTCCTCGATCCGGAAATAGTCGCGGGTCCGGACCCCGGCCTCGGCCAGCCACCATTCCGGCGCGATGCGCTCCGGCCCTTCGGCCCGGGCCACCGGATGGATGAGGCGCCGCCAGCGGAAACTGAGCGGCGGCCCTTCGGGCACTTCGGTCGCGAACACCTCGATCGGCTCCGAAGGCGCGAACAGCCGGATCGGCCGTTCCGCAGGCACAAGCCGCGGCGACCCTGCCGGCGCCTCGGCCGCGCAGGGAAGGCCGACGACGGCACGCTCCGGCACATGGCTTTCCGCCATCTGCGTCCACAGCAGCGCCCGCTCGCCCAGGCGGGCGCGGACCCTGTCGGCAAAGAAGGCGATCTTCTCCCCGCCGCCGGCCCTACTTTCTCCGAGATCGGCCTGCTGCGGATCGAGCCGGGCGGCCGAAAGCACGGAAAGGCGCACGAGATCGTAGCCGAAGCCGACATCGATCTCCTCGCCCAGCGTCTTCAGCCTCTCGCGGAACAATCTTTCGACCAGCGCCGGCTCCCGCACCGGACGGGCCGCGCCGACCGCGACGCGGCTGACCGCGCCGTCGACGCGGAACAGGGCAAGCTCGAGCCGGCGGGCGCCCTCGCCGCGGCGCTCGAGATCGGCCTCGAGCGAACCGGCCAGGGCCGGCACGAGGCTCTCCACGTCCTGCAGGCGCGACACCGGCTCGGCAAAGGCGCGCTCGACCGACAGCGTCGCCACCGGCCCGCGCGGCGAGATCGCCTCCTCGACCGCCCCGACGGCCTGATCGATGCGCAGGATCAGGCCGCGCCCGAACCGGCGCGCCAGCGGCGCCCGCGGCGCTTCGAGCACCGGCCCGACACGGCGCAGCCCGACGCTTTCGAGGCCCCGCACCGTCGCGGCCTCGAGCCGCAGCGCGGCAAGCGGCAGCGGCGCGAGCGCGGCCGCCTCGGTGCCGCGCGGCACCGGCGGCAGGCCGTAGCGGGCGGCCGCCCAGGCTGCGCCCGGCGTCGCGGCGATGCCGGCCCGCACGTCGAAACCCTGCTGCGCCAGCCGGCCGGCCACATCGGCCAGCATGGCCTCCTCGCCGCCGAACAGATGCGCACAACCGGCAATGTCGAGGAACAGCCCGTCCGCTCCGTCGCGCGCCACCAGCGGCGTGTAGCGGTCGCACCAGCCGGCGATCGCCGCGAGCAGCCGCGCATCGGCCGCAGGGTCGGCCTCGACGACCTCGAGCGCCGGGTGCATGGCGCGCGCGTCGGCAACGCCCATGCCGGGCTTCGGCCCCAGCGCTTCCGCCCGCTCGTCGAGCGCATGGATATGCCGGGCGTTGCCCTCGCGGCGGCTGATCACCAGCGGCGGCTGCGCATGGGCGCGGCGTTGCCCGGCCTCATGCGGCGCCGCGGACCGCCACGACCGGCCCAGCCGGCCGCGCAGGATCCGCTCGGTCGGCAGATACGGGAACCACAGCGCCAGGATGCGCGGGGCGCGCCGGCCCTCTTTCGACAAGGATGCGTTCATGCTCATTCCATTCGAGCGTGGCTGTTGCGGGGATCGCCGTGCGGCATCTGGAGAGGGTGACGGCGAAGGCCGGCGGGCCGATCGAGCCTTCGAGCGGACCGGCCAGCGTCAACCGCTCGCCCGCGGGGGCCGGCCCGACGACGAGCCGGACCGGAGCGGCGGTCGGCTCCGGTCCGCTCGCCTGGCGCAGCAGGAGAAGCGGCAGCCCGCCGGCGCCCGCCCTGCGGTGAAGGCGGCGGGTGGCGGTCAGGCCGAGCTTCGCCGCGGGCCCTCTTGTCTCGAGGATGATGCCGCGCAGACTGCCGAGCGCGGCCGCCTCCTCCGCCACCCATAGCGCATCGTCCAGCCGGCGCGGCGCCGAGACGAGCAGGGTTTGTGGCGCAATGCCGAAACGGCCGGCCAGCCCGGGCGCATAGGGAACCCCCGCCTCGCCGAAGGCTTCGCCGGCCGCCACCCACAACAGGGGCGCCGACACGGCGCGGCGCGAAAGCAAGGCAAGCGCGAATCCCGCAGCCGCCCCGGTGTCGCGCGCCTCGGCCGCGTGGATCTCGATCAGCCCGGCCATCGCCAGCCCGCCGCCAAGCGCGGCATCGAGGCGCGGCGAGCCGAGACGAACCGCGTCCTGCACCGCGGGCACGCCCTCGCGCCGCACCACCAGCCGTTCTGCCGGGCGGCCCTCGATACTGGCAATCTCGCGGCGCAAGGACGAAAGAATGCCCCGCGCCGTGGCGTCCCGCGCCATGACGTCGCTCCGAAACCGATCTGTGTTCCCTTTATGTTCCTATCGATTCCAGAGCTGTTCCGAAGAGTCAAGCGCCGCGGAAGAGAATTTATTCCTTGCCCGGCGCCGACCGCGCCGGCACCGTTTACCGATTTGGGCCGAAGACCCTCGAAACCGGGAACCCGAGCGGCTATATGGCCCTGAAAAGGACAGATGATGGCCCGCCTCTACCAGACCCGCGCCTGGGAAGACCAGCTTTCCCCCTCCATCGACGAGCTGGAGCTGCTGGCGCTCGAGGCCTATGCCAATTTGCCGGACGAGTTCCGCCGCCTGACCGGCGAGATCGTCATCCAGATCGCCGAGTTCCCCACCGACGAGATCATGGACGACCTGGCGCTGGAGACCCCGTTCGACCTGCTCGGCCTGTTCGAGGGGCGCGGGATCGCCGAGCGCTGGAACCCGCAGACCGGCGAAGGGCCGAATCGCATCACCCTCTACCGCCGCGCGATCCTCGACTACTGGGCCGAAAACGAGGAGACGCTGGGCGATATCGTGACCCATGTGCTGATCCACGAGATCGGCCACCATTTCGGCCTGTCCGACGACGACATGGCCAATATCGAGGAACGCGCCGACAGCACCCCCTGACGCCGCGCCGCCGGCCTACTGCTCGCCCAGCTTCATGTCGGGCGAATAGGTCCCGTCCTCGACCTCCTTCACAACCGCCTGGCCGCAGCGCATGGTCTGCGTCGCCGCGTCATAGGCATAGGTCGGCGAGCCGAACAGGTGCCAGCCCTTGTTCAGGGCCGCCGTCACCTTGTGGCAGAAGCCGGCATCGTCCGGGCCGGTGAGGAAACGGTAGAGCTGCATGGTCCTGTCCGTGTGGGTTCGGGCTGCAAGACCCGTTTCTAAAGCATGTCGTCCGAAAGCGGGAGCCGTTTCGGGACAACAACGCGCGCAAACGAAAACAGCTAAGCAGCGCGCGGTTCCGGTCGGCGCGACACGCTCCGGCCTGGCCCGGCCACCGGCGCAAGCGTTCCCTGTCCGCCGCGCAGGGCTCCGAACTCGGGTTAACAAAATGATCGCCCAACCTTATCAAGAGCATCGCGACCCGGAAGATAACGACGGAAATGTCGAGAACTGCTCGCCATGCGAGTCGTGGCTGGCCACATTGCAATCAATGGGTGCGTGCGGACTCCCCTGTAACCCGCTTGTTAACCTGGATTCGGAGCCCTGGTCCGCCGCGCGCCGCGATTGACTCTTCACCGAAACAGCGTAAATAGCGGCAAAATCGCGATGCGCGAGCTTCGATATCCATCCTGTGCATCGTCCGGAGAGCGTCATGCGCTGCCTTCTCATCGTCTTTTCCGCCCCTGATTTCGCCGGCGTCCGCGCCGGGCGGGGCCGCGCGCGCCTCACCACAACCACGGCCAAAACCGGGACCAAAACGGTCTGAGTTTCCCTGGCCTGCTCGCCCTCTCCCCGGGTCCGGCCCGGGATGGAGCGGAAGCCGCGCCTCGGCGCGGAGATTCCGGAAGCGGGCGGAGAGGAACTGGAGAACGGACAAGATGGGCTTCAAGATCGCAGTCGCCGGCGCCACGGGCAATGTCGGCCGGGAAATGCTCAACATCCTCGACGAGCGCGGCTTTCCGGCCGACGAGGTCGTCGCGCTCGCCTCGCGCCGCTCGGTCGGCACCGAGATTTCCTATGGCGACCGCATCCTCAAGGTGAAGGCACTGGAAGGCTACGACTTCTCCGACACCGACATCTGCCTGATGTCGGCGGGCGGCGGCGTCTCCAGGGAATGGTCGCCGAAGATCGGGAAGCAGGGCTGCGTCGTCATCGACAACTCCTCGGCCTGGCGCTACGACGCCGACGTGCCACTGATCGTGCCCGAGGTGAACCCCGACGCCATCGACCAGTTCAGCCGGCGCAACATCATCGCCAACCCGAACTGCTCGACCGCGCAGCTCCTCGTCGCGCTGAAGCCGCTGCACGAGGCCGCTACCATCCGGCGCGTCGTCGTGGCCACCTACCAGTCGGTGTCGGGGGCGGGCAAGGAAGGCATGGACGAGCTCTTCGAGCAGACCCGCGCCGTCTTCGTCGCGGACCCCATCAGCGCCAGGAAGTTCACCAAGCGCATCGCCTTCAACGTCATCCCGCATATCGACGTCTTCATGGAAGACGGTTCCACCAAGGAAGAGTGGAAGATGGTGGCCGAGACCAAGAAGATGCTCGATCCGAAGATCCGGTTGACGGCGACCTGCGTGCGGGTTCCTGTCTTCATCGGCCATTCCGAGGCCGTCAACATCGAGTTCGAGAAGCCGATCAGCGCCGACGAGGCACGTGAGATCCTGCGCGAGGCGCCGGGCTGCCTCGTCGTCGACAAGCATGAGGACGGCGGCTACGTCACCCCGCTCGAATCGGCGGGCGAGGACGCCACCTATATTTCCCGCATCCGCGAGGACCCGACCATCGAGAACGGCCTCAACATGTGGGTGGTCTCCGACAATCTGAGGAAGGGCGCCGCGCTCAACACGGTGCAGATCGCCGAGCTTCTGGTTGCCCGCGGGTTGATCCAGCCGAAGCAAAAGGCCGCCTGAGCCGCCTCCATCCGCCGGACATGAAAACGGCCGCAGCTTCCTGCGGCCGTTCTTCCGTCATCTCTGCTCAGGTCCGCCTTCGTGAGCCGCTATTCGCTCGCGGCCGGCGGATTCTCCTGCGGCGGGATCGCGGCCGGAGCGTCCGGCTCGGGCGTGGCGGGCGCCATCTCCTGGGGCTGGGGCGGCTGGCCGGCGTCTTCGCCGGGCACGATCACGCCCTGCTCGCCGGTGCTCGCCGTCGGCGTCTCGTCGACGGAGCTGCCCGAAAACGCGATAAGGCCCACCACCAGAAGGGCGGCCACGATTGCGGCAAGCGCCAGGCCGGCGCGGCTGCCGCCGCTGCGCGCATCGATGCGGTTGGTGACGCGGGGATCGCCATAATTGACCCGCGGATCTGCGGCCGGATCGCGCGGATCGAGGGGATCATGCGGACGGGGATCGGTATTCATGCTGGTCTCCCTGGCTTGCAATTCGATGCCGGTCAACGGCGCCGGCAAGCGGGAGGTTCCGTCACGAACTGTGTCGCGCGGTCATACAGCGATCCCCGGCGCACCGGCTATTCGGCCGGCTCCACCGTGTAGCCCTGTTGCCTGAGCAGGGCGACGAGACCTTGTTCGCCGGGCAGATGCAGGGCGCCGACGGCGATGAAGGCCCCGCCCCGATCGAGGATCGGCCCCGCCGCCGCGGCCATGCCGCGGTTGCGAGCGTCTATCATCGCCTCCTGGAAGGCGGCGTAGCTGCCTTCGTCGCCGGGGGCTGCCGGCAGCACCGTCTCGAAGAATGGCCAGAACAAGCCGGTGTCGCCGCTCTTGTAGATGCGCACCATCGTCTCGTTGAGATCGTCGAGGCCGTCTCCCAGCTTCAGCGTGTCGACCAGACCCTTGAGGTGCAGCGCCACCGGCAGCGAGGCCATCGCCTCGAGCTGGCCGACGACCGTCTCCAGCCCCTCGACCGCCTTGCCGGCGGCCTCGGCGTCCCTGGCCAGCTTGATGTCGAGCACTGGTGCACCGGCCGCGGTGCGGGCCATCTCGCAGGCCGGTATGCCGACGAGGGAGGCAACCACCCACGGCTTCATCTTGTCCAGCGCGGCAAGCGACAGCCCGCGCCGCGCCAGCCCCGCCTCGACGATGCCTCGCGCCTCGTCGGAAAGGATGCCCGAAAGCGTCGAATCGTCGGTGAACAGCATCAGCTCCGGGCGGTCGGCCATCACGCCGGCCATCCTGGCCGGATCGAGCACGTCGGTCGTCTCGATGACCACGGTGCGGGCCGCGTCGAACGCAGCCTTCGCGACCGGGTCGAGGCTCGTCACGCGCGGATCGCTGACATGCATCGTCCCGAGCAGGAAGGACGGCGCTGCGCCATCGCGGCTGACCCGCCACAGGAGCCCCTTGCCGTTGGGGATCGCGTCGGCCTCGGCACGCAGTCTCGCCATCTCGTCGGGGCGGTCGGCTGCCAGCGCGGCCAGCAGGTCCTTGCCGCCGCAGACCGGCAGGTCGTCGGCCCGCGCGCGCTGCGCGGCAGCCAGCAGGCCGGCGAGGAACGCCAGCACGAACAGGAGGTTGAGCACGCCCAGCAGCCACAGCGCGGCACGGGCGGGACGGTCGGTCGAGACATGGGCGTCGGTCATGGCGGCGCAGGCTAGAAGCCAAAGACGGCGAAAAGGTTAAGCGCCGCGCCCGTGTGCCGCATGGCCGGGAGATCCTTCGGAAACCGCCGGGCCTTTCAGGCGCGCGGATGCGCCGCATCATAGGCTTCGAGCAGCCGGGCCGTGTCGACGCCGGTATAGATCTGCGTCGTCGACAGGCTCGCATGGCCGAGCAGCTCCTGGATGGCCCTGAGATCGCCGCCGCGGCCGAGCAGATGGGTGGCGAACGAGTGGCGCAGGGCGTGCGGCGTCGCCGTGTCGGCCAGGCCGAGCGCGGCGCGCAGCCGGCGCATGTCGCGCTGCAGGACGGCCGCCTGAAGCGGGCCGCCGCGCGCACCGCGAAACAGCGGCCGGTCGACGGCGAGCCGGTAGGGACAGAGCCTGCGATAAGCCGCCACCGCCTCCAGCGCCGCCGGCAGCACAGGCACGATGCGCGTCTTGCCGCCCTTGCCGGTGACCCGCAGCACGACGTCGCGCGGCGAGGCAAGGGCGCCGCCGTCGAGCCCGAGCGCCTCCGAAATGCGCAGTCCGCAGCCGTAGAGTAGCGTCAGCACCGCCGCGTTGCGGGCCGCGATCCAAGGCGCCTCGACAAGCTGCTCTTCGGCGAGCACGACGCGGCGCGCATCCGCAGTAGCGAGCGGCTTGGGCAGCGATTTCGGCTGTCTCGGCGCCCGCAGCGCGGCCGCCCCGGCTGCATTGGCAAGCCCGCGTTTTTCCAGGAAACGCAGCAGCGAGCGGATGCCGGCGAGCCCGCGCCCCAGCGTGCGCGCGCCGGCCCCGCCATTGCGCCGGTGCGCCAGGAAGGAGCGCAGGTCGGCCGGCCTGAGCGCCGCGATGTCGGCGATGCCGGGTGCGCCGCCGCAATGGCCGGTGAGGAATTGCAGGAACTGGCGCGTGTCGCGCTCATAGGCTTCGACGGTGAGGGTGGCCAGCCGCCGCTCGCCCGCCAGCGCCGAGAGCCATTCGGCGCGGGCGGCGGCGAGATCCGGGCGGGCGGAGACGAGAAATTCCTGCTGCATGGCGATCGATCGATTCGGACGCATGGGATATTCGCCGTCTTCGGGTTATCATTGCATGAAGGCGTGCCAGCAATCCGCGGAAGGAACCATGCCGAGGCCGACAAGACCGATCCAGATGGCCGTCATCGGCGCCGCGCACGGGCTGAAGGGCGAGGTGCGCGTCAGGGCGCATACCGGCGACCCGCTGGCGCTGGCCGACTATGGCCCGCTCTACGATGCCGACGGCAACCGCTTCGACGTGGCCGGCATCCGGCCGGCGAAGAACATGGTGGTCGTGCGCTTTCGTCAGGTGACGGACCGCACGGCGGCCGAGGCGCTCAACGGCACCGCGCTGTTCGTCGACCGCTCGGTGCTGCCGGACGACCTTCCCGAAGACGAGTTCTACCATGCCGACCTGATCGACCTGCCGGTGCGCGACGAAGCCGGCGCGCTGATCGGCCACGTCTCGGCGTTCCACGATTTCGGCGGCGGCGACATCATGGAGGTCGCGCTCGGCAGCGGCAGGACCGTGCTCGTCCCCTTCACCCGCGCCGCCGTGCCTGGCATCGACCTGGAAGGCGGCGCGCTCACCCTCGACAGGGCTGCCGCCGGCCTACTCGACGACGGAACGGACGCAGCGGACGCCGACGCCGGCGGGGACGGCTTCAACCCGCGCCAGCGGCCGCGCGGCCCGAAGGACGCCGGAGGCAACCGGTGAGCTTCCACGCCACCGTGCTGACGCTCTATCCGGAGATGTTTCCGGGAACGCTCGGCCATTCGCTCGCCGGCCGGGCGTTGCAGACGGGCGCCTGGCGTCTCGATACCGTCCAGATCCGCGATTTCGCTCGCGATCGCCACCGCACCGTCGACGACACGCCGGCCGGCGGCGGGGCGGGCATGGTGATGCGCGCCGACGTGCTCGGCCGCGCCCTCGACGACGCGGCACCGGCTGAAGACCCTCGGCCGCGGCTTCTGATGAGCCCGCGTGGGCGGCCGCTGACCCAGGCGCGGGTGCGCGCGCTCGCCGCCGGCCCCGGCGCCGTCATCCTGTGCGGCCGCTTCGAGGGCGTCGACCAGAGGCTCATCGAGGCGCGCAACCTCGAGGAGATTTCGATCGGCGACTATATCCTGTCGGGCGGCGAGCCGGCGGCCATCGTCTTGCTCGACGCCGTCGTGCGCCTCCTGCCCGGGGTCATGGGCAACGAGGCATCCGGCACCGAGGAAAGCTTCGAGGGCGGGATGCTGGAGCATCCCCACTATACGCGTCCGGCCGAATTCGAGGGCCGCACGATCCCCGACGTGCTCACATCCGGCAATCACGCGAAGATCGCGGCATGGCGGCGCGCGCAGGCCGAGAAGCTGACGGCCGAACGCCGCCCCGACCTGATGACGGCCTCTCAGCGCACAAAATAATAGACGGCAAGCAGCAGGCCGACGGCGATCACCACCCAGCGCATGTATTTCTGCGGCACGCGCTTGGCCACCCAGACCCCGCTCCAGCCGCCCAGCGCCACGCCGGGGATCATCACGAAGGCCTGCGGCCAGGCGACCACGCCGCCCCAGACGAAGACGACGATCGCCACCGCCGCGATCACCATCGCCAGCATGTTCTTGAGCGCATTGAGGCGATGATAGTCGCCCTGCTGGGACAGGCCGAGAGTGGCCAGCATCATCACCCCCATGCCGGCTCCGAAGAAGCCGCCATAGATGGCCGTGACCATCTGCAGGACCCAGCCGAAGACGCCGCCCACCGCCGCCTCCTTCCCCGGCTTCGGGGCCGGTTTCAGATAGGGCCCGGCGGCAAACAGCGCGGTCGCTGCGATCAGCAGCCACGGCACCAGCAGCCGAAACTGCGGATTGTCGAGCTGGAGCAGGATCCATGCGCCGAAAAGCGAGCCGACGACGGAGGCCGTCGCCAGCGAGATCGCCCCGCGCCAGAACACCTTCAGGTCGTCCCGATATGCCAGCGACGACGTGACGTAGCCGGGAAACTGGGTGATCGACGAGGTCGCATTGGCCACGACCGGGGGGATTCCGACGAGGGTGAGCGCCCCGAAGGAGAGGAAGGTGCCGCCGCCGGCAACGGCATTGATCATGCCTGTCAGAACGCCGGACAGGAACAGGAGAACGGCTTCGAGAATGGTCATGGCCCCTCGCGATCGCTGGCACGGCGGTGTAGGCAGACCCCATGTGCGCCGCAAGCTTTATCCGCCGCGAAGACGGCATGCGGGCCGAATTCTGCACATCGGCAGGTGACAAGAGCGCCGATTGCCTGTATGTGGCCGCCCGAGCCGGGAATTTTCCCGAACCGTCAACGAAGGACGGTGAATTCGCCCCTGCCGCAACGGTCGCCCGACCGGCGCGGCATAGCCGCGCGGCAGGTCTGCACGGCGAGCGACGGGCGCTCTGGCTGTCGAAAGAACAAGAAGTGGAACCCGCGATGGATATCATCCGTCAGATCGAGGCCGACCAGGCCGCCCGTATCGAGGCCAAGCGCAAGCTTCCCGAATTCCAGCCCGGCGACACCGTGCGCGTCAGCGTGCGCGTCACCGAAGGCACCCGCACCCGTCTGCAGGCCTATGAGGGCGTCTGCATCGCCCGCTCCGGCGCCGGCTTCCAGGAAAACTTCACGGTCCGCAAGATTTCCTACGGCGAGGGCGTGGAGCGCGTCTTCCCGGTCTACTCGCCGCTGGTCGAGGCGGTCGAGGTGGTGCGCCGCGGCAAGGTCCGCCGTGCCAAGCTCTATTATCTGCGCGACCGCCGCGGCAAGTCCGCCCGCATCTCGGAGAACACCGGCGTCCGCGCCCGCAAGCTGAACGAGGAGGAGCGCCAGGCCGCGCATGCGGAGAAGGAGCGGCTCGAGGCGGAGAAGGTCGCTGCGGCCGAAGCACTTGCCTCCGAGAAGGCTGCACAGGAAGCAGCCGAAGCCAAGGCCGCCGAATAGGCCGGCCCGGCATACGCCGGCATTTTCCGGACAGGCATGCGAGGGCGCGGCGTTTCCGCGCCCTTTTTGCATGGCCGCGCGCTGCCTGCGGGCAAGGCGGACCCTGGCGCCCCTGAGGCCACCCGACGCGCCGGCTTCCGCAACGCGCGTCGTGCCCGGCATCCGCGGCGCCGGAGGGCGCGTGGACGGCCTGGGGAGATAGCGGTCCCGGGGCGCGACGCGGTGCCGATTGCCGGCGCGCGGAAAGCTTGGTATGAGCCGGGCCATGGAAGAGCTTTTCGGAAACCCGAGCTACAAGCGCTTCGTGCTGCAGGACCACAAGCGCCTGCCGGCACGGTTCTTCGCGCGTGTCTCGGGCGCGCTGCTCACCAGGCTCGGCTGATCGGCCGCCAATGCCGGTGCCGCGCCGGCTCGCCAGTCCGTTTCACTCACGAAAGCCAGACCCCATGACCGCACCGCGTACACTCTACGACAAGATTTTCGACGACCACGTCGTCGACCGCCAGGCCGACGGCACCTGCCTGCTCTATATCGACCGCCACCTGGTCCACGAGGTGACCAGCCCGCAGGCTTTCGAGGGCCTGCGCATGGCCGGCCGCAAGGTTCGCCACCCCGAAAAGACGCTTGCCGTCGTCGACCACAACGTGCCGACGTCGCCCGACCGCGTCAACGGGATCAAGAATGAGGAGAGCCGCATCCAGGTCGAGGCGCTGGCGAAGAACGCGGCCGATTTTGGCGTCGAATACTATTCCGAGAAGGATCGTCGCCAGGGCATCGTCCACATTATCGGCCCCGAGCAGGGCTTCACGCTGCCGGGCATGACGATCGTCTGCGGCGACAGCCACACCTCCACGCATGGTGCCTTCGGCGCGCTGGCGCACGGCATCGGCACGTCTGAGGTCGAGCACGTGCTCGCCACCCAGACGCTGATCCAGCGCAAGGCCAGGAACATGCTGGTGCGCGTCGACGGCCAGCTCCCGGCCGGCGTCACCGCCAAGGACATCATCCTGGCCATCATCGGCGAGATCGGCACCGCGGGCGGCACCGGCTACGTCATCGAATATGCGGGCGAGGCGATCCGCTCGCTGTCGATGGAAGGCCGCATGACGGTCTGCAACATGTCGATCGAGGGCGGCGCCCGGGCCGGGCTGATCGCGCCCGACGAAACGACCTTCGCCTATGTCAGGGACAAGCCGCGCGCGCCCAAGGGCAAGGCCTGGGACATGGCGCTCGAATACTGGAAAACGCTGAAATCGGACGAGGGCGCGCATTTCGACAAGGTCGTGGTGCTCGACGCCGCCAATCTGCCGCCCATCGTCACCTGGGGCTCCTCGCCGGAAGACGTCGCCTCGATCACCGGCGCCGTCCCCGACCCGGACGGGATCGCCGACGAGAACAAGCGCAACTCCAAGAAGCGCGCCCTCGAATATATGGGCCTGACGCCGGGCACGAAGATGACGGACATCGCCATCGACCGCGTTTTCATCGGCTCCTGCACCAATGGCCGCATCGAGGACCTGCGGGCCGTGGCCAAAGTGGTCGAGGGCAGGACGGTCAACCCGCGCGTCAACGCCATGATCGTGCCGGGCTCCGGCCTCGTGAAGGCGCAGGCCGAGGCCGAGGGGCTGGACAAGATCTTCCTCGCCGCCGGATTCGATTGGCGCGAGCCGGGTTGCTCCATGTGTCTGGCGATGAACGACGACCGTCTGGCACCGCACGAGCGCTGCGCCTCGACCTCGAACCGCAATTTCGAGGGCCGGCAGGGCTTCAAGGGCCGCACCCATCTGGTCTCGCCCGCAATGGCGGCAGCGGCGGCCATCGCCGGCCATTTCGTCGATATCCGCGAATGGCTCTGACCGGCCGCTCGCACGGGAAAATCGCGCGCTGACGGTGGAGCGGCACGCCGCCCGGCTTCGGCCGGGTGATGCGCGCACGGCGGATATTTCCTGCGCCGGCCGCGGCGGCGGGCCTGCAGCCGGGATGTCACCGGTTCTGTGCGCTTTCCCCGGGTCGCGCTTTAACGGCTTGTTCGTGCTTGATGCCTAGAGTCCCCGCACAGTGTTTCGGGGCGAGCCGGCAACGTGGACAAGGGAATATTCATCGCGTTGATGAACCCCGCGATGGCGCTGACCTTCGCGGCCGCCTTCGCCATCCTCTGGCACGCCCAGCGCCAGCGCCGCTACATCCTGCGGCTTTCGTGCGGCTACCTGGCATTCGCGACGGCGTTCCTGTTCCAGCATTTCTCGCCGACCGGCCTGACGATCTTCCGCTTCGCCTCGAACGGCCTGTTCGTGCTCGGCGCCATCTGCATCACGACCGGCGCGCTGGAGCGCTACGGCCGAACGCCGCCGATCCGCGCCATGCTGGCAACCGCCGGCGTCGGCCTGTCTGCCTTCACCTGGTTCTTTTTCGTCCAGCCCGACATCATCTGGCGCATCTACGCCGTCAATTTCACGCTCGGCGTCATCGCGCTGCTGTTCGTCGTCGAGCTGGGGAAGGCGCCGGCCAAGAAGGCGATCGACCGGCTGCTGCTGGCCATCATGCTGATCGCGGGCCTGTCGTTCTTCGTCAGGCCGCCGCTGACGATCTGGATCGAGGGGCCATATGCCACCTTCGAGGACTTCAGCGGCTCGCTCTACTGGATCACGCTGGTCTTTACCGGCTCGCTGTTCCTGCTTCTGTTCGCACTCACCATCATCACCGCCGTCGCGCTGGACGTAATGGACGAGCTGCGCCGGAAATCGGAGACCGACATGCTGTCGGGCCTGCTCAACCGGCGCGGCTTTGAAAGCCACATGGAAGCGGCGTTCGCCACGCGCCCCAGGGGCATGGCAGCGGCCCTCATCGTCTGCGACATCGACCGTTTCAAGACGATCAACGATCGCTACGGCCATGCGGTCGGCGACCGGGTCATCCGTCACTTCGCCGATTGTCTCGCGGGCGCGACGGAAGGCCAGCATCCGGTCGGGCGGATCGGCGGCGAGGAATTCGCGATCCTGCTTGAAAATGCCGATGCGATCACCGCCCGCCTTCTGGCCGAGGGAATCCGGATCGCCTTTTCGAACGCGGCGGCGGACTTCCCGGCCGGCATCCAGATGACCGCAAGCTTCGGCATCGCCGAGGCTGCGCCCGACGAGGTGTCCCACGACCTGTTCAGGCGGGCCGACCAGGCGCTTTATCTGGCCAAGAATTCCGGGCGCGACTGCGTCCGCATCGCAGCCGACCCGGCCCGGCGCGCGGCAGGTTGAGAGGCAGAGGATAAGGCATCCCTCGGCTCGTCCCCGCCCGCCTGTCGCCGAACCCGTCCGCCGACGACACAAACCGCCTCAGGCCGAAGCCGACAGGTCTGGTCGACATCCTGTCGGCGGATGTCTCCTTCGAGAGGATTTTACCATATCCGGAGCCCTTCAGGTTTTGAAGGAAGCAGCCCTTACCCTTACGCTGTCCCTGCAAGCGGGGCGAGTGGAGGCCCGACGTTGCGGACGGCATCCTTGTTCCCGTTGACGAGGAGGGCAGAAGCAGCCGAGCTCAAGTTGCAAGATTCCGGCAGAGGGATGAGGGGCGACCCACGCTGACCCGGAAGCGAGCTGGAGATCACGGCCGGACCGGCGAAGCCCCCGACGCGCTCAGTTCGTGTTGAGCCTTCGGCACAGCTCGTCGAGCTGTTCGAGCGTCTTGTAGACGATCCGCACTTCGCCGCCGCGCGCCCGATGGCTGACGCTGACCTTCAGCCCCGTCGCGTCGGAAAGCAACTTTTCGAGCGCCGCGGTGTCGGCATCCTTGGGCTGGCGGTCGGCGGAAGCACGTTCCGTCCTGCCGGGATCGGCGGGCGCCTGCGCCAGGGCTTCCGCCTGGCGGACCGACAGCCCCTCCTCGACGATGCGCCGCGCCAGCCCGGCGGGGTCGGTGGCGGTGACCAGCGTGCGGGCATGGCCGGCCGACAGCGTTCCGTCGACCAGCATGTCGCGGATCACGTCCGGCAATTTGAGCAGCCGCAGCGTGTTGGCGACATGGCTGCGGCTCTTGCCGATCACCTGGGCGAGGTCGGCCTGCGTGTAGTCGTGCTCGTCGATCAGTTGCTGATATCCGGCCGCCTCCTCGACCGGGTTGAGGTCGGCGCGCTGGACGTTCTCGATGATCGCGAGCTCGAGTGCCGTGCGGTCGGTGACGTCGCGCACGATCACCGGAATATCGGTGAGGCCGGCCCGTTGCGCGGCGCGCCAGCGGCGCTCGCCGGCTATGATCTCGTACTGGTCCCTTTCCTTTCCGGGGCGCACCACCACCGGCTGGACGATGCCGTGCTCGCGGATCGACTGCGTGAGATCGGCGAGATCGCTATCGGCGAAGGCGCGGCGCGGGTTGCGCGGATTGGGCACCACGAAAGCGATCGGCATCCGCCCCTCGGCCGCCGGCGCACGCGCGGATTGCGGCTCCGGCTTGTCCATCTCGCCGATCAGGGCCGCAAGCCCCCGCCCCAGACGCTTTCTCGACTGATCCTCGCTCATTGCGGCTCCACCCGTGATGCGGACTCGTTACGCATGCGAATCGGTTTCAGGCGGCCCGGAGCTGGCGTTCGCGCCGGATGACCTCCGAGGCGAGCTGCAGATAGGCTTGGCTGCCCGAACATTTGAGATCGTACAGGATCGCCGGCTTTCCGTGCGACGGCGCCTCCGAGACGCGGACGTTGCGCGGAATGATCGTCTGGTAGACCTTGTCGCCCATATGCGAGCGGACATCGTCCACGACCTGGTTGGCGAGATTGTTGCGCCCGTCGAACATCGTCATCACGATGCCCTGGATCGTAAGCCGCGGATTGATCGAGCCGCGCACCCGCTCCACCGTCGACAGAAGCTGGCTCAATCCTTCCAGCGCGAAGAATTCGCACTGGAGCGGCACGAGCACGGAATCGGCCGCCGCCATCGCATTCAGCGTCAACAGGTTGAGCGATGGTGGACAATCGATTAAAACATAAGTAAAATCAACAGGTTGTGTCGCATCACGCAGTGCATTGCGCAGCTTCAGCACGCGGTCGGGCGCAGCCGCGATTTCCAGTTCCACACCCAGCAGATCCATCGTCGACGCGATGATCGACAAGCCCGGTACGGCAGTCGGGATCGCCGCCTGCGCGACATCCGCCTCGCCGACCATCAGATCGTAGGACGAAACGGTGCGCTCCTGCCTGTCGACGCCCAGCCCGGTGCTGGCGTTTCCCTGCGGGTCGAGATCGATGATCAGCACCCGCTCGCCGATAGCGGCAAGCGCGGTGGCGAGATTGATGGCGGTCGTCGTCTTGCCGACACCGCCCTTCTGATTGGCGACAGTGATGATTCGCGACGTCATGACGGTAGCATTCACGCCATTTCAAACGGCATCCGGTGTTCGGCGCTGCAATCCGGAAATCTGGAGAATGACCCCTTCCAGATCGACAGCGCTGCGATGTTCTACCAGATCGAATCGCCAGACGTTAACGCTTTCTGCCACTTCGCGCTGGAAATCCCGGCCTTTGTGAAACAGGCCGAAAGCTCCTGCCGTCAGCCAGCGCGAGGAAAGGGCAAGCAGCAGCGGCAATGGCGCCAGGGCGCGCGCGGTCACGACGTCATAGCCGTCGGGGCGCCCCTGGAAGCCTTCGATCCGGGCGGTATGGATGCGAGCCGGAGCGCGCAATTCGCCCAGCACCGTTCTGAGGAACGCGCTTTTCTTGGCGTTGCTTTCGACAAGATCGATCGAGGTGCCCGCACGATCCCGCACCAAGATGGCGATCACCGCCCCGGGAAAGCCGCCGCCTGATCCCAAATCCAGCCAACGCGACGCCCGGGGCGCCAGTCCGATGAGTTGGGCGCTGTCGAGGATGTGGCGTTCCCAGACCTGCGGAAGCGTCGAGGGCGCCGCGAGATTGATGCGCGCGGCCCAGCGCCGGAACTGCGCCTCGAAGTACTCCAGCGCTTCGAATGTTTCACGTGAAACCGGTCCTGCGAGCGCCTCGAGCCGTGCCCTCCGCGCGCCGTTCACGCAGCACCCCGGCGCTGGCCGGCTTCGGACTGGCGGATCGTCGCGATGACGATCCCGAGCGCCGCCGGGGTCATTCCGTCGATGCGCTGCGCCTCGGCGATCGACTGCGGCCGCCTGAGCGCGAGCTTCTGGCGCAGCTCGTTCGACAGGCCCGCGACATGAGAGAAATCGAGCTCGGGAGGAATGGACGTCCGTTCCTCGCGCCGCACCTGTTCCGCCTCTGCCTTCTGGCGTTCCAGATACACTGCATAACGCGCTTCGGTTTCGAGACTTTCGGTGGTCGCCGCATCAATGCCGCTCAGCGCCGGCCAGACCGCGCTCAGGCGCGCGATATCGAGATCGGGATGGGCCAGAAGATCATAGGCGGAGCGCCGCACCCCGTCCCGATTCAGCAGGAGCCCGAAACCGGCAGCCTCGTTGGGCGTGAGGCTCAGCTCCCGCAACAGGGCGCGGGCAGTGTCCAGCCTCCGCATGCGCTCCCGGAACCGCGCGAGCCGCGGACCCGAAGCGATGCCGGCCCGTTCGGCCAGCGGCGTCAGCCGCTCGTCGGCATTGTCGGCCCGCAGGGACAGCCGATATTCGGCGCGCGACGTGAACATCCGGTAAGGCTCCGTGACCCCGCGACTGGTCAGGTCGTCGATCATCACGCCGATATAGGCCTCGGTCCGGCTGATCGAGATCGGTTCGGCACCGCCGGCCAGCCGCGCCGCGTTCAGACCTGCCAGCAGGCCCTGGGCGCCGGCCTCCTCATAACCGGTGGTGCCGTTGATCTGACCCGCCATGAAAAGCCCCCGGACCGGCCGCGATTCGAGCGTGGGAAACAGGTCGCGCGGATCGATGTGGTCGTATTCGATCGCATAGCCGGGCTGCAGCATGCGCGCCGTCGCCAGGCCTGGAATCGTCTTCAGCAATTCGAGCTGCACATCTTCGGGAAGCGATGTCGAAATCCCGTTGGGATACACCGTGTCGTCATCGAGGCCCTCCGGCTCCAGAAAGATCTGATGGCCGTCGCGGTCGCCGAACTTGACGATCTTGTCCTCGATCGACGGGCAATACCGCGGTCCGATGCCTTCAATCGAGCCGGAATACATCGCCGAACGCCGAAGATTGTCGCGGATGACCCGATGCGTTGCCTCCGTCGTCCGGGTCACGCCACATTCGATCTGCGGCAACGCGATGCGATCGGTCAACAGCGAGAACGGCACGGGATCCGGGTCCGCCGACTGGCGCCCGACGGACGCCCAGTCGATCGTGCTACCATCGAGCCGCGGCGGCGTGCCGGTCTTGAGCCTGCCGAGCCGGAACCCGGCACGGGCAATCGTCGCGGACAGCGCCATCGCGGCCTTCTCGTTGATGCGGCCAGCCTGGATGCGCCGTTCCCCGATATGGATGAGACCTCGCAGGAAGGTTCCTGTCGTCAGGACGACGGCGCCGGCCCGCAGAGCAGAACCGTCCGCGAGGAGAACTTCAGCGATGCGGCCGTTTCTTATGAAGAGGTCGACGACTTCGCCTTCGACCGTCCACAGGTTCCGCTGTTCCGCCAGGACGGCCTGCACGGCCTTTCGATAAAGCTTGCGGTCGGCCTGCGTCCGTGGCCCGCGGACAGCGGGTCCCTTGCGGCGATTGAGCAGACGAAACTGGATTCCTGCAGCATCCGCAGCCCGGCCCATAATGCCGTCCAGGGCGTCGATCTCGCGGACCAAGTGCCCTTTTCCAAGCCCTCCTATCGCCGGATTGCAGGACATGGTGCCGATTTTGGTGGCGTCGAACGTCACCAGCGCGGTCCGCGCGCCGGCACGGGCTGCCGCTGCAGCCGCCTCGCAGCCAGCATGGCCGCCCCCGATCACCACGACATCATAATGCATCGAGCCATCCTGTTTTACCGGAAGGCATGTT